>Ga0070716_100000710_pt1 | contig 14221 bp, 16 predicted proteins | sample LARL112metaG_FD_71395 | JGI IMG/M metagenome (GOLD analysis project Ga0070716, IMG submission 71395) | Corn, switchgrass and miscanthus rhizosphere microbial communities from Kellogg Biological Station, Michigan, USA - LAR L11-2 metaG | ecosystem: Host-associated > Plants > Roots > Rhizosphere... | reverse complement strand
CAGAGAACGCACGGGACCGTGCTCCGCAAGCCTGAATCCAACGGCAGTCGGGTGCGCACCAAGTTAGCCCAACTCAGGCCAAATGGACCTGACCAGTTACGCGGCATGATCAGCCGCAACGGGCTCGGCAGGCCTGGATCGATCTGTTGGCGGAGGCCGGGCGGTGAGCCTGAGACCGATGCGACTCAAGCGCGGCCACTCGTCTAGGGCACTGGCTCTTCACGGGCGATCTGAGCTGGCCCTGATGAAGGTCAATAGCGGTCATCTGGCAGGTCGGAGGGTTGATGCCCGGGTGATGGCGGGCAGTTGGAGGCAATGTGGTTGCTGCCGTTTGCTGCTGGCGTATCCAGTCGCGACTACTCGCTTGTAATGCGGGCTGTCGTTTAGCGCAGCGACCTGAACGCCGCCCGGATCTCGGTCGCGAACAGCTCGGGCTCTTCCCAGGCGGCGAAGTGGCCGCCCCGGCCGGCCTCGTGGAAGTAGGTCAGGTGCGGGTACCCCTTCTCCACCCAGCTTCGCGGCGCCCGGAAGATCTCGCCGGGGAACGTGGTGAAGCCGACCGGGAGCTTGACCTCCGGAGGAGCCTGCCCGGCCGCAAGAGCCTGGGCTCGTCCGCTTTCCCAGTACGACCGGGCCGCCGAGGCCCCGGTGCCGGTCAGCCAGTACACGGTGATGTTGTCCAGGATGTGGTCCCGGGTCAGGCCCCCGGAGGGCTGCTGGTCGACAAAGGCGCGCGAGATCTTGTAGTAGGCGTCGGTGTCGTGGTCGAGCATCCAGGCCGCCAGGGCGACGGGGGAATCCAGCAGGGCGTAGCCGATCGTCTGCGGCCGCGTGGCCTGCTCCAGGAAGTAGCCGAAGCCGCTGGCCCGGAATGTCTTGGTCTGCTCGAGCGCGGCGCGTTCCTGCTCAGTGTCCGCTGGCATGGGGCCACCGCCGAGCGCCGGCGCGAGCAAGTTCGTATGGATGCCGGCTAGCCCCTCGGGCGCCTGCCGGCCCATCGCGTCGGTGACCGCGGCGCCCACGTCGCCGCCCTGGGCGACGTAACGGGTGTAGCCGAGGCGGCGCATCAGCTCGGCCCAGGCCTGCGCGAAGCGGCCGACGTTCCAGCCGATCTCAGGCGGCGCGCCCGAGAAGCCATAGCCTGGCAGCGACGGGATAACTAGGTCGAACGCGTCCCCGGCGGAGCCACCGTGCGCGGTCGGGTCGGTGAGCGGGCCGATGACCCCGAGCAGCTCGATGACCGAGCCGGGCCATCCGTGCGTGATAATCAGCGGCAGCGCGTCCGGGTGCGCCGACCTTACGTGGATGAAGTGGACCTCCACCCCGTCGATCTCGGTCGTGAACTGCGGCAGCGCGTTGAGTTCCGCCTCGCATGCGCGCCAGTCGTAATCGGTGGTCCAGTAGCGGGCCAGCTCCTGAACGGACGCTAGCTGGACGCCTTGCGACCGATCCGCGACCAGCTCCCGAGGGGGCCAGCGGGTAGCGGCGATGCGCTGCAGGAGGTCGGCGATGGCTTGTTCGGGCATGTCGACCCGGAACGGACGGATCTCGATTTCGCTGGACATAAGTCCTCCATCTCCATGGATTGGATTACGACGACGAACAGCCGAACTCCTGGGAACGACCACCACACCTCACCGGTTCGGGACTTCAGGCGCTGCGGTCGAGGGGTGTTCCCACGGCAGCTCCGGCGTCCTGGGCCTTGGCCGGCCCGCGCTCGGTCGCGTCGCGGAGCCGTTTGAGCGCCGGGATCGTCTTTTCCGTGGCCATCGTGTATGCGGCGATATGCATAGCGGTGGGAAAGGTGTCATTGCTTGACTGGCCCATGTTCACGTGATCGTTGGGATGGACCGGCTCCTGCGAGCCGAGCGTCCCTCCCACCAGCTGGATGCAGCGGTTGGAGATCACCTCATTCACCTTCATGTTCGACTGCGTCCCTGATCCGGTCTGCCACACACATACAGCGGGAACTCCTGATCCAGCCTCCCGCTGATCACCTCGCCACACACTCGCTCGATCAGGTCGCCCGTCCAGCCCGGCAACCGGCCCGCCCGGGTATTGACCACCGCCGCGGCCTTCTTTGCATACTCGTAGGCGTGATACACCTCCTTCGGCATCCGGTCGTTGCCGATGTTGAAATGCTCCAAGCTGCGCTGAGTCTGCGCACCCCAATACCGGTCAGCCGGCACCTCCACCGTGCCCAGGCTGTCGAACTCCTGCCGCATCCCAGTAGCGCCAAGGCCGATCGGCACATCGAGGATCTTCGGCGCCTGCTCATTCGCACCCGTCATGACATCCGCCCTCCGACACAGACACTCACTCGCGCGCCGGTCAGCGGCCCTTGCTCGGCGGCGGCCACGCCCAACAAACATCATCGTCGGTCCTCCCCACTGGCGTAAGACCCGCTGGACTCGGCGCGAGGAAGGTCGAGTCCAGCGGAAGCCCGGCCGGCGACGGTCACCACTGTTCAGTTACTCCGGTGGCGCGGGTCGTCTCGGTTTGCGTGCGGCTCAATTCGCGGCGAACTCATGGTTAGCAATCTCGATCTCATGTGCATATTCCAGGCCTGCAAGCGCGCGGTCCAAGGCATATCGACCAGCGCACGGTTTCGAGTAGAACGGGACGTCTCGAGGCCGGAGTGAACTCCGAATCGCAATAGCGGCATCGCTGAATAGCGTCGGAATGTGGACTAACCGGGAGGGAAATTTGCCCGGGCGCGGGGTGAAGGAGCTTCGAGCTCACGATTGCGATCTGACCCAAGGTTGGGCGGGCAGGTCGCCGAAGGAGTTCGTCGCTGGGGGGATTGACGGCGGCGCACCCGTTGAAGATCATGAAGTCGATTGACACCTCGAGACGCTCAACGAACTGGGGGGACCATGACTGCGACGATGCCGGATGCCGCGACCACGGTGCGGCGGCTTTTGGAGGCATTCCTATCGGGCGACATGGAGACGCTCATGTCCTGCGCCGACGACGAGATCGAGTGGAACCCCGCGCAGCACAACCCGGTCATCACCCGGCAGTACCGGGGCCGAGAGCAATGGTTGAACGGCGCCGTGGCCGCCGTGGCGGAGGGGTTCGACGGCTTCCGATTCGACATCGAACAGGTGCACGCGTGCGGAAGCGTAGCGGTCACCGAGCTGTACTACCACGGCACCGTCAGGAACAACGGACGACCCTTCGACGTGCCAGCGGCCGTGGTCTGGGAAGTACGGGATGGCAAGGTGATACGCGTTCGCGAGTTCATGGATACCTGGGAAGCCATGAACGCCTTCCAGCCAGCGAGTTAATCGTCTCACCCGGCTCCGCCGGTAACACGCTAGCTGCAAGATCCCTGACCGCCACGCTTATCGACGTGACGCGATGGCGGTCACGACGATTCCTCGTGCATGCAGTCCCAGCAGGTTAACGGGATCCACGTCACGGCACTACCTGGCGAGAATAGTGTTCCGGAGTCGGCGATCAAGCAGGTCGGCGACGTGAACTCCTGCCGGCGTCTGCTAGCTCGTCGACTCCAGCGCCGAAGACTTGATCAACGTCACCGACCTGACCCGCCCCGTACTCGCGTACGGCGAGGGTCAGGAGTGCGGTGGGCCTGACCCGTTCTTCGGCGGCGGCCGGCTTTGGCCGGTGGATACTTCAAAGGTGATCCGTCGAGGTGTGCTCGCAGACCTTGCTGCGGTAAGGGATGTGTACCGCCGTGCGTCGTTGTCCAATGCCGGTGACCGGGCCAACCTGCTGGCTCATCCGGAACACCTGATCCTCGGACCCGAAGGGCTGAACGAGGGGCGCGTCCTCGTCGCAGAACAGGACGGTTCAGTCGTGGGCTTTGCAACCTGGGCCGATGCCGACGGCGTGACTGAGCTGGAAGACCTGTTCGTCAACCCGGACTGGACGAGGCGGGGACTGGCAACTGCGCTGGTGAATGGCATCGCCGAGGTCATCCGAGCGCGTGGTGTCGAGCGACTGGAAGTGACCGCCAACCCTCATGCCATGGGTTTCTATACCGCTGTCGGTTTCATCCCCTGCGGCGTCGCCAACACGGAATTCGATCATGCGCCACGTATGGTATTGGCGATCCACTGACTGCTGCTTCCCCGCTCCGATCCACCGGTCGGGGCTGCACCGCCAAACCAGCACCCGGCGATGCCGCAGCGTTATCAATCGAAGTCACGCACATCGGCAGTACACACTGACGGAGGCATGAGCCGATCGGTTTGCCTACCAAACTCCGGGGAAGCGACGCACACATACAATCCGATCTCCGCGCAAGGAACGACCAACGCCCCTGTCGTCTCGGCGACCAGAACGACGGGTAGGGCCGCGTCTTGCGCCGACAACACGGTTCGCAGGCTCAAGCCGCGACGCGATAGGGAACGCATAACTATTCACCGGCGCCTCGGTGTGAACATCCGGAATTGCCGCAGTCAGGGCGCACGCGGGACCATCAGCGCGAACAGCGCGCATATTCCGATCACGGATGCGCTATTGGGTTGCCAGTGCGAGGTGGTGGCGTAGTCGGCGTGCTACGGCGAGATCGCCGGCTACCTCTATCGCCGATTCCGGCGCGCGTCCCCACAGCCAGAGCAGTAGGTTCGAGGGTTCGCCGGTAACCCGAACGTCCGGCTCACCGGTCACATCGCCGACCATGATCTCATCGGGGGACATCACCACCTGCCAGGCCTCCTCGTCGGTCGCCACCACCGCCGCGCCGGATGACCCGGGCTGCGGGTTGTCGCTCCAATCACCGGCCAGCATCATCACCAGCACCTCGTCGATCCCGTCAACGGCAAGCTCGGCGTCGATCGGCGTGCCGGCGCCGAACGCGCTTTGCACGTCCACTCGATGCACCGCGGTCTCTTGAGCCATCCGCCGAACCCAAAAGCCGGCCGTCTGGTCCGGTGGCCACCACGTCCAGGACGGCGCGGCCGGGTCGGTGCTTGCCAGCACCTGTAGCAGGCGGCCGTGCGCCTCGACGAACCATGTCACCGGGTCCCGGTCCGCGGGCCACCGCGGCGGCCACGGATCCGGACGCGCTCCGGCCAACTGGATGCAGGCGATCTTGTGTTCGTAGACCTCCGCGGTGTGCCGGACGACGTCTCCCACCGTCCAGCCCGGACACGCCGGCACATCCGCCCTCAGGTCATCGGCGGCGGCTGTGCTCAGCAGTCGTCCATCGACATCCAGGAGCTCCAGGTAACGCAAACGATCCATTGCTGCAGCCTGACCCGCCCGTCCAGGCCTGTCGAGCACCCGGGCCCCCGGTGTATGTCATTTGCGGAACGCCGCACGGATCGGGATCGGCGACCCCAACCTCCACGGGCCGCCGCGTCGCCGCAAGCGGTTCCAGTTACGGAACGCGTCTTTGACGCCGATGGTCCGCGTTACGCTGGTTGCCGAAGAAACTTGAACGTGCCGCCTGACGGATGCGCCGGTGCCTGCGGTAGAAGCGGAACATGACGCTCACCTTCTGCTGGGATCTGTCGGCGGCCGACTGGATCACCCGCAGCGACCTGCGATGGGAGCAGCTGGTTGGCTTCGGCCCTGCCGGCTTCGACGCCTACGCGCGGCTTCGGTTCCTGCCCGACCCGGCACGCCCCGGCCAAAGCGAGAACGACGTCGTGGGACAGGACTCGGGCACCGGCCAGCTGCCCAGGCTCTTTGAGGTGCTAGCCACCCACACCGCGACTCCGGACGACTGCCACTTCTGCGTCTGGGAGGGCTTCGGCAGCTACGACGCCCACGGTGTCGTAGCTGCCGATGATGCGGTGTACATCGTCGATGAGATCGACCACGCCTCGCTTACGCGCCCGGACCCGGACGCCCGGCCGGCGGTGGCGCCCGAACCCCCTAGAGGTCGTGCGATGGCGCACCTGCCGAGGGTGGTGGTGCCGAACCGCGCGTACTGGTTGTTTCGTGGACCGTTGGCCGAGGTCGGCACGTGGGACACCGCTCAGGGCTGGCCGGGCGAGTGTCGGCTCGACGAGACCGAACCGGCGTTCGTCTGGCCCGCCGATCACGCCTGGTGCGTCGCCCGCGACGTCGATCCACACTGGGCTGGGATCGGCGGACACCAGGCGCTGATCACCCAACTCACCGCCGACCCGCGCCTCGACGTGATCCCCGCAGACCCCACCAAGGACCAGCCGCTCTACCGATGAACGGCCCGGTGTCCCCTGAAGCTGCTGTCCGGACGCCAATCGACGGACCTTATTAGGCCAGCACGCGCGGACCTGCGCGTAAGCGCCGAACAGGCGACCGTTCGCGGCTGCCCGGTCGGCATCATTCGGCGACATGACGATCTCGGCTGGGGCGGTGACACACTCTGCTGTCATGCAGCGTGCGGGGTCGGGATCGTGGCGGTTCGCTGCGGGTGTGGAGCAGGCGCCGGCCTTGGCATTGTTCGCGCGGGACGCGGGCGGCCTGGCGGTGCCGCCAGGACCGGGCGTCCCGCCGCCGCTCGACGGCCAGCTGCCCGAGGTCTCGGCCGAGCTGGATGCCAGAGGCCGTGCGTTAGCGGGCAGTGCCTGGTGGGACTGGTGGCGCGCGATCATCGCCCACGCGGTGGCCGGTCAACGCGGCGCGCCGCCGTGCATGGATCAGCGAAGCTGGGTGCGCCGCATGATCACCGACGGGATCGCGGTGTTCGATCCGCCGGAGTTCGCGTCGCTGTCCGATCGTCCCGCGCTGCAGCAGGCGGTGCGCGCTACCCTTCCCGCCGCGCTCGCTTGGGTCGCCACCGATCGCCGCCCGCTTGGTGGGTCCATCGCGTCCTTCGACTACCAGCTGATCCGCCAGGCCGCTGTGCAGATCGGCCGCCGGCGCCAGGTCAGTCCGGCGGCGCTGTCCGCTTGCGCCGTCCTGATCCCGGTGCAGGGCCGCTGGTGGCACCAGGTCGAGCCCGGCGCCGTCGTCTGCTCGGTCACCGCCGCGAGCGACTCGGACACGGCGCGAAGGGTCCTCGACGACGTCTTCGAATCCGGACTCGCCTCCTGAGCCATCGCCCGATCAGGGATCCGCTTCCGGCACTGCAATCTGTCAACTGATCGGGGACATCGACCCCGATGTCAGATGTGGTTGCTATGAACGGTCGCGACGCAACCCGCAACTGCTTCTAGGAGATCCTGATGTCCGGCACCACCTGCCACATGTCGATCTCGCTCGACGGTTTCGTCGCCGGACCCGAGCAGAGCCGGGACAATCCGCTGGGTAAGCGCGGCCGCGAGCTGCACGGCTGGCATATCGGCGACCCGCGCGCGACCGACGCCGACAAGACAGCCACCGAATGGCTCATGCGCCCTCGCGGCGCCTACGTCATGGGTCGAAACATGTTCGGGCCGATCCGCGGTGAGTGGAACGAGGCGTGGGACGGATGGTGGGGATCCGAGCCGCCGTATCACGCCCCGGTCTTCGTGCTCACTCACCACGCCCGCGAACCCATCGAGATGGAAGGCGGGACGATCTTCCACTTCGTCACCGAGGGCTTCGACGCCGCCTACACGCAGGCCCTCGACACGGCCGACAGCAACGGCGTGGACATCGCCGGCGGCGCTTCGACCGTTCGACAGGCACTCAACGCCGGCGTGATCGATGAACTCACCCTCGACATCGCACCCGTTCTACTCGGCAGCGGCGAGCGCATGCTCGACGGCGTCGAGACCTTCGACTTCGAGCCCGTCGAGGTGCTCCACTCACCGCTAACCACCCATATCCGTTACCGCAGACGCAGCGTCGGTTGAGCAGCAACTGCCCTTCGTGCGTCTCAATCGAGGATCCGGTTGCGGTCACGTCGCGTCCTCGGCAGGGCAACGGACATACTGGTGACAGTTCAGCGAAAGGCAGCATCGTGACCACCCTCAGCACCGAAGATCCGGTGGCCGTTGCGGTTGTCGGCGCCATTCATTCCGGTGACGTTGCGACGTTGCGGCGCCTGCTTGGCGAGCATCCCGATCTGGCCAGAACGAGGCTTGGTGACGACGCCCCGGATGGAATGTCACGCACGCTGCTGCACGTGGCGACGGACTGGCCCGGCCACTTCCCGAATGGCGCCGCCACCGTCGCCGCGATTGTCGAGGCCGGCGCCGATGTGAACGCCCGATTCCGTGGACCGCATAGCGAGACTCCGCTGCACTGGGCGGCCAGTAGCAACGACGTGGACGTCCTCGATGCACTGCTGGACGTCGGAGCTGACATCGAAGCGCCCGGCGCGGTGATCGCCGGAGGCACTCCACTCGCAGACGCGACCGCCTTCGGGCAGTGGAAGGCCGCTCGCCGGCTCGTCGAGCGTGGCGCGCGGACCAACTACTTCGCCGACGCCTCGCTCGGACTGATGGAGCGCCTTCACCAGTACTTCGACCGGGCGGGTGCGCGTGACAAGGATCAGGTCAACGACGCGTTCTGGGCGGCCTGTCACGGTGGGCAGCAAGAAGCCGCCGAGTACCTGCTCGACCGCGGCGCCGACGTGAACCGGCTCCCGGGCTGGGAACAGTTGACGCCACTGGACGCGGCCGCCCGCAGCGGCGCACACGACGTGATCACCTGGCTGCACGGCCGCGGCGCTAGCACCGCAAGCGAGCTGCGAGGCGACTGAGCACTCAGCACCTGCGCTCGGCCCGCTGGCCGATCCGTCCGCGGGAGAGCTTCGGTGCTCGCGAGCGAATCCTCGCTGCGCCGTTCGTCGGTAGCGCTGCTCGCTGCGGGTGTCGCGCTGCGCCTGCCCCATGGCTTGAGTTGGTCGCCGTCTAGACGCGGCCGACCGCCAGCAGGTGGCCACTTGCGGCGATCATCATTGGGTGGCGTTCGACCAGCCGAGCCGCCCGCACTGCCGCGTCGAGGCGCTCGTCGAGGCAGTCCATCCCAAGCGCGCGCAGGGTAGGGCCAGCAGGGCCTTCGATGCCGTACACCTCAACATCGCGCAGGCCGGCATCGACCAGGTCCTGCGCCAGCTCGTCGGGAAGGTGGAAATACGCGGTCGTAAAGCCGACGACGTCACCGCGGAACTGCCCGGTCGCATGCAATCGGTGCAGAAATGGCTCGACCGCCTCGGTGAGGCGTCCGTCGCTGCCGATGTCCATGAGTGTTGCGAATCGGCTGATACCGGCGGCTACGAGCGGGGCGCCGGGACGTGCGACGCGCCGCGCCTCGCGCAGCGCCTGAAGTCGACCTTCACGTTCCGGCAGGTGATACAGGGGGCCGAGAAGCAAGACGGCGTCTTGGCTCTTATCCGCCTGCGACAGACAGCGGGCATCGCCCACGGCGGACGAGACAGCGGGAAGCCTCCCGGCGGCGGTGACATGCTCTTCGACCGGGTCAATCACGTGCACGGAGTACCCGCGCTGCGCCAGCCAGTCTGCCTGGACGCCCGTGCCGCCGCCGACGTCGAGCACCGTCGCCGGTGGTGGCGGCAGGAACCGCGCAAGCAACTCCTGCGTACGCACGCGCTCCAGCACGCCGTGTGCACGAAGCCGCAACCGCTCATCTTCGCGGAAGTCATCGACGTAGAAACCACGCACCTCGGGGTCCATCGCCTCAGTGTGCCGACCGTGCGGCAATACACGCGTCAGTGGTACCGCCGAGCTCCTTGACGAGACGGCCGCCGAAGCTCGGCCCACGGCGGGACGCCATCCCTCAAGCCGAACGACGATCGGCACACATGTTCGGTAGACGATCCCGCTGCAGGACGGTCAATCAGGGGATGCGTTCGATCGGGCGCGTCAAATCCTCGCGGCCTGCGAGAGGGTCATACGGCATAGGCCAGTACTCGACCTGGCGTGCGATGTGATCACCAACCACTTCCGAGAAGACGATCAGGCACGCGAACTGTTCGCTGTCAGTCACGGTCACCTCGCTGACGACGGTGTCGCCGCCGGCGACGAGGCGGTGCACGTCGAAGCTCCAGCGACCGGTGTTCGTTGGGTACCGAGCCTGTATCGCGGCGAAGTTGTCCCTGCCAACAATCCGCTCCCCAGAGCATGGCCAGTCGACCGCGCACTCGGGCGCCAGGTGGCTGGCCGCGCGTGCCCAGTCGTTGGCTTGCATAGCTGACCAAAAGGAACTGATCACGTCCTGGCTCGACATGGATCGAAGCTATCCGCCTCCACCGACGGCTCGCGCACGGGACCCGCATGCGCCGCAAGTGGATCGACAAGCGGGGGGAAGACGGGGGTTCCCGGCGAGGGCTAACCGCTTGACGCACAGAGGGAACCTCGTCGCAAAAGAGGCCCCCTCTGTCAGGGGTCCTCAGTCGTCCTGGTCGGCGCGTAGGCCCATGACCTCCTGCAGCACGCGGGTGGCTGCACGGCGGGCCGGGAAGCTGTTGCGCGTGGTGAGGCTGCTGGAGTCGGCACCGGTGGGGGTAACGACGCCGGCGCGAGACCAGACTGGGTTGTCCCAGGCGAAGACGTCGTGGTCACCGTCGACTTCAAGCGCCTTGAAGGCCACGTCGGGGTCGGCGTGCTCGGCGTACATCGTCGACATCGCCCCGATCAACCCGTAGATCACCACGGCGGTGGACGCGATGTTGCTCCTGCGCTGCTCCTGACGCGCCGGCGTCGAAAGCTTCCCGAACTCAGGACGTACCTTCACCAGCGAGTTCCACGCGGCGATGAGCCAGCTGGCCTGCGCCTCGACGTCCGCGGCCGTGACCGGGCCGCCCTTCCACGACGTCTCGATTGCCGCAATCGCGAATGCTGCTGCCTGGTACTCGACGGCGTCCCATCCGCCCAGCGACGCCTGACAGAGAATGCGGACGCGGCTGTCGCGGACCCAGTGCTTGGGCGCCGCAGCCCACTATCGCGGCCACCGGCGAGAACAGACCTTTACGACCACCTTGGTGCCGCCGCACGTTCTCTGTTCTCCCCGCAGGGCGGCCCGAAGAGGATCGTCCACCGGAACAAGGTCATCTCGCCGTCAGTCCTCGGCAAGGGGGTCAGGACTGGCCGGCGTCGTGCACGACGATCGCGATGTGTACCCGGTTGGTCACGTCGAGCTTGGTGAACAGGCGCGATACGTGCGCTTTGACGGTCGCCTCGCTCATGAACAGCGAGGCGGCCACTTCCGCGTTGGACGCGCCGGACCCGACCGCGAGCGCGACCTCACGCTCGCGATCGGTGAGTGTGGCCAGTCGCTGCGCGGCGGCGCGGCGACGCTCGGTCGCCTCGGTGTCGCCGAAGTGCGAGAGCAGGGTGCGGGTGACCGACGGGGAGAGCATCGCATCTCCCGCGGCGACCAGGCGCACCGCGTTCAAGATCTCCGCGGGCGGGGTGTCCTTGAGCAGGAAGCCGCTGGCGCCGACGCGCAGCGCGCTCAGCACCTGCTCGTCGGCCTGGAACGTGGTCAGCACGATCACCTGCGGCGGCGCGTCGAGCCGGCGCAGGGCGGCGGTCGCGGTGATGCCGTCCATCTCGGGCATCCGGATGTCCATCAGCACGACGTCGGGCCGGTGCTCACGGACCGCTGCGACTGCCCGGGCGCCGTCGTCGACCTCGCCGACGAGGTCGAGGTCCTCCGCCGAGGACAGGATCATCCGGAGACCGGCGCGCACCAGGGCGTCGTCGTCGACCAGCAGCACCCGGATTTTCACCACGGCAGGTCGGCCTCGACGACGAAGTCACCGGAAGCGTCCGGTCCGTGCACCAGGACGCCATTGGCCAGGGTCACTCGCTCCTGCAGACCAAGGAGGCCGGTGCCGGAACCCGGCGGAGCCGGACGGTCGTGGGCGCTCACTGCGGGTGGGTTTCGAACGCATACGTGCAGGCCGCGGTTCGGCGCGCCCGCCACCCGAACCTGGGCGAGGGTGCCGCGAGCGTGCTTGCTGATGTTGGTCAGCGCTTCCTGCACGATGCGGTATGCGTCGCGACCCAAGGGGCCGGGTGCGGCAGCTGCACCGTCCACCCGCATGTCGAAGTCGATCTTTGCGCCGGAGCGGCGAGTCTCCTCCACCAAGCGTGGAATGTCAGCCAGCGTCGGTTGTGGCACCGTCGACGGCCGCTCCTGCCCCGGCTCCTCCCGCAGCACGCCGATCACGTCCCGCAGCTCTTCCAGCGCCTGGTGGGCCGTCAACCGCAACAGCGCTGCGCTCTCCCGCACCTGGGCGGGAGGCAGGTCGAGTGCGACCTCGAGCGCCCCGGCGCGCAGCGCCACCAGGGAGACGCGGTGGGCGAGCACGTCGTGCATCTCCCGTGCGATGCGGGTTCGCTCCGCCAGGCGCGCACGTTCGGCGCGGAGGAGCTGATCGGCCTCGGCACGTTGGGCACGGTCGCGCAGGGTGGCGAGGAGCTGACGCCGGGCGCGGACGAACATGCCCCATGCGGTCGCGGCGGCGGCAAGCGCCGCCGTCGGCAGCAGCACCGACCAGGTATTGGTCCGCCCGAGCCAGATCGAGCACACCACTGCGGACGGAACGAACAGAGCGGCGACGAGCAGGGCGGGCCGGACATGGCGGTGCACAGCCAGCGAGGACAGTGCGAACAGGCCGGCCACCGTGCCAAACGTCGAGAATGCGCCCAACAGGACGCAAACCAGCGCCACACCGAACGGCCACCGTCGCCGCCACCACAGTGAGATGCAGCAAAGAGCTCCGAACGCGGCGTCGGTGGCCACCCGCCCCGAGGTCATCCGATTGGCGGCGTCATCCACGGTGACGCTCAGGATGAGCGCCCCGAACGCTGCGGCGATGACGAAGGCACCGACGTCGACGACCCAGTCGCGCCCAGTCCTGGGCGCCACCTTGTCGGGATGAGCCGGATCATCGACGGATGCCAGGAGTGACGCCGGCCGGAGTTGCTCGGCCCAGAACCTACGCGGCCGCCACATGATCAGAGCGTAACCGCCTGGTGCGCCCGCACGGCACCGACGAAAGTCGACGCCGCCGCGACGAAAGGCGGTAGTCGCGGGGTCCGCCACCCGCCCTTTCGACGCGCGGTCCTAGCCCGCCGGCCGATGTGCGAGGACCCGTCCCGCGGCCAGGCTTGCCCCATGATCACAACAACCGCTCTCACCAAGAGCTACGGCAAGACACCGGTCGTGCGTGACGTGTCACTGCACTGCGAACCGGGCACCATCACCGGCTTCCTAGGCCCCAACGGCGCGGGCAAGTCCACGACCCTGCGGATGATCGTCGGTCTGGCCCACCCCGATCACGGCACGTCAACCATCGACGGCCGGCCATTCGTCGAGCTGCCCAACCCGACCCGGGTGGTCGGAACGTTGCTCGATCCGTCGGCGATGCACGCCGGACGCACCGGCCGCGCGACGTTGAAGATCGCCGCACAGATGGCCGGCATGTCCACCGACCGCGTCGATCACCTGCTGAACCTGGTCGGGCTGACCGACGCGGCAGATCGGCGGGTGGGTGGCTACTCCCTCGGGATGCGGCAGCGGCTCGGGATCGCGCAGACGCTCGTGGGCGAGCCGGAGGTGCTGATCCTGGACGAGCCCGCGAACGGACTGGACCCCGAGGGCATCGCCTGGATGCGCGGGCTGCTGCGCGACTTCGCCGACCGTGGCGGGACAGTACTGCTGTCCAGCCACCTGCTCCACGAAGTGCAGGCCACCGTCGACCACCTCGTCGTCATCTCCCGCGGCGCGGTCGTCGCGTCCGGGCCACTCTCGGAGTTGCTCGCCAGCTCCAGCCTGCTGGTGCGTACACCCGACCCAGAAGGCCTGGCACGCGCACTCCGCTCGGCCGGCATCGGCTACCGGCCCGGTCCGGACAACACCTTCACGGTGGACGTCCACGACGGCCGCATTACCCCCGAGATGATCGCCCGCGCAGCGGTCGATCAACAGGTTCCGCTCACCGAACTACGCCAGTCCGACTCCGGCGGACTCGAACAGCTCTTCTTCTCACTCACCGCCGCAACGGCGGACCACTCGCAGGAGGCAGCAGCATGACCAGCGCCACGATGACCAGCCCCGTCCGCCCCGTCGATGCACAATCGCCAGGCGCCGCCTTCCCGGCCATCCCGTTCAGTCGCTTGCTGCGCGTCGAATGGGGGAAGGCGACCGATACCCGTGCGGCCCGCTGGCTGCTGGCCTTGGTCGCGGCCTCGACGGTCGGGCTGATGCTGGCGCCGCTGCTCGCCCCGTCGAGGATCGACCAGACCTACACCAGCTACCTCAGGTTCGCGGCCGTCGGCCTGAGCATCCTGCTACCGATCGTCTCGATCCTGACGCTGACCAGCGAGTGGAGCCAGCGCACCGTCCTCACCACCTTCACCCA
>Ga0070716_100000708_pt1 | contig 14234 bp, 17 predicted proteins | sample LARL112metaG_FD_71395 | JGI IMG/M metagenome (GOLD analysis project Ga0070716, IMG submission 71395) | Corn, switchgrass and miscanthus rhizosphere microbial communities from Kellogg Biological Station, Michigan, USA - LAR L11-2 metaG | ecosystem: Host-associated > Plants > Roots > Rhizosphere... | reverse complement strand
GGTTGGGTATGGCACTTGTTCAGCTAGAGCGAAATGGCGCGCTCCTCGGAGTGCACGGATTACTACGCTCAAAAAGTACTTGACGACGCCGGCATTGTTAGAGACGCCTGATTTCGTCAATCAATGTTGCAAGCGGCTGCCTCGATTTTACGTAAGCCAAATACATCTAGAATATTAGTGTTTGCGGCGAACACTCTCGGCGGAGGATGGACAATGCACATGGCTCAACTTCCAGGGTGCATCGTCAGTTGCGGAAAGTACTCGATCCAGATATGTTGCCGAGTTAATGCGCGCCAGCTGGGTGAACGCCTGCGGAAAGTCCCCGAGATGCTGGCCGTTTGAGCCCAGCTGTTCTGAGTACAGATGGTTGGCATAGCCGAGCATCTTTCGAACCGCAACTGCGCTTTCTCCAATTCCCCTGCCTGCGCGAGGCATTCCACATACCAAAATGCGCATGCCGTGAAACTTCCCTCCCTACCTGGAATGCCATTTATGTGGCTTCCCTCCGGATGGTAGCCATACACGACGGTATCTTCCACGAGACTGGCTTCAATTGCCCGCATGGTCGAAGCCCACATCGGGTCCACAGGACTAATAAACCATCCAGTGGCATCAGCAATACCGAAGAATCCAGGTCCTTCGTAAGAATCCAGCTCCTTCGTAGCTTCGACTGTACAGACGATTGCATTTGTTCGTTCCAGAGATTTCTGAAAATATCCTCGCGAATGAGACGGGCTGTTTCACGTCAGTGAATACATGGAAACCTGTATTCCACAATTGCCGCTTCACAGAACTGACACTGTCAAAATCACGGGAGAGGTTATATTTCGCTTTTCCTGCGAGCATCAACCCAAAAGACCCCGTCCGACGACACTTGTGCTAAGCGGGGCGATCCAAGCTAAGGTCACGCAGGTGTTTGATTTGCTCGATCGCATCTCCGAGCTCTCGACTTTCGCTGCCTCGAGGCGCACCCGAGTTCGTGGGCCGCAAACCCTAACGCGGGCCGGATTTCATCCGACCGGTCCCTTCAGTAGACGATATCTGAGTCGGAGGTACGGCTTCGGCCCGATATCGCTGGTGCTCCGGCTGGAATAGCGTGGTTTGATTATGGAATCCATAGCAGACGACGTTGAAGCGACGATTCAGAAGTTATGTGCGGAAGCTAACGCGGAGCGTGACCAGGTAAAACTGAGGGACGTGCGGTCCCGGCTTGAAGTGTACTTGCACGAGCACGCCTCTATTTTGACTTCAATGTCGGAAGACACCTACCAAGCGCTGCGCAAAATCAAACCAGTTCGTCGACGGTCTCCTCAATCCCTCCCCCGCGCTGGGATCAGGGGCGCAGTCCTCCTAAGCAGGGGATAGCCTGCGAGAATCCTTGCTCCACCCAAACGACCCACAACCTCTCTTGGCAGCCCTAAGAATGACATCCGCAACTCGGAAGTAGTTCTGCATAGTCCCGGATTCCCCTTCCTGCGCCAGAATTCATTTCGGTTCGGACTCGTCAAAGGTGAAATGGACTCTCCGAGCCGCGGCAGCGTAGGCTTACAAGCAACTACCACATTATTCAGGGTTTGCTCCGAGCTTTTGAGAGCCTGCTTTTTTGCGATGTAATCGATGAGCGCTCCGACAGGTGGCATTGCCTCGGCGAACATCCGTTTTGCCGCCAATAGGAGTGTGCCAATGGAATGGGAGCGCACCCAGCCTTCGCTCATCCAATCGTTCCAGTAGTCGCCCCCCGGTGCCAGTTAGCCGCGGAGCGACTCCGAGACCAAGATTTCGGGGGAACTTGATGATCCGAAACCTTCAGAAGCGTTTTACACTGATCACTCATTTTGTGCTTGCCGCGCTGTCGCTTTTCGGTCAGACGGAGAGCACGATCAAGAACGTGTACTGGCAGCCAAACGAACTGCAAGCTGGCTCTGTCACCTTCTTCACCGTGGAACTGAATCGCGATGCCACAAAGGTCACCGGGCAATTTCTTGGAAAGGACCTCTTCTTTCTTCCACTCCGGCAAGGCGAGAGTCTGGTATTCGCTAGCGGGTGTGGACGTCGAAACTACGCCCGGGATCTATGAACTCAGGATCCGGGCGGCACTGCCCGGCGGTCGAGTGGCGCGCACTGTGAAACCCGTGCAGATCGGCACCGTGACATTTAGAGCAGGTGACGTGAATGTCCCCGAGAACTTCGTCAAACCTGACGAAGCCAGCCAAAGAAAGATCGCGGCGGACCAGAGGCAAGGAGAGGACGTTCGCGCATTTCATCTCAACGGCACAGTGATCTGGCGATTTCATTAAGCCCGTTGAGGCTCCTCTGACTGATTCATTCGGCATGACTCGCATTTTCAACGAAGAATTTACCAGCGAGCATGGCGGCACCGATTTTCCCATCAAGGAAGGATCGCCGGTGATGGCTTCGAATTCAGGTACAGTGGTGCTAGCGCACGAGCTTTTCTATGAAGGCAATTGCGTGGTGCTCGATCACGGACAGCCCTTCTTCACCATCTATATGCATCTATATGCATCTCTCGAAAATCCAAGTGAGGGAAGGCCAGAAAGTACGCAAAGGGCAGCGCTTGGGATTGAGTGGCGCTACGGGTCTCGTCACCGGGCCGCACCTTCACATGGGCGAGCGCTGGGAAGGCTCCTAGTCTTGACCCCAGACTCTACCGGAGACCGACAAAGTTGTTCGAACAGCTGGCACCCAAAGCGCCACGCGTAGAGGATAGCGGGCGTTGCCAATGGCTACTCCCTCGTACATCCGCCTGAAATTCTGAGATTCAGCAGGCTCATCGAAGCTTGCACTGCAGAGCAAGTTGGAAGCAAAGGGAGACAAGGCCCGGAACGCTTGATTTGGCCAAGTGAAACAGCCCAAACAGAAAAAGCCCCGGTCCGACTGGGGCTTTTCCTTGCTTGTCTCCGCCACCTTCTGTGCTGGTCGCCTGGTAGGCAACAGCCTCGGGCCCTAGGCCTGTCGTTGAATCTTGATCTTGTCCAAGATCTTTCGATGGCCTGCATACGCTTGTGCGATACGGAGTGCGAGGTCGCGCTGGTTTTCCGTATTCACCGACCCAGTGAGCGTCACTGATTTGGCATCGATCTTGACTCCGATCTCCGTGTTCGCCAAGGTTGGCTCGCGATTGAGCTTGTCCTGAATCTGCTGCTCGACCTCGGAGGCCGACAGCTCTTGCGGAGGTGGCGCCTTCGTGTCCGGCGGCATCTGCCGCTGTGGCCTGCCCTCGGGGAATGTCGGGGGAGTTGTATATGGCGGGGAGTTAGTCGGGGGCTGTTGCTGTGCAAAAGCTGAGGTCACGAACGCCAGAGCCAAGTACCATAGCATGCGTTTCATACGCACCTCCTGGAAGTGGCCTAAGTTTTAGATGCAAACCCACGTAGACCGTTTTGTCTTCGAATGTGTGCTTGGATCATACAGATATCTCTGTAGTTGCAGCGGCGAGCCAAAACAAGAAAAGTCGGGAATCAGGGAGAGAGTTCCGAAGAAAAGCTCGTACGCTGCGAAATCGTCTGGCCCCGCACTGGTCGGGAAATGTTACGTGTGGAAGGAGGCAAGTCAATGAATGAAGGACAGGGGAGTTGGCGGCGCGGAAGGGCTATCCCTCTCCGACGGTCACCTTCTCATCAACGTGGAACATCTGCTTTCCATATGCGCGCCCGCTCGTAAAAAAGCACATCAGCGACGCGATCAAAACGAGTGTGTGATCGTTTATCACTGCAGCTACTGCAAGACGGAATCCAATTCCGAGAGGCACCACCCTTCCAGCAACTTAGCGAGGAGCCGGCGCTCTTTGCGCGACTCAGGATCTGCGAGAATTTGCCTAACCACCCTCCTTTGCTGCCTACAGCAAATGTCTGCACAGCAAGCACAGTTTCCTTGGCCACCTGCCCCGGTGACCTTGCGCAGGAGTAGGGACGCCGATGGCGAATGGGGAGTACTTCCAGTAGAGCACAAGAGTGAGGGAAAGGCCGACTCTCGGAACGTGCGCTTCTTTTTGGCGGCAACATATCCAAAATTCTTAGTGGCAGCACTAGTCGGAAATCGCATCAAAAACAGCGTGATGCCGGCAGGGATCAAACACGCGCTGGCTCGGACTTATGAAGGTCTGCTCGAAAACCACACCATGCAGATGGCGGCGGCCCTTTCGTACTACTTTGTCCTCTCTTTCTTCCCATCTCTCATCTTCTTGTCGGCTGTGGTGGCCTATTTGCCTGTGCCGGACTTGTTCAATCAAGCGCTGACCGTTATGGCGAGATTCCTACCAGCCGATAGCATGGGACTTGTCCGAAGAGTTTTATCTGACGTGATCACGCCCAACCGGGGAACGTTCCTCTCCTTCGGCATTCTGGGCACGCTCTGGGCAGCGTCGGGTGGCTTTGCCGCAACAATCGAGGCCTTAAATATTGCCTACGAAGTCCAAGACGACCGGCCGTTTTGGAAAACGCGGCCTTTGGCCGTCGGCTTGGCCCTCCTGACGGGAGCCCTGATGCTAGTGGCACTCTCTGTGATGATTGTAGGCCCCAGGTTTGGAGCATGGCTCGCCGGTCGAATCCACCTCTCAAACTTGTTTGTATTGCTCTGGCCATACATTCACTGGTCCATTGCGATTGGTTTCACGATCCTCGCCGTGGAAGCCTTGTATTTCCTTGCTCCGAATGTTAAACAGCGCTTCTTGGCGACTTTACCGGGAGCAGTCCTTGCTGTCGGCTGTTGGATTGCTCTCTCTTATCTCCTCGGCCTCTACTTTCGCCATTTTGCGAACTTTAACAAGACCTACGGAACTCTTGGCGCAGCCGTGGCCCTCATGACATGGCTTTATTGGACTGGCTTCGCGATGCTAGTGGGAGCAGAGCTTAATGCGGAGCTAGCGAAGATCAGCAGTGAGGGCAAGATCGAAGAGAAGCATGAACCTCCCAGCATCACGAAAATCGATTTCGCCGCATAATGCATGGGTTTCGGCGGAACTGACGTACGGGAGAGCGCGAAGTCTCTCCAGAAGTCGATTTCGGAAATGTCGGCCGAGAGGAGTTGGATCGCTTTAAAACTAGAAAGCGGACCGCGCCGCGCGTCTGCAGAGGTCAGGCTGTTCAGAAAGGCGGATATTTTGCCTGATCCAAATCGGGTAGGCGAAGAACTGTTTTGGGCTCAAGGCGAGTTCGTTTCGAGGCAGGCTTCCGAGACATCGCTCGCGGTCCTCCTTAACCGCGCTACGATGGTCTGCCTACCTCACCACTCTACGGATTGCCCGCCGCTCGGGGAATCTCAGCGATCGTCAGCGTCAGACTTCCCAGAAGCCAACTTTTTGGCCCGCTTGACTCTTCTATGTAGTTCAACTTTCGATTTGCCGTCGCCAAGCGCCATTTGTAGTACGCGCTTGGAGTGCCCGAGCGGCTCAGATGGCTGCACTACTAACTCGTGATCAGTGTCGTGGTTTTTGCTCCTCGAGTGCCGGTTCCGTCCGAGCACTCGGGGAGCGAATGCCCTAGTCACGCCTGTGCACAGGACGGAAGTAGTTATTATAGACGCGCTTAGCGACTCCAATGCCAATCTGGTCACCGTCATCAAGCGAGTGACGCCAGTGCAGTCCTGCCCAAACGCGTGCGTCGCCTGCTTCGTTTCTCATCGCCACCAAGTTGTAATAGGTTCGCTCGGTCTGAACCAGTTGCGGCACGGCAATCTTACTCGTCGTTAAGGTCCACGTGACGTTGCGCCTGCCGAAGTAGCTCGCCACGATCTCTGTTAAGGCAGATGTCCAGAACGCATGCGCGGACGGATACTCGGGATGGTTCACCGTCAACAGCGGAGTCCATGTTGGATCCGGATCAGTATCCGGGTTGCCATCGGTATCCGCGCGTGGAATCGCGGTTCGGGGTCTCCAAAAGCGGAAAAAGTACTTCGCATTAAACCCTGCGATCAACGCATCGGCGGCAGCGGTGTGCACCAGCGCGAACAGGCGGGCTGTCTCCCTGATGTTCAATCGGTAGCTGATGGCCAAGGTGATCAGATTGCGGTTCCAACCTGCATACGCGTGTTCTGACCAGAAGTATGCGATGTCAGTCTGCTCGGGCGTACGAATGGTGCTGTCAACGCGACCGTAATCGCGGGTTTCGATGAAGTCCCTGGTGTATGTTCCGGAGGTCAATGGATTCGGGCCACCGGGCCGGAAACAACTGGGATCAATCGTCGTGAACGGGGCTACGTGGGCAAGTATCTGGTCGACCGGCTGGGTGCCACAACCGCCATTGGGCTCGAACTCGCCCGGAGGCGGGGGAGAGGAACTGCAGTCGTAATGCACCATCTCGCCGAAACCATCATTCGCACGCAGGCTGAGAATGGCATCCGCCGCGGCCCTGCCCACGGCGATGCCGTCCTGTTTGCCCCGCCCGTCCGGGAGGGTGGCCAGGTAAGTGTCGTACTGCCCTTGCAGGTATCCCACTTGGGATGAGTCCACGCGCGCTGCAGCCGTGAGAAAGGCGGCAGTGGCGACTGCGGCCCGTACATCCGCGCTGCGCGGAGCCGAAATGGGCACTCCGTACTGTTGGTAGCCGCCTACGATCGCCATGGTCGCGTTGTAGACTGCAAGGTTGATCGTTGCATGGAGTACCTCGGAACTCGCCGGCGGTCTCGTGGAGCTGTTGGTTTTCATGATTGCTGGAGCGACGATCCCCGCCCAATCGGTGATTGCGTTCTGTGCCAGACCGATCTGCACTAAAAGACAGCAAATGATCAGCACACGGCTAGAAAAGCTAATCTTGTTCATTTCTTTTCCTCCCCAACATGTCGCATGGCCCGTCGCATAACGGGCAGGTTGAAAAGCGGTCGCCACTGCTGTCATGCCGCGAGGCCTCAATCAAGACCGCATAGAGTCGTGGTAAAATGCCCGCCAAATCGATGTTCGAGCTCCCTTGAGGCGGGACGAAAACTACTTCGTATGCTTCTCAAAAGTCCTCAATGCGCCCATCAAAATTTCTCAAAGTGTTTGCAGGGGCGCCATGCCCAGCGTTGTCAATGACATGTATGAGTTCGGCGAGTTCCACATGGACGTCCAAAACCGGATTCTGCGGCGGGGCCAGAACCTCGTCCCATTGACTCCGAAGGCGTTTGAAGTTCTGCAGGTGCTGGTCCAGAAGAACGGGGAGGTTATCGCCAAAGACGAACTGATGAACGCGGCCTGGCCAGATAGCTTCGTCGAAGACTCGAATCTCACCCAGACCGTCTTTATGCTGCGCAAAGCACTTGGGGAGACACGCGATCAGCCTTACATCTTGACTGTGCCCGGGCGGGGTTACCGTTTCATCGCTCCCGTGATCAAGCCCGCACCAGTAAAAGAGGCTGCCGTTTTGCTGTCCGAATCCCCGATCACCGAAAATCTGACGGGCAAGAAAATCTCCCACTACCGGGTGCTGCAACTGCTCGGTGGCGGAGGCATGGGAGTGGTATACCAAGCGGAAGACCTCAAGCTGGGCAGACAAGTCGCGATGAAGTTTCTTCCCGGCGAATTAGCCAGCGATCCGGGCGCCTTTGAGCGGATGCAACGCGAGGCGAGGGCGGCTTCAGCGCTCGATCATCCCAACATCTGTGCCATTTACGAACTCGACGAGCAAGAAGGCCGGCCGTTCATCGTGATGCAATTGCTGGAGGGAAAGACTCTGCGTCAGTGGATTGAGAATTCCACGAGTGAAAACAAACATGCGCGATTGAATCAACTTCTCGACCTCGCCGTACAAATTGCCGACGGTCTGGAGGCCGCTCATCAGAAGGGCATCATTCATCGCGACATCAAGCCAGCGAACATCTTTATCACGAGCAGGGGCGAAGCCAAAATTCTTGACTTCGGAGTGGCTAAGTTTCTGGAGTTGCCTGAGCTCGCACCGGCCCTCGCCCAGCGCGCGCAAGAAACTGCACAGGTTGTCAACTCGGCCTTGACCCGAACCGGCGCATCGATGGGTACGCCATCCTATCTTTCTCCCGAGCAGATAAGGGGGGAAAAGCTGGACGCTCGCAGCGATCTGTTTTCACTCGGCCTGGTTCTTTACGAGATGGCCACTGGGTGTAGAGCTTTTGCAGGAGACACAGCCGCTGTGATCCGGGAAGCCGTCTTGAATCAGCCCGCAATACCAGTGCGGCAATTAGCCCCAGAACAGCCACCCCAACTGCAACAAATCATCACTAAGGCTTTGGAGAAGGATCGGGAGCGAAGATACCAGTCGGGAATAGAACTGAAGACCGATCTGGAGTGCTTGCGCCAAGAAAATCGCCAAGTGGCAAGACCAGTCACTCGGTTCTTGAACTGGCGCAGGGTTGCCTTAGGAACGCTCGCTGTCGTTGTCGCAGTGGTTGCATTCCTGAGCGTGAGTCTCAGGCGGTCGAAGAGTGTGCCATTTGCAACCATCAAGACAACCAGGCTTACGGGGGACGGGCAGACCTTCAAGGCAACAATCTCTCCGGACGGTCGCTACATTGCGCACACGTCGCTGGTTGCGGGCCAGGAATCGTTGCGTGTAAGACGCGCAACGACCCTAAATGACATTGAGATTGTGCCTCCCCAAGCCGTCCGTTACATCGGAATTACCTTCTCTCCCGACAGCGAGACCATTTACTACGTGGTACGCACAGAGAAAACTGACCCACCTTCGCTCTACCGAGTCGCCGCAATGGGGGGATCGCCGGAGAAGCTGAAAGCACGCCTGGACTCGCCCGTAACACTGTCCCCGAACGGAAAGAAATTCGCGTTCGTGCGCGAGTCGGAAAGCGAGAGTTCGTTGATCGTGGGGGATCTCGAGGCCGGCGGCGAGCAAAGCCTCATCTCCCGCAAACTTCCAAGGGTGTTGGATTATCCGGCATGGTCGCCCAACGGGCAGATCATCGCCTGCACTGACACGGATTCCTCGGTCGCCAGCACTAGAGGAAGCGACACGCGAATCATCGAGGTTCATGTTGCAGACCGGACCCAGAAAACGTTATCGGTCCATGCGTGGGGATACGTCAGGCAACTGGCCTGGCTCGGGAACGGACGTGGTTTGGTGATGAGCGCCCGCGGTCAAGAGGAGTCCGGCATCTTCCACGTCTGGTTCGTTTCCTACCCGGACGGAATCGAGCGAAGAGTGACGGGGGGGCTGAACGGCCAAACGGGGGCAAGCGTGTCCGCAGATTCCCGCCAGATTGTCACCGTCGAAGAAAGCAGCTTCTCGAGCAGCATCTGGCGCATACCCTCGGCGCGCTCACAGGATTTGCATTTAGTTGTTTCCGGATTGAGCGGTTGGTCCCCGCCGGCGTGGACTGGCGAGGACCGAATCGCCTTCGAAGAAGAGTTGGACGGTCGGCACACGATCTGGACCGTGGACACGCAAGGTGGGAATCGTAAGCAATTGACGCTGAGTGGAAATAATTATGACCACTCCGTCTCCCGGAATGGGCAGAAGATAGCCTGGATCTCGGACCGGAACGGCAGTCCCGCCATTTGGACGATGGATATGGACGGCGGCAATCTGGGAATGGTGGTCAAGGCCAGTGGTGAATCATTTCCACAACTCTCCCCGGACGGAAAATGGATTGCATTCACGGCTATCGGTTCGGCGCCCTGGACAACTCTGTGGAGGGTGGCGTCAAAGGGAGGGCGGCCGATTGAACTGAACAACAGACTCTGGCAGCGGCCCGTGATTTCGCCCGACGGAAAATGGATTGCAGGGTTCTATGCGGACCACCAACTGAGCACGCAGAAATTTCCGGAGGCTATTGCGATCATAGGGATCGATGGCGGGCAACCGCGAAAAATGCTTCCGATCCCTCTCTCGGTTTCATTAACGTCAGGCGTCCGCTGGAACCCGGATGGCAGCGAATTGACCTACGTCAATCGCGGGAAGGACGGCGACGACATCTGGGGCTTCCGAATAAGCGATGGCACGATGAAGCAAATCACACATTTCCACGGAGTCACCCTAATCAGTTTCGACTGGTCCCCGGATGGCAAACAGTTGGTCTTCAGTCGAGGCGGCCAAAACCGTGATGTCGTGCTTGTCGAGGACACAGGAGAGAAGTAGTCTTTTTCGCTACTTCGACAAAGTGCGTCAACTGCCGACTCTCAGACGGCTCTTTCGGTGATACGCCAATATTGAAACAAACAAGAATAAGCAGCAGGCCAGCATCGCTCGTAGAAACCAAGGCCATTGCAGCGTGTCTGAAGCTGGCTGGAAAATGCTAGCGAAGTGGTTTTGAGCGCTATCGCCTGTTAACAACAACAGAGCCCATGTAGTGTTAAGCAGGTTTCCTCTGCTACAAGTCCTAGTAGTAAAGACCGCACCAAGAGAGCAGTCTCAATTCCAGATGTGGAATTCCCACATGTCGCCCATGCGCGTTCTCGTAGTAGAGGACTTCGCGCCCTTTTTGCAGGTTATCCGCTCGACGCTAGCGGAAAGGCCGGACGTGCTGGTTATCGGCGAAGTGGCTGACGGCCTGGAAGGAGTGCATAAAGCGGAAGTACTGGAGCCAGATCTGGTCCTCCTTGACATCGGACTCCCAACGCTTAATGGAATCGAAGCCGCTCGCCAGATTCGCACCCTTGCCCCGGAATCCAAGATAGTCTTCGTAAGCCAAGAGTCTTCTAGTGAGGTGGTGCAAGAGGCACTCAACGTGGGAGCTTGGGGCTACGTTGTAAAAACAAGGGTCGCAAGCGACCTTCTAGCTGCTGTGGACGCGGTTCTTGAGGGCAGACATTTTGTCAGCGTGGGATTGTCGATTCAGAACTGGAACTGAGCCAGCAGCGTTCAAGCTGCCGTTAAGACGGCGCGCTTTCCTTCAGCAGTCGCGTCTCGCTTTCAGGAACGGTAAACCCCGCGAAGCCGCAGTCCAAACAAAGCGAAAGCTTTGGATACACCCACACAATGGGCTTGTCCAGACCCTTCAGTCCGGGGAAATGGATGGCAATTTCGCCGTTGAACTCGCGCTGGCTCTGCGATTGACACGACTTGCATGACATCTCGGCGTCCCTTTCTATCCAAGCTAGCTATGTTTGCGGCAATCCGAAAAGGAAATGATGTTCAATTTTGCACTACGATCGGATGGGTGTCGTACCGCGATTACACTCAAAACCCCTCATGACCAGTCAATGCCTGCATCGCCTGGTTGTGACAGGCTCACCGCTCGCTGATTCCGCTTGGTGCGCTGAAGGACTCTACGGCCAATGCTTCGTCGTCTTTCACATCGAATACGGTGTAGAGCTTCGTGATCTGCAGCAGGTCGTGGACTCTCTTGGTCAGGTTCAGCAGTTTGACCTCGCCGTCCTGCTTTTTGGCAGCGGTGAAGGCACTGACAAGTTCGCCGATACCGGAGCTGTCGATATAGTTCACCTCGCCAAGGTTCAACAGGATCCTTTTCTGCCCCTTGGAAAGGAGGTCGTGCACGGTATCACGCAGAGTTACGCTGCCTTCACCGAGGGTGATTCGACCCTTGAGGTCGACGATCGTGATGCCATCGGACTGACGGGTGCTGAAATCTATGCTCACGGGGAAGCCTTTCCTTATTTACCAAAGAAATCGCCTGGGCTAACGTAGGCCAGTGGCTGTGTGCCAAGGAACTGTCAGAAGTGATAGCTCGATATATGCGCAAAGAAGAGCCGAATCCGTAGTTGGCGAAAAATCGCGATTGCACTCGTCGACACTGATTCTAGCGAACAAAAAGCGCAAACTCGCGAGAACGCCTCCCTAGAAAAGAGCCGTAACTCACTGCAAACAGGTGGTTGGCATGAGACCTCTTTTCATGCTTCGTTGTGACCGGATTCCGGTCATGCTGACCTGTTAACAACAGTCACAGAATGGGCTAGACTCGCGGCATGCCTTTTGGCGGTCGCAGTGGGCAAGCTCGCTCGGCGGCCCCATCAAGAACGACAAACTCTTCTACTTCGTAAATAGCGAAGGGGCACGACTGGTCATTCCTCAGTCATCCCCGGTGATCATTCCAAGCCCGGAGTTCCAGGACGCTACGATCGCGAATCTCAAGGCAGACCCGCGCTTCGGGCCGGGCTCGCCGACCGTGGCTTTCTACAACCAGATATTCTCTCTTTATAATGCCGCTCCACGTGCAGGAGCGATTACCAGCCTCGGATCCACGCCGGAGTGTTCCAGTCTTCCGGGCTTAAGCTCCGCCACCTGTGCGGTTACGTTCCTATCCAGTCGGAGCCGTCCGAGCGCAGACACCCTCACTTCCGGGCGATTGGATTGGAATCTCAGTGAGAAGGACCGTGCATTCCTGCGACTTCAGAATGATCACGGGCTGGGAGGCTATTACACAGACACGATCAGTCCTTTGTTTGATGCGGATCACACCATGTCCTGGTGGCAAGGCTCGTTGAACGAAACCCATGCATTCGGCTCGTCCGGCGCAAGTCAATTCCTGTTAGCGGCCTCGTACTTCTCTTCCATCTACCGCTCAAGAGGCTCGTCATCCAGCCTGTCTAGATTTCCCAACCTGAGTTTCGATACGACGGGCGCGTTCACGGACTTAGGCGGTGACAACGGGATTGGCGACTATGGCAGGAACAACACGCAGTATCAGGTGTCGGAGGATCTGGTAAAGAGTCGGGGAAGCCACACGTTCGCTGCGGGCGCCAACTTTCAGCAGAGCTGGTGGAGCGTTCTTCCTGCAGTCGTTTCTCGTCCTTGCGGCCACGATAATAGTGAGGCCAGTCCTGTCCGCAACAATCGTTAGAAGAGTGTAGTTTTCTAATGCACACAAAAGGGCCGTTACAACGTCACGGTCCCACTAATACGAAGGCGCCCCAATAGAACGGAATATCTCGGCCGTACCGCTGTTTGACTACTTCGCGTTCGCTGAGCTCCGACTTGCGTAAGGCGTTGTGCTTCTCCTCACCACCAAGCCAGCTCTCATAGAACAGCGTCATGAGTTCACTTGTTTCGCGATCCGGCACAGACCACATGCTCATAACTATTGATTCGGCTCCCGCTTCCTGGAACGCACGCCGGAGCCCGAATACGCCTTCGCCCGCCTTTACCTCCCCTGAGCCTGTATCGCAGGCACTCAGAACGACAAGTTCGGTGCCTCTCAGGTGCAGCCCTGAGGCCTCAGCTGCTGTTAACACACGATCATCACGGTTTGGGACTGGCGGAAGACCAGATAATGCTCGGTCTGCATCGGCGAGATATAAACCCGAGCGCAACATGGGGTCTTCAATTGTGGGAGTCGCCGCCTCGCCAGCGAGAGACGGTACCCGCTGCTCGGTAAGAAAATATCCGTGTGTTGCAATAGAACGGATCTTGTCGTGGTGCGTTTTGGTTTTTGAGCGTGACTTCTTCTTTATGACCGGCGGCCTCTATTCCGCCGGTCACTAATCGAAGTCATGGCGCTGATGTAAGTTCAGGGTGGCTCGTCAGCTGCTCCTGAACTGTGGCAAAGACCAAGAAATATTCAGACAGGTTCCTTGCCCGTTGTGCGGTGATTCCTGGAAGTGTGCTTACTGCAACCGCTATCCTGCGTCTAACTATATTTATGTCAGCAAGACATTTCTGTGGAGAATACGCAATGAACAGACTGTTTGCGAATTCATTTACGTGCTTCCTCATTGGACTGTCATTGCTGGCAAGGGCGCAGAATCCCAGCGGCAAACAGTGGATCGGAACGTGGGCAACGGCTCCGCAGCCTCCGGAGCCCGGGCATGTCAAGAGCTTCCGGAACCAAACTATACGCCTTATCGTGCATATCAGCACTGGCGGGACAAGAGTACGGATTAAGATCTCGAACACCTTTGGTGATCATCCGTTGGTGATCGGCAGCGCACACATTGCCCGTCGAACGGACGTGGCGGACATCGATCCGAATTCTGACCGAACCTTGACCTTCGAGGGGAAGTCGTCCACAACCGTTGCAGCAGGATCGATGGTTGTGAGCGATTCAGCCGCGTTGGAGGCACCGGCTCTGTCGGATCTGGCGGTCAGTCTGTTCCTACCCGAGAACACCGAGGTGAAAACGCTGCACATTCTGGCCTTGCAGACGAGCTACGTTTCCCAGATCGGGGACGCTACGGCGAACACGAAGTTTCCGGTGGCAGAGAAAATCCATACGTGGCCGTTCCTAACTGGGGTGGATGTGGAGGCCTCCGCGCGCGGCGCAGCCATCGTCGCATTTGGCTCCTCGCTCACGGATGGAGATGGAACTGAGTCCGACAGCAATGGACGTTGGCCTGACGTGCTGGCGCAGCAGTTGCAGAA
>Ga0070716_100000707_pt1 | contig 14236 bp, 9 predicted proteins | sample LARL112metaG_FD_71395 | JGI IMG/M metagenome (GOLD analysis project Ga0070716, IMG submission 71395) | Corn, switchgrass and miscanthus rhizosphere microbial communities from Kellogg Biological Station, Michigan, USA - LAR L11-2 metaG | ecosystem: Host-associated > Plants > Roots > Rhizosphere ... | reverse complement strand
TGTTCGGACTGCTGCACCAGGCTTTTGTCCACCATCGAACCCATGCCATCCAGCAAATCCAGATTCAGGTCACTCTTGGTGTCGCAGACGGCATCCACCCCTTCCAGGCTGCATCCCCCAACGAATACCGCTAACCTTCGAAAAAGTCTCTGCTCTGCGGGATTCAGCAGGTCATGGCTCCAATCCATCGCGGCGCGCAGCGTCTGTTGTCGCTGCGGCAAGTCCCGCGCGCCGCCGGTCAATAACTGCAGCCGGCTTGCCAGCCGTTTCAGCATCGAGGAGGGCGAAAGAACTTTCACACGCGCCGCTGCAAGCTCAATCGCCAGAGGCAAACCATCCAGCCGGGCACAGATCTCGCTCACCGCTGGCGCGTTTTCGCGGTTCAGTTCAAAATCCGGCTTGGCCGCGATCGCTCTTTGCACGAAAAGCGCTACGGCCGGGTACTGTAATAGGAGATCCACCGGCGGCGTGGTCCGGGAATCTGGCAGCGCCAGCGGTGGCACAGGAAATTCGTGTTCTCCATAGATATGCAAAGCTGCGCGGCTGGTTACCAGAATTCTCAGATTGGGACCGATTGCCAGTAGCCGCGCAACAATCGGTGCCGCCTGAATCAGATGCTCAAAATTGTCCAGCAGAAACAGCATTGGAGCGCTGAACGAATCCTGTAAATTTTTTTCCAGTAACTCCTGCGGTGATTGGCCTCCCGCCTCCCGAATGCCCAGCGTCTGCACGATCGCCGAAGCCACCATGCTCGGATCACTCAGCGGCGAGAGCGGCACAAAATGGATCCCACCAGGAAATCGTTCGTAAACGCCACCCGCAACTTCCACGGCAAGACGCGTCTTGCCAATCCCACCGGGACCTGTGATCGTGACCAGCCGCACGTCATCACGCATCAGGAGCCCTTTTCCGGCAGCGACTTCTTTCTCCCTCCCTACAAATCCGGTCCGTGACACGGGCAGCTTCGTTGCCCGAGCCGCTACCGGTGCGGGCGGCTTCTCCGCGAACCGCTCCCGGATCGCTGAAAGTTCGCGAGCCAGATCTCTTGTCGAGGCGTAGCGCTTCTCGGGATCCTTTGCCAGGCACCTTTCGATTGCCCAACACAACGGAGCCGGCGCTTCGCGGTTTTGTACTCCGACCGCTTCAGCTGGTTCGCGCAGAATCGCCACCAGTGTCTCCGCACCCGTAGCTCTCTGGAATGCGCGCTTTCCGGTGACCATCTCATACAGCACCAGACCAAATGAAAACTGGTCCGCGCGAAAGTCCAACCGCTGGCCAGAAACCTGCTCCGGTGACATATACCTAATTGTTCCTACCATCGCGCCCGATGTCGTCGATGAACCGCATGTGCTGGCGGTCTCCAGTCGGTCTCCGCTCGGCGACGCGAGTTTCGCCAGCCCAAAGTCGAGGATCTTCACCAGTCCATCCTGCGAGACCATCAGGTTCTCCGGCTTTAGGTCCCGGTGCGTGATGCCCGCTTCATGCGCCTTGGTTAGGCCTTCCGCAACCTGCGTGGCGATTTCAATCGCCTTTCGCATCGGCAACGCACCCGCCGCCAACAATTCGCGCAAGGTCTTCCCCTCTACCAGTTCCATTGCGATGTAGTGACTGGAAAGGTCGCACCCTAATTCATAAATTGTGACGATGTTGGGGTGGTTCAGGCTTGATGCTGCGCGAGCTTCCTGCTCAAAGCGCTGCAGCCAGTCACTCTTTTGCGAGAATGCAGATGGCAGCAGCTTGATCGCCACCGCCCGGTCGAGCCGTGTATCCCTCGCTCGGTACACTTCGCCCATGCCGCCGGCACCCAGCGAAGTAATAATTTCAAATGGACCCAGTCTGCTACCCGGAGCGAGCATCATAACTTTGCCGCGATTATACCCTCGCAAATCCTGTTCCTGCACCTGCAGTCCATGTCTTCATCCGCATCTGCTTGCCGCGGATTGCCTCGCAGAAATCACCGTACCGACCACGCCTCGCTTTACACTCCAGCAGCCCGCACGTATAGTTCGAGTATCGTTTTCTGACTCTCTTCCCGCGTGAGGTCCACATGATCGGCTGGGTGCTGCTGATTGCCGTAGTTCTGGTCATCGTCATTCTGATCGGGATGTACAACAGCCTGGTCCGTTTGAAAGTTCAGGTCGACAATGCCTGGGCCGACATCGACGTGCAGCTTAAGCGCCGTCACGACCTGATTCCCAACCTCGTGGAAACCGTAAAGGGCTACGCCGGACACGAAAAGGGAACTCTCGAAGCTGTCATCAACGCACGCAATCGCGCCATGACTGCCAGCAGCCCCGCCGACAAAGCGCAAGCCGAAAATATGCTCTCGGGCGCGCTGAAAAGCTTGTTCGCTCTATCTGAAGCCTATCCGCAGCTTCGCGCCATCGAAAGTTTCACTTCGCTGCAAAATTCGCTTACGCAAATCGAAGACACCGTGCAGAACGCTCGTCGCTACTACAACGCGGTCGTGCGCGACCTCAACACCAAGATTCAGCAGTTCCCCACGAATATTTTTGCCGGCATGCTCGGGTTCAAGCCGCGTGAGTTCTTTGAAGTCGGCGCGGCAGCGGAGCGCGAAGCGCCCAAAGTGAGCTTCAACTCTCCCGCAGCTCCAACCGCCTGACGGCCACCGCCACATGTCACGTTCTCTCAACAGCAGTGTAAGATGGCTGGCCGTGGCGCTGCTTTGTTTCTTGTGGTTGTGGCCCGCGCACGCTAAAGAACTTCGCATCGAAAAATTCGACGCCCAGATCGCGGTCCTGCCCAATGGCTCCGTCCACGTCGCCGAAGCCATCACCGTGAATTTCATTGGCGGTCCGTGGCACGGCTTGTACCGCGAAATTCCGGTGGAATATGTCACTCCGCAGGGAATGAACTACTCGTTGCTCCTGAACGTCGAAAGAGTCACCAATGGCGCCTACCAGCCGCTCAAGTACGATTCTTCTCGCGAACGCCAATACCGCAAACTGAAAATCTACGTCGACAATGCCGACAATTCCGTCCAGACCATCATCATCGAATATACGGTTTCGGATGCGCTGAGATTTTTTGAAGATCATGACGAATTTTACTGGAACATTACTGGCGACGAATGGACCGTTCCTATCAACTCCGCCTCGGCCAGCATTTCCCTTCCCGCCGCGGCGCAAAATATTCGCGCTAATGTTTACACCGGCACCTACCGCTCGCGCGCGCGTGACGCCGTAGCCGAAGTCGTCGGAAACAGAGTGGAAGTCCACACCACCGCTCCTCTCGCCTATCACGAAGGCCTCACCGTTGCCATCGCCTTCGACAAAGGAGCCGTAAAGGCTCCGACGACCGCCGACAAAATTGTTTTTTTCCTGCGCAGCAATTGGCCGCTCGGCTTACCGGTAATCGTCGCCGCGTTCATGTTCTGGCTGTGGTGGACAAAAGGCCGCGATCCGCGTTTGCGTCCCATCGCTGCACAATACGAACCACCGGATAAACTTACGCCTAGCGAAGTCGGCACTCTGGTGGACAATTCCGCGGACATGCGCGACATCACCGCCGCCATCATCGACCTCGCCGTTCGCGGTTACCTGGTCATCGAAGAGCACACCATCGATCACATGATGGGTTTATGGAAGGACAAAGACTACAGCTTCATCCTCAAGAAAGACGGCACGGACTGGAGCGCGCTCAAACCGCACGAACAAGCCCTGCTCGGCGGCATATTCAATAACAGCACCGCGGGCGAAACCGTTTCCATGTCCAGCCTGAACAATCAGTTTTACAAGAGTCTTCCCACCATCAAAAATCGCGTTTTCGATTCGCTTGTGTCTCAAGGCTATTATAGCCGCAGGCCCGATAGTGTACGCAGCACCTACCTCGGTGCCGGTCTGGTTCTTGGTTTCCTGGCGATTTGGGGTGGATCGGCCGCTGGACGCAGCCTCGGCATGCCAGGAACTCCGTTTATCATCGCCGGAATTTTGATCGGCGCCGTCATCTGTGCTTTCGGATGGTTCATGCCTGCAAGAACCGTAAGCGGCACTCGCGCCCTCGAAGACGTTCTCGGCTTCGAGGATTTTCTCGCTCATGTCGAAGCCGATCGCTTCAATCGCATGATCAGGACTCCCGAAATGTTTGAAAAGTTTTTGCCCTTCGCCATGGCGCTAGGCGTGGAAAAAAACTGGAGCAAAGCGTTCCAGAATATTTACACCCAGCCGCCAAGCTGGTATCAAGGCGGCGGCTTCGGCCCGCAGTTCTATCCCTACGGCTTCGTGAATAATTTGAACGCGATGTCCAGCCAGGCCAGCACCGTCTTCGCCTCCGCTCCGCGCAGCTCCGGCGGCTCCGGATTCAGCGGTGGCGGTGGTTTTTCCGGCGGCGGATTCGGCGGCGGTGGCGGCGGTGGCTTCTAATAGTCGCCTTCTGAGGTGTCTATCTCGGGCTTCTGCTCGCTATCACGCGATCGATCTCAACTCCAAAAGCGGCGTTGCCCGACGCGTAGCTCACCGCCACCGAAACCAGCTTCAGCACCAACAGCAGCGCCATGACCTTCCACACTATGTGCCCGTTCAACGCGTCGCCGATGTATTTATATCCCACCCCAAATTTTGCGGCACGAACCAGCCAATCAGCCCGACCAGCAAACCACCCGCCACCGGCTGAAACCAAATTGTTTTCCGCGGCGCCGCAAGAAACTTTTCCCGAAGCACCAGTAACATTCGCGTGAAAGCGACAGAAACCAAACCGCCCGCTACTCCAAGGACCGCGTACAACGCAAACTCCGCAGGATTTACAAGCTGATACTGCGGCACCTCAAACAACGGATGATTTCCCAGTAGCAATCGCAGCACTGCCCACGAAGTTGCAGACGCCAGCACCACCGATCCCAACACCGGTGCGTGCAGATCGCCCACAATTTCTTCCAGCGCAAACAACACCGCCTCTAGCGGCGTGTTGAACGCCGCTGCAATCGCTGCTGCGGCTCCGACCGGAATTAACGACTTCACCTTCCCAAGACTCAGCCCAAGTTTCCATCCGAGAACCGACGCAATTCCCGCTCCAAAGATATTCTTCCTTCGCGCGCGTACAGAGCTGCTTACGTTTGCGGCACTCCGCTTCCCCACGCACCCGGAAAAAACCGGAACAATAGGTAACCCATTGCCAATGCCCCGCCGATGGGAACAAAGATGCGCCGCCATGCCGCTCCCTCCGGATACAGTCTCGCACCGAAAACGTTCCGTCAACAAAATGAACGCTACCACGACCAATCCTACGAGAGCGCCGATCACCAGCGTCAGTATCAGAAAGACCTGCTCCTCGCGCCCGGTCACCAATCGCTTCCACGCGCCGCCGCGTTCGTCTTGGGATATCGGATTTGCTTGCGCGTTCACTCGGTTCCTTTTCAGGCAGGAAAAAAATCTTGCACTCGCTGCGGCAGCGAAATAAGACAAAATTCAATTGGTATCAGGAGCTGCCAGTCAGGGCCGGCGTGGGCTATCTTTCGGACCGGGAGCGCAATCGTTCACCGCTAGCAAATTGTTTCCGTCCTCCTTCTTGCCGCTCATGTCCGTCACGCAGCAGCGCGTTGATCGCGTTCACCAGTTCTCTGCCACTCGCTCGCAATTCGCTGATTCGCTGCTGCACTACTCTTTCCAGCACTTTCTCGCCGCGCGGCAACAATGTCACCAGCACCTGCCGGCGATCTTCACGGCTCCGCGCTCTCTTCACATATCCCCGCTGCTCCAGCCGGTCCACAAGCTCCACCGCGCTGTGATGCTTCAGCGCCAGCCGGTCCGCGAACGTCCGAATTTTTGGCGGCGTCTCCGGGTCCAGCCCGCGTATCGCCAGCAGCATTAAGTATTGCTGCGGCTCCAGCCCGGCCACGCGCGCCGCGGAGTCGCCGTCCTTCAAAAAGTGTCTGATCTTGTATCGCAACTCCGCCAGCGCCCGGAATTCCGCCGAACTGATCCGTTTGCTCATTCCGCGATTATATCGTGTAACGATATGTATTGCCAACCTGCCGGATCCGGGCCATTCTCGATTTATTAATGTTGGGATTTACAGGCTTTTGCGGAATGCTTTCTGCGTCTTGTAGTGTTCGTATCCCTGGCGCAAATAAAAGGCATGCGCGCGTTCACGGATCACGTTCGACCGTACGGACATGCTCTTGCAGCCCTTTTTCTCCGACCAGCGTTCCGCCGCGTCCAGCAATTGCGCCCCGGCGCCCAGGCTGCGCCGATTTTCATCTACAACCAATCCATTCACTTCTGCACCTAATGCAAGCTCCAGCAGTGGCGTCACGCTCACATGCAACCAACCGATCACATTTTTTTCCGATTCCGCCACGAAAATCGCGTGCTGCGCCGCGGGACGCATTCGCTTCATTCTTTGTACAATTTCAGCACGGCTCGCCGGATACCCAAGCTGCCCGCTGAGTTCGGCCAATCGACTCGCATCCTGCAACCGCGCGCGCCGAATCTTCAGCTTCGGCAATTCATCTCGTTTCATCGGATCTCGGCGCTCTTTCGCTGCAGTCGCCGCTGCACGGCGTCGCTTCGCAACTCGCGCAATGCGTCAGCTGCGATCCACCGCGCAGTGCGCGAATCGCGCTTGCGCAATCTTTCCGCCACAAGGATCGCCTTGCGATTCAGTCTGCTGTTACGTTTTCCGATATTGCGCAGCGCCCAGTTTACTGCTTTCCTCACGAAATTTCGCTCGTCGTCAGCTTCCCGCTCAATCACCTTCAAATATTTGTCGAACCGGGCATCCGGCGCGGCCTTGTCGTGTACCGCCAGATATGCCGCCAATGCAAATCCCGCACGTTTCTCAAATTCTTTTTTTCGGCCGCTCCACGCAAATGCCTTGGACCACGCTGGCTTCGCAAACACAAACAGGTGACAGCAGGTACCGTCGCAGATATCCCAGTTATCGAAGTGCCTCATCCATCGGTCCATTACCGCGGCCGTCACGCGTTCCTTCTCCGCGATCATGCCCGCCAGAATGCGCGCATCGTGAATCCCTGTTTTCCATAGCTGTAATGCAAGTATGTGATTTCTGCCGATGTTCCGGGCCAATTCATCGATTCTCGGCTTGGAAACGCCCAAAATCCGCTTTGCGCGAATCCCATACCGCGCCATCCCTTCGACGTTGCGTTTTTCGCCGAAGCGTTTCAGTTCATTGACGGCGCACATTACATTCCAGCTCTCGAGGCCATGCTTCTTCTGTGCTCGTCGGCTAGAATGTTTTTTCGGAATCGAGGAGGATTGTGACCGGCCCTTCATTCACCAGCTCCACCGACATCATCGCCTGAAAAATTCCCGTGCTGACGCTAACTCCCAATCTGCGCAGTGCCTCGCAAAATTCCTGGTACAGCGCTTTCGCCATTTCCGGCGAAGCTGCCGCAATAAAACTCGGCCGTCGCCCTCCGCGTGCATCGCCATACAAGGTGAATTGCGAAACCACCAGCGCGCTGCCCTTCACATCTAGCAGCGAACGATTCATCTTTTCATTTTCATCTTCAAAAATCCGCAAGTTCGCCGCCTTTTCCGCAAGAGCACTAGCGACCGCCAAGGTGTCCCCGCGTCCGACGCCCAGCAAGATCATCAATCCCGGTCCGATCTCCCCTCTCGTCTCGCCACTCACAGCCACGCGCGCGCGGCTAACCCGCTGCACCACAGCTCTCATTGCTCCTCTACCGTTTCTTTGTAGGGGCGCAGCATGCTGCGCCCCTAGCTTGCCCAGACGTAAACTCCGGCAAGCCTCTCCTGCCAATGTTTAATGCTCTTTCCCCGCCGCAACCGCCTTCCGCGGCAACATCTCCGGCAACTGCGCCACATTGTACGCATACACCGCCAGCACCTGCGCGCCTTCCGCCAGGTCATCCCACTTCACGCGGTCCAGCGTATCCGCCTGCGAATGATGATCCTTCTCATAATTTGCCACTTCCTGGATGCACCACGAAGCCGGTACGCCCGCCTCATCAAACGGAACATGATCGCTCCCGCCCTCCGAACGCAAGCTCGGCTCCGCCAGCCCGATGCTCTTTTCTTTCGCTAGCGGATACAGCACGCGGTCCATCGTCTCTCGCGCTGCGTAGTTGTGCATCAATCCGATCGTCAGCACTTTGCCCGTCCCGGTATCATGCACCAGCACTCCGGAAACTTTGCTCAACTCATCTTTGTGCGCGGCCACATACGCCTTCGATCCGTTCAGTCCCTGCTCTTCTCCGCTGAACAACACAAAACGGATCGTTCGCTTCGGCTTCACGCCTGATTTCACCAGCGCTCGCGCCGCGGCCAGCACCGCCATCGAACCGGTCCCGTTGTCGGTCGCTCCCGTTCCCAAATCCCAGGAATCGAGATGCCCTCCGATAATCACCACTTCATCCGGCTTCTCGCTGCCCTTGATCTCCGCCACCGTGTTGTACACCGTCACCGATTTTCCGCTGAGGCTGGCCTCAATTTTGATTTCCGCTTCCACTGGTCCGGCATCCAGCAATCTCCACAGCAGTGTTGCGTTTTCCCGCGCCATGTAGGCGGACGGCAACACTCCCGGCTGGTATCCACGGGAAAATCCCGCACCCATATTCAACACCCCGTACCATTTTTCAGACACCAGCAACACCGCCGCCGCGCCTTCTTCCTTCAGAAACTTCGCTTCGTCCCCCAGCATTCGCGATCTGGCCCGGAAATCCGTTAACGCCGTATCTTTCGGATGATCCAGGGGCAAATTGCTATCCGCAAATGCCGTCAGCATTGGATTCGAAGGGCCCACCGTGTCTCCCGGACGATCCAACAGCACAATCGCGCCCTTCAATTTGCCTTTGTATTTCTGCAAGTCCTCGAGCTTCTGTACACCCACGCCGACCACCGCGCCGCGCACCGCTCCATTCGTGCCCGGTGACCACCCAGCCGCAGCAAGCGTCAAAGCCTGCTCCGTCGGCGCGATTACTTTTCCCGTTGCGGGACCGCGCGTCCAGCCATTCGCAATCGTCCACGGTTCCAGGTGCGCATTCTCCAGTCCCAGCGCTTTGAATTGTTCCATTGTCCAGTGACTTGCCTGATCCAGCTTGTCGGTTCCCGTGAGCCGCGGTCCAATCCGATCCGCTAAATAGGACAAATCCGTTTGCAGCTGGCTTTCATCCGCTTTCACCTGCGCAATTAGTTTCGCGTCCATCTTTGCCACCGGATCGGGCTGTGCGGCTTCTGCCTTCGCAACAGGTTCAGTGGGCTGATATGGCAACGGCCTCCGCGGCAACATTTCCGGCAGTTGGGCCGTGTTGTACGCCCATGCCGCCAGCACTTGCGCGCCCTGGTTCAAATCGTCTTTCCATACCTTATCGAACGTGTCGGACTGGCTGTGATGCGTCTTCGAATACTCCGCCATGTTCTGTATGCACCAGAATCCTGGGACTCCCGCATCGTCAAACGAAGCATGGTCCGTGCCAAATGCGCGCACCATGCTCGGCTCCAGCAATTTCAAATCGCCCAGCGGCGCCAGCACTTGGTCCACAAGTTCCCGGTCCTGATAATTGTCGTGCAGGCCCAGCGTCAACACTCTTCCCGTTCCCGTGTCGTGCACCAGCACGCCGGAAATTTTCTCCAGATCGTTTTTGTGCGCTTCCACGTAGCGCTTCGAACCGACCAGCCCTTCCTCCTCGCCTGTGAACAACACAAACCGAATCGTCCGCTTGGATTTCAAATTCAATTTAGCAAGTGTTCGCGCCGCCTCCAGCACCGCCATTGAACCTGTCCCGTTGTCCGTCGATCCCGTCCCCAAATCCCAGGAATCCAGATGCGCGCCCAGAATCACCACTTCATCCGGCTTTTCGCTTCCGCGGATCTCTCCCACCGTGTTGTAGACTTCCAACGGCTTATCGCTCAGGGTATTCGTCATTGCAATTTCCATCGTCACTGGCCCGTGCTTCAGCATCCGCCATATCATCCGGTAACCTTCTCCCGTAATGAACGCCGACGGAATCGCTCCAATATCGAATTTTTCTCCGCCCACTCCGGTCATGTTCAAAAGACCATGCGGCTTGTTGGAATCGCGCAGTACCGCCGCCACTTCTTCCTGCTTGAAAAATTCATTTCGTGCCCGACCCATTTCGATCAGTGCCGCGAATGGTGACGGAGCCGCCGGCTGACCTTTGATCGGCGGAGGCGCCTGCATCGCTTTTACGTACTCCTCATTCACATCTTCCGGCTTAGGAGGAGAGAGACTGGCCGGCTCCTGGTAAATCACTACCGCGCCCTTCAGCTTGCCGCTAAATTTTTCGAAATCCGCCTTAGTTTTTGCATCGAAGTACACCACCGGCCCGCGCACCGTTCCCGCCGTGCTCGGCGACCAGCCCGCCGAAGCAATCGTCAACGGATGGTCCGCCGGCGCTACGATTCGTGCGCTCGCCGTTCCGCGCGTCCAGGAATGCGCAATCGTCCACGGCTCCAGATGCACGTTCACCAGCCCATACTTCTTCATCTGTTCCGCGGTCCAGTCGTTTGCACTCTTAAGCTGTGGCGAACCCGTCAGCCGCGCGCCAATATTGTCCGAAAGATATTCCAGGTTCTGCATCGCTTCGCTATGCTCGCGCACCTCATTCAAAATCTGCGCATCCGCCGCCGCAAACCCGCTGGCATCTTCTTCCGCAACAGCAGCGTCCGTCACAGCGCCAAATCCCCGCAGCGCCGCAACTCCCACCACCATCACCACGCAGAACCACACCATCACTCGTCGAAACCGCATTCTGACCCCCCACCTTTCAAAATAAAATCCGCCGAACGTCACCGTCTTTGTAGTGGCCGCCTTCTGAGACGGGCGGTTTTTTTACGCACGCCACTCTCCGCGCCAAAAACGCCCAAACGCACGTTCACACAAATCTCCACGTGCGTTGAACAAAACCCGTCAACATTCTAATTGTCTGAACAGAACGGCTAACCCTTCGACGCGCGCAACCGCCCCGCACGTTTCATACTCTTTTTTCGCGACATCGCCCCGCGCGGCGCCCGCTGGCAAACCGGACAAAAATAACTGCTTCTCCCCGCCACGATGATCCTTCTGATCTTCGCTCCGCAACGAAAACATTTCTCGCCTTCGCGACCGTAAGCCTTATGGTGCTGCTGATATTCGCCAGCCACGCCTTCAGCATCAACAAAATCAGAGATCGAAGACCCGCGCATCTGAATAGCCTTGCGTAAAATCTTTTGCAGCGCCTTGCGCAGCGTCTCCGTCTCCCGCGCCGTCAATCGCGCCCCGGATTTCGCCGGATGAATTCTCGCGTTCCATAAACTTTCGTCCGCGTAAATGTTTCCCACGCCCCGCAGCACACGCTGATCCAGTAGCAGCGCCTTGATGCGCGCCCGGCTGCCCCGTATCCGCCGCGCAAATTCTTCCGCCGTCACTAGAAGTGGCTCGGCCCCGAATCGCAACAACTCCGTCGCCAGCGTCTCTCCCGCAAGATATGCCATGCGCCCGAATCGCCGCGGATCGGTATACCGCAACTCGCGGCCATCATCCAGCACGAATATCACGTGGGAGTGTTTGTCGAGCGGCTGCTCCGCAAAATGCAGCGCAAGATTTCCCGTCATTCCCAGATGCACCAGCAGCGCCTCTGAAGCCGCTTCCGCCGGCTTGCCACCTTCCGCGATCATTTCACTCGCGCCGGTCTTGCTGACCAATTGCAGCAACATGAACTTCCCAAACCGCTCCACCCGCGCAATTTGCCGCCCCGGCAACTCGCGCTCAATCGCAGTGGGATCGTCCATAAAATCCGTCTTGCGCAACGTAACGGACAAAATCCGCCGCCCCGCCACCGATCCCTGCAACCCGCGCGCGACAGTTTCGACCTCAGGAAGCTCCGGCATCCAACCTCTTTGGCCTTTCAGTATTTCTCCGCAACCAGCGTCGTCGCTGCGCGCTGGCCAGGCTAGCCGATTGCCAGTCACCAATCACAAGTCCATTACTCACCACTCCCCATTCACTTTTTCTGATAATCCGGATAAGCAGGATGGTCCGGCATCACCACGGGATTTTTCTTCAACGCTTCCATCGTCACCTGCACCGCTTTCTCTAACTGCGGGTCGTGACCTGCCGCAACGGACGCCGGATCATTCTCCACTTCAATGTCCGGAGCAATCCCGTGATTTTCCACTTCCCACTCGCCGTGCAATCCGTAGATCGCCGCCCGCGGAGCGGTGACGCCCCCACCATCCAGCAAGCTGGGATAACCGCCGATGCCCACCAGTCCTCCCCAGGTCCGCTCTCCCACCAACGGCCCGAGTTTATCCTGCCGGAACATCCATGGCAGCGCATCGCCACCGGAACCCGCCATCTCATTGATGATCATCGTCTTCGGACCATAAATTTGCGCCAGCGGCGAACACCACTTCAGGCCTTCGCGCGTCGTTGCGCAACTCCGCAGCGGCCGGCCTAGCAAATCAATAATGTAGTCCGCAATCGCTCCGCCGTGATTGTAGCGTTCATCGATCACCGCGCCCTGTTTGTCCGTCTGCGCAAAATAAAACCGGTTGAAATTAATGTATCCGCCTCCCGCGGTATCCGGCACATGCACATACGCGAGTTTTCCGCCGCTCAGCTCATCCACTTTCCGCCGGTTATCTTCTTCCCAAGCGCGATTGCGCAGATCGAATTCCTGATCCACCGGAACTACTGTTACGTCGCGCGCATCCTTGCCGTCCGCGTTCGCGCTCACCTTGATTCGGATTTGCTTGCCCGCCGTATTTTCAAAATACTTGTATACCGAATTCGGCATCCGCACTTCTTCGCCGTTTACTTCGATCAGGTAATCGCCGACCTTCACATCGACTCCGGGCTGCGTCAGCGGCGCGCGCAGCTCCGGGTTCCAGTTTTCGCCATTGAAAATGCGCGCAAAACGATATCTCCCATTTTCGATCTTGTAGTCCGCGCCCAGCAGTCCGACTTTCACCTCGGGCGCTTTGGGTATATCGCCGCCGAAAATAAACATGTGGCCGACGGTGATTTCTCCCAGCATTTCCGCGAACAGATGATTCACATCGCCGCGTCCGCCCGCGCCTTTCAGGTACGGCGCATACTTTTTTTCTGCCTCGGCCAGATTCAATCCGTGGAAGTGCGAATCATAAAAAAAGTCCCGTTCAATTCGCCACACCTCGTGGAACATCTGGTTCCACTCCGCGCGCGGATCGACATACACTTCCAGCGCATCCAGATTCAATTTTCCGTCGCCCGGCTTTGGCGCTGCCGCTGTCGCCGCGATGAACCACGGTGCCGTCGGCCCGGGGCCTTGCCGGTACAAAGCTTTCTCGCCATTCGCCGAAACCGCGAAACTTGTGACTCCCGCAACGAACGGCTCGGTTTTGCGCGAAGTCAAATCAAACTTTGAAACGCTGCCCAGCGTCGGACCATTCAGCGAAGGCACATCCGGAATTTCAGATAGATATAGAACCCCGGCTTTTCCGGGATCGAGCTGAATGTAATTTGCGCCCTTAATCGGCAACGCCACCACACGTTGCCCGATATTCTCGAAGTCGATGGTCACCGTTGGCGCTTCTTCTTTCTTGTCTTTATCGCCGTCCTTATCCTTGTCTTTATCTTTATCTTTCGCGTCGCTCTTCGACTTTTTCTCAGACTTGTCCTTGGCTTCATCCTTCTTCTCTTCGGCTTTTTTCTCCGCCAATTTTTCGTCGTCACTCTGCGGTTCCATCGGATTGGCGTCGGTCTTTTTCAGCACTATCGCGTAAACGCTGCGCGATACTGGCCGCTGAAATCCCGAAAGATCGAGCCACGATACGCCCAGTCCCTCGTCCGTACTCGCCGTGAAGAATAAATATTTGCCGACTTTATCAAACACCGGCTGCCGCGCATCACTCATCCCATCCGTGATCTGCGAATTCTTTGCCTGCTCCACCGAATACACGAAAATCGCGTGCAGGTGGTTTGGCAGATATCGTGAATACGTCAGCCACTTGCTATCCGGCGACCAGCTGGAAGTAACAGGAGCAGCGAACGCGTCATACAAATCCGTAGTCACTTTCACCGGCTGGCCTTTGTCGATATCCACGTACCAGATATTCAGCCGCTTGTCCGCGAACGAAATCTTCTTGCTGTCCGGCGACCATGTCGGTCCATAAAAAAACGACGGCGGATTCCCGAGAGAAAACTTTTTCACCGTTCCGAGGCCCGATTGATCCACCAGATGCAGCGTGTACTCTCCCGATTCGTCAGAGAAAAATGCGACCCACTTGCCGTCCGGGGACCACGCCGGATCACGCTC
>Ga0070716_100000706_pt1 | contig 14238 bp, 12 predicted proteins | sample LARL112metaG_FD_71395 | JGI IMG/M metagenome (GOLD analysis project Ga0070716, IMG submission 71395) | Corn, switchgrass and miscanthus rhizosphere microbial communities from Kellogg Biological Station, Michigan, USA - LAR L11-2 metaG | ecosystem: Host-associated > Plants > Roots > Rhizosphere... | reverse complement strand
TCTTTGCCCGTTCCAGAAGTTTGCAAGCGCAATTGATCGTTAGGCGCGCTTCTCGCGTATTCCCTGTACGTTGGTACAAGCCCTCGAAGGCGGCATCGATTCAATTCGGAGAGAGAGTGTTACCGCATTACTGACTGACAAGGAGCTTGTTCGCTGCATTTGGGAAACAATCGTATCAAGAGGGATTCAATATCGGATGCAAATTGCCTTCATCCGTGGGCGTCAGTCTTTCATCCAAAAAGGAGTTTCAGAAGATTTAATGCCACTCACGGAAGAACTCGCCGTGCGCGTCGCCGATGAGAAGATACGCCGGACTTAATGAACTTGGCATATTATATCGCGCCTAATAAGGTCACTTTCGAGGGTGAAAAGACGAACCTCCCGCGTTCCAGATACGTTCCAGTTAGGCGCAATTTTGTCGTATACTGCGTTTTTGGCGTTTCGCAAAACCAATAACTTACGTGTTTTCAGTATCCTTGAATATTCCGACTCCCCCCGCCTCCATAAATAAAGTAGTTATTTTCAATAGCTTACGGGACGGGTGCAATCGCTGCGTACACACATGGTCCATCCTGTTGGGGGGGTACTCGAACTTCTCGAAGTGATATGACGATCCTATCTTGCCCTTGAGGATCTAATAGCTGTGAGAATCGCAGGATCTCAGCCAGCGTCTCTTTGCCTATCAGCTCAAGTGTCCCAGCGGCAGGAATCCGCCCATTTGGGAAGCCAACACAAATGGGCGGAACTATCTAGCGTGACCGCGAAACTATTTTTTCTGAAAGACGATTACTGCTGGTTCGAAGGACGTTGCGTAACCGGCAAACTTTCCATTTACTTTGCCGGTGAAGTCGACGCCTCCCACCAGGTGCTGCCGAAACGTGTGCCCAACACGGCCTAGAATCACCGTTTCGCTCCCCAAGTCGAACGGCGTTGAAGATGTGATCTCGTGCCACCAAGTGACGAAAAACAGGTTGGTGCGGGGCGGAGCAGTTGGGTCGGGACTCGGGTTCGCATCGAAGATTACCTGATGCCGCCATTTCGTACTGAGGACTGGAGTTCCCTGCCGAAAAGAATCGGGATTGGGAGTAATTAAATCACCGGTGGGTGCGGGATTGTAATAGATCGTCGTCGTGCCCTCGCGAATGACAATTTTCAAACTGCCGTGATTGGTGACCTTCTCCGTCACCGAATCGTTGTAAAAAGTCAGGAGCGCCGAAGTTTCATTCTGGGTAAGCCCTGCGAGGTAAATCTTGTCGTCGCTCAGGCCGTTCACATGGCTCAGGTAACCGTATTGGACGGACGTAGCGGGTAGCCCAATTCCGGCGGGCGGAAAATTCTTTACCTGCCCCACAAATTCAAACATCTCTTGGTCAAACTGCAATGGGAGTGGCGGAAATTGCGCGGACGCCGACTTTACAGCTCCGATCAAAAGTAGGACTGCCGCACACAAACGGACAAATACCAACATCGGTTGCGATCTCATGGGCTCTCCTCTTCGGACTCTTTGGGTTTTAGGGACACTCGACAGAGCGCATGTTTGACCCCCACGGGGCGGCGGCGCAATGCAGAGCGGCTGAAGATTGGCTGAAGCTTCTATATAGGTCTAAGTCTCTGCCTTTGGGGGCTTTACGCTTGGCAAGGTTCAGCGGGGCACTTATAATGCCGCCAATTAACGAGGGTATGCCCTTGCCCGCTCCCCGCTACCGGTTCGAAGGCTTCGAGCTTGACCTAACGCGTTATGAATTGCGCCGGAACGGCCATGCTCTGAAGCTCGAGAAGATTCCCATGGAGCTGCTGATCCTTCTCATCAGCAGGCACGGCGCACTGGTGTCCCGCGAAGAAATCATCGAAAAACTCTGGGGCCGGGACGTCTTTGTGGACACCGACCACGGAATCAACACCGCTATCCGAAAAATTCGCCAGACATTGGGCGACGACTCAGAATCCTCGCAATTCCTGCAAACCGTGGTCGGAAAAGGCTACAAGTTCGTGGCAGGCGTCACGCAATTGCCGCCAGATGCCGCACCCAGAGAAGCAGTGGATCCGAAAGCGCAGGCGGTGATCGACAGCGCCGCAGGGCGCCCAAGGCTGAGACGCTGGCTGTTGGCCTTCGCAACGCCCGTGTTGCTGGCTCTCGCGGGTTTTGCGTTGAACACCTTCGGCCTGCGTGACCGCCTGCTGGCGCGGTTCCGGCCGGTACACATCGAATCCATCGCTGTGCTGCCGCTGGAGAATTTATCGGGAGACCCGACGCAGGAATTCTTCGCTGATGGAATGACCGATGAATTGATTACCGACCTTGCACAGATGCGGGAATTGCGCGTGATTTCGCGGACCTCCGTGATGCGTTTCAAGGGCGCGAGAAAGCCTTTGCCGCAAATCGCTAGCGAACTGGGCGTCGACGCGGTGGTGGAGGGGACGGTCGAGCGATCGGGAGACCGAGTCCGCGTTCGCGCTCAGCTGATTCGAGCTCGAGACGACCGGCACTTGTGGGCGGAAAGCTTCGAGCGCAACTTGGCGGACGTCCTGAGTTTGCAGAGCGAGGTAGCTTCGGCGATCGCACGCCAGGTGCAGGTTAATCTGCTGGAAGCGCGGCCCGGCGGCAATCGCTCCATCAACCCTGCGGCGTACGAAGCGTATTTGAAGGGGCGATTCGCATGGAACAAGCGGAATGAGGCCGGCCTGCAACAAGGCATAGATTTTTTCCGGCAAGCCATCGCAATTGATTCCAATTATGCCGCCGCTTACTCCGGAATTGCAGATTCGTATACCACACTCGGCTATCTCAGCTACCTTCCGCCGCGCGAAGCCTTCCCTCAAGCGCGCGCCGCGGCCGAGAAGGCGTTGTCACTGGACCCCTCGCTGGCGGAGCCTCACACTTCGCTTGCCTACGTACATCTCTATTTCGATTGGGACCGGGAAGCCGCGGAGAGTGAATTCAAGAAAGCCCTTACACTGAACCCGAATTACGCCACGGCTCACGACTGGTATAGCGTCTTTCTGCTCGCGGCGGAGCGGCCGGCGGAGGCTCGAGCGGAGATTCACAAGGCGCTGGAACTCGATCCGCTGTCACTGGTGATCAACACGGATGTCGCCTTTCAAATGGTTTATGCCCGGCAGTACGACGACGCGATTGAGCAACTCCGTAAAACGCTTCAAATGGGCCCCAACTTTCCGCTGGCTCATTTGTGGTTAGGCCGCGCGTACCAGCAAAAGGGGATGTACAACGAGGCGATGGCGGAGTACCGCGCGACGGATGCTGCATTGCCCAATTGGGTCGTTACGCTGGCTGGAATAGGAAATGTGGAAGGCGTCGCGAACCGTAAGAACGAAGCGCGTGAAATGCTGACGCGACTCGATGGGCTCGCTAAGGAACGGTATGTCACGCCGTATGGAGTAGCGCTGATCTACGCTGGTCTCGGTGAAAAAGACCAAGCTCTGAACTGGTTGCAGAAAGCGCTGGAAGATCGCTCTCACTGGTTGGTGTGGATGAGACTTGACCCACGCTGGGACCCGATTCGGAAGAATGCAAGGTTTGAAGAGATCAGCCGGCGTGTGGGCATCGCGAATCCTCACAGTTCGACCGCTACGAGCAACAAGAAAGAGGCAGTTATGAAACTTACGCGTCTTTCGGCGACGCTAATCTTGATGCTCTGTATTTCGTCTATGTCATCAACGGCACAGCAGCAAGCACAATCTCCAAATCCCATGACCACATCCATGGCCATGACGCCTGTACTCGACTGGATGGAGGGGCAATTCATCCCCTTGGTTGAAGCCATGCCCGCAGAAAAATTCGACTTTGCACCGAAGGGTACGGGCTTCAAGGGTGTGCGGAGTTTTGCCGAACAGGTGCAACATGTGCTCGAGGTGAACGATGCGCTGGCCGCCGCAATTCTGGCGGAAGAAATCCCGCGAGAATTGCAGCCGGAAGTCATAGATGCTGTAAAAACCAAACAAGGGCTGATAGACCTGGCGCGAAAATCCTCGGTCTTTGTCCATCGAGCCTTTGCAGCCACCAATGAAAACAATGCCCGGGTTGTGATCAAGCACCCCATTTTTGGGTCCGACACATCACGTCTGTCGCTTTGTTCAGTGATCGTCGGTCATTCGATGGACCACTACGGACAGATGGTCGGATACCTGCGCATGAACGACATCGTGCCACCGGCAAGCAAACCCTAAAGCCGGAATCCGCAAACCGATTCACCTATCAAGTTCTTGAGCTAGCATGCCTCCGTCAAATCCGGCCGTTCGCGCAGAGTTTTTTCCAGAGCCATGCGGTGGCGTCGTGCAGACTGTAGTAAGTCCCGGAGAGCATCAACCCGTGTACACACCGTGTACATCCGAACTGCTTTTTGCGCGTTTCTTGCGGAACATGCGTCCATTATTTTCAATAACTTGTGTGTTTTCAATAGGCCTTCGCAGTTCGACTCCCCCCGCCTCCACCATTATAAAGTGTTTGTAATCAATAGTTTACAGTACTTAATGATTGTCTGGAGTTCCAAAAAGGTTCCCATTGCGTCCCGGCACTGGAGGCGGGGCACTGGGAATCACCTCCACCTTTGCCGTATTTTCAACACCGCTGAATGTTCCGACTATCCTTCCCTCTATCATTGTCATAAAGTTAATTAATTATTAAGTATGAAAATAAGATCTCCTTTGCTGCCCCAGCAAGACTCATAAGAGTGGGCCCGGCGGCTGGCGCTGACCAGGCAACCTTGGACAGCAGCGGAATTTGCGCCGAGTTTTTCTCTCTGCGGCGGCCCTATCTCGAAAAGTGACCCTGCTTGACAGTGAGCCGATGCGGGCCTAGTCTCCAGGCAATTAACTCAACCACCAGAGGTCTTGGATTTCGCCAACGCGGGCAAACAAATACCCTTATACCTGCGAACCATCCCCTTGTGTGCGTTCAGCGGTTACGAGCTACTGTTTCAGCTCGACGAGGATTAAGTCAATGGGCTGAGTGCTCAGGTTCTCTGGCAAATGGCTTCCGGCGGGCGTGAAGAGCGTCTCGCCTGCGCGGAAACGGTGCTCTTCTGTTTTGCCATCCGGGAACGTAAACCTGCAGTGTGCATCCTTCTGAAAAACTGCCACGCTGTTGGGGTGCGAGTGCATCTCCGATTTCTCGTGTGCACCGTAGTTGACCCGGAGCACACGCACCTGCTCATTTTCGAGTTCAACTTTGTAATGTTTTGGATCCACGTTAACGGGATCTTGAACTGCCATTTGGGGTTTCGGAGCTGTAGACATGAATTTCTCCTTGAGGGACAAATTGTACGGTTTACCGGGGGAGACCGGAGGATAGTCCGCGGAGCAGTAAGGGTCAAGTCGTTGTTAGCGGTCGACGCTCGCCCCATTCGATGAAAAACTCTAAGACGCCCAGTGTTGCGTGGGGCGATCTATCTGCGGATGATTCGTCCGGCATGACGCTTTTACGATCACCGCACAATCAGAATCGGGATTGACAGCGGACGAATACAGCAGAAACCCACGTCAGAGAGGTTCTGGCACATGAAGTGTGTCATGTTTCGGGAAGAGCCGGTCGAATACGGCGAGGGATTCCAGAAATGTATGAGACGTTAACCGATCCGATTTAGCATGCGGTCCGTTATGTCACCATCTCTGGGCCGGCAGGTTGCCGGGTATGCCCATTATGTTCTGTTAATTTTGTCTGGGGTCTAGTGATGTCTGGAACCGACGATATCAGGATGTCTGCCTTCGAGGTGCGCGAGCTGAGCGGCTGAGTTCATTCTCAATTGCGCTGAGCAACGACGGGACGCCCTCTTCCTTGCCGACGACGCATCGGATTCCCATTAAGTTGGCCGCGTGTTCAAGCTCATCGCTCTTGAACAGCGTGAACATCACGATTGGAACATCCGGTAAGGCTCTAAATATCCCGTCTGCAGCCACCAGACCGTCGGAATCCGGCATTTTATAATCCAATATTATTATATCGGGGTGAAGTTCCTGAGCTTTCACAACCGTCTCGTCCGCATTCCCCGCCTCTCCGCAAACTGTCCAATCGGGATTTAGCGCGACGAAGGTCTTGAGCGCTCCTCGCATAGACTCGCGGTCGTCGGCAATTAGGATTCGGGCCAAGATGAAACCCCTGGCCAGCTAGCTTGTGGATTCTGTCCGACCCATTCCATACGGACAATGCCTTAAATTCTGCGGTGTTTCGCTGTAGCAGCTCAGGACAAAATTTTTTTCGGAACAACCGTTGGTTCGCGGAGGGTAGGGTATTTGTGTGCCAACTTTTGATGAAAACCGGCTCCAATCTACTTGGCGGAAGTGCTGCGCAGAACCACTTGATCTCATAACAATATCGGCTCCTCGACCCGAGTAGACTGTGGTGCTTGACGAGCAAAGGCTCCGGAGGGAAGGATCAGGGCGAGGTTTTTCAGAATTGATGAGAGCTTTTCGCGATTAACGCAACACCTGCAGCAGACTGCTATACTCGTCGGTCCACAAGATTGGCTTTGCCTTTCCGGGGAATGGAACCATGATTTTTCTCAGAGCGTCAGACGAGATTGCGGTCGGGTCGTTTGAAAGAAGAATCCAGTCGGACGTGCTCGACAAACCGTTCAGCCAGACCGGGTGTGTGCGCACGGAATAATATCCGTTTTCCTGCGCAATTCCGGCAAGGACCGGTCCTAAATCCAAAACGGAGTTGGTGATGTGGACCGCGATCACCGAGTGCGGACCGCGGAGGTGCTTCTTGTAAATCTGAAACGCCTCGCGCGTCAGCAAATGTACGGGGATCGCATCGCTGGAGAATGCATCGAGCACCAATACATCGAAGCGCTGCAGTTCACCCTCCGAGGCCTCCTGTTCGAGTGACATCCGCGCGTCTCCCATAACCAGCTCAATATGCGCAGCCGAATCGTTGATGAACGTAAGAATCAAATTTCGCTATCGAGGAAACGAACTCAATTACCTTCCCAGCACATCGTGGAGTGGATCGGCTGCCGCGATGCGGCTCGCGATCTCATGCAGCAAATCCACTTCTCGAAATTCATTTGCTAATACGTTTTCGGTCGAGCACATACCCTACACTAGCGGTGAGTGGCATCTCAGTCCAACGCAAGTTTCTCGTACTTCAGTCCCATATTTTGGCTGGCGCACGGTCGGATAAGGCGAGCGAGGATTCGCGCTTGCGAAGCCTCACTCGCTGTTGTGCGCAAGTGAATCGGGTAAGTTAGTCGTTTCCAGTGACTGTCGAACCTCCATTCAACGGCTCTGGTGCTCGCGCTCGTAACATATTCCTGGTCTGATTCCCATTGAACTCAAGCATCAGGCCGAGATTTTTCAGCGCGATCGAATGGATGGTCATTCCGGTTCCAAACTCTATCGAGTCCGCCGTCTGAGAACCTGGCGTGGCGGACCGGGACGCGTTCGCCATCAAACTTACAACGTGCGCACCTTTGGTCGCGCCGCTAACAATCACGGCCACGCGGTTGTTACCTACCTGGATGGAGTTAACGGAGTTTATGGTTTCGAGTGACTGGACGGCAAATTTATATTCACCGGGCGACAGAATCGTATTCCCCAGTCGAGCCTCAGTAGACAGGGTAAATGTCCCCCGCACCAGGTCTTGAGCCAGGGTCGCTCGCACAGTTCCAAACAGCGCGCCAACGGCAAGCAAAGCAATGCCGGCAAAATGCGCCGATAGCGATCTCATTTGTAATCTGTTCATCTTTTCCTCCAATTTAATTTTTGAATTGAACGCACTTCGCGACCTGAGCCGCGTCTTACTTGTTTGTTAGTTCAGGACCGTCAGGTCCTGGGGCAAAGCAGGTTGCCCGGGTGATGCAAAGTAAGGCAGGAACTTCGTGGTTCTCGCCACACGTCGTACACGATGCTTGTTCCACTTTCAAAATGGCAGCGTTACGGAAACAAGTCCAACGCAAAGAATCTATCGTGCGCATCTATCAGAAAAATGCTTTTGGTGAATGGCTATTCTCTTCCGATGAATGACCGGGGCGAGAATCCCACTACAAGTGCGCTACCGCCTTAACAAATTCGTCCTTGGATAAGACTGCTAACGAACTTCTCGTCTTCGCGCCTTATCCTTCATGCGCGTGCATCTCCCAGTTGAGGTACCGCGTTGCGGCCTCGTGAACGACAGGTGCAACACTGGAAAAATTGGCAGCCACGTGATGTTCGAAACCGTTTTTACAGATGTAGCGCAACAATTTTTGCAGTCCGGGAATTTCCACTACGCCGGCGCCGCCAAACGTTTCGAGCGGATCGTCAGTGAAGCGGCCGCTGCCAGTGTAGCCACGGATATTTCCGTGCGCATCGTCGGTAGAAAATCGCGCGAAACTCATGGCGCCGGCTTTCACCCTTCCAACACAAGTGCCAAATGTATTGTCTTTGCCAACGGTGCCCGCGATGATCTCCTGAAAATCCATTTTTACTTCCTTGAAGAAATGTTTGGGCAGATTGCTACAGTGGAAGCAAACGGCCTTATTGGGATCGTTTCCGTAATTATTGTTCCAATCGAGCAAGGCGCTGGGTGTTTCCGAGGCAAGCTGTAACGCATGCATCGCCAGTACCCCGCACACATCCACTTCGCAAGCACTCGAGAGCAGCGAATCGCTCATCATGCTCATGACCGTGCATGGCACAACACCCAGGTTTTCTTCCAGCGAGGTCCAACACTGCACGGCACTGATGTGAACGTTTGCGGCTTTCATCCAGTCGTCGACAACGGCGCCCAGCTTAGCCATTTTGAGAAGAGCCGCCTGCGGGATGCCGGAGGTGGTCACGTACTTTTGAATCGAACTTAGCTTTAGCACCACGGCATCATCGCTATCTTTTAATCGGCTGATCCGTCCGAGAACTTCGCTCAAGTCCAGCGTCTCCACAGAAATGCCGCTCGCTTCAAGAAGTTTCTCGCTGTATCGCACGGTGTTGAATGCCGTCGGCCGGGCTCCAAGCGCGCCAATGCGTAAATTCCTGAGGCCTTTGACGACGCGGCATACCCCGGCAAACCATTCCAGGTCTTTTCCGAATTCCGGAGAGTCCGGTGCTTCCGTGTGCAATGTTGTCAGGGAAAAAGGAATACCGTACTGGCGCAAGTTATTGCAGGCGGACATTTTTCCGCAGAAACTGTCACGCCGATGGGTGATGGCCATTTTGCCGGGCGCATCTGGAGTAGCCTGGACCAATACCGGGACGCCTAAACGCGAAAGCCGAAGCGTGTCCGCAATGGCACGCTCATCTCCAAAATTCGGCAACGTAACAATAACTCCGTCGATCGCCTCTCCGCGGGATTTAAACAACTCGGCGCAACGTTTTGCTTCGTCATACGTTTCCACTGCGCCGTACTTGCTTTGCTCGGGTCCGAGGATCACAACGTCCACGCCGGCTTTTTGCAAAACTTGGATTATCTCTTCTCGGCCGGTCTTTGCCAGGTGATCCGGAAAAAAGCCGCGATTTCCGACAATCACTCCCATCGTCATTTTTTTCCTGTTCGCCATGGTTCCTTCCGTCACTTTCTTTCTCAAACCCGCCCTTTGCCAGGCGCAAAATAAACGCAATAGACAAATCCAATCACCGCAAGAATCGCGCCCCACCAGATGTTCGCGTGCAACTGGTACAGCACAACTCGCTCGGCCGGAGGGTGGAACAATTCAAACACACCTGCTCCGAGAATCAGCAGGCCATTCACCAACAAAGAAACTCCTATAAAAAACCAAATGGAGAGCGATCCGCCGGTTTTCATTTCGCCTCACCAGAAAATAATGTTCACCGCAACAAACAGCACGCCAACAACGGTCGCCCAGAACCATGGACGATGAAAAACCGTGACGTAAAGCTCGGACGGAATCTCCGTGACACCGTATACCAAACCTCTCAATTCCGACTCTGACTTCGGTTTCGTGAGCAGACTAACCACGATCGTCACCAGCACGCAAACCAGCCACGACCAAAGCGCGCGATACATGTTTTCCGCCATGTCACGCGCGTGAGAAGAAAGAGCAACATAACGCAGAGCAGAAGCATCCACCTTGACCCACGCCCACATTCCGATGGAGGACAGCGTACCTGCCAGCAATCCCCAGAATCCCCCCGCTGGCGTTGCGCGTTTCCATAGCATTCCCAGAATTACCGTGCCAAACAGTGGCGCGATGAAAAAGCTGAACAACGCCTGCACGTAATCCATGATGCTCTTGAAATCCATCACCAGATACGCGGTTCCAACGGAGATGATCACGCCGACGATCGTCGACCACCGGCCCATGCTCACGTAGTGTTGGTCGCTGCCATCCTTTTTGATAAACGCCCGGTAGATATCGTAAGTCCAAACGGTCGTGAACGCGCTTACATTGCCCGCCATTCCGGACATAAATCCCGCGATCAGGGCCGTGATGCCCAATCCAAGCAATCCCGGTCCGCAATAACGCGCCAGCATTAGTGGCAGCACTTCGTTGTAGCTGTGTCCGCCAGTTGCCAGCGCTTGCGATTCGGGAACTAACTTTATTGGCAGAACCGCAATCGCGAGTAATCCCGGCAGAATCACGATGAACGGCACCAGCATCTTGAATCCCGCCCCGATGATCGGCGCCATCTTGGCGGCGCGAAGGTCCTTCGCCGAAAGTACCCTCTGCACCACCAGGAAATCCGTCGTCCAATAACCGAATGAAATGATCGCGGCCAAGCCGAAAACGATTCCGGTCCAATGAATACCCATCGGATTATCGGTGAAATTTCCGAGCGTGCTCCACAAGTGCGTATATTCAGCCGATGCGTTCGTCGCGATGCGCTCCTTGAGAGCGCTCCATCCACCGGCATCCAGCAGGCCGAGAATCGGAATCAGCAAAGCGCCCGCCCAGATCAAAATAAACTGCAGGACCTCATTAAAAATCGCCGAGCGCAGGCCGCCAAGCGATACGTAGATGGCGACGGTCAGCGAAGATACCCAGATGCTGAAGTTGATGTCCCATCCCAAAACAATCTTCAGTACGAGGGCCATCGAGTACATGTTGATGCCGCTCATCAACACCGTCATGAATGCGAAGCTTATCGAAGACAGCGCCCGGCTTCCTTCTCCGAACCTTAATTTAAGATACCCGGGCACAGAATGAGTTTTGGAAATGTAATAGAAGGGCATCATTACCAGGCCAAGAAATAACATCGCCGGAATTGCGCCGATCCAATACCAATGCGCAGCAAGTATCCCGTATTGATAGGCCGCGCCGGCCCAACCCATCAACTCCAGGGAACCCAGGTTGGCGGAAAGAAAACTCAGGCCGGCAATCCATGCAGTCATTTCGCGTCCGGCCATAAAAAAATCTTCGCCGGTTTTCGAACGCTCTTTTAAGTAGAAGCCAATCGCCAGCACCAGCGCAAAATAAAAAATGATGATGACAAAATCGACTCCAGAAAGATGCACGAGTCTTTGCTGCTCGAGGAGGGCAAGGATAGGGATCATGGTTTTTTCGGCATATCTCCCATCACTGCGTTACCTGATTTTTCCTTGTAAGACTCTGTCACACGATGTGTGATGAAGATCCATCAACCGGACCGAAAATACTCCTGGTTCGGTCGACCATCGTACTTCGCTAAGTTGAAAAAAGAAAACGAGATCTGCGACGATCGCGAAACGATTCTATCTGGCCGGTGGCAGACCCGGTGTTAGCCCAGTTTCAGACCACGATGCGTGCGTTCGTCCATCCACTTTTCGTACCGACGGACGTACAAAAATCGACTCTTCCTTCCAAGTTGCTTCAAAAATTCCCGCTCTTTCGTTGAGTCGCGCTGCGCGGCCCGAATTCTGCGCGATAGTTCGACACCGATTTCGGCGGCCTGACATATCGGTCGCCCCGTGAGGAAATCTCCAAACGCCACGGCCTTGGCGATCTTGAATTCTGCTCGCCGATCTCTACTGATCGCCGCTATCCGGTCGCGCAGCGTGGAAATAGCTTGTTCGACACTCTCTCTGCTGAAGCGTGGTGGCTTCGAACCTGAAACGATTTCTCCCGCAGCCGTTGTCAACCAGTCTCCATCAGCGGTTTTCTGAACATAACCCTGCATCTGCAGCACGAGAAGAATTTTTTCCGCATCTTGTCGTCCAACCTTCAGCGTCTCGATTAAATCCTGCTCTGTCCACGTCAGCGCGCCTCGCATGTCTTTTAAAAAACTGAACACCGCCGCGAGCGGAATCAGTGGCATCACGTCGAGACGCGGCATTGAGTCGCTAGATGCTAACGCTTTTGGATTGCGAACCGGCTTCGGCATCGAGCTATTGTAGGACGTGTGCTTTGAAAAGCGGCACCCTGAGAACGGTTTCTGACTTCTTGCACGTGCAGGTGTCGAAGGCAGCCACCACTGTCTCACGTTTTTGCGGAACGCTGACTGATGTAGCGGGCAAGCAGAGCAGCCAGAAGCAATACGGCCCCAAATATCGCAAACTGATTTGACGCTTTCAGCGAGATAGCAGCAGTATGGGTACGAAACTCGTCATCGGCGCCTACAAGCGAGACTTCTTTGGGATTTTGCGGGTTGTAATGTACCACCTGGGACGAGCCTTTTCTGTGCTGTCGTGCCCAGGCGTCCATTCGAGCAGCATCGAGTGGTAATTGCCCGACGCTCTTAAACGCGTGCCGCTGGCCGATGGTGCGCGTAAATGACTCGTAATCTGCACCGTCCACTGAGTACTTGAATTTGCAGAAAATTCGATAGACGGCGCCGCGGCGCGCGCTCCCAGTAAAGTACTGCTCAAGAGAGCATCGTTCCACGGTGGCGGTTACGGGTGGCCACACGTCGCGCTCCAGATGCTCCTGCCGCGCCCGTGCTACGCCTTCGAATCGAAGGCCAACAGCCAGAAATAAGCTCATGAAGGCGAAGAAGAAAATTACTGCCGCTCCGCGCGGAAGCTGCGTTTCCTTGTTGGCTGGGATCATGTGGCGACAAATATAAGTCGAAGAAACGCTTGCGGCACATGAATCCTGGCACGATACAAACAAAAGACATTTCGCACCGCTCAACGCTACACGTTTACTCGCCTATTTTTACCCGTTTACCCCTGTAGCCTTTTGCCGCCAATCAGGCTTAAATGTCAAAAGAATGCAGAGAATTGAATCCGTTCACGCAATCCATGTCTGAAACTCGTGCAAAAAACAAGTAAGATAGCGGCTTCGGTGATTGCGGTGCTTGCTGTAGCGGCATGCGCGGCCGTCATCGTGCTCTCGCGTCAGTGGCCGTTCTCAGAGAATCGCATTGCAAAGTCTCTCCAGGAAACCTTCCCCGCTACCGTCACTTTCCAGAAATTCCGGCCTACGTATTTTCCCCATCCTGGGTGTGTAGCGGAGGGCATCGTGTTTCGGAGACTCGGCATGCCCGCGCAAACACCGGCCATCGTCACGATTCAGCACATGAAGATCGAGGGGCATTATCTCGACATTCTGTTTCGACCGGGATACCTTGCGCAGATTGTGGCTGAAAATTTCCAGGTGCACGTTCCGGCACTTGGAACCAAGGTAGAAATTACCGGCTGGAAGGCCACCAGTCCCAGCATCCGTGTCGGAGAAATTCTTCTCGACGGCTCAGTGCTTGAGGTCGCACGGTCTGATTCTTCCAATCCCTTGCGGTTCGATATTCAGGAGTTGAAGTTGAAATCTGTAAGCCAAAATCAGCCGTTAACATACGAAGTCGCGCTGCACAATCCGTTGCCTCCCGGTGAGATTCAGTCTCACGGTCAATTCGGTCCCTGGAACTCCGAACATCCAGGCGAAACTCCCTTGCGCGGCGAATACACATTCAAGGATGGCGATCTCGGCGTGTTCAAGGGTATTGCGGGAACGCTTTCGTCCGATGACAAATTTCAAGGAATCCTGAAGCACATTGAAGCCAGCGGCAGCATTGATATTCCCAATTTTGAGGTTACGCACACCCGCCATTCCGTGCACCTTAAGACGCAATTTCATGCATTTGTGGACGGAACGAACGGCGACGTGCAACTCGAGCGAGTTAACGCTGCCCTCTTGAAAACAACCATCCTGGGAAGGGGCGAAATTGCGAGCAAGCCTGGAGAACACGGCAAAACCGCTTCGCTTGATTTTACGGTGAACGATGGACGCATTCAGGATGTACTTTGCCTCTTCGTCCGCGCGCCAAAACCTCCATTTATTGGCACTGTAAACTTTCGCGCTCATGTAATTCTTCCGCCGGGCGATCGTCCTTTCCTGCAGAGAGTGCGCCTAACAGGCGATTTCGGAATCGCAGGCG
>Ga0070716_100000698_pt1 | contig 14281 bp, 13 predicted proteins | sample LARL112metaG_FD_71395 | JGI IMG/M metagenome (GOLD analysis project Ga0070716, IMG submission 71395) | Corn, switchgrass and miscanthus rhizosphere microbial communities from Kellogg Biological Station, Michigan, USA - LAR L11-2 metaG | ecosystem: Host-associated > Plants > Roots > Rhizosphere... | reverse complement strand
CGAGCTCATGCCCCTCGTCGCAGCTCAGCGAGACCCGGATCGCGCCGCCGCAGGAGGCGTGCCGCACCACGGCCGGCGGCCCCTCCGGGCCGGCGAGGTTACGGTCGCCCCACGCCATGAACGCCACCAGGACCGGCATCAGCTCGCGGCCAGGCCCGCTGAGCCGGTACTCGTGCCGCTCTCGCGCGCCGGGCTCGCGGTAGGCGGCGCGCTCGACGAGACCGGCCTCCGTCAGCCGGGCCAGCCGGCTGGCCAGGATGTTGCGCGCGATCCCGAGGTGGCCGGCCAGCTCGTCGAAGCGCCGGACGCCGTTGGCCACGTCGCGCAGCACGAGCAGCGTCCACCGGTCGCCGATCAGGGCAAGCGTCCTGGCGATCGAGCAGGTATCGCTGTCGTACGCGCTATACGGCCTCATGTCCGGCATCCTCATATCCGGCATCGTACGCGTGCTAGGTTGCTTTTAGAAACTCAGACGCGCGAGCGAGGTGGCCATGACGACAGCGACCGACACCGAACAGCCCGGCACTCAGCCCCGGCAGCGCACCTTCACCTGGGAGGACCCGGTCGAGGGCGCCGCTACCGTGACAGGCCTGAGCGGGGCCGAGTTCTTCGCGGGGATCGCGGACGGCACGATCCCGCCGCCGCCGATCCTGCGGACGCTGGACTTCGACGGCGTCGCGTTCGGCGACGGGCGGGCCGTGTTCCGGCTGACGCCGCGGGAGTTCCACTACAACACGCTCGGCGGCGTGCACGGCGGCGTGTTCGCGACGCTGCTGGACTCCGCGTGCGGCTGCGCCGTGCACACCAAGCTCCCGGCGGGCGTCTTCTACACGAGCCTTGACCTGTCGGTGAAGTTCCTGCGGCCGGTCACGGTTGCCACCGGCCCGATCACCGCCGAGGGCAACGTCGTGCACTTCGGGCGGCGGACGGCGCTCGCCGAGGCCAGGATCACGGACGACGCGGGCAAGGTGTACGCCACCGCGACCAGCAGCTGCCTGGTGCTGCGGCCGGAGTGAGAGACGGCGGAGGCCGCGGAGCCGGCACCGTACGTTCTGAATATAAGATCTTCTAATTCCGAACGTGAGGTCGCTACTCTCCCAGCACCACCGCACCAGAATTGTGAATGCACAATCATCTGCACGATCATCTGATTGAATGTGACAGACGGATGCACGTGCATCTCCTGTGCTGGGAGTGGTGATGACTGAGGTCTCTGAGCGTCAGGCTTACAACGGCATGCCAGCCTCAGGGCTGGCCGGAGTCAGCTGGCGCAAGAGCGTCCACAGCAACCCGAACGGAAGCTGCGTCGAGGTAGCGGAGCTCGCCGGCGGCGGCGTTGCCGTCCGCAACTCGCGCGACTCGGCCGGTCCGGCGCTGGTCTACACGCCGGCCGAGATCACCGCATTTATCCGCGGTGTTAAAGACGGGGAATTCGACTACCTTTGCGGCTGATCCACGGTGGGGGACGTGGTGCACCACTTTGCTCGTGCGTGCCTTTTGCGTGTGCAAAGCTATGCACCACTGGCAAACCGATGCGACACTATGTCCGTCTACCACGCCGGGGGCGGCGGCAGGGAGTGTCGATGAATGTAAATCATGGGAAAAATGCCGGGCCGGACCATGAGCCGGAGGGCAGGGGAGCGCTTGTCGGCGCGCAGAGCGGGCCGACCGTGCTGCGTATCGCGCTGGGTGCCCAGCTGCGCAAGTACCGTGAGGCCAGCGGGCTGACCACCGCGGAAGCCGCCGAGGTGATCCGGGCGACGCACTCCAAGATCAGCCGGCTGGAGCGGGGGCGCACCACCGCCAGGCAGCGGGACGTGGCCGACCTGCTCACCCTGTACGGCGTCACCGACGAGGCCGAGCGCGACAAGCTGCTCGAGCTCACCAGGGAGGCCAGCGTCCCAGGCTGGTGGCAGCAGTACAACGACATCCTGCCCCGGTGGCTCGAGCTCTACATCGGCCTGGAGAAGGCCGCGTCGGTCATCCGCAGCTACGAGATGCAGTTCATCCACGGCCTGCTGCAGACCGAGGACTACGCCCGCGCGGTCATCCTCATCTCCAACGCGAACGCGCCGACCGAAGAGATCGAGCGCCGGGTCAGCCTGCGCATGCAGCGCCAGCGGCTGCTCACCCAGCCCGACGCGCCTGACTTCTGGGCCGTGCTCGACGAGGCCGCGCTGCGCAGGCCCCCGGACGGCCGCGGGGTGACACGCGCCCAGCTCGAGCACCTGCTGGAGATCACCGACCTGCCGAACGTCACCCTGCAGATCATCCCGTTCAAGGCGGGGCCGCACCCCGCAGCGGGCGGGCCGTTCACCATCCTGCGGTTCCCGGAACCTGACCTGCCCGACGTGGTCTACCTCGAGCAGCTGAGCAGCGCGCAGTACCTCGACCACCCGGATGACGTCGCGACCTACCTGGCCGTGATGAACCAGCTATGCGTGCAGGCCGCCACCGGCGCAGGCAGCAGGGACCTGCTCAGGGCGCTGCTCAAAGAGACTTAGACAGGAGAATTCTCGCGTGACCGAAAGCTCGTCCACGCCCGGGGGCAATGGGCCCGTGATCGACTCGTCCATGCCGCACTCGGCCCGGGTGTGGAACTACTGGCTGGGCGGCAAGGACTTCTACCCGGTCGACCGCGTGGTCGGCGACCAGGTGATGCAGATGTTCCCGGACATCAGCCGGCTCGCCCGCGCCGACCGGGCGTTCCTCGGCCGGGCCGTGCGGTTCCTGGCCGGGGAGGCGGGCATCCGGCAGTTCCTTGACATCGGCACCGGGCTGCCAACCGCAAACAACACCCACCAGGTGGCGCAGGCGATCGCTCCTTCGTCGCGGATCGTCTACGTGGACAACGACCCGCTTGTGCTCGTGCACGCCCGCGCGCTGCTCACCAGCACCCCCGAGGGCGCCTGCGACTACATCGACGCCGACATGCGCGACACGGCCACGATCCTCGCGCAGGCGTCCCGGACGCTCGACTTCTCGCGGCCGGTCGCGCTGATGATGCTCGGGATCGTGGGCCAGATACCGGACTCCGACCAGCCGGAGCAGGTCATCAGGCAGCTGATGGAGCCGATGCCGTCCGGCAGCTACCTGACTTTGAGTGACGGCACCAACACCAGCGAGTCGTTCACCACGGCCGTCGAGGCGTACAACCAGAGTTCGGCGAACACGTATCACCCGCGCAGCCCGGCTGCGCTTACGTCGTTTTTCGACGGGCTCAAGCTGGTCTCCCCCGGTGTGGTGGAACTGAACAAGTGGCGTCCGGACGCCACCCTGTTCCCTGACGCCGGCGAGGTACCCGGCATGGGCGGCGTCGGCCGCAAGCCGTAACGCGGGAGTGCCGCGGCGGGCGGCCGGTCGGGCGGCCGCTTCTTGCTGTTATCAGCAGATGATGGCCACTGCCTGAAGATAGTGGGTCGTTAGGCACACCAGAGTGTGCCTAACGACCCATCATGATGGCGGGCAGGACCGGGTCGGGCGGCGAGCGCACTTGGGGACCGCCGATCGTCTCACATCGTGAGATGATCATGACTTAGGGACAGAACGCTACGCTTTTCTTGCTGTTATCACGGCGTTTACGTAATTTTCTGTCCCTAAGTCGAGAGCGAGCGTCAGGGGACCGTTAGGACTGTCTTGCCTGGCGGGTGTGGCGTGGTGGCGGACTCGAAGGCCTGCCTGCCGTCGCGCAGCGGGAAGACCTGGCTGACCACCGGGCGCAGCCTGCCCTCGTCGACCAGCCCGGCGAGCGTCGCCAGCTCCGCGGCGTCCGGGGTGACGATGAAGAACATGGCGTGCACGCCGAGCGCCGCCGCCTTGTCCGCCGACGGCGGGGCGCTGAGCGTCACCAGCCGGCCGCCCCGGCGCGTCAGCCCGTAGGAGGCATCCAGAACGGCGCCGCCGACCGTGTCGAGCACCACGTCGAAGCCGTCCGGCGCCACCGCCTGGTACCCGGCCATGTTGCCGGCGCCCGGCGCCAGGAACGTCGTGGCGCCGAGGCCGAGAACGAAGTCCCGTTGCCTGGCGGCGCCCGTCGCCGTGACCGTGCCGCCGAGGATGGCGGCGAGCTGGACGCCGTAGCTCCCCACGCCGCCCGCGCCGCCCTGCACGAGAACCCGCTCCCCCGGCTGGAGTGCCGCGTGGTCGACGAGCGCCTGCCACGCGGTCAGGGCCGCCAGCGGCAAGGTGGCCGCCTCCTCGTCAGAGACCGACCGCGGCTTGGCCGCGAGGTGGACGGCGGGCACCGTCACGTACTCCGCCGCTGCCCCGTCGCGGTCGAAGTCAATCAGGCCGTACACCTCCTCGCCGACCGCCAGGCCGTCGGCGCCGGGGCCGAGGGCGGCGACCGTTCCTGACACCTCGTGCGAGGGGATGACCGGCGTGCGGTCCCGCCCGTCGCGGGTGGTCCAGGACTCGTCCCAGCTCAGCTCGGCGAAGGTGATCGCGGCCGCGTGCACCGCGACGAGGACCTCTCCCGGTCCAGGCACGGGGACCGGCGCGGACTCGTAGACCAGCTGCTCAGGGCCGCCGCGGGCGTGCGCGCGCAGCGCCATCATCGTGTCGCTCACGGCATCAGACTGTAGGCGGGCACCCGCCGCGGCGCTAGCCTCAACCGGCTTAACCGCGGGCGGGCGGGCCGGGTTCGCCGGGGAAGATCAGCCGGCTCTCGGTCACGATCGCGGTGACCAGTTCCGCAGGGGTCACGTCGAACGCGTAGTTGAGCGCGCGGGTGCCGGCCGGCGCGGCCGGGACGCCAAGGACGTGGGTGACCTCGTCGTCGGCCCGCTGCTCGAGCGGGATCAGGTCGCCGCGTTCTGTCGCGTCGTCGAACGTCGACTCGGGGATCGCGACCACGAACGGGATGCCGGCCTGGCGCGCGGCGAGCGCGAGCGAGTACGTGCCGATCTTGTTGGCCACGTCGCCGTTGGCCGCGACCCGGTCGGCGCCCACCACGACGGCGTCAGCCATCCCCTGGCTGATCATGAACGGCGCCGCGCCGTCGCAGGCGAGGTAGTGCTCGATGCCGAGCTGCCCGAGCTCCCAGCACGTCAGCCGGGCGCCTTGCAGCAGGGGACGGGTCTCGTCCACGATCACGTGCGCGAGCGCGCTGGCGTCGTGCAGTGCGCGGATGACGCCGAGCGCCGTGCCCCACCCCAGGCAGGCAAGGGTTCCCGTGTTGCAGTGGGTGTGAATCTTGAGCGGAACGTCCCCCGCCGACTCCAGCAGGTACCTGGCTCCGCGCTCGCTGATCTGCCTGCTGACGGCGATCGTGTCGTCCCGCACCGCGTTCGCCGCGGCCTCGACCGCGGCGGCGCCCCGCGGGATCACCGCCGCCGCGGCCGCGACCTCACGGCGCAGGTTAACGGCGGTCGGCCGGGCATCGGCGATCCGCTTGACCTCGGTGCCGAGGCGGTCGGCGTCCCAGCCCTCACGTTCGGCCTGCCGGACCGCGAGCGCGACGCCCAGCGCGCCCGCCACGCCGAGGACCGGAGCGCCGCGGACCGCCAGCCGGACGATCGCGTCGACGAGGCCGTCGACCGTGGTGATGTCGAGCAGCCGCAACTCGTGCGGCAGCACGGTCTGGTCGATGGCGACGATATGCCCGTCCCGCCAGGCGATCACGTCGTCCAGCGCGCCGGGCTGTGCTGTAGTCCCTCCCATAGGGTTCAAGCTACCTCTCGGCCTGATGGAGGCGCGATGCTGCTCGAACGGGAGCGCGATGAGATCGTGCGCGCCTGCAGGAAGCTGTCCGCGGCCGGGCTCGTGGTCGGCACGGCGGGCAACGTCAGCGTCCGGGTGGGCGACCTCGTGGCGGTGACGCCCAGCGGGGTGGACTACGCGGAACTGGCGGCGGGCGACGTCGGCGTCCACCGGCTCGACGGCACCCCAGTCGAGGCTCGGCTCGCGCCGACCAGCGAGCTGCCGCTGCACCTGGCCGTCTACGGCGCGGACGCCGGGGCAGGGCCGAGGGCTGGGGCGGGGCCGGGGGCTGGGGCGGCGATCGTGCACACGCACTCTGTCGCGGCGACGGCGGTGTCGACACTGGCGGACGAGGTGCCGGCGATTCACTACTACGTGGCGATGTTCGGCGGCGCGGTGCGGGTGGCGCCGTACGCCACGTACGGCACGGACGAACTGGCCAGCAACGCCGTGCATGCGCTGCGCGGGCGCACCGCGTGCCTGCTGGGCAGCCATGGCGCGGTCACGACCGGCCCGGACCTGAAGACCGCCTGCGACCGCGCCGTGTACCTGGAATGGGTCTGCGACGTGTACCTGCGCGCGGCCGCCGCCGGGACGCCTAGGCTGCTGCCGCCCGGCGAGATCGAGGCCGTCGCGGCGAAGCTGGCCAGTTACGGCCAGCGCCCCTAGAGTCGTCTGGTGTCCAACCGCTTCCTAGGCTGGCCCCCTGCCGTCCTGGCGACGCTGATCACGGTGGCGCTCGTGGTCGGCGAACTCGCGGACGCCGGGCAGCGGCGCTGGTGGGCGGGCCGCCCGCTCACGACGGACACGGTGGCCGGGCTGCTGGTGCTGCTGATCACGGTCCTCGTCGTGAATCAGCTGCTCAACAGGCGGCAGAGCCGGCAGCGCGCGCATGCGGTCGCCGCGCAGGCCGCGATCATGGCGGCGCAGGCCGCTCGCTCCGCGCAGGCCGTCTCCGCACTGGCGGACGGATCAGGCGACCGCGACGCCGCGTCCGACGGTTTCCGCACGTACATGCTGATGCTGCTCACCGGCGCGCCCGTGCTCATCAACGACCCGACAGCCCGGCATTTCCTCGAGCAGGCCCAGCACCTCGGCGGGCTGATGGCGCGCGCGCTCGCGGAGATCGACAAGTCGCCGAAGGGCACCGCCGTCCCGGACGCCGGGCTGCAGGACGCGGTGCGACAGCTCCAGAGCGCCGCGGCGCCGCTCCTTCAGCTGCTCACGCCCGCGATCCGCGACGCCATCAACGGCATCGGCCAGACCGCCGAAGAATAGGGCGAGGCAGGCGAGTTGTCCGTGCGGACAGCCGATCGGGGATCGCGTTGTCCGCCGGGCCATGGCAGTCTCCCGGCTGCTGGCAGACCATGAGGAGGTCTCCAGAACCTGATCGTCGGCCGGGACATCACCGGCGGGTCCGCATTCACCGCAGGAGCGTGATCACCATGACCAACTTGTCCCTCACCCTGCGCGAGGCCGCGCAGATGTACCCGGACCGCCCGGCCGTCCGGCTCGACTCCGCCGTCCTTACCTACGCGCAGCTCGACGACCTCACCGCTCGCGCCGCCGGCTGGCTGCGCGAGCGCGGCCTGCGGCCGGGCGACCCGGTGGGCATCATGCTGCCCAACGTGCCGCACTTCCCGGTCTTCTACTACGGCGTGCTGCGCGCGGGCGGCGCGGTAGTCCCCATGAACCCGCTGCTCAAGGCCCGCGAGGTGGCCCACTACCTCGGCGACTCCGGCGCGAGCCTGATGCTCGCCTGGGAGACCGCGGCCGGCGAGGCGGCCGCCGGGGCGGAGAAAGCGGGCGCCTCGGCCGTCACCATCAGCGCTGCGACGCTGGACGCCGTCGCCACGTGGACGCCAGCGCCCGAGGTGGCGCCGCGCGCCGACGACGACACCGCGGTGATCCTGTACACCTCGGGAACCACCGGCACCCCGAAGGGCGCGGAGCTGACGCACGCCAACATGCGGAAGAACGCCTCCGTGACCGCCACGATGCTGCTCGACCTCGGCCCTGACGACGTGGTGATGGGCTGCCTGCCGCTGTTCCACAGTTTCGGGCAGACCTGCGGGCTGAACGCCGCGGTAGTGTCCGGCGCCTGCCTGACCTTGATCCCCAGGTTCACCCCGGCGGCGGCGCTGCAGGTGATCGAGCGCGACCGGGTGACGGTGTTCGAGGGCGTGCCGACCATGTACGTCGGAATGCTCGGCGAAGCAGCCAGCACCACCGCCGACACGTCATCGCTGCGGCTGTGCGTCTCGGGCGGCGCCGCGCTCCCCGTCGAGGTGCTGCACGGGTTCGAGAAGGCCTTCGACGCCGTGATCCTGGAAGGGTACGGGCTGTCGGAGACCTCGCCGGTGGCCACGTTCAACCGGCGCGACCGCCGCAAGCCGGGCTCGATCGGCGTGCCCATCGAGGGCGTGCAGCTCATGCTGATCAGCATCGACGACAGCGGCGGCGAGATCCCCGTCACCGAAACCGGCGGGATCGGCGAGATCGCCATCCGCGGGCACAACGTCATGAAGGGCTACCGGAACCGGCCGGAGGAGACGGCGGCCGCGATGCGCGGCGGCTGGTTCCGCACCGGTGACCTTGCAACGATCGACGAGGACGGGTTTTACTACATCGTGGATCGTAAGAAGGACATGATCATCCGCGGCGGCTACAACGTGTACCCGCGGGAGATCGAGGAAGTGCTCTACGAACACCCGGCGATCCTTGAGGCCGCGGTGGTGGGGATCCCGCACCCGTCGCTCGGCGAGGAGGTCTGCGCCGCCGTCACGCTGCGCCCCGGCGCGGTCTGCACCCCGCAGGAGCTGCGCGATTACGTGAAGGAGCGGGTCGCCGCCTACAAGTACCCACGGCACGTGTGGCTAACGGACGGGCTGCCCAAGGGCCCCACTGGCAAGCTGCTCAAGCGCGAGATCACGATCCCCGCGGACGTGCTGTCAGCGACGGCGCGGTCATGAGCGCCGATCCGGCGGACACCGCCTCACCCGGCGCACCGGAGTCCGCGGCCGCGCTTGACTTGCTCCTCACCCAGGCGGCCCTCGGCCCGCTGCAGCGGTTCTTCCCCGGCCGCTCCGCGCTGCGGTTCGCCGCGGCGCTCGCCAGCCACCCCGGCCTGGTGGCAGGGCAGGCCTCGAGCCTGGCCGCGGAACTCGCCCGCGTGGCGGGCGGCGACTCCGCCATCGCGCCGGCCGCGAAGGACCGCCGCTTCACCGACCCCGCGTGGACGGGCAACCCGGTGCTGCACCGGGTCATGCAGGCCTACCTCGCGACGGGCGCCGCCGCCCGCGACCTCGTTGAGGCGGCGCCGCTCGACTGGCGTGACGCGGAGCGGATGCGGTTCGTGGTGAGCAACCTGGTGGACGCCCTCGCGCCGAGCAACAGCCTGCTGCTGTCCCCCGAGGCGTGGAAGGCGGCGATCGACTCAGGCGGCGGCAGCGTCCTGGCCGGAGCCAGGCACCTAGCCAGCGACCTGGCGGCCCCGCCGCGGGTGCCGTCCATGGTGCCGCCGGACGCCTTCACGGTCGGCACCGACCTGGCGGCGTCCCCGGGCTCGGTGGTGCTGCGCACTCCGGTCTACGAGCTGATCCAGTACCAGCCGGCAACGGAGACGGTCCGCGAGCTGCCGCTGCTGATCGTCCCGCCGACGATCAACAAGTACTACATTCTCGACCTCGCGCCCGGCCGGAGCATGATCGAGTACCTGACCGCCCAGGGGCAGCAAGTGTTCGTGATGTCCTGGCGCAACCCGGACGAGCGGCACGCCGCGTGGGGGTTCGGCAAGTACACCGAAGCCATCATCGAGGCAATGCAAGCGGTGGCGGGCATCTGCTCGGCGGACGCCGTGCACCTGCTCGCCGCCTGCTCAGGCGGCATCCTGGCCAGCCTGACCGCCGCGGTGCTCGCGGACCGGTCCCGGGCCGCGGCCGCGGCTGGCGCGGCCGACGACAATCCGCGGCTGGCGAGCCTGACGCTCCTGGTCACCATGCTCGATCAGGCCCGCACCGACGCCGTCGGCGCCCTCGTGGACGAGTCCACGGCGCAGGCCGCGATCGCCGCCTCGGCGAGGAAGGGGTACCTGGACGGGCGCAGGCTCGCCGAGATCTTCGCCTGGCTGCGCCCGGGCGACCTGATCTGGAACTACTGGGTGAACAACTACCTGCTGGGCCGCGAGCCCGCACGGTTCGACATCCTGTTCTGGAACGCCGACACCACGCGGATGACCGCGGGCCTGCACCGCGACTTCGTCCATACGGCCCTGGACAACGCGCTGGCCAGTCCCGGCGGGCTCACTGTTCTCGGCACCGAGATCGACTTGTCCCGTGTGGACCTGGACAGCTACGTGGTGGCGGGAGTGGCCGACCACATCTGTCCCTGGCAGTCCTGCTACCGCAGCGCCCAGCTGCTCGGCGGCAAGCCCCGGTTCGTGCTGTCCAGCAGCGGGCACATCGCGGCGCTCGTCAACCCGGCGGACAACAAGAAGTCCGGCTACCAGGTCAGCGACGACGTCACCGCGGACGCGGAGTCGTGGCAGCGCACGGCACCCGCCGAGCGAGGATCGTGGTGGCCGGACTACGCCAGCTGGCTGGGGGCGAGATCTGGCGGCCAGATCCCGGCGCCGCCTGAGCTGGGCGACAAGCGCTACCCGGTCATCGAGCCCGCCCCTGGCAGCTACGTGCGCGCCACATGAGGGGGCGGCAAGCGGACCGGGTCACCACGGTGGCCGCCGGTGATCGCCAGCTGCGCGCCGCGATCCGCCCCGGCACCGGCGGCGGCCCGCCGCTCATCGTGTGCAACGGCATCGGCACCCCCCTCGAGGCGCTCGAGCCGTTCACCAGCGTCCTCGATCCCGCGATCGAGGTGGTGCGGTTCGACGTGCCCGGAGTGGGGGGCTCGCCGGCGCCGCGGCTGCCCTATACCATCCATTGCCTCGCCAGGCTCGCCGCCCAGATGCTTGGCGAGCTCGGGTACGACCGCTTCGACGCCTTCGGGATCTCCTGGGGCGGCGGGCTCGCCCAGCAGCTCGCGCTGCAGTACCCGCGGCGGTGCCGGCGCCTGGTGCTGGCCGCCACCTCGACCGGGAGCCTGATGATCCCGGCCAGCCCCCGCGTGCTGCGGCACCTGTCATCCCCGCGCAGGCACCGGGACCCCGCGCACGCCGCGCGGATCGCGGGGACCATCTACGGCGGCGCGCTCCGTGACCATCCTGAGCTGGCCGAGCCGATCACGCTCGCTACCCCGAGACCGGTATCCCGGCGCGGTTACCTCTACCAGCTCACGGCGTCCGCAGGCTGGACCAGCCTCCCGGTGCTGCGGCTCATCAGGCAGCCGGCGCTGATCCTGGCGGGCGACGACGACCCGATCATCCCGCTGGCCAACGCCAGGCTGATGGCCGCGCTGCTGCCCGACGCCCGGCTGCATGTCTACCCGGACGGTCACCTGGGCCTGCTCACCAGGGCCGCCGAGCTCGCCCCCGTGGTCAGCGATTTCCTGCTCTCCGTTGAACGTGGGGCGCGGCGCGCGGTGCAATAAGTGACATGACCGCGTCAACGTCGATGAGTCACCACGAGGCGGTGGCGAGCATCATCGCCGCCGCCAGGACCAGCCTGCCTGAGCTGGTGGAGCGGGTCGCGCACCGCATTCGCACGGAGATCCCGTGCTACGCGGCCGGGGATGTCGTCGCGCCGGCCGACCTGCGCGCGTCGGTGCGGGCCAACGTCGACTACATCCTCGACAGCCTGTCAGGCACGGCGCGGGCCAACCTCAGCGCGCCCGACGCGACCGGCCGCACCCGGGCGGCCCAGGGCGTGCCGCTCGCCGAGATGCTCACCGCCTACCGGGTGGGCGTCGCCGAGCTGTGGTCGGCGCTGGTCACCGCCGCGCGCGGGCTGCCAGGCGTGCCCGCCGACGACGTCATCGAGCTCGCGGGGGCGGTCTTCGCCGCGCAGAACACCTATAGCGACGCCGCGCTCGCCGCGTACCGCGACGAGTCCAGGGAGATCCTGCGCATGCAGGAGCGCGAGCGGGCGGCCCTAGTCGAGGTGATCTTCACCGGCGCCGCGGCGAAGGGCACCCTGTGGGAGGTCGCCAACGCCCTGCGATTGCCGCTCGACGGCGCTTTCCTCGTGATCGCGGCGGAGACCGAACCTGGCCACGACCCGATCCCGCGCGCGGAATCGGCCCTCGCGGTGATCGACGTCCGGTCGGTGTGGCGGCTCGACGCCGAGGTGTCCCTCGGCGTGCTGTCGCTGCCCGACCGGTCGCGGAACGGGGCCGTCCTCACCGTGCTTGACAAGCATGCGACCCACCGGATCGGCGCCAGCCCGGTCTTCGGCGAGCTGCATCAGGCGGGCTGGGCGCTGCAGCTCGCGCGGCTGGCGCTCGGCCGCAACTCCGGGGAAACCGGGGTAGCGCAGTTCCGCGACAGCCCGATCGACATCCTGGTCGCGGCCGCACCGCACGCCGCCCTCGAGACGGCGCGCGCGGTGCTCGGCGGCCTGCTTGAGCTGCCAGAGGAGGAGCTTGACCTGCTGCTCGGCACCTTCGAGGCGTGGGTGCGGGCGAGCGGCTCCGCCAACGCCGCCGGCGCGGAGCTCTTCTGCCATCCCAACACCGTTCGCTACCGGATGCGCCGCATCGAGGCCGGCACCGGCCGGGTCCTCGCCAACCCCGGGGATGTAGCTGAGCTCGTCACCGCCGTCCGCGCCTGGCGCGAACTGCCGCATTCCTAGTCGTCAGAACGTAAGGTGGTGACTCCCGCGGGACCCGCCGAGCCGTCCGCCGGGCAAGACGCCCCGGGTGCGGGGCTTCCGTTGCTGCTGTCGCTGGCGATGGCGCAGTTCATGGTCGTGCTCGACTTCACCATCGTCAACGTCGCGCTGCCCTCCATTCAAAGCGAGCTGCACGTAGCCACCACGACGCTGCAGTGGCTGGTCAGCGCCTACGCGGTCGCATTCGGCGGATTCCTGCTGCTGGGCGGGCGGCTGGCCGACTCCTACGGGCGCGCCAGGCTGTACCGGATCGGCCTCGTCGTGTTCGTCGTCGCGAGCGTTTCCGGCGGGCTGGCCGTCGAGCCCGGACTGCTGATCGCGTCCCGGGTGGTGCAGGGGATCGGCGCGGCCATGCTGGCGCCCGCGGGGCTGTCGCTGCTGGTCACCAGCTATCCGGGGGAGCAGGAACGCAGCCGCGCGCTGGGCACCTACGGCGCGGTCGTCTCGGCCGGCTTCGCGTCCGGCGCCGTGCTCGGCGGCCTGCTCGTCGAAGTCACCTGGCGGCTGGTCTTCTTCGTCAACGTCCCGATCGGCATCGCGCTGCTGGCCGCCTCATTCCGGCTGCTCCCCCTCGACCCGCCCGTGCGCCGGGGCCAGCTGGACCTGCCAGGCGCGGTGACCGCGACGGCCGGAATCGCCCTGCTTGTGCTGGCCGTGGTCAGGGCCGGCGACACGCTGCGGGCCACCCAGCCGGCGCTGCTGGGCGCGGCTTCGATCGTGCTGCTGGCCCTGTTCGTCGTCAGGGAGCGCAGGACTCAGGCGCCACTGCTCGACCTGGCGCTGCTCAAGGACCGTGGCATCGCCGGCGCCAACCTCACGCTGATCGCGGTCGGCGCCTTCAGCGCCGCCCAGGTCCTGCTGACGACCCTGTACCTGCAGGAGGGACGCGGGCTCAGCCCGGTGCTCACCGGCTTGTGCTTCATTCCGCAGGCGGCCGGGGCGTTTGCGCTTGCCGGGCCGGCCGGACGGCTCGTGCCCTCACTCGGGCCGCGCCGCGCGCTGGCCATCGCCCTGTCCATCGCACTGCTGGCCTTGGCCGGCGCGGCCGCCGCCGTGCTGGCCGGGTCGCTGGCCGGGCTGCTGACGGCCCAGTTCGCGCTTGGCGTTGCCGCCCGGCTCAGCCAGGTCGCCTCCACCCTGGCCGGCACCCGCGGTCCGGTCGCCGCCCGGTCCGAGGGGACCGCCAGCGCGCTGCTCACCGCCACCCGGCAGTGCGGCTCGGCGCTCGGCGTCGCCATCGTGTCCGCGACACTGGTCGCCGCCCACGGCACTTTCGGACACCGCACGGCGGTGGCGATGCTGGTAACGGCCGGCTTCGCCCTGGCCGGCCTGTTGGCTACCCTGGTCGTCCCGCCAGGACCGCCGCATCCTGGACAGCCGCAGCCGCGCCATCTGTTCCGCCATCACGCCGGCGGGGTGCCCTGATCCGGCATCGCCCAGCGCGATCGTCATATGCAAGGCGCAACCATGCAGCACGAGAGGGGAAGCAGGGACATGACAAGCAGGGCCACGGAGAGCAACGGCCGGTACGTGTCGACCGGTCACCTGCCGTCGCCCCGGCAGGTCCAGGCCGCCATCGACGAGGCATACGGGAAGTACCGCCAGGAGACCAGCGGGCAGAATTCCCAGACGTACCCGGCGCTGGCCGGTGTCCCCCGGGACCTTTTCGGCATTTGCGTGGCTAGCGTCAACGGCAGCATCTACCGGGCCGGGGACACCGGGCACGAGTTCGCGGTCATGAGTGTGGCCAAGCCGTTCACCTTCGCCCTGCTGTGCGAGGCGCTCGGGGACGAACCGGT
>Ga0070716_100000696_pt1 | contig 14298 bp, 8 predicted proteins | sample LARL112metaG_FD_71395 | JGI IMG/M metagenome (GOLD analysis project Ga0070716, IMG submission 71395) | Corn, switchgrass and miscanthus rhizosphere microbial communities from Kellogg Biological Station, Michigan, USA - LAR L11-2 metaG | ecosystem: Host-associated > Plants > Roots > Rhizosphere ... | reverse complement strand
AGCTTTAGCGAAGCCGGGCACAAGGCCGGGCATGACGAATCATGGATTGGGGCGAGGCCCGATGTCAGTCCGAGTCGCTTGCCGCGTTCAAATCCTGACGGATCTGATAGCGCCGCATTTTTGCGTAGACGGTACTCTTGGCGAGGCCGAGCGCGGACGCGGTCGCGGTCACATTGCCGCCCGAGGATCTTAGCGTGCGCGCGATCAGGTCGCGCTCGGAGGCCTCGGTGAGTGACAGCGACAGCTCGCTTTCGCAAGAACGTTTCGCCGGCCGCATCATATCGGGCAGGTCGGACGGGACGATTTCATCGCCGCCGCTGGTCAGCATCAGGCTTTCGACCAGGTTGCGCAGCTCGCGCACATTGCCGGGCCAGTCATGGGCCGCAAGCCGCGCCACCGTCTCGGCTGCGAAGCAGCGATCGTCGAGACCGTAGCGCAGCCGCGCCTGCGCCACGAAGTGATCGACCAGCATCGGCACATCATCCGGCCGCTCGCGCAGCGGCGGGATCAGCACCGGGACCACCGCCAGCCGATAGAACAGGTCCTTGCGGAAACGCTGCGCGTCGACCTCGGCCCGCAGGTCGCGATTGGTCGCGGCAATCAGGCGAAAGTCCACCTTGCGCACCGTGGTCTCGCCGATGCGGCTGAGCTCGCCGCTTTCCAGAACGCGCAACAGCATCGGCTGCAGGTCGAGCGGCAATTCGCCGATCTCGTCGAGGAACAGCGTGCCGCCGGACGCGGCCTCGATCTTGCCGGCCGCGCCGCCGCGCCGCGCGCCGGTGAAGGCGCCCTCGACATAGCCGAACAATTCGCTCGCCAGCAGTTCGCGCGACGCGCAGCCGCAGTTGACGACGACGAAGGCACGGTCACGGCGCGGCGATGCCGCGTGAATGCCTTGCGCAAAGATCTCCTTGCCGACGCCGGTCTCGCCGAGCAGCAGCACCGGCGCCGATGTCGCGGCAACGCGGCGGCAGGTCTCGACTGCGCCGGCGATCCTTGCACTGCCGTGAATGACGTTGGCGAAGGCGCCGACGTCGCCGCGCGCCACTGGCAGCCTGCGCGACACCGCAGGTTTTGGCGCCACCAAGACCGTTCCCAGATGCTCGCCTGCGTGCACCACCGAGCGCAGCCACTCTTCCCTGATCCAGGGTGGGCGCGCGTTGCCCAAGCGCCGATCGTTGCAAGTCCAAAGTTGCGGAAACGCCGACTGGTCATGCGGCGCGCCGAGATCGCGCATGATCTGCGACATCTCGCCATTGGCCTTGAACGGCCGCCCGGCGCTGTCGAACAGCACGGTGTGATGCCGGTCGGATTCCGGCAGCATCCAGAGGCAGCGGTCGAGAAAGCGGTAGCGGGCGTCGAGCTCGAGCTGGAACAGGTGGGCCTCGATGCGCGCGGCGGCCGAGACCGCGAGCGCCAGCGCCTGCCGCGCGTAGGAATCCGATAATCCGGAAATGTCGATCGCGCCCATGACGGCGCCGTCGATCGGATCGCGGATCACGGCGGCCGAACAGGTCCAGCGCTGGATGCCGGCACAGAAATGTTCGGTCGCGTGCACCTGGATGGACTGCCCGGTTTGCAGCGCGGTGCCGATCGCGTTGGTGCCGCAGGTCCCCTCGCTCCAGGTGCTGCCAGGCAGAAGATGTGTCTTCTCGACCGCGTCGCGCAGCGCCACCGTGGTGTCGCCTTCCAGGCGCAGCACGATGCCGTCGATGTCGGTCAGCACCATCACGGTGCCGGTTTCCCGCATGTAGTCGCGAGCCAGCGCCATGGTCGAGGCGCCGGCCTGGGCGAGGCGGCTGCGCTTGTCGAGCAGGCGCTGCAACCTGTCCTCGTTCATCGGCAGCGGCGCCTGGTCGCGGCGATAGTCGACGTCCGATTGCCGGCAGCGGCGCCAGGACAGGTTGATCGCAGCGCGCACGATCTGGCCGCGGCTGCCGTTGCCCGACATGAAGTCTTCCCAGCTCGTCAGGACATCGCGTTCGATGCCCGGATGCGCAAAGGCGTCCTCTGGCGTCTGACCCAACACGAACCCTCCTCTGCCCTCTTCTGACGCGCTGAGCGGTTCCCTTGCCTGGCGGAACCGGGATTTTGACCTGATCTTGAAACGCGGCATCGAACGGCGCAACCACCCACAAGTATGATCTGGCGCCGGCCCCGACTGCGGGCGCGGTTACCTGTCCCCGCTTGCCGCGGGGCTATCGCGTTTGACGACCGCAGAAGTTGGCACCGACGCTTCCCCGTCGTCATGGCCGGGCTTGTCCCGCCTGCGGGGCCGAAGCCCCTTCGGCGCGGCGAAGGCCCGGCCATCCACGTCTTTGAAAGACCAATAAAGCAAGACGTGGATGCCCGGCAAAGGCCGGGCATGACGTGCTTATGCTGCCTTGCGTTGCCGGAGGCTTTCGTAGAACGCGGTCTCGAAGCGCATGTAGCCGGTGAACGAGGCCGGGTCACCGAAGGGGAGGATCTGGGTGGCCCAGTAGCCGCCAAAGCCGTTCTGGCGGTCGATCCAGTAGAACAGGTTGGCAAGGCCGGCCCAGCCGAGCGCGCCCGCGGGGCGTCCGGTCGGCGCGGTCTCGTCATTGACCATGAAGGTGAAGGCCCACGACTTCGACTGGCCGGGGAAAAACTCCGCATCGTTCGACAGCGATTTGATCACGCCCGGCAGCGCGGTCACCTTGAGATCGCCGAGATGATTTTTCTCGGCCATCTGCACCGTCTCCGGTTTCAGCACCCGGCCATGCGGACCGGCACCATCGTTCAGCCACATGCGGATGAAGCGCATGTAGTCGCCGACGGTCGAGTAGAGCCCGTGGCCGCCCATATGGACCTCGGGCTTGGCGGGCAGTTCGAATTCCATCGGCGTCAGCGAGCCGTCGGCGTTGCGGGCATGCACGCCGGCGAGTTTTGAGCGCACCCTGTCGTCGATCTCGAAGGTGGTGTTGCCCATCCCGAGCGGCGCGAAGATCCGCTCGGCAAACACCTCGCCGAGCCGCTTGCCGGTGATGCCCTCGACCACCTGTCCAACCCAGTCGATGTTGGTGCCGTACTCCCATTTGGTGCCCGGGTCGAACAACAGCGGCGTCATGAGCGACGCCTTCGACGAGGTGATCACGCTCGGCTGGCCATGCTCGTTCGCGAGCCGCAGATAGGTCTCGCTGAAGAAGTCGTAGCCAAAACCACCGGTGTGCAGCAAAAGCATCCGCGTGGTCACGTCGCGTTTTGGCGCGCGCAGCATCGGCTGGCCCTTGGCATCAAAACCCTCGATCACCTGCAGCTTGCCGATGTCCGGGGCATACTTCCTGGCCGGCGCGTTGAGGTCGAGCTTGCCCTCCTCGACCAGTTGCAGCGCGGCCGTGCCGGTGATCGCCTTGGTGGTCGAGAAGATGGCAAAACTCGTATCGGTGGTCATCGCGGCCGGCTGGTCGGTCCGCCGCTTGCCGGCGGCGCCCTCGTAGATGTTGCCGTTGCGGTCCGTCACCATCGCGACCACGCCGGGGACGCCCTGCCCCGTCGTGACTGTTTCGTTGAGGACGGCGTCTGCGTCGATCGAAAATACCTTGCTCATGTGTTCCTCCAATTTCGTTGACGATGAAGACGGCGCGCGCGAAAGCGGCTCGCGACGCGCCGTCGCGGTGCCTATTGCTTTGCGAAGCCCTGGTAGCCCGCGGCGGCAACCTCATCGCACTTCTGGCGATAGGTCCCGACGCCGCCGATGTAGGACAACAGGCGGCGCGGCTTGCCCGCGACATTGGAGCCCATGTACCAGGAATGGGTCTTGGTCACGAGGGTGGTGTTGGCGATCTCGTCGTGATGGGAAACCCAGGCGTCCTCCATCTCCCTGGTCGGCTCGATGACGCTGAGCTGGTTCTTGCGCAGATAGCTGATGCAATCGCTGATCCACTCGACCTGCTGCTGCAAACAGGTGGTCATGTTGCAGAGCGCTGTCGACGGCGCGAGCGGCGCACCCGTGGTGAACAGGTTCGGATAGCCGTGCACCTGCAGACCCATGGTGGTGCGGATGTCGCGGCTCCAGTCGTCCTTCAGCGAGCGCCCGTCGCGACCGCGAATGTCGATGCGGGTGAGCGCGCCGGTGCCGGCGTCGAACCCGGTCGCCAGGATGATCACGTCGAACGCGTATCCCGTGCCGTCGGCGAGCTTGAGACCGTTTGGCGTGATCCGCTCGATCGGATTGTCCTTCACGCTCACCAGTTCGACGTTCGGCCGATGGTAGGCTTCGAGATAGTTGCTCTCCAGCGGAACGCGGTGCGTGCCAAACCCGTAGTCGGTCGGAATCAGGGTGTCGCAGAGTTTCGGGTCCTTCAGCCGCGCACGCATCTTCTTCCGCACGAACTCGGAAATCTCCTCGCTGACATCCTCTTCAAAAAACATCTCGACGAACGAGGCGAGCCACAGCCTGAGCGAACCTTCATCCCAGATTCGTTCCAGCACCGCGTGACGTTCGGCTGGCGTCAAATCCTTCCAGTTGCCATTGGTGAAGTCGTATTCGAAACCGGTGAAGCTGTGCGGCAGCGTCTTCTGGAACTCCTGGAAGCGCGCCTTGTAGCCCTCGACTTCCGCGGGGCCATATTTCGGGTTCTTCATCGGGATGATGTATTGCGGCGTGCGCACGAACACCTTCAGGCTGCCGACCTCGCCGGCGATGGTCTGGATCACCTGGATGCCGGTCGCGCCATTGCCGATGACGGCGACGCGCTTGCCCGCAAGGTCGAGATTGCCCTTCGGCCAGCGGCTGGTGTGGACCAGGGTGCCCTTGAACGACTCCTGACCAGGGAAGACCGAGGTCAGCGGCGCGGACAGCATGCCGCAGCACGTGATCAGGAACTGCGCATCGATCACCTCGCCCTTGTCGGTCGTGATGGTCCAGCGCTGCGTCGCCTCGTTGTAGACGGCGCTCGTGATCGCGGTGGAGAAGCGGATGTCCTTGCGCAGGTCGAGCTCGTCGGCGACATAGTTCAGCCAGCGTTCGATCTCGGGCTGGCCGGGGAAGCGCTCGCTCCAGCTCCAGCCCTTGTAGAGCTTTTCGGAGAACAGATACTGGTAGATGTAGGCTTCGGAATCGAAGCGCGCGCCGGGATAGCGATTCCAGTACCAGGTGCCGCCGACGCCCGAGGCCGCGTCGAACGCCTTGACGTTGAGGCCCTGTTCGTCCCGCAGCTTGTAGAGCTGATAAAGCCCGGCAACCCCGGTGCCGATCACGACGGCGTCCAGGCTCTCATGCCTGCCGGCGCCGTTGCTCTTGTGCTCGCTCATGCATTCCCTCCGATGTTCATTGTTCTTGCTCCCCGCCGCCTGGCGCGGGAGACGCGAGCCTTGCCAACGCACGTCGTGTGCCAGTGCGACGGCGGCCTCTTAAGTGATTGCAGGGACTGGGTTTCCCGCGCACGAGGCGGCGGGCAAGCGTTCGAAATTCGAACGGCAGCCGCGCGGCACGAGCGAAATTCGGCCGGGAGCCGGATCCGGGACGCTGCCGGCAAGCGGCAACCTCGAAGCGGCGAACACGGTTCGCGTGTTCCAGCCGTTCTACACCACCAAACCCGAGGGCATGGGGATGGGCCTTGCCATCTGCGGATCGATCATCGAGGCGCATGGCGGCAAGCTCTGGATCGCCGCCAACAAGCCGCGCGGCACCGCATTTCAATTTACGCTGCGCGGCAGCCCTCCTGATCAGCCAAGGTCGTAGCTCCGGCGCTTGCGCCTCAATGCGCGCGTGGGCCGGTCGCCGCACCCTAGCCGCGACGGCGATACGGCGCATCGACGTCGATTGACATTGGCGGCGCATTACGCCACTGTTACCGCTTGTAGCAGTTGGGCGCCGCCGAGGCATGGACCCGCGGATCCGATGGAGGCTAGCGATGTCGCTCGAGCCTGTGAGTCGTCGTGTCTTCCTGCGGTGCAGCGCGGCGGCCATGGTGGCGCTGCCTTTCGCGGGCCTCGCGCAAGCTGGCACGGCGGACCTGGTCACGCGAAAAGTGTTCTTCGACGATCCGGACTACATCAATGTCCGCGTCAGCCCGGACGGCGCGAATCTGGCCTGGCTCGCGCCGATCGACCGCGTCAACAATCTCTGGGTCGCGCCGATCGGCGACCCCGGCGCGGCGCGGCCGGTGACGCGGGTCACCGGGCGGAGCATCAGCAGCTACTTCCGCTGGGCCCACACCAACCGCCATCTGATCTATTTCAGGGACCACGACGGCGACGAGAATTATCGCGCATTCAGCGTCGACGTTGGCACCGACGCGGTAGTGCCGCTGACGCCGGACGGCGACGTCAAAGCCTTCCTGCAGGAAATCGACCACAAATTCCCGCAGCAGGCACTGTTTCGGCACAATCAGCGCGACAAGCGCTATTTCGATCTGTTCCGCGTCGACCTCGTCACCGGCACGAGCGAGCTGAGCTTCGAGAACCCTGATTTTCTGGGTCTCGTCACCGACAGCGCGTTCCAACTCCGGCTCGGCTCGCGCGTGAACGCGGCCGGAACGGCGGAGGTGTTCGAACGGCTGGCCGACGGAAGCTGGAAGCCGTTCACCGAGATCCCGATCGGCGACGTCGATCTCACCAGCACGGTCGACTTCAGCGCCGACGGCAACACGCTCTATATGATCGATTCGCGCGGGCGGGACAAAGCCGCGCTGTTCGCGGTCGACATGACGACCCGCAGGGCGACGCTGCTCGCAGCCGACGACGAGGCCGACATCGTGCAGGTCGCGATCGATGACGAGACCCGCCGGCCGTTCGCGGTAAAGTCGATTCGCGACCGCGCCCACTGGATCGCGCTCGACGAAGGTGCGCGGCAGGACCTCGCCGATCTCGCCGCCCATGGCTCCGGCGACGTCGGCATCGTCAGCGACAGTCTTGATCGCCGCACGGCCAGCGTGTTCTACGAACGCGACGCCGAGAGCGGGGAGTTCGCGCTGCTCGACCGCAAGACGCGCGAGGTGCGAAAGCTGTTCACACAGCGCAAGGCGCTGGCCGACATCGCGCTGCGCAGGATGCAGCCGGTCATGATCCCCGCCCGCGATGGTTTGAAACTCAACGGCTATCTGACGCTGCCGGCGCAGGACCATGGCGGCAGGCCGCCTTTGGTGCTGGCGATCCATGGCGGCCCCTATGCACGCGACGTCTGGGGCTTCAATTCTCTGCATCAGTGGCTGGCGAACCGCGGCTATGCGGTGCTCAGCGTCAACTACCGCGGTTCGACCGGCTTTGGCAAAACATTCATCGCCAAGGCCGATCGGGAGTGGGGCGGCCGCATGCATGACGACCTGATCGATGCGGTGGATTGGGCGATCCGGCGGGATATCGCCGATCCCGGCCGCATCGGCTTCTACGGCGCGAGCTATGGCGGCTATTCGGCGCTGGTCGCAGCCACCAAAACGCCCGACATCTTCGCCTGCATCGTCGATGTGTTCGGAATTTCCAATCTCATCACCTTCATGGCGACCATTCCGCCCTATTGGGGGCCGTGGTTCAGCGTGTGGAAGCAGCGGCTCGGCGATCCCGACACTGAAGAAGGGCGCGCCTTCCTGACCGAGCGCTCGCCGCTCACCCATATCGACCGCGCCATCCGCCCGATCCTGATCGCGCAGGGCCTGCGCGACGTCCGCGTGGTGCCGGCGGAGTCCGAGCAGATGGTGGCCGCGCTCAAGCAGCGCGGCGTGCCCGTCACCTATGTGACGTTCGCCGATGAGGGCCACGGTTTCGTCCGACCGGAAAACCGGATGGCGTTCACCGCGGTGACTGAGGCGTTCCTCGCAAAACATCTCGGCGGACGCTATCAGCCGATCGGCGACGATTTTTCGGGCTCGACACTGGAGGTCGAGACCGGCGGCGACCTGGTGCCGGGCCTGCGTGGCTGAGGCGGGCTCAGGGAGGAGACAGCCAGCCCGCAGAAGGCGCCTGCCCGGAGGCCGCAAGACGCGTTGCATTGCCTCCGGAGGCGCGCCCCCAGTCGCTCAGTTCAAGGTGATGAAATTCGAAGGCACTCCGTCGCTGACCAGGTTGTTGTTGATGGCATTGGTCTTGTACGAGAACAACAGGCCGCCATTCGTGAATGCGACGCCGGTGTTGTTGCCGGTGAAGACCGAATAGTTGATGAAGAGTAACGCGCTAGCGTTGCCGTTCGCCTTGGCACCGGCGCCGCCGTTGTTCACTCCGAACGAGTGGTCGACGAAGACGGCGTTTCGCGTGGTGGCCCCGGTCGCACCGGTTGCCAGCCAGCCATCGATGGAATTGCCGGCCGCCACACTGTCCTTCGCGGAGGAGAAGAGCGCCCCGGTGCCACCGCTGGAGTCGGATATGAATCCCGCGACGTTGTTTTCGAGGCTGACCCGGACCAGCACCGCGTTCGCCGTGCCGCCAGCGGTGGGCCTGATCTGGATTCCCCCACCCGTCGTGCCGGTGCCGTTGCCGGAAATGCTGGTGTCCTCGACGAAGAGTTGGCCGTTGATACCAGCGCCCGGCGCGAAATTGATGCCCAGGGCGGGGCTCGCCCGGAAGTCCCTGATCAGGCACTTTTCGACATGCAGCGCCCCGACCGACAAGGCCAGGATTCCGGAGAGCCCGGTGCCAAGCCCCTCGAAATCCAGGCCGCGCAGCGTGACGAGCGAACCCGCACCTGAATTGACGACGATGCCGTTGGTCCCGGCAACAAGGACACCAGCCAGCGTATTCTCGCAGTCAATCGTGATCGACTTGGTGATGGTGACCGCGCCGAAGCCGCCGGGATCGATGCAGTTGATTTCGCCTCCGGTGGCCGTCTTCGAAATGGCGCCGGCAAATGTCTTGCAGGGCGCGGTCCGACTGCACGGATTGGCGTCGTCGCCGACACCGGAGACCCAGGTTCTGCTCGCCTGCGCGTGGGCAGGATCGGAGTGTAGAAACGCGGCGATCAGGGTCGCCGCCAGCACCATTATGGAAATGCGCAGCATGTTTGGCTCCCAGCCTTGTAACCGCGAGCGACTCACACACGAATTCGCCGGCGGATTCGGATTGAGGTCATTTGGACGAGTTACGGCTCCCCCGCTCGAGGCCACGGTCATGCTTATCACACGGAGAGGTTGTCTCAACAGAAATTGTTTACCATGATCCGACCAGCGCCTTTCAGCCGCAGTTGATCATGCCGTCACCAGGTCGGGCTGACAGCGAACGGCGACGACACGGTCTTTTCGAAATAGCCGATCGGCAGTGACGGGATTGACTTGAGCTCGGACAACCTCCTAGATGATGTCCGACGGTTCCCTTCACGGGGATCAAAAGGGAATGCGGTGCCGGGATTTTCCCTCACGCCGCAGCTGCCCCCGCAACTGTAAGCGGCGAATCTTTCGTCACAGGCCACTGGGAATCTCGGTCCTGGGAAGGCGACGAAGGGTGCGGACCCGCGAGCCAGGAGACCTGCCGTCAGCCGTGGTCACACGCGAAAATGTCGGTCGGGGAGTACAGACATTGCTTTCACCGGGGACCGCCCTGAGCGCGCCCAGGTGAGACCTCGTTCGCTGTGACGTGCCACTGACGTCATGCCGAGGTCCACTCGTGTTCTCCAGTATTTTTGTTGCAAGGCGGCCTTGTGCTGCCGTGGCTGCCTCTTCTCACCTTCTTGCCGCTCTTCTGCTCGGGACATGTGCTGCCAGAGCGCAGCAGCCTGATACGGCCCATCTCTTGCCCGAGATCAGGGTCAGTGCGCCGAAAAAGCCCAAACGTCCCGATGACAAGCGTCCCGATGACAGGCATTCGCCTTCGGCCCAATTACAAGGCGATCCGGCCGCAGCGCCCAGCGTGCCGACGATCGAGGTTGTTGGCGGCGCGCCTTCAACGCTCGAACTGAACAGCCCGAACGCGAGCGGCAGCCGCCTTGGTCTCACCCCGCTTCAGACTCCCGCCAGTGTCGAGACGATCTCGTCGCAGACCGTCGCGGAACGCGGCCAGCACAATGTGACGGATGCGATCTCCCAGAACGCAGCCGGCTTTACCGCAAATCCCGCCCCCGGCAATGGCGGGCTCTCGTTCGCCACCCGCGGCTTTACCGGAAGCAATTCGGTGATGACGCTCTACGACGGCACGCGCCTCTATGTCGGCGCCGGGACCGTGACGTTTCCATTCGATACCTGGTCGGCGGAGCGCATCGAGGTCATGCGAGGACCGGCGTCGGTGCTCTATGGTGAAGGCGCGATCGGCGGCATCGTCAATGTGATCCCCAAGAAGCCGGTCACGACGCCCACCAATGATGCCGAGATGTCGCTCGACAGCAATATGACGCGACGCCTTGCGGTCGACAGCGGCGGCGCGATCAATCCTAACCTGTCCTATCGCATCAACGCCACCGGCAACATGTCGGACGGATGGGTGGCGCGTGACAAGACATCGAACCTGGCGGTCTCCGCAGCGGTGCGCCTTCAGGCCGCCGACAATCTCGCTTTCACCCTTTCGAACGACTACGGCGACCGCAGCCCGTCGCGCTATTTCGGCACGCCGCTGATCAACGGGTCCATCGATGATGCGCTGCGGTTCAAGAACTACAATGTGTTCGACAGCGCGATCCGCTATCGGGACAACTGGAGCCAGCTCAAGACCGAATGGGACGTGACGGACGGCCTCAAGGTTCAGAACACGCTCTATTACCTGACCAGCCACCGGCACTGGCGGGATGTCGAGAGTTATACGTGGAATCCCGCCAAGCAGCAGATCAACCGGACGAGCTACATCGAGATCTTTCACGATGAGGCTCAGCTCGGCAACCGGATGGACGCGACGTTTCGGGGCCATGTCCTCGGTTTGGCCAACGAGTTCGTCGCCGGCTTCGACATCAACCGGGTGGATTTTACCCACACCAACAATTCACCGTTCGGCGGCATGACGTCGGTCAGCCCCTATGCCGTCGACATGGGGTCGTTCTCGGCCACCACCACCCCGACCACCCCCGGCTTCAACGCGATCGTCAATCAATACGCGCTGTTTGCGGAGGACCGGCTGTCGCTGACCGATCAGCTGTCCGTCGTGAGCGGCGTTCGGTTCGACCGCCCGGAGGTCGACCGCACCGATTACAAGACGCCGGCGAACAGCTTTGAAACATCGCTGTCGGGCGTTAGCTGGCGCGCGGGCGTGGTCTACACGCCGATCACCGACCTCGCACTCTACGCGCAATACGCGACGGCGGTCGATCCCGTGACGAACCTGATCTCGTTGTCCGCGACCCAGAAGAGCTTTCAGCTCGCCACCGGCAAGCAGATCGAGGCGGGCATCAAGCAGTCGTTCTGGGGCGGCCGTGGCGAATGGACGCTGGCTGGCTATCAGATCGTCAAGAACAACCTCCTGGTCCCTGACCCCTCCAATCCCGCCGGCCTCGCGCTGCAGGTCGGCCAGCAATCCTCGCGCGGGGTCGAAGCCTCGATCGGCCTCGCGCTGAATGACGGCTGGCGCGTCGATGCCAACCTCGCGCTGCTGCGGGCCAGGTACGACAATTTCAGCCAGTTGGTGAACGGTCGGCTCGTCAGCTACGCCGGCAACGTCCCCAGGAACGTGCCGGAGCAGGTATCGAATGTCTGGCTGACCTGGGATTTTGCGCAGAACTGGTCCGTCAACGGCGGCGTGCAGATCGTCGGCCGGACTTTCTCGGACGACGCCAATACGCTGCTGCGCCCCGCTTACGCTGTCGTCAATGGCGGGCTGCGCTGGAAGCCGGATGAGCGCACCACGGTTGCCTTTCGGGTCGACAACCTGTTCGACACCGTCTACGCCGTCTCGGTGCCTTACACCGGGCAATGGCTGCTGGGCATGCCGCGCACCGCGGAAGTGTCCGTCAGCGTGAAATTCTGACCATGCGCCGCGCGTTGATCCGCAGGGGACGGCGATGGCTCTACATCATCCATCGCTGGATCGGCATCGCGACGTGCCTGCTGTTTGCGATGTGGTTCGTCTCGGGCATCGTCATGATGTACGTTGCGTTCCCGCAGCTCACCGACCGGGAGCGCCTGGCGGCGCTGCCGCCGATCGCCTGGGAACGCGTCAGCGTGGCCCCTGATCGCGCCATGGCCATCGCCGGTGTCAAAAACTATCCGCGCGATCTGCGTCTCGTGATGCTGAACGACACGCCGGTCTATCGGCTGACGGACTGGAACGGCACGCACAAGACCATCTCTGCGATCGATGGCCACCTGATCGATGGCATCACGCCCGAAGCGGCGCTGGCGATCGCCAGCCATCATCCGAGCGCGCTCCATCCGCAAATGATCGACACCATCACGCGCGATCAATGGAGCGTCACGGCCCGCTACGATCCGCTCCGGCCGCTTTTTCTGGTCTCGCTCGGAGACGAGGGCAAGACCGAGCTCTACGTTTCGGCGCGGACCGGTGAGCTGGCGCTCGATACCACGCGACGCGAGCGTGTCTGGAATTGGCTCGGCGCGATCCCGCACTGGATTTATCCGACCGTGCTGCGCCAGGATGGCGCGACGTGGCGGCTGGTGGTGCTGTGGATCTCCGGGATCTGCCTCGTGGTGGCCGTGACCGGTTTCTGGATCGGCATCCTGCGGCTGCGCTTGCGCCGGCGCTATGCTCGGCACGCCGTCACGCCCTATCACGGCTGGATGGCCTGGCATCACATCACCGGGCTGATCGGCGGCATCTTCATCCTGACCTGGATGTTCAGCGGCTGGCTATCGCTCAATCCGGGGGGATATTTTGCGGCGCGCGGCCCGACCCGGGACATGGCCATCGGCTATGCCGGGCATGAGACGCCGGACATCGCCACGACGCTGCCATCGATGCCGCCATCGGAAGCGGTCGAAGGCCGCTTCGTCTGGCTCGGCGGGCATGCATTGCTGATGCTCGCTGATCGCGATGGCCGTCAGACCACGGTCGATCCTGCTGACGGCGTCGCAACGATGCTTTCCGATGATGACATTTTCGCCGCCGCGGGCAGCTTGCTGCCGAACGCCGCGATGACCGCGCGGCTGCGCCTCCAGGAATTCGATGCCTATTGGTATCCACATCACAGCGAGCGCCTGCTGCCGGTACTCCGCGTGGCCTTCGACGACGTGGCCCAGAGCTGGTTCTACGTCGATCCGCGTAGCGGCGACATTCTCGGCCGGATCGACAACAGCCGGCGGGCGTACCGCTGGCTGTTCAATGCCCTGCACAGCCTCGATTTGCCGCTGCTGCTGCGCTACCGCCCGACCTGGGACATCGTGACGCTGCTGCTGTCCCTGATCGGCATGATCGTGTCGACCAGCGGCATTGTCATCGGCTGGCGGCGACTGCGCCGCAGCTCCTGATCGGAAGGGCTGAACCGCAGCGGTTCACCTCACCGCGGCGGCGGGCAGGTGCTGTCGCGCAGGATCAGCTCTGCAGGAAGCTGGATCTGTTTCGTCGCCGCGGCCTTGCCCGTTGTCATCAGCGCTATCAGTTCGGCCGCCGCGGTGGCGCCGAGATCGCGACGGGGCTGGACGATGGTGGTCAGGGTCGGCTCGCAATAATCGGCATAGGCGATGCCGTCGAAACCGACGACGGATAGATCTTTTGGGACGCGCAGGCCCGCCGCATGCAGGGTCTTGATCAGGCCGATCGCCATCTCGTCATTGGCCGCGAACAGCGCGGTCGGACGCGCCTTGGGCGGGCACGCGAGCAGCGCCCGGCCGGCTTCGACGCCGGTCGCAAAAGTGAAATCGCCCGGCAGGATCAAGCCCGCATCGGCGGCAATCCCCGACTCGCGCAGCGCCTGCCGATAACCTTCCAGACGCTCCTGCTCCAGGATGTTCGATTTCGGGCCGGTGAGATAGGCGATACGTGTGTGCCGGAGGGCGATCAGGTGGCGCACCGCGTCGCGCGCGGCGAACACGTTGTCGATCGTCACCTGCGGAAAGCTTTCGCCGGGAATATATTCGCAGGCCGCCACCAGCGGCACGCGCGCATCGCGCAGATCGCGGTCCGCGCTTCGCATCACATGACCGCACAACAGCAGGACGCCATCGGCCTGGCCGGCGCAGACCAGGTCGACATAGCGCGCCTCCTTCTCGGGCGGACCGGCCAGATTGGCGATGATCAATCCATAGCCCGATGCCGACAGCGTGTCGTCGATGCCTTGCAGCACCTCGGCGAAAAATGGATTGGCGATGTCGGGCACCGCGACCAGCACCACCATGGTTTTGCGCACGCGCAGATTTCTTGCGGAGATGTTCGGCGTGTAGCCGGTGTCGCGCACCGCGGCGAGCACCCGGATGCGGGTTTCTTCCGTCACGACTTCGGGCCGCGCCAGCGTGCGGCTGACGGTCGCAACCGAGACGC
>Ga0070716_100000694_pt1 | contig 14314 bp, 13 predicted proteins | sample LARL112metaG_FD_71395 | JGI IMG/M metagenome (GOLD analysis project Ga0070716, IMG submission 71395) | Corn, switchgrass and miscanthus rhizosphere microbial communities from Kellogg Biological Station, Michigan, USA - LAR L11-2 metaG | ecosystem: Host-associated > Plants > Roots > Rhizosphere... | reverse complement strand
CCGATCCCGAGCCGCTCCGCCGCCCTCCACACCAGCGCCGGCTCGCCGGCCGGCTCGGCCGCGGCGACCAGCATCAGCTGCCGGGTGGCGGCCGGCAGAACCTCCAGCCGCCGCCGGAAGCTCTCCTCAATCCGCCCCGGCAACCCCGGCACACCCGGCAAGCCGAACCCGCCGGCCAGTTCGGCAGGCGTTACGCCCCGCGGCAGCTCGAGCAACGCCAGCGGATTGCCCCGCGTCTCGGCGACGATGCGGTCCCGCACCCGCTCATCCAACGGCCCCCCGATCACCGAGCTAAGCAGCTCCCGCGCATCGCCATCACCCAGGCCCCCGACCAGCAGCTCCGGCAGTCCCCGGAACTCCTCGCCCGGCTCCCGCGTGGCGAACACCAGCGCGACCGGCTCGGCCAGCAGCCGACGCGCCACGAACGCCAGCGCCTGCGCCGATGCCCGGTCCAGCCACTGCGCATCATCGACCACGCACAACAGCGGCCGCTCCCCCGCCGCCTCCGACAGCAGGCTCAGTGCGGCCAGCCCCACCAGAAACCGGTCCGGCGCCGCCCCTGTGTTCAGGCCGAACGCGACGCCAAGCGCAACACGCTGCGGATCGGGCAGGCCCTCCAGCTTGTCCAGCATCGGCGCGCACAACTGCTGAAGGGCAGCGAACGCCAGCTCCATCTCCGATTCGACCCCGGCCACCCGCGCCACCCGCAGGCCCGCCGCTGACTCGATTGCATACTCCAGCAGCGCGGTCTTGCCGACCCCCGGCTCCCCGCGTACCACCAGCACGCCGCTGCGCCCCGCCCGCGCCGCCTCCAGCAGCCCGCTGAGCGCCGCGCGTTCCGGGAGACGATCTAGCAGCATCACAGGGCCTCACGTGGAACCGCCGGCGCGGATAACGCCACCCGCCCGGTTCACGCTACAGGCCGCCCGCGCGCGGCGCCAGCACCGGCCGCCGGCACCCGCCAGTGACCCGGCAGCAAGGGATCTGCTGGTCCGAGGTGACGGCCAGCAAGCCGACTCCGGTCGCACCGCCGTCCGGGATGATCTTCGCTCGTCCCTGCCGCCGCGGGACGCCGACCCGGCGGCGTTGCTCCGCTCCGCGGGGATCGGCGATCGCGATTTCCGCGTAGATGTGGAGCAGTTCCATCGCCTTTCGCATCCCGCGTCGCGCGGGTCGGTCTGCAGGAAGCGGTCCAGTTCCGCCAGCTGTTCATCAGTGCCTCACCGGGTTCTCGTGCAGGTATCCGTTAGCGACGAGGCTGGCCCGCAGCTTACGTCGTGCGTCGAACATCGTCTTGTACAGGGCATTCCGGCTGGATCCCAGCTCCGCGACCAGCGCATCCAGCGGCACGGCGTCCACCATGATCGCGGTGAAGACCCGCCGCTGGTGCTCCGTGAGCTCCTCCTCGGCCGCCCGCCGCAGCGCCCGGACCAGGTCGCGCCACTCGGACTCCCGGGCCGGGTCGAGGCCGAACCTGTCAGGCAGCCGGTCCCAGTCCCCCGCCTCCAGCGGGACTGCGGGATGGCGCCAGAAATGCCGGCCGATCTTGCCGGACACCTCGAAGATGACGAACTTGCACGCCCAGGTGGTGAACCGGCTCTCGCCACGGAACTCGCCGATCTTGGCGATGATCGCGAGAACCGCGTCCCCGGTGGCCTGGTGCGCCAGATCGTCCAGTTCGGGTCCGGAGATCCGCAACTGCCCGCTGCGGCGGCGCGTTTCCGCCCGCGCGACGCGCAGCAGCATCTCGTGCAGCCGGGCCGTGGCCCGCTCGCGCTCGACCCCGGCGGCGCTCAGCGCCCGGACCCATTCATCCGGCACCGGCGTGGCCGTGTCGCTCAACATGGGTCTCCTTCGATGGCTCCTTGCGGGTCATTCAGACTCGTAAGCAGCAAGTTCGTTGATTCACAGGCATCCACATCGTCAAGCTGGCTAAGTCGTACGCACGCGCGCAGCGAGCCCTGGGTGGCATAACGGTTGACCGAGGGCAGACACCACGGCCCGTTCGGGATAAACATCCGACTGCGGCACGGGGAGGGAGCTATGGCGAGTGCCTGGCCAGGCCCGCGACCCGGCCGATCGCTGTGGGGGCCAGTAAGACCCCGGCCGCCGCTGACGCCAACTTGGCAAGCAAGAAGGCGGCGGGGTCGCGCCGTCCAGGTTCCGGTATCGCCGGAGGAAAGCACAATGAACGCCGCTGTGCAGGCAATGGAGAACATGCGATACGCGCGCAGGCGCTGGCTGATCCTGGCGACGGTCGCCGTCGCCCAGCTCATACAGCCGTCCCCGCCCGCTACACTCCGGACTGGCTCACGCCGCCCCGTACCCGGTGAGCCCGACGCTTGCTCAGCAGGCAGCCGGCGACCGACGACCAGGAACCCGCCGAAATCCGCTCCAGGGCCGGACCCTGGCGGCGAGTCCGCGAACGCCTCGACGACCACGCCGCGCGCCCAGCGCATCCGGATCACCGCCGTCTCGGGATGATCACCGAACTCTTGCGCCACCCGTCCAGCACAGCCCGAGCAGCCGAACGCCCGGATGGCTACGGCGGCCGCCTGCCGGACCTCACAGGCGCTAGGCTCATCGCAACGCTGCAGCCCGGACACGAAGACGGCGTCAGCCCGGACAGCACTGATACTGGGATAAGCCATCACCGGCCACCTCATGAGCCTCTCGACGGTACGTATCGGTCCCCGATGGGTCCCCTGGGCCAGCTCATCGGGCGCAGCCACCGCCGCCTCGTCGCCCGCCCGTAGCCGTGCGACGAGGTCCGCGTCGGCGTAACCCTCTGATGAATAAGTGGCCTGTGACATCGCAGCCGCCTCCCGGTCTTGGCTGTTCCGAGCCTCGCCTCGCGACCGGCCACGCACCTCCCCCCTCAGCCCACCTCACCCGGATGAGAAACCCCGAGGGTCGTTCGGGACAAAGGATCTTCCTATTTTCCGAACGAGCCGTGGTGCTCGTGCCCTGTAACGCTCGTGCGGCAGGGGAGACGGAACGTGTATTACAGCAATGACCGGCATCTCGCCTGCCGACTCGGCACTACGGGCCGCTTCGGAGTACGGGAGCTGACCGTGGCGGCGACAAGATACCGCATCGCCGTGCGGGGACGGCTGAGCGAGCGCTTCGGGTACGTGTTCAACGGGATGACCCTGGAATATGGCCCCAACCAGACGGTGCTTGTCGGTGACGTCCGGGATCAAGGCGCATCTGCACGGGCTGCTCGACTAGGTGCGGGACCTCGGGATCGAACTGCTCGTGATAGCACCGGCAACGGATTACTTATTCGCCTATTCGCTCCGTCATGTGTCCGTGGCCGCGGCTCTACCGATCCGCTGTCGTCGCAGGCTAGAGTCGTTAACGGGTTCGGTCTGGCCAGTTCGGCACGCTGCGCCGAGCCCACACCGGCCACTGGCGGGAATCTGTTGCTGCGGCGGAGACGGTGGGTGATGGCTGGCGCTGCCGAGGTCGTGATCACGACCAAGTTGTTCAGGCCGAGTCTCCGCCACCATACCGTGGAGCGCAAGCGGCTGCATGACATGCTGCGCCTGGGGTGCACGCTGCCGCTGACCTTGGTCGTCGCGCCGGCCGGATGGGGAAAGAGCACGCTCGTGGCCGAATGGCTGGCGCACGACGGGATCACCGCGGGCTGGGTATCGCTCGATGGCGGCGACAGCGATCCGATGCGCTTCTGGCGGTATCTGCTGCTGGCCGCCGACCAGGCCGGGTCGGCGGCGGGCGCCGCCGCCTTGAGACGGCTGGACGCGGCCGGTTCCGACGTGCTGCGTGACGTGCTTCCCGCGTTCGTCAACGCGCTGGTGTCCGCGGACGCTCCCTTGGTGCTCGTGCTGGACGACTACCATCTCGTGACCAGCGCCCAGGTGCGCGCCTCGGTCGCGATGCTGCTGGACCGTTCCCCGCCCCAGCTGCACCTGATGCTCATCACCCGGGCCGACCCGGCGCTGCCGCTTGGCCGGCTGAGAGTGCGCGGGGAGCTGGCCGAGGTGCGGGCCGAAGATCTGCGGTTCAGCGTCGCCGAGGCGCTGGAATTCTTCAGCGACCGGCCGGGCCCGCAGTTGTCCGAGCGCGACGTGCTCCGGGTGCTCGTGCGGACCGAGGGATGGGCCGCAGGGCTGCAACTGGCGTCCCTGCAACTGCGCGGGCGGGCTGACCCCGCGGCATTCATCGAGCGCTTTACCGGTGCTGACTGGCACATCGTCAATTATCTCGGCGAGGAGGTGCTGGCCAGCCAGACCCCCGAGGTCCGCGAGTTCCTGCTGGTGACCTCCGTGCTCAACCGCATGTGCGCGCCATTGTGCGATGCGCTCACCGGACGGGCCGACGGCGCGGAGCTGATCAGCGAAATTTACCGCGCCAACCTGTTCGTGATCCCGCTGGACGACGAGCACCGCTGGTTTCGATATCACCACCTGTTCGGCGGCCTGCTGCGGCACGAGCTGGCTCGCACATCGCCCGGGCGACATGCGATATTGCACCGGCGGGCGGCACAGTGGTACTCCGAACACGGCGACGCCATCGAGGCGATCGGTCACGCGGTCGCGTCGGGCGATGATGCGCTGAGCAGCCGGCTGGTCGCGGCGCACTGGCTCCGGACGTTCAACACGGGCCAGCTGGAGACGGTGCGCATGTGGCTCGACGCCCTGCCCGCCGGACTCGTCGCCACCGACGCGTCCCTGTCGGCGGCGCAGGTCTTGCTCGCCCTCGACACCGGTCGGCTCGAGGAGGTCATTGCCACGCTTGACGCCGCCGAGGCGTCGAGTCCGGCCAATACCCGGCTGATGTTCCTGCGCGCGCTGCACATGTACAAAACCGGGGACGTGGGCGGGGCTGCGGCCCGGCTGCGGGAGATCTCGCCAAATGCCGATGACGCGTTTATCGCCACCGTCCACCGGCTCGTCCTGGGCATGGCCTCGATGTGGCTGGGAGACGCCGACCGCGCCTGGGAACTGCTCGCCGAGGCCGCCCGGCGGGCCGAAGATGACGATAACCGCCTGGCGTACCTGTGCGCCGAGGGGTATCAGGCGCTGCTCGCCGTGAACCGGGGTGACTTGGCGCTCGCGGACTCGATCGCGGGCGACGCGGAGTCGGCGGTCGGCCAGACGTTCAGCGACTCGCATTTCGTGGCCATGTTCGCGGCTCTGGCCCGGGCCCGCCTCGAGCTGAAGCAGGCGGACTGGTCCGGCGCGTGGCGTGCGGCCACGACCGCGGTCAAACGAGGCCGCAGTGGGGCCGGACGAGTGGAACTCGCCGCGGCCCTGCTCACCGCGGCGGCGGCCGGCCGGGTTTACCTGGACGCCGCGATCCACCAGGCGGCTGACGTCCACCCGGCGGCGCTGATGGGTGAGGCCCGCGGCATTCTGCGACAGTGCGCCGACCCGGGGCCGCTGGTCAGCACGTGGCTCGCCGAAGAACAGCGCGCCCAGGCGGCACGCACCCGCCAGCAGGGGCTGTTCGAACCGCTGACCGACAGGGAGCTTACGATCTTGCGGATGCTGCCCGCTCCGGGCTCGCTGCGCGAGCTCGCGGCAGACCTGTTCGTCGCACCGAGCACCCTGAAGACCCATCTGCGGGCGATCTACCGCAAGCTCGGCGCCGAATCCCGGGAGGACGCGGTGATCCGCGCCCGTGAGGGCGGCCTGATCTAGCCCTCAGCCGCGGGCCCGCGATTGCGGGCCCGCGGGGTTTTGAGGTGCTGCGCTGCCGGTTACCTGGGCGGGAACTGGGAGTTGGGTGCCGGGGGCGCCAGGTTCGCGGTGGGGGCCTGGGCGATGTAGCCGATGACCGCGCAGTTGATGTCGACGCCGACCGAGCCGTAGGGGGCGGGCTGGCCGGTGGCCGGGTTGACCCCGGTCAGCAGGTCGGGCCGGGTGGCGGCCAGGTTGAACACCTGATTCTCGTCGATCTGCCGCTTGTTCAGGCCCGCGGCGACCGCCTTGGGGGTCCACAGGCCGAGCTGCGCGTCCCAGAGCGGGCTGTAGGCGTCGGCGTGCCGCGGGTCGGACAGGGTGGGGAAGTCACCGAACACGTTCAGCAGGTCGCCGCCGTAGCGCAGCGCGTTGATGAACGCCGTGTCGCCCAGGGAGGCATCCTGGCTCGCCATGCCGTCCTTGGCCAGGTGCTGGAACCCCTGGGCCTGCGGGTTGCTGGCCCCGGTCTGCCCGTTGATGAAGCCGAACAGCCGCTCGCGGGCCGACCCGAGGAAGTCATCCCCGCCGTTGAATGCGGCGTTGTTCATCGCGGGCACGTAGACCGAGCGTTCGAGCACCGCGGTCAGCGGCTGGCCGGCGTCGGTGGACAGGTAGACGATCGGCTGGCCGGCGTCGAAGCCCTTGACGAACAGCATGTCCACCCAGGATTCGGCGAACTGGCCGGGCCCGGAGGGCCCGGCGATGTGGATGGCCAGCGCGCGGTCCGCGGTGTTGGTGTGGTGGGTCACGTCGAACGGGCCGTTGCCGGTGGCCACGATCGGCGCGTTGTAGACGACGTCGGAGCCGGCGATCTTGATGAACGGGCTGTACCCGGGGCCGGCCACCGCGCCGGGCTGGAACTTGGCCAGCGGGAACCCATCCGGGCCGGGTGTCGCGATGCGGGTGGGGCTGAAGTCTGGCGCCCCGGCGAAATCAATTGTCGCCGGGCCGAACGGGTTCTGCTGCGGCGTCGGGTTTTCCAGCGTCACGGTCTGCACCGCGGCCGGGTCGCTGACCGCGATGTTGGCCAGCTTGGGCGCGTAGTTCACCCCCAGGTCATGGGCGAGCCCCGAGTCGGAGGCGCCCAGCAGGATGTACCAGACCTTCTCCTGGTGCGCGGTGCCCTTGTACGCGATCCCGGGGTACAGCGGCAGCCGCACCGTCTCGTTGCTGAGATTGACCTGGATGGCGCTTTCCTGGGTCAGGTGGTCCCGCGGCAGCAGGCCGCTGAGCTGCCCCAGCCCGGTGGCCGCGGCCGGCACCTGGTGGCGATCACGCAGAAGGCCGGGCAGTTCGGGGGCGAAAGCCGGTTCACCACCTGGGCCTACAAGTTTGTCATCTTCGAGGTATCCGCCAAGGTCGCTCGCCATTTCTGGCGCCACCCGACCAGGTCCTTGGATGCCGAGAGCTGGGACCGGCTGCCAGACCGGTTCGGTTTCGATCCGGCGCGGGAATCGGAATGGCGGGATCTGCTCCTCGCGCTGCGCCGTGCCGTCGACACCGAACTGACGCCCCGCCAGCGCGAGGTCTTCGTCGCGGTCGCCCTTAACGGTGTCCCGGCTGATGCCTTGGCGATGAAGCTCGGCTCGAACCGTAACGCGCTCTACAAGATGATGTTCGACGCGCGGCGTAAGCTGCGCGCGGCTCTGGTCGCTAACGGGTATCTGGACGATGCGGAATCGAGGCGTTCATGACCGGCTGGACGGCGCTGGACCGGTTTCTTCACGCCGACCCGCGTGACGTGGGGTGCGCTGAGGCGATGGACATGCTGCACGTGTATGCCGATCTGGTGGCCGCGGACGCCCGGGCTGAGGAGCGGTACCCGGGCATCGCCGCGCACCTGCGCGCCTGCGGCCCGTGCGGGGAAGACTTCGCGGGGCTGCTGGCCGTGATCGCGGGTGAAGGGCCCTGACCGTCACCCGCGGTCGGCCTTGATGGCCAGACCGCAATGCCGGGCGCCGGCTGGGGAACGTGCCCTCCTGGCCCGCGGCGGGCTTGCATGCCCCAGCGGGCACGCCAGACCACGTTGCTGGGACAAGCACCACGGTCCGTTCGGGAAATTCAGATAATTCCGAACGGACGTGGTGTTACGGCCTGAGCCTGGTCATCCCGGCGTGCCGTCGGCGGTGCTCCGCGTTGAGCGGGCGGCAAGACGGGAATGCGTGCGGCGTGACCGGAGCCGGAGTCATGCGTGACCACGGCTCTGGTCGCTGCGGTGAGGGTGACCACGATGCCTGCGGGGGGCGGCTCCCGAAGAAGAGGTAAGACACCGGGCGGTCCCGCCCGCTAACAGCCTCGGAGAGCAACAACCAATCGAGGGAGTTCCGCAGTGAAGGACTATCCGGCGGCGATCACCGCCGTCAACCATGTCGAGCCGGTGCCGCGCCGCATCCGCGCGTTCCTGGCCGGCGAGAAGGTGCTCGACACTACCGGGGCGCTGTATGTGTGGGAGTGGCCGTACTACCCGCAGTACTACATCCCCGTCGCGGACGTGCGCCGTGATCTGCTCATCCCGGAAGGCCACACCCAGCAAAGCAGGCGCGGCATATTCGAGGCGCATGCGCTGCGGGTCGGCCAGGTCGAGCGGCCCGGTGCGGCCCGGCTGCTGACCGATTCGCCGGTCCCAGGACTGGCCGGTACGGTCCGGTTCGACTGGGCGGCGCTGGATGCCTGGTTCGAGGAAGACGAGCAGGTGTTCGTGCACCCCCGCAACCCCTACGTACGGGTCGACGCCCTGCGCTCGACCCGCCCGGTGCGCGTCGAGCTAGACGGGATGGTCCTCGCCGAGTCGCCCGCACCGGTCATGGTGTTCGAGACCGGGCTGCCCACCAGGTACTACATCGACCCGACGGAGATCAACTTCGACCACCTGATCCCCACCGGCACCGTCACCAGTTGCCCGTACAAGGGCAATACCAGCCGGTACTGGTCGGTCCGCGCCGGCGACACGGTGCACCCCGATCTGGCGTGGGCCTACGACTTCCCGACCCGCCAACTCCAGCCCATCGCGGGCCTGGTGGCCTTCTACAACGAAAAGGTCGATCTATTCGTGTGCGGCCAGCGGCTCGAGCGGCCCACGACGCACTTCTTCGCGTCGGCCGGCAGCCCGGACACCCCGTGAGCGCCGCAGCGGCACTGCACCGCTGGTCCCGGTGCTCCCAGCGCGGGTCACCGCACTGTCCGCCCTCCCGCTGAACCGGCGGAGACAGGCCTTTAACAACCCCGATGAACTATGCGAAAGGAATTAGAAATCATTCGCCACTTGCGTGGCGCTGCCGTGGGATGTGAAAACTGGGCCCTCCCGCGTCGGCGTGGCGCGGGCCGCGGGTGGCCGGGGTTTTTCGTGCTGCCCCCGCTGGCGCAGGTCGCGCTGGAAGAGGGCGAGACGGTGGCCCGCAACCTGGACGCGGAGCTGGAGGGCAGGCCGCTGGAGGCGTTCACCTTCCACGACAAGGGGTTCGTCGTCTCGGTCGGGACCCGCCGCGGGGTCGCCGGCATCGCCGGCATCACCAGCGGCGGGCGGCTGGCCCATCTGCTGAAAGACGCCATCGAGTGGGAGTACCGCGAGTCCGTCAGGCACCTGCGCGGCCGCGACCCCGTAGCCGTATAACCGCGGCCCATCCTGCTGTGAGCAACCAAGGAGCAAAGGTCGCTGCTCAGCTGGCTCGCCCGCAGCCACCAGCTCAGCATAGCCGTGCAGTATCTCTTTGGCCTGGGCGCATCCCGCGTCGCGCGGATCGGTCCGCAGGAAGCGGTCCAGTTCCGGGTGCCCGTTCACGAGCGCCCCGCAGTGTCATGACCTATGGCCGTCAGCGGAAAAGGCGGCGCGGCCGGTAAGACCTGCGCCAGGCGCGGGCGCTAACTGGACATGACTGGCAAGACAATGCTGCACGCTGGCGACCCGTACCACGCGCTCGCCGTAGATCTTGCCCAATTCCGCTCCGCCTGCTCTCATCACCCCGTGCCGGGCCCCCGGCCGCCGGCCTGGTCTGGGCCGTCCGGGGTTACCGCACCTCACGACGACGGTGCGTGCGCGCCGCCGCCGAAACCCAGTTCAGCAGACAGGGGATGCCCCATGGCACCGCTACCGCATGACCAGGACATAACCAGCTGGCTGCAGCTCCTCAGCGCGATTGAAGAGGCCGAAGTCGGCCGGGACACCGGGTCCAGCGAGGACAGCGGTTCATCCAGCACGAGCAGGCGCGGGCGGCGGGCCAGGGCGAGCGTCAGCGCCAACTGGGCCTGCTGGCCGCCGGACAGCTTTCCCGCCTTGCGGCGCAGCGGGATCCCCAGCTCGGCCAGGCGCTGCTCGGCGCGCCGCTGGTCCCAGCGCCGGTTGAGGTAGCACGTCATGCGCAGCATGTCCCGGACCAGAACGTTCCCGTACAGCGGGGCGTCCTGCGCCACGAAAGCGATCTCGTCGCGCGCCGCCGGCGAGCCCGCCGGCTCGGTGCCCAGCACCGTGACCCTGCCCGTGGTCGGAGTTATCAGCCCGACCGTCAGGTTCAGCAGCGTTGTCTTACCCGAACCGTTCGGGCCGACGAGCGCGGCGACGCGGCCCTCGGGCATAGCGAGACAGCAGTCCCGTAGCGCCCAGTTCCTCCGGTAGCGCTTCCCGAGCCCAGTCGTCTCGACGATGTTCATGCCACCCGTCCGCATTCCGGTCCCGACCCTGCCAGCCCGGAAGGCCACGCCGCTCCTGAGCTTACCGATGGTCGTGGTAAAGAAACTAACGCGGCACCGTCAACCATCGGTTCCCACAGAGCCCGGCTTGGTCCGTAATCTGCAGGTCCGCCAATAGGCGGGCAACGGCCCTGACCGGCGCCACCCACGACATCGGCGACGGCCAGCAACTGGCAGCCACTCAGGAGCGGCGTAGACGGGGACGGCTTCATATAACCACTGAGCTGGCGCCGGGCCTGGCATGACGAAATGGCCGGCGAGGCCGCTCGCAGAGTGGGTGATCTGTGCTTGCTCGCCGTGCGGTGTGGTCACCGGCAGGACTTCGAGGCGGTTGCACCACGGTCGGCCTGAGGGCGGGCCCGGAGAGCTCGGTAGAGCTTTCGGAGCGGGCTTAATGCGTGGCATCAAGGTCCGGTCGTGTCGCGTGCCGGTGGGCGCCGCCGGTTAGGGTTGCAGGGCGGCCTGAGTCAGCCCTCGACCGAAACCGCAACGCCAGAAATGGCAATTCCGTGCCAATTCGCGTCGGCGATGTCCCCCTCCGCGCTTCGCACGAGTCGGCGATAGGGATCCGGAGCCGCGGACGCCTCTCACTACGATGCGTGATCGGTCCTCGTTTGAGTTAACGCGCACACTGCCGCCGATCTGGGCGGATGTCGGCGCGATACCGATCAAGACACTGGATGTACAGATTTGGGCCTTCTGCGCTCGGGCTGGCAAGCCCGGCCCGTCGATGTGGTCAGCGCCGCCCAGGCCCCAAGGACGCTCTATGCGGGGTGACAGGGCCGATGGGTTGGGGAGACACGTTCACCTGCACTGTATGCATCGCCGGCCGGTCGCGCCTGACGGCCGCCCCCCGCGGAAGCAATGCGAGGGTGCCAGCCGGGGGCTGGTGGCGGGACTTCTGGCCCTGCCGGTTCCAGGGCCGGAGCGCTTGTACTGCTGGCATGAGGGTGAAGCTGGCAGCGGGGAGAACGCTGGCGCTGGCGGTGGCCATCGCGAGCCTGGCGCTGGCCGGATGCGGCTCTGGCGGCGGGCCTGCGCCGGCAGGGGCCGGCGGTGCATCACTACCCGCAGGCAGCGCGCCTGGCCCGGGGATGATGGGCGGCGGATCTGGGCCTGGCGCTGGGTATCACTTCGCCACGCTAACCTGCACGGCGCCGCCAGATCTGCCCGGGAGCACGGTCACCGTGACGCTTGCCGATATGGGGATGACCCAGATGATGGGCGGTACCGCCCCGCCGGGAGCGCACTGATGCTGCGGGCGGTACCGGCCACCGTGCCCGCCGGGAAGGTGAGCCTGATCGCCCAGAACAGGGGATGGCGCACCCACGAGCTAGTGATCTTGCCGCTCGCCGCGGGAGACCAAGCCGGCCAGCGGGTCCCCGGGCCGGACGGCACGGTCGATGAGAAAGGAAGCGTGGGCGAGGCATCTGCCAGCTGCGGCGCTGGCGCGGGCGAAGGCATCCGGGCGGGCACGGTGAGCTGGACCACGCTGACCCTGGCCCCGGGACGTTACGAGCTGATCTGCAACCTGCCCAACCACTACGCCGACGGCATGTACCAGGAACTGCAAGTCACCTCCGCCTAGCGCCCGGGTACGCGCACCGCGGCAATCATGCACGATGGCTCCCGGTCATCTGCGTCCACTGACACCGGACGCCATAGCCGGCAGTGACACGCTGCTCAGCTTGCCAGTCCCAGTCATCGCTCTATCACGAAGCCCGCCCATAACTTGACCACCCGAGCCGCCTTACTAATCGTTAGTCCTGGCGCTTGGTAGCAAGGGCGGCACATAACAAGTCATCGTGGTGTCAGCTAGTGGATGCCAGCGGCTGCTGGAGTCGCCCGCTGCTGGCGACAGCGCCGCGACCTGCGGGTAGGCTGCCGCGTTCGCCCGTGCCTCCTGGTGGCCGTCGACGTACGATGAGTGAGTATGACGTTTGCCATGCCCCTATCGGCCAGCGGCCGGTTCATTGTGGATGCCAACGGGCGCCGGGTCCGGCTGGCCGGGGTGAACTGGTTCGGCGCCCATGAGGATGTCGGTGTCCCGGCCGGCCTGGACCGCGTGCACCGGACCGCGCTGGCCCGCACGATCGCCGACCTGGGGTTCAATAGCGTCCGGTTCCCGTTCAGCGTGTGGATGACGGACCGGACCTCGGCGGTCTCAGACCAGTTCCTTGCCGCGAATCCCGACCTGCACGGGGCGACCCCCATGCAGGTCTATGACGCCTGCGTGGCGGCGCTGACCGGCGCCAGGCTGATCGTCATCCCGAACTGCCACATGCTGTTCGGCGGCTGGTGCTGCGCCGACAACGACAACAACGGCCTCTGGTACAACGACAACTGGCCGGCCGCGAAATTCAATAAGGCCTGGCAGAACATCGCCCAGCGATACGCGCCCAACCCGCTGGTCGCGGCGATGGACATCAAGAACGAGCCGCGCCCGGCCACCGTTGGCGGCAAGAAACTGACCCCGACGTGGGGCACCGGCGGCAGCGGCACCGACTTCGCCGCCATGTACACCGGGACCGGGAACCTCATCCACCAGATCGACCCGCACGTCCTGATCATCTGCGAGGGACTTGGCTATGCCGCCGATCTGACCGGGGTGGCGGCGCACCCGGTGCGCCTGGCCCGGCCCGGCAAGGTGGTGTACAGCCTGCACGATTATCCGTGGTACCACCCCGCGAACCAGTCGCAGCAGGCGTTCTTCACCCAGCTGGAGAACGCCGGCGGGTACCTGCTGTCCCGGGAGATCGCCCCGGTCTGGATCGGGGAGTTCGGCACCGACACAGGGTCGCTGGCCAACTTCGGGCTGGCGCCCTCCTCCCAGGTCGGCAACGCCGCCAACGGCGTGTGGTGGAACAACATCCATGCCTGGCTCACTACGCTCGACGCCGACTGGTGCTGGTGGGGGCTTAACCCCTCCCACGTCAAGGGCAGCACGCCGGTGACCAACCAGCTCCAGTACAACTGGGGCGACCGCGCGGTCAACGGCCTGCTGGCCCAGGACTGGGCCGGCGTGGCCAACCCGACCGTCCTGGGCCTGCTGCACGCCATGATCGTCGCGCGCGCCGGCCCCGGCGTGAGCTGAACACCCGCGCCGCCAGCGGCAGGCGCGGGCGAGCGTCCGGCCGAATGCGGGACAAACCGCGCAGCCTGCTGGGGCGGCTGCCCCAATGCCGGCGCGCCTTCCCGCACAACGACACAGAGCGCGGCCAGCCCCCGGCCCTGCGGATTCGCGGAAGCCCCGCGGCTGGCCGCGTGCCATAAAAGGGCAATATGCGCGCTCACGTATCAGTTCTCGCCAATTGGATCACGAGCGAATAATCGGCAGATCTGAAATTGTTCGAGCCAAAGGCAATGTGTTCGTTTTAGCGGTTCGTGACCGCGAGGAACGCTAGCCGGGCCTGGTCTGGCCATGTGGATCGAGGCCCGATGTGACTTGCCGGTTACAAGACGGCAGGTGCGCCTGGGACCATGGCGGCAGGAGGTCGTTGAGACGGGACAGGCCGCAGGCGTTGCGTAGCCGCCATCGCCGGGCCGGCAGGCCTGTTCTGAGCCTTCTGGTCCCCGGCTGCTCCGTCGCCGGGGACCAGGATCCTTCCAGGTTGCTGGTTCGGGGCTCGATGCCGCGTAGGCGTCCGGAATGTGAGCTCGTCACACCTTGGCAGAGACCTTCCGCGCCGCGCTCTCAGGGAGGACGGATGCTGGCGGCGGATGGCTGGGCGTCCAGCTCGGGCGACCTGGCGTGCTGCTTCTGCGGCGTCTGGGCCCCGGTGGGCCGAGGGAGTGGCGGTCGCCATGTTCGGGCCCTCACTCGTTTGGGCATGCTCATCTGACCCTATAAGGGCCGGGCCCCTTCCCAGCTCAGCCCGGTAGCAGGACGCTCCGGGTGAGAGATTCCAAGCTCGGGAGAGGAG
>Ga0070716_100000688_pt1 | contig 14404 bp, 13 predicted proteins | sample LARL112metaG_FD_71395 | JGI IMG/M metagenome (GOLD analysis project Ga0070716, IMG submission 71395) | Corn, switchgrass and miscanthus rhizosphere microbial communities from Kellogg Biological Station, Michigan, USA - LAR L11-2 metaG | ecosystem: Host-associated > Plants > Roots > Rhizosphere... | reverse complement strand
ACCGGTCCCGCCAGCGCATGAACGGCTGGGAGTTGATGTTCTCGTCGTCCTTGGTGAAGTCCAGGCCGCCGCGCAGCGCCTCGTACACGACCCGGCCGTAGTTGCGCGCCGACAGCCCCAGCTTGGGCTTGGTGGTCGCGCCGAGCAGTGGCCGGCCGTACTTGTTCAGGTACTCCCGCTCCATCACGATGCCGTGCGGCGGGCCCTGGAAGGTCTTGGTGTAGTGCAGCGGGATCCGCATGTCCTCCAGGCGCAGCGCCTTCAGCGCCTTGAAGCCGAACACGTTGCCGATGATCGACGAGGTCAGGTTCGGGATGGAGCCTTCCTCGAACAGGTCGATGTCGTAGGCGATGTAGGCGATGTACTCGCCCTCGCGGCCCGGCACCGGGTCCACCCGGTAGCACTTGGCCTGGTAGTGGTCGTAGGCGGTGAGCCGGTCGGTCCAGACCACGGTCCAGGTCGCGGTGGAAGACTCCCCCGCCACCGCGGCGCCGGCCTCCTCCGGCGGGACGCCGGGCTGCGGGGTGATACGGAACGCCGCGAGCAGGTCGGTGTCGGCCGGCACGTAGTCCGGCGCGTAGTACCCCATCTGCGCGTACGGGATGACCCCCGCGCTCCAGCGCTGATCCTCCTGCTGTCCCTGCACCATGGCTCCTCCGCGGCGGTGCTCCGGGTCGTGATCATGACTTTGGTGTCGCTATAGCGACACTGATCTCATGATCACGAAGCCAGGTGGGCTGTCATGCCCACCCACGACCACGATGCCAGCGGATTGTTCGAGCGTCTATTGAGGGTTTTGCGATGACCCATAAGCTAAGGCTTAAGGGTTAACGGAGAGGTACCTCGCCAGGTCCAGGCCGTTGATGTCGGCGAGGCGCTCACCGGCGGCGAGCCGGGCGCGGGTCCGCTCCTCCCTGGCGGCGAGCGCGGCCACCTCGGCCTGGATGGCCGGCCACTCCGCCGCGGGCACCACGGCCACACCGTCGCGGTCGGCGATCACCTGGTCGCCGGAGGCCACCAGGACGCCGCCGACCACCACCGGCAGGCCCACCGACACCACCGTGGCCTTGGCCGCCTGCCCGGGCGCGGTGCCGGTGCACCAGACCGGGAAGCCGAGTTCATCGATGTCGGCGATGTCCCTCACCGGGCCCTGCAGCACCAGGCCGGCCAGCCGCTGGTTCGCCGCGTCGGTGGCCATCAGCTCGCCGAACATGGCACACCTGGTGCTGCCGGTGCCGTCGCAGACCAGCACCGCACCGGGCCGCGCCTGGTACAGCGCCGCGTGCATGGCCAGGTTGTCCTCGGGGGCGCAGGCGCAGGTGAGGGCCGGCCCGCACAGGTAAGGACCGCCCGCGTGGGTGGTCAGCCCGGTCATCACCCGCACCCGGTCCTTGCCCACCTGGGCCACCCCGGTCACCGGTACGGTTTGCGTCATTGGGATCCTCCTGGTCGGGTGCGCGGAAGGCCCAGTGTGCAACAGAGCTTGTGGAGCCGTCATCCTGAGGACTGATGCGCAGGGCAGGGTGCGCTGAGTAGCGTCGGTGGGGTGGGTGGTGTCGTCCCGCACCAGGCCTGGCGCAGGCGCGCCCCGTTCCGCGGGCGCCGGTGGCCGGCGCTCGTCTTCTTCGCCGCGTGCGCGGGCCTTGCGACTTTTGTCACGACTTCGGGCTCCGTGGCCCCGCCGATGATGCTGTTGCTCGGCCTGGCCGTGTACCTGGTCGCGTCGCGGCTGCCGAGGCGGCTGTCGGTGCCGGCCGTCCTGGTCGCGGCGGGAGCGCTTAGCGCGGCCCTGTTGTACGCGGCGTCCGTACGGGCAGGCGTCTCGGTCGCCGTCGAGGCGGTGGAGGGCCTCCTGCCGCTGGCGGCGGCGTGGTTCATCGGGGACGCGGTCGCGGCGCGCCGGCGGTACCAGGCGGGACTGGCCGAGCAGGCCGAGCGCGAGCGGCTGGCGGAGGCGGAGCGGGTCCGTCTGCAGGTCCGTGAGGAGCGGGTGCGCATCGCCCGCGAGCTGCACGACGTCGTCGCTCACTCCCTGGCGGTGGTCACCGTGCAGGCCGGGGTGGGCAAGCGGCTGATGACGCGGCGGCCGGAGGCGGCGAGCGGCGCGCTGGAGTCGATCGAGGCGATCGGCCGGACCGCCCAGGAGGAGCTTCGGGTGGTGCTCGGGCTGCTGCGTGAGGAGGGCATCGGGGACACCGAGCTGTCGCCGGCGCCCCGGCTCGCCGACCTGAAGGAGCTGGCGGAGACGGTCCGGGCGTCGGGGACACCGGTCGAGCTGCACATGCCGGACCTCGGTGACCGGCTTTCGCCGGCCCTGGAGCTGACGGTCTACCGGGTCGTGCAGGAAGCTCTTACCAACGTCGTCAAGCACGCCCCGGGAGCGCCCGCGACGGTGGACGTCGCCGCCTGCGGCAAGGGCATCCGAATCGAGGTCACAGACGGCGGCAACCCGGCGGGGCCCGGCAGTGGGCTGGGATTCCGGCCAGGTCACGGGGTCGTCGGGATGCGGGAGCGGGTCGCTGCGTTCGGCGGGTCGCTGGATGCCGGGCCGTGCCCGGGCGGCGGGTTCCGGGTTCTGGCCGAAGTCCCGGCCGAGGCAGCCCGATGACGGCCAGCGTGCTCGTGGCCGATGACGAGGCCCTGCTGCGGACCGCCTTCGCCGCGCTGATCGACGCGGAGGACGACCTGCAAGTGGCGGGCGAGGCCGTCGACGGGAAGCAGGCGGCCGAGCTTGCGGCCCAGCTGTCGCCGGACGTCGTCCTGATGGACGTCCGGATGCCCGTGATGGACGGGATCGAGGCGACCCGCCTGATCACGCAGACACAAAGCCCGCCCCGAGTCCTGATCCTGACCACCTTCGACCTGGACAAGTACGTCTTCGAGGCGCTGCGCGCGGGGGCGAGCGGCTTCGCGCTGAAGAGCCGCCCGCTGGAGGAACTGCTGAGCGCTATCCGCATCGTCGCCGAAGGCGAGGCGCTGCTGGCGCCGAGCGTCACCCGGCGGCTGATCGCGCACTTCAGCCGGGCCGGTCAGGGACCTGCGGACAGCGGCCGGGACTTCACGCTGCTGACCGACCGTGAGCGCGAGGTGCTCTCGCTCGTGGCCCGGGGATTGTCGAACGCCGAGCTGGCGGACGCGCTGCACGTGAGCCTTCCGACCGTCAAGACCCACGTGAGCAGGATCCTTACCAAGCTCGACGCCCGGGACCGCACCCAGCTCGTGGTCTTCGCCTACGAGGCCGGGCTCGTACCGGGGCTATAACCGCGCCCCAGCATCGTTCCCTGGAATGACGCGCATTCCGTTCCTGCGCCCGACGACAACGCGGACCCTGGTCACAGACGATAGGCCGCGTGTTCATAGTTATCGCGCTCGTGGTCCTCAGCGGCCTCGGATACGGGGCGGCACGGTTCGCCCGCCAGCGGCGCACCGCCGGACATGTCCGCCCCCCGGCTGGGCAGAGCCCACCGGCAATCCCGGGTCAGCGTTTCAGCGAACCCGTGCCTCGCCCGGCGGGCGGGTGGGCGGTCGAGGTGCGCGGGCTCAGCAAGCGGTTCGGCGCTCTGGCCGCCGTCGACGACGTGGACCTGCTCGTGCCGCGGGGCTCCGCGTTCGGCTACCTGGGGCCGAACGGGGCGGGCAAGACCACGCTGATCCGGGTTCTACTCGGCCTGACCAGGGCCGACAGCGGCACGATGTCGCTGCTCGGCCTCCCCGTCCCGGGCCAGCGTGACCGTGCCCTGGCCCGGGTGGGCGCGATCGTCGACGAGCCCCGGTTCCACGGCCACCTGTCCGGGCGGGAGAACCTGAAGATACTGGCCGCGGCCAGGGGCGGCGGCGCCGGGAAGCAGATCGCCCCGGCGCTGGAGCGAACGGGACTGACCCAGCGCGCCGATGACAAGGTTTCCGCATATTCCATGGGCATGCGCCAGCGCCTGGGCCTGGCTGCCTGCCTGCTGGCCGAGCCGCAGCTGCTCATCCTTGACGAGCCGATGAATGGGCTTGACCCGGCGGGCATGCGCGAGATGCGGGACATGCTCCGCGGCCTGGTCGACGAGGGGCGGACGGTCATGCTCTCCTCGCACCTGCTCGATGAGGTAGAGCGGACCTGTGACCAGGTGGCCATCGTGGACCATGGCAAGGTCATCCGCGAGGGCCCGATCCACGAGCTGACGGATGGCGCTGGCGTGGCCGTCGAGGTCCAGTGCTCAGATCCGCCAGCGGCGGCGCGCGCCCTGGGCCAGCCTGCGATCGCATCCCGCGTCGCCGTCAGCGAGGACGGGCTGACCGTGGCACTGGCCGCGGGGCGGGCCCGCGAGCAGACAGCCGAGCTCAACCGCCGCCTGGTCGAAGCAGGGATCAGCGTCTATGGCCTTCGGCGGGCGCACACCAGTCTGGAGGACTGGTTCCTGTCGGTAACCAGCCGTTTCGGAGGAGACCAGTGACCGTGTCCAGCCTGCCTGCCAGCCGGGGCGTCTCATGGCTGCCGCCGATGTCCCTGATCGGCGCGAAATTCCTTGAGCTGCGCAAGCGCCGAACCCTCATGATCGTCACCGTGGTGTTCACCGTGGGCCTGCCTGTCATGTTCTACGGCGTCCGGCTGCTGTACCACCTGGGCGACCCCGGGCGGTACGCTCCGGCCGGCGCCCCGGGCGCATTCGCGACCATCGGCACCCTGATGACCGAGTTCGGATTCATCGCAGCCGTCGCGCTAGGCGCCACCGCCGGGACGGCCGACCTGACCGACGGCATGTTCCGTCACCTCGTGATCACCGGCCGGTCCCGGCTCGCGTTGTACCTGGCCCGCATCCCGTCCGGGCTGGCCATCATCCTCTCCGTCGCCGCCGTCGGCTTCGCGGTGGCATGCCTGGTGACCGCGTTCCTCGGTGGCCCGCAGGCGGCCAGCGCGGTCCATGTATCCGCGGGCGACATGATCCGTTCCGGGCTGTGGCTCGAGCTTTACCTGGTCATCGGGTTCATGGTCGGGCTCGGCCTCGGCTCGCTCATGGGCCAGCGGACCGTGCCGGTCATCCTGCTCATCGTGCTGGAGATCATCATCACCCCCGTGCTGGCCGATCACCCGCTGCCCTTTTTCCTCAACGGCGAGCGCCTCGCCGTCGGCGTCGCCATGGACCAGCTGAAACCGGCCGTGCTGGCCGGAGGCACCACGGTCGGGCCGGGCGGCGGCCTGCCGCACCTGCCGCCCATGCCCACTTGGGCGATGATCACCGTTATCGCAGGCTGGATCGTCGGCTGGTCGGTCATCGGCGCCTGGAAGATGGCCACCCGCGACGCGTAACAGGCTCCGCCGGCCACGGGGCAGCGCGTGAATCCTCACTATTCACGGCCGGGCGGTCGGACAGCGCCCTGGCCGGGTGCGCGGAAGGCCCCCGTGTGCAGCACGTGGTCCACCAGGCGGAACGCCGGGGGCGGCAGCTCCTCCCGGCGGGCCAGCAGGTACCAGTCGCGGTGCAGCGGCGTGCCGGGCACGCCGATCTCGGCGAGCTGCCCGGCGGCCAGTTCGGCGGCGACCGCATCCCTGGAGACCAGCGTGACGCCGAGCCCGACGCGGGCGGACTCCCTGATCGCCCCGTTGGAGCCGACCATCAGCGCCAGCGGCGCGATGTCCATCTCGGCGAGCAGCGCGGCCGTGCTGGCCCTGGTCCCCGAGCCGGGCTCGCGCAACAGCCAGGTCTGGCGGGCCAGCCAGGCCAGCAGCCCGGCCGCGCCTCCGGGGCCGGCAGTGTCTCCAGGGTTCCCTGCCTGCGCGGCGCCGGCGGCCAGGTCGGGAGCGGCCACGACGACCAGTTCGTGTGGCCGGACGGCGTGGATCGCCACCTCCCACCCGGGCTCGGGCCTGCCGCTGACCAGGAGGTCGACCAGGTGCCGGTCGAGCAGCGACCGCACCTGGTCCCGGTTGCCGGCCTCAAGCCGGACCCCGGTCAGTGGGTGGTCCCGCCGGAAGCCGCCAAGAATGCCGGGCACCACCTGCTCGGCGGCCGTGGTCACGGCGGCGATCCGCAGTTCTCCCCGTTCCGGGTCCGCGCAGGCGGCGGCCGCCAGGCCAGCCTCGTCGAGCAGGCCGATGATGCGCCGGACGTAGCCCGCGTACGCCCGGCCCGCGTCGGTGAGCCGCAGCCCGCGCCCGTCCGGGGCGACCAGCGCCACGCCCAGCGCCTTCTGCAGGGTGGCCAGCGATGCCGACACGGCCGCCTGGGTGACCACGAGTTCCTGAGCTGCCCCGTGCACCGATTCGTGCTCGGCCACCGCGAGGAACGTGCGGAGCTGGTTCAGCGTCATGTGAAGAGCCTTCGGCACCCTCGATTACTAAGGCAAAGCCTAACAGTTGGCTCTTTCCCGCAATCGAGCCCCGAATATAGCTCGGCCTCTATGTGCGGTGCGTCTTCGGAGGATTACAGTGGGCCATATTTTGCCACCTTGTTACCAAACTGTGACGGTGGGCGTCCTTGCCCGATTTGGCAAAGGAGCGTCGAATGGAGGTCATCTGAAGGTAAAGGGGGGGTAAAGTGGCCAGGCCAATCGGGGAGAAGATCGCCGCCATCGCCAGGCGTGAGCTTGGCAACGGGGCCTGCGGTCCCAACACAGTTGACGGCGGAGACTACGGTGACAGCTGCAAAAATCATCACGCGGCGGAACCGTGGTGTGCCGACTTCGCCAAATGGGTGTGGTGTCAGGCAAAGGTGCTCCACACCGGCAAACTGAACGCGGCCGCCGCCAGCTTCGCTGCGTACGGCAACGCGTACAGCAAAGTGCGCCATCGCAATCCCAAAGTCGGAGACGCGGTCGTGTTTGGTCTCAATAAGAAGGGCGACAGCGCCGCACACGTCGCGATCGTCGTCAGGGTTCTACCCGGCGGGAAGATCGTCAGCATCGGTGGTAACGAGGGCCCGTCCGACGATACTTCCAAGGTAAGCAGGGACGGGCCCTACGATGGTACGTTCGACAGCTTTGGTGTCGGCGCACCCAATGGCCCGATCAGCGGATACATCTCGCCAGTGGAGGACGACATGCCATTTACAAAGAATGAAATAAGGAGCCTGGTCCAGGAGGGTGTCGCTGCGGCGGTGAAAAAAGACGTGCCCACCCAGAAAGAGATCGTGAAGCTGGTCAAGCAGGCAGTCCAGGCGGAGCTGACCACCGCGTTGGACAGCACGGGCACCACCGCGGCCAAGGGAGCCAAGGCAGCGGTCGACGCCGACGCCGCGCTCAGCGGGATCATTACCCAGCTCGACAATCTCAAGACCCAGGTAGCGGCGCTCATGCCGGCCACGGCCCCCACTACCAGCACCGGCACGACCACCGGCACCGGCACGACCACCGGCACCGGCCGGGGCGACGGGACCAAGACGGGGACCGGGACGAGCCGGGGAACCAGGGCAGGCTCAGGGACGCGAGCCAGCGGATCAGCCACCACGAGCCCGTCCCCTTAGGGGGAGCCAGGCCGGCCGGCTTCTGGGCTGGTGCCGGACTGCGGACAGCTGCCGCTATGCGGTGCGGGGGCACACGGCGACTACGAGGGGCGAAAATGACACGGGTCATGCGGGACAGCGATACTCCGTCGGCCATCCCCGTCCGTGGGACCGACATAGTCGCCGGGTATGTGAGCGGCGGGGCAACGTGGCCGCCGAAGGCTTACAACAGGTTCCGCGGGATACCGCACGCCCATATCGACTGCCTGGGGACCAAGCCCGGAAAAGCGGAAATCCTCGATGTTGAAGATAACTGCGCGACCGTACCTCAGGCCGTCTCCTGGGTCAGGAAAAGGAAGGCCGCCTTTCCCGGCGCCTATCCGCCGGTCATCTACTGCAACGGCAGCACGCTGCCGCTCGTGTTCAGCGCGATGCGTGCGGCCGGTCTTCACGTGGTCAAGGACTTCCGGATCTGGCTGGCCACGCTCGACGGCAGGAAGTCGATCCCCGACATGACCGGGATCATAGCCGTGCAGTACAAGCGCGCCCCGGAGTTCAAGCCCAACGGCCAACTGGAAGCGCCGAGCGGCAGTATCACGGCCGGCCACTACGACGAGTCGATCGTGTTCGACAAGGCCTGGGATCCCGGAGATGACCTGCCCTATACCAAGAAACAGATCCGGCACTGGGTGCAGCAGGGAGTGGCTGCCGAGGTGGGCGCACGGCGCACCCGTACGGGGATCCAGGGACTGGTCAGGCAGGGCGTCGCAGCAGAGCTGAGCGCGGCTGACGGGATCCCGGGCGTGAGCGCCGCGCAAGGCGCGGCGGCGGCTGTTCATGCCGGTGCCGCGCTCGCTGGTGTCTCGGACCAGCTCACTGCCCTGGCGGCGCAGGTGGCGGCCCTCACGAAGACGGCCGCCAGCAGCACGGATGGTTTGCCCGGATCGAACGGCCGCTCGGTCGCGAACACCTGACCGATCGCTGGTCACCGGGCAAGCTGCCCGCGGATAGAACGGCGAACATTGTGCGGTGCCGGGTTTCGCGCTGCGCTGGGACCGGCCGCCGGACGCGACCTCGTGATCGTGACCTTGGGGGGCCTCCACACCCCTAAAGTCGTGATCATGAGACAGATGGAGGCGTCCGATGGCTGAGGGCACGACGGCGGGGGCCGGCGGGGCTGCCGGGGCGACAAGGGCTGGTGACGATGCCGCTGCCGGGACCGGCGCGGATGCCGATGCAACGGCCGGTGCGGGGGCGGCCGCGGAGGCGGGCGGCGGGCGCTGGGTGGACGTGGCGCCGGAACGGCTGGCCCGGTGGGTCGCCACGTTCGCCGAGCGCCACGGTGCCATCACGGTGGACCCGGGCCGGCTGGCGGTAACCTTCCGCGCCGCGGACGGCGCGACGGCCGAATGCCACCCGCCGTTCCCGCCGCTGCCCGCGCCCGCCGGGGGCAGCTGGCCGGACGATCCGGCCGACCTGGCCGGGCTGATCGCTGCGCACGCCGCGGTGGACCGGACCGTGGGGGTGTTCCTGGTCAGGCTCGGCGGTTTCGCCGCCGGGGTCTTCGCCGGAAGCCCGCCCCGGCTGGTCAGCTCCAAGGTCGGGTCGCGGCTGGTGCACGGCCGGTCCGCCGCGGGCGGCACCTCGCAGCACCGGTTCGCCCGGCGCCGCGAGAACCAGGCCACGGCCGCGATCGGTGCGGCCGCGGACACCGCGGTGAAGGTGCTGGTCCCCTACGCGGAACGGCTGGACGCGGTGGTCCTTGGTGGCGACCGGAAGGCGATCACCGGCGTCCGGGCCGACCCGCGGCTGCGGCCGGTGATGAAGCACGCGGTGGACCGCTTCCTCACCGTCCCCGACCCGAGGCTCGCCGTGCTGCGGGACACCCCGCGCCTGTTCCTCGCGGTGCGCATTCACCTGACCGGCCCCGCCTGAACCTGCTCACCTGGCACGCCTATCCGCTCGTGACGAGCAGGCCCTGGTTGGTGCTGTCGCTCGCGTAGTAGCCACCGGCAGCCGCGCAGAAGCCCGGGTCCGCGCAGTCGGTGGCCCAGGCGAACGCGTTGGGGGGCGACGCGGAATCCTGCGGCAGCATCACCGGGACCGCTGTCCAGTTTCCGCTGGCCAGAGTGTCCGCCAGCGCCGTGGTGTTGCCGTTCGCCGTCACGCTCCCGGAGGCGAGGCAGTCGCCAGCACCGGTACAGACGGCGGAGTTCAGGTACCCGCTCCCGCCCGCGTAGCCAGGCGGGAACGCTACCGGGACCGAGGCCCAGGTGCCGCCGGAAAGCTGCTCGATCAGCGGCCGGGTGGCATTCGAGTTGCTGAAGTACGAGCCCACCGCGACGCAGGCCGTGGTCGCGGAGCAGGCCACGGGGGACGTGGCACCCAATCCGTTGAAGTCGCCGAAGTTGGCATCTGGATCGGCGGTGGCAGCGTCGGCGGGCAACGGCGCCTCCACCGTGCTCCAGGATCCGCCCGAGAGCTGTGACAGAAAGCCGTGCACCTGCCCGTCGCTCGTCGCGTAGTTGCCGGCGGCGACACACGCGCCGGCCGCCGGGCAGGCGAGCCCTTCGACGTTAACGAACAGGCCGGATGTCGCGGCATCGGCCGGGAGCGGCAGTACGGCGGAGGCCCAGGAACCATTGTGATAACTCTCGAACACGCCTTTGGTGTCGCCGCTCGCATCGACGTAACTGCCCGCCGCGATACACGACGTGGCGGTGGGGCAGGACGCGTACCCCAGCGAGGTGTTGGGATCGGATGCCGCTGCGTCCGCGGGCAGCGGGGCGGCCACCGATGCCCAGCCCTGGCCGTTGAACGTGTCGATCATGCCGTCGAAACCGGAGGAGAAGGGGTCATAGGTGCCCAGCGCCACGCATGCGGTGCTGCTCGCGCAGGTGACGGTGTCCAACGTGGAATACGGGTCGCCGGTGACGCCAGGGGGCATGGGAGCACGGCTGGCCGCCCAGGTACCGCCGGACCCGGTTTCGATCAGCCCGGCGTCGGTGTTGGCGTCCTCGTAGCTGCCGATCGCAACGCACGTGCCGCTGTCGGGGCAGCTTACCGAGCGGAGGTCTGCCGACTGGTTGTACGGGTAGGCGTCCGGCGGCAGCGGCGGCTGTGTCACCGACCAGGAACCACCGCTGAGCGTTTCGAGGAGGGGCGCGCTGTAAATCCCGCCGTAGGAGCCGGCTACGGTGCAGATTCCGGCGCTTGGGCACGACATCGCGTAGAGGGACACGCCCTGGCTGGGGTCCGCGCCAGCGGGCAGGGCCGCGCGCGTGGCGGTCCACCCGCCCGGGGACAGCAATTCGGCGCCGGGGACCAGGCCGCTGATAAAGCCCCACTCGGCGCTGCCCTGGTCCACCCGGTTGGAAAGCCCTAGGTACTGTCTCCCGAGCGTGCTGGGATCGTATTTCTTGAGGGTGCAATTCCGCAGGTCCAGGGAGCTCGAAGTGATGCCTGCGACGGCGTAGGAGCCCGGTGCGATGTCGTCGATCACTGGCCCGCCGCTGTCGCCCTCGGCCATGGCACCCTGGTTGATGCCATAGGTCCACAGAGCGTTAGCCGGCGGCCAGGAAAGGCCTTCGCAGTTCGCGTTCATGTTGACCGGCAGGTCGGAGGTGCTGGACTTGTGCCAGACGCCTTCGACGGAATAGTTCAGGACCTTGGACGGCGTCTGGCTGCCCGCGCTGGTAACGCCGTAGCCGAATCGGTGGACCGCCGGGAAGCTCCCGGCCTGGCCGGAGGCCAGCAGTGGCATCGGGGAGATGTCGGTAACCGGTGCGGACAGTTTCAGCAGGGCGATATCTCCGATACCTGTTCCCTGGCTGTACCCCGGCGCCCGCTGAATCTGCCTGACCTTCCGCACTTCCTTCGAGCCGCCGAGAGTCGTGAAAGTCACGGTGACTTCCCTGGGCAGGAGGGGGTGGCCCTGCTGCTGGTTGAGGTTCGTGCAGTGTTGCGCGGTCAGCACCCAGGTGGGGTCGATGAGAACGCCGGTGCAGTACTGCTTGTTGGTAAAGGGATGCGAGGTGCCGGGGTCGAATACCAGGAAAGGAATTGCGGGCATTGTACCGGCCGATTGGCCGCCAATGATCGCGTGCGCGGCCTCAGGTGTGGGCAGGCCGATGGCGATAATCGCTAGAACAGTGGCGACTACGAGCACAGGAAGGCGGATCCGGGACACGAGATTATGACTCAATTGGTGATCCTCAGCGCGCGGACGACGGCGTCGAGGGGCCCCAAACCCTGGCGATCCCCCCTAGAGGACGCTCATCGTACCGGAATTGCTATTTCCGGCAAGGTTCACACGTTGAAGCCGAGGGCGCGGAGTTGCTCGCGGCCGTCCTCGGTGATCTTGTCCGGGCCCCACGGCGGCAGCCAGACCCAGTTGATCCGGAAGTCGGCGACCAGGCCCTCGAGCGCGGATGCGGCCTGGTCCTCGATGACGTCGGTGAGCGGGCACGCGGCGCTGGTGAGGGTCATGTCGATGGTGGCCACGCCGTCGCCGCCGAGGGTGACGCCGTAGACCAGGCCCAGATCCACCACGTTCACGCCAAGTTCGGGGTCCACGACGTCGCGCAGCGCCTCGAGCACATCCTCGGTGTCGGGCGTCATGTCGGTGCCCACACCCGGCTGTGCGGTTTCGCTTGCTGCCGTGGCCTCATCTACCTGGGTCGCTTCTTCGCTCATCTCACTGCCTCCCATGCGGGTGCCCGCCTCATGCGGGCTCGCGCTCACCCATCGCCTGTGCGGTCGCGTCCTTCCAGGCCATCCAGGCCAGGAGGGCGCACTTGATGCGCGCCGGGTACTTGGACACCCCGGCGAACGCCACCGCGTCGCCGAGCACGTCCTCGTCCGGCTCGCCCTCGCCCTGCGATTGCATGAGCGCGAGGAACTCGTCGTTGACCTTCATGCCCTCGCCGACGGTCCGGCCGATCAGCAGGTCGGCCAGCACCGACGCGCTGGCCTGGCTGATCGAGCAGCCGAGCGCGTCGTAGGAGACGTCCGCCACCACCGGGCCGGCGTCGGAGTCCTTGAGCGTGACCCGCAGCGTCACCTCGTCACCGCAGACCGGGTTCACGTGCCGGACCTCGGTGTCGAACGGTTCCCGCAGGCCCGCGTGGTGCGGGCGCCGGTAGTGGTCCAGGATGATCTCCTGGTAGAGCGATTCCAGGCGCATCAGCTGCCCCCGACTCCGAAGAACCGCTGTGCCTCCCGGATGCCCTCGGCCAGCGCGTCCGCTTCCTCGTGCGTGTTGTACAGGTAGAACGACGCCCGGGTGCTGGCCTGGACGCCCATGGCCCGGTGCAGCGGCCACGCGCAGTGGTGCCCGGCCCGCACCGCGATGCCGCGCTCGTCCAGCACCTGGCTCATGTCGTGCGGGTGCACGCCGTCGACCGTGAAGGAGATCGCGGCGCCCCGGTCGACCGGCTCGGCCGGGCCGAGGATGCGCAGCCCGTCGATCTCGCGCAGCGCCTCAAGCGCGTGCGCAACCAGTCCGTGCTCGTACTCACGCAGCGCGGGCAGGCCGACGTCGCCGAGGTAGCCGATGGCCGCGGCCAGCGTGGCCGCCTCCGCGATCGGCATGGTGCCGGCCTCGAACTTGTGCGGTGGCGGCGCGAACGTGGACCGCTCCATCCGCACGTCTTCGATCATCTCGCCGCCCCCGAGGAACGGCGGCATCTCCTCCAGCAGTTCCCGGCGTCCCCAGAGCACCCCGATGCCGGTGGGACCGCACATCTTATGGCCGGTGAAGCCGAGGAAGTCGGCGCCGAGCGCGGCGACGTCCACCGGCATGTGCGGCACCGACTGCGCGGCGTCCACGAGCACCAGAGCCCCGGCCGCGTGCGCCCGGTCGGCAATCGACCGCACTGGATTGATCGTGCCGAGCACGTTGGACTGGTGCGCGAGCGCGACCAGCTTGGTCCGCTCGGTGATCAGGCCGTCGATGTTCGAGGTGTCCAGCCGGCCCTCTTGTGTCACGCCGAACCAGCGCAGCGTCGCCCCGGTCCGCTGGCACAGCAGTTGCCACGGGACGATGTTGGAGTGGTGCTCCATCTCGGTGATGACGATCTCGTCACCGGGGCCGAGCGCGAACCGGCCACCGAGGCCCAGGGCGCTGGCGTTGCCCATCGAGTAGGCGACCAGGTTGATGGCCTCGGAGACGTTCTTGGTGAACACCACCTCGGCCGGCTCGGCCGCGCCGATGAACCCCGCGACCGTGACCCTGGCGCCCTCGTAGGCCGCCGTGGCCTCCTCGCCCAGCTGGTGGGTGGCACGGTGGATGTTGGCGTTGTGCCGCTCGTAGAAGTCGGCCAGCGTGTCGAGCACCTGGCGCGGCTTCTGCGAGGTGTTGGCGCTGTCCAGATAGATCAGCGGCTGACCGTCGCGGACCGTGCGCTCCAGGATCGGGAAGTCCTTGCGGATCCTGGCAACATCGAAGCTCATGACGCCGCCGCCGCTCCCGCCTTGACCCAGCGGTCGTAACCCTCGGCCTCCAGCAGTTCCGCGAGCTCCGGGCCACCCTCCTCGACGATCCGGCCGCCAACGAACACGTGCACGAAGTCCGGCGTCACGTACCGCAGGATCCGGGTGTAGTGGGTGATCAGCAGCACCCCGTGGCCCTCGCCAGCGGCGAACCGGTTGACCCCCTCGGACACCACCTTGAGCGCGTCGATGTCAAGGCCGGAGTCGGTCTCGTCCAGGATCGCGATCTTGGGGTTGAGCAGTTCGAGCTGCAGGATCTCGTGCCGCTTCTTCTCCCCGCCGGAGAAGCCCTCGTTCAGGTTGCGCTCGGCGAACGCCGGGTCGATCGACAGCGCCGCCATGGCCTCGCGCATGTCCTTGAGGAACACCCGCAGCTTGGGCGCCTCGCCGCGGACCGCGGTGACCGCGGTGCGCAGGAAGTTCGACACCGACACGCCGGGCACCTCGACCGGGTACTGCATGGCCAGGAACAGGCCGGCCCGGGC
>Ga0070716_100000679_pt1 | contig 14543 bp, 14 predicted proteins | sample LARL112metaG_FD_71395 | JGI IMG/M metagenome (GOLD analysis project Ga0070716, IMG submission 71395) | Corn, switchgrass and miscanthus rhizosphere microbial communities from Kellogg Biological Station, Michigan, USA - LAR L11-2 metaG | ecosystem: Host-associated > Plants > Roots > Rhizosphere... | reverse complement strand
GCTTTTACGACGTACTCCTGCCACAAGAAGCTGTGCCGCCGTCGCGTTCCAAAGTCGCTCACTTTCAATCCTGGGATGCCGCGTAACCGCTCCATTTTCCCCCAGAGTTTAGTTTTGGCCCGGGCATAGAGAATATCGAGCTCGAATTCGCTGAGACGCTTCAGGCTGGCGCGCGTCTTGAGTTCGCTAATGGCCGAAAGCGCATGAATCTCCCACATCGTCGTCTCTGTCCACAGGCCGCGAAATGAGAGGGAGAACTGCCCATCTTGAATAGACAACTGATAATCAGAGAGTCGGAAGTCGCGTTCGAGCCACTCCAGGAAAGCTGATTCAAAGATACCGCGGCGTCCATAGAAGCTATTGCCTGCGAGCCAGATCAGTTCGGACTTATGAAATCGCAGCTTTTTTGTCTGCTCCAGCTGTTCCCGAAGCTCATCGGCATCTATCAAATCGCCAAGGTGTACCCCGACGGAACGATTGATGAACGAAAAAGAAGCAGTTGTCTTCGGGAACTGCTTCCATATGAACTGTAGCATCAGCAGTTTGTAAAAATCTGTATCGAGCAGAGACCGCGTAATCGGGTCCAGCTCCCAGTTATGGTCATGTGCACGCCGCGCGAGGTTGATGATCACAATGTCACCACTTTACCTCACTCGGAACGCTCTTCAGTTGTAGTTGGGAAAAAGGATGGTTGGTAGGGGCGGTGGGGATCGAAAACAACGACGAGTGGAATTTCAAGGACTTACGAGGAATGCGAAGAAACACTAAGTCATTGAAAAGGAATGAGAGGGCACGCAAAGGAATTCTTATTGCTCCCTCAAAGCTCCCTCGCCTTTTGTCAGGCCTGTGGACTTCTCTTCCATCGCGCCACTAAAGATAGCGTTCGGTTTCGGGCCCAAATCTTGCGGCACGGATGGCAAACCGACGCCTGGTCCCGAATCAACGTTCGGAAGTGCAGAAAATCAATCTAAAGCGTTGAATCGGCGTTGGATAGGTGAACAACTCTCTCCCTTAATCGGGCTCCTCATTGGGCTACAAACTGCGGGCTTGCGTGTGCATTTCCACGATCCTCGAGGTCCGCAAACGCGAGTGATTCCAGTAACAGATTCTGACTCCCTGGTTCAAATCAAGGAGGTCAATAAGTGTCCTCGGAAACGCGCTCGATGCACGGTTTTGTGGAAAAACATTCAACAAGAAAAGGGTGGGTGGCCGTCTCAATCCTCACAAGAATCGCCACGGGTCCCCATGCTACGGGCGGTATGGCACGTACGTGCGCACGAAATACTAAAGCCGCACGCCAGCACTTTGGGGACGCCTGGTGTCGGGTTTCCCGATTACCCGTTCAGCACGATCTTCAGATTGTCGCGTATCGTGCTGCCCATTTCTGGCAGGCTTACCCCCAGCAGGGTCGCGAGCTGATCGAGTGTGTCCGAAACATCAGAAGGACGCGCCGGTCGTCCACCTGTGGTCGTGAATGGTCCATCGGTCTCCGTGAGCAATCTGCCTAGCGGCAGACTCGCGATCAAGTTCCTGCCTCTCTCTTTCGAAAGCATCGCCGTATTGACGGAGAAAAAACAGCCGAGATCCACGGCGCGCCGGGCTTCCGACTTCGAACCGGTGAACCAATGAAGGACGATTTGACCAGGCTTGTATGGCAGAGCTTCTTCGATCAATTCGAGAACGATTCCGACCGCCCGAAAACTATGGACCGAGAGAACTCTCCCGCCGGCCGCGGTGCAACTCTTGAGGATGTGTGCAAAGATCTCTCTTTGCAGATCTAGGGACTTGAAGGAACGCGGGCCTCCATCGATACCGACTTCGCCTATGTAACGAGCCCGCGGCAAATATTCGTCCCATAGGGAGATCTCGCCCGCTCGTTCCGCAACCAGTTCCGGATGAAGCCCGAGACCGGCCCGGACGAAACGAGTCGAGCGCGTCAATTCGTCATTGTGTGGCCATGCCTTAGGCGTAGTGGTCACAGCCAACGTGTAGACCTCGCTCTCCTCGGCTTCGCGTATCGCAGCCGCGGGATCAGGAAACAGGTCCAGGTGGCAATGGAAATCGACGAGACCAGGCGTCATGAGGAATCAATCCGGGGTGGTCGAAACTTCGGCGAGCAGTTGGTCCACCTCCGCGAGTCCGCGTCGGTAAACGTCGGCCAGCGCCGCCCGTCGCTCAGGGCTTAGATCTGATAGCGGACCTGGCTTGTGAATGAACAATGGGGCGAGTTCTGGCTTAGCCCGGATTCGCTCAATGGCAAATTGGAACGAGCGCACTTGTTGGCCTTGGGCCTTTCGGGTGCTGAGTTCACGCGCAGTGAGGTTCGCAAGCGTATAGGATGTGTGATCGTTTCCGCGGAGTGCCGCCCGGCGGATCAGGCAGGGCAGACAGAATCCGCAGTGTTCGATTCCCCGGCCCAGCCAGCGGCCCTTGGTCGGGGAAGCGCAAGACAGAGACTTAGGAGCTAGGTTCGCGAGCAGCGACGGATTGGCACAATTGGCCACCATCTCCCCTTTCGTCTTGTTCCAGTAGGGATTTTCAATGCGGCCCGGAATGCCGAGCATCTCGAGGAGTTCGTTCCACCGGGCGACATAAAATGGGTGCGTCGTACGCGTACTGAACGCGCCGACGCGCAAAGGGTCGAGCGGAACATTCAGGGCAATGAGCCCGTTCTCCGGTGCTCCAAGAACGAAGCTGCTATCGAGTGCGGTACCGGCAAGCACGCCAGCCGCGAAGAAGAGGAACGACCGTCCACGGCTGGTTTTTTCGGCGCCAACGCCTTTAACTCCCCAGCCGCGAAAGTCCATCCAGATTCGCATACGGTTCAAGTTCCGACTCGGATAGTTCTTCGTTAGTCCTCGCATGAGCGCGCCCTGCGCGTCACTCGTAGCTCCGTCGCCCGCGTGGCTGATCAGAAGCGGGGTTTTATTCTGTTCGAGGCAGTCGATGGCCCAGATCAAACTGTCCAGACCGCCCGAGAATAGTGAAAGACTGTCGGAAGGCGCCCGCTCCAGCTGGGCCGGCCTTGGGGAAACGATTTGCTCAAAGCTTGTGGGCCGCGCCCGGAATCCGACGATCCAACGGTCGCCTGTCAGAAAGTTGAGCAGGCGCTGGAGCAGCGGCAACGTGACGTTCCATCGCCCCGGATCACTGACGGGAACCACCAGACGAATTTCACGACTCCATCCGTCTTGTGATTCCGTCTCCCGCGACAGATGCGTATCGGCCGCCTGCACATGAGCGGCAAGAGCGAGGAGATCGACGGCAACCTCGGATGGAAACAGCCCGAGTTTCGCAAGATCATCCAATGCATCGCCGATTCCATGGTCGAGCCGGCGCTTTGCCTGGACGAACGGAAGGCGCGTGGCAACCTCGCCTTCGGCAAGGGGAACCTCGACACGATCCGCCGCACCGAATCGTCCGTAGATTAAATGGCGTTTCACGGGGTGTCCGCCTCACTTTCACCGAATGACTCCAGCAATCGCAGGGCCTCCTCATAGACGCGAGTCACGAACCCCGAGACCCGTTCCGGGGTCAAGGTCACCATGGCCTGTCGCGCTTGCGTCATCGCGTCGCCGACGCTGCGACGGACGAAGTCGAGCAACTGCCGTTGCAGGGACGCCGCTTGCACAGCATCGGCTGGGAGGGTGATGGCATTCATGCCGATATCGTTGCACAAACGGGTCTCGATCGCGTGGGCTGCGTAGAGCTCAAAGATCGTCTGCATCTGATCAGCATTCAGGCTGTCGAAATTGTTTACGCCATTGTCCGCAAGATCCGCAATGGTCTCGATGAAGGCTTCTCGCGCAATTCCTTCATCGAGTGATCCGCCCTCGGGACAGACATACTCGACAAGGCCGATAAACACCTGTTCGATCGGGCGTCCGGCGAGGCCCTCAAGGTTGAGGGCACGCAGAGCTTCACGCGGACCCTGGGCCACGGCGTTTGAAAGGAAACCGGCCAGTTGCGCTCCCGCGGTACGCGAGGCTCCCATTCGCTGCGTCGCCGTGCGGCTGCCGCCGGCCGCCGTGGAGACGTACTGCGACAGAGCGCGCCCGAGACTCCTGCGATCGCTACCGCCAGAGGCTGCAAACCGCGAAAAATTGTTCCTCGCGGCCGTGAATCGGCCCGCCGCCGCTAACGCTGGCAACGCTGGAAACACGGGAAGTCCTCGGGTCGGTGGAACGAATGGCGCGGGAGCAGCCGGGGGCGCCGCCGGAGGCGCCGGTGGAACCGGGAGGGGTGGCGCGGCTTCGGCTGGGAGCCAGCTCGGAACGAGGGGAGTGCGACCACCCTGCCCCCGATTGCCGTTCGAAGTGCCCATTAACGGGGCACCGTCTGGCCACGTGTGCGCAACGCGGCGTCCGCAGCACCTTTGAGAAGCGGACCACCCTCTTTCTTCCAAGTGTTCAACAACTGATCGTAACGCCGGTTCTGCTCTAGATCTCGGATTACGCCCTCCCATCCGCTGCACGCCCACGGGCCGAGTCGCTGCTTGGGCAGGCCTTCCAAGAAGTCGAGGAGCTGGGGCTGCAATGCCGGCTGCGCTTTGACCAGCACAGCCATACCCGCAACGCCGGTCGGCTCGGTGTCGAAGGTGTCGCCTCCCACAATTCTTGCGCGCAACAGCTCGAGAACTTGAGCCGCTTCAGGAACCGCAAGTCTCCGCAGTTCTCCGTCGTAGCCTTGCACGACGAACTTGGAACCAAGCAATTTCTCGGCAACGCCGGCGAGCTGTCCCAGTGCCGTCGTGCCGCCAAAGTAATCCTTGCGGTCTTTGGCCACAAATAGGTAGGGCCGCAGGTCCAGACCACCAATCGAGGGCTCGATCTCGGCCCACGACTTGACGGTCGGCGAAGCCATCCATTCCGCCAGCTGGGCGCTTTCTACCGCCTTCACGGCTTCCAGTTTCGGGGGCGTCTTGGCGCGAGCCACCCTGCCATGCGAAGGTGCGGATGTCTTCGCCTCGGGTTCCTCGCTCTCGCGGACGGCCTCCTCGATCGCCGACAGATCGGTGCAAATCCCGTTCCCGGCTCCCGCTGCAGAAGTCGCGATTTGATCGAACACACGCGGCAGGAACCGCTCCGCAAGCATCAGCTTCGCCAGCACCGGCAACTTCACGTCCTCGCCGAAGCCCCGCGCCTGCGCCGAAGATTGACGCAAGAGGAGCATGTTCAGGAATCGTTTGATCTGGCGGGGGTTGCCCTTGGTTCCGCTGGCGAGAATCGGGCCGATCTGTTCACTCAAAATGAGAGCGTTCTGTGCCCGTGCCGCCTTCGCCCCGAGAGCGGCGTTCACGGTAGCGGCGTCGAGCGCCCCTCCCTTCCAGGGCCGCTTCAAGCGTTCGCGGGCGGCGGCGATCAGCTTCAGGAAATCGCCGTCGCCCTCGCCAAGCTCCGCACCGATGAAGAGCAAGGTCACATACGTTCGCGTTTCCGTTTCTCCCAGCGCGGGAATTCGAAATGGAACCTGGATCAGCTTTTCCAGATAGTTGCGGGCGTACGTCTGCGGACCGCTCGTGTCCGGCAAATCCGGAAAATGTTTGCGCACGGCGTACTCGATCATCGCCTCATCAGCAGCCACTACGAAGGCGGTACGCGAGGTGAAAACAAACAGCCGGACCGCCTCCAGAGTTTCAATCGCCGTATCGGGTAGGCAACGGTCTAAATCGTCGATGAGAACCACAAGCTGATCGATACCGGCCTTGTCCACAAGATGGTCAAACGCTTTCCGGAAGCCCACGATCTCCTCGGGTACGTTGCGTGACTCCGCCTTCGGCTTAACCAAGTCTTTTACGCCGGAGATTACGGACTCCACGTTTTCCTTGGTGAGTTTTGCAGGATCCGTCGCCCAGCCTTCGAGCGAGTTGAGGATTACCGGAATGGCCAGGGCTTGTGCGCCGAGGCCGTGCATCGCAGCATAACCGGTCAACGCTAGGCCGCCCATTTTTTTTGCGGCCTTGAGCGCATCAATCCTCCCAAGGATGTCCTTTACCGCGTCAGACGCTTTGGTCAGCAGGGAACGCTTTTCAATCAGAGCGGTTACAATCCCTTCGATCAGCGCGATCTTCGCGTCTTCAAACCCTTGGAAACGCCAACCGTTGAATTTGAGGCACAAGACGCTCTGTTGTTCGGCCAGCACGCCTTCAATCATTTCCAGGACACTGGATTTGCCCGCGCCCCAGTCGCCGTGAACGCCGATAGTCACCGGATGGTCCGGCTGTTTCCGGATCAGCTGCACGATGGTCTTGGCGATCGACTCGTTGTTGAGCAGGTCAACTCTGGTTTCGTTATCAGGAAGGATCATTAGTCACAGACCGTCCAGGGCTTTAGGCCTTCGAATCGGGTGCTATTTCTGACCTCTTATTAGTTCCTGTGATACTAAAGCAGTCTAACAAAACACTCTATCCCAAAACGCTGCCATTAAATTGCGCTACTGATAGCACCCCCTGCTTTATTCAAAACAAAGACGGTCGCGACGCACCGCCCAACAAAGAAGTATTCACATTGGCGATGGTGTGGGTACCCTCGTTGCCACCCCAGGAAAACAGCAGGAAAACTTGGGGGAAACCGCCGGCGCGTAGGGTCAGACCGGTCGAGTAGCTCCGAATCCAGGGATTTGAGCCAAAGTCGCCGCCGTTGAGCGCGACCTTTCCTTCGTCTGCCGACAGAGCAAAACCGAAGGGACCCCAAAGCGAGTGCTCGAAACTCTGCCGAAGCAACATAACGTTGGGGGCACGGAAACGGTAATCCTGGTAGCTCGCAAGCGTCGTATTGCCGTTGATATCTCCACCACCGAGAGTGGGTTGAAAGTAGAAAGGGACAACGTTACCGCTTTGCGTAAACGACGTGGAGAGGAAGAAGCGGAAGCTGAGGCTGCCTTGCAGATCGCGAGCGATAGCTCTGCACGGGGCACTTTCTTTCCCATTCTGCTTTTCGCAGTTCTGCACTTGTTCAATTTTGCTGAGTGAGCATCCGGGAAAACCGCTCGCTCGATCAATGGCGCATTCATCCGGCCCGTTCCCATCGCGCGGAACGTAGAAGCGCGTGGTAGACCTATAGATTGCAAAGTCGTGCGCGAGGTCGAGATTAAACCGCTGAAAATCGTAGTGGGTATTCCCAGGCGAAACGAACTGTTGATAAGAAGCGGTGTAGTTGAGGTGCACCAAGTCCTTCCAGAAAATGGGGCGTACCCGGAAGCCTTCACCCAACTGAAGGAATCCGGGTTGGGTCGAAAGACCTGGCGCGGTCGCTTCATCGTAGAGGACGCCAATCGTCGGGCTTGCATTGCTATTACTGGGACGGATATCAACAAAGCGCCCATTGGCTTCGCCGAGCAGTGAGGCGTTCCATCGGGAAAAGACGGGTTTGACGATATTCACGCCAGTGATGATTTCGCGCATCCCGAAATAGCTGCGGTCCGCTCGGGTCGTTGTTGGACCCAGACCAAAGTAGGCGATCTTGTTCAACGAGGTCGCCTGCGCGACGACATTGACGAGGGTGTGTTCCGGCAGCTCGGTTAGGTTGGACTTAATTTTAGGTTTGCCATGGTGAACGATGATCGAGCCACTCGGGGTGTGAACCAATTTGAAGTACATCCCAGCGCGCCAGGAGCCGTTGGGAGTCGCCACCGCATCGGCATTCCAGCTTGGGCGCCAGTTCTCGGACGGGCGGACGAAGCCAACATACGCGAGGCCTGCGCCGAATCCGTTTTGCGGCGCCAGATTGCCCGTCGCGATGTGAATCGGATGGCCCGTGAAGAGCAATTCCGCACATCCGCCCACCTCTTTAAAATTGAAGCTGCCGCAGGATTCCCTGAACTTCGACAGCTCGGAGGGATCGTCGACAATGTTCGTGTTCTGCGGCGAACCGGCCGCGGCCGGCGAAGGAGTGGAGTCCTGCCCGAGCGCTGGGTGACCGGCAAGGAGCAATAAAATGAGTGCGAGAACTGGGCCGATTTGATTTCTCACAGCTAATCCTTCCGCTTTGCCTCTCTGGACTTGCGGCCAGATTTCTTGGAGCGTGGGTTGGTCTTCTTCGACGGCTTGGACTGCTTTGCGCGCCCGTGGAGCTTTTTCGTCAGGTGGTGAATGTATTCACTGGCCTGACGCTCGGTTTTGATCGCATGAACGTCGACCGGGCTCTGATGGCGCTTTTCGAGGGAGCGCTCGGCAACGCTAAGGTGAAGGATCTGATTGCGAACCAGATCTGAGATCGGACGGTCCGGATTATAAGCACTGGAGTGTGGTTTTGGGACTGAGACTACATATTTGTGCTGTGTCATTTTGTTTTCTGCCCGCCTCTAGGTTTTTATTTCGAACCAAGGAATGTCGTCGTCATCGCGGAGGCTGTCCCCCAGCAGATCGAGGAAGGTTTCGGATTGTTTTTCGCGGTCGGTTCGCTTGGCGTCGCCGCTCAGGAAGTAGTTGGTGACCGTGTTGGGAATGGAGGCGTGTTCGAAGATGCGCCCATCGACGACGGTTCCTTTCGGAATGTACGGCGAAATAAGAATCGCGGGGACGCGAACGCCAAGACGATCAAACGAAAACGGCATATCCCCCGTATCGCCAGGTTGCGCGGTGAAGCCATCGGGGCTACAGGCAGGGGGTACGACGTGATCGTAGATTCCCCCGTGTTCATCGTAGACCACCAGAAGAGCCGCGCTTTGGAAGAGTGCATCGTTATCTCGAATAGCGTTGTAGACCATGGCGATGAAGCGCTCGCCTTCCCGGACGTTGTGCGTAGGATGCTGATCGGAAGCCAGGATTTCTCCTCCACCAGGACCCTGGTGGTCGTTATAGGCGGGCTCGATGAAGCTGTAGTCCGGCAGTTGGCCTGATTTGCAATCGGCTAGGAATTCGCTAAACGTGCCAAAGACTTCCGGCTGATGCTGCAGGAGATTGACGATTTCCATCGTCGAGCTCTTTTGGTCGTAGTAATAGATTTTTGCGGTTTTGCCCGCATCGATCATGCGGCCGTAAATGCTCTGAATGTCCTTTCCAATATAGAAAATGTTCATGCCCACCTGGCCAAACGAGGTTCCGTAGTGGCTAAACGCCCGGTTGCAAATCGTTGGTCCCGGTATCGACGAAAACCAGCTGTTGAACAACGCGAATTCCTTGGCAAGCGTCGTCAGTACCGGCAGTTTTTCCGGTTTGAAGTAGTACATGATCTGGTGCGACCGTTCGACGTCCTTGGTTTGCGTAAAATAGCTCTGGACGAACCCTTGCATGTTGGCAACGCGCCCTGCACCCTTTTGCCCTCCAAACAACTGCAGGTCCGTTCCAGGAAAATGATGGTCGGGATCGTCGTTCAGTTGATCCTGATAGTCCGCCAGCGGTTGCACCATTACCTTTGCGCCCTTGGTATCCGGATTCCACTCGTCTCCGTTCAGTCCGTTGATCCGTGGGTTGTCCTTTTTCAACGCTCCCAGCATGTGGTCAAAGGAACGGTTTTCCATCATCAAGACGACGATGCGCTTTAGGTTCTTTAGTCCGGTGGACATGAACGTTTCACTTTCTGGGCAAGGCTATTCGTCTCCCCGCCCTTCCTTCCGACACCCTCGAGGCCGGCAGGTTCCTAGCTTACCGTGCCACCGAGCACGTCGAAGCCCGCCTTGATCAGGTGCTCCGCCAATGTCAGGCAGCCGCACTTGCACTTGGGATCCCTGAGCAGCGCGATTCCGCCTACCACTAAGAGAATCCCAAACCCGATGGAGTTTGCCTTGTGAGCATTCATCTGTGTTCACCTCCCTTCACCGCTGGTTACAAAATCTCTACACGTGAGCCAAACCCACCCAGGCGCTTCGCGAGTATTCCGCCACGATCACGCCGAATCTCCGACCCGTCGTTCTTGCGGCCTCGGCGGCAAGCGCTCGCACGTTCTCGAGCCCAACACTCGTCTCAGTGATGTATTCGGCAGTCGGCAACTGAAACGTGCCGCCGTTGTCGCTGGTGACTTCCCGCGCGAAGCCTCGATTGGCCATTTCGGCGTGCAATCTCTCGTAATCGTCCCACGTCGCGCTGTGCAGTTCCACCCGCACCAAGTATTTGGCCATCGCCCCTCCCAATTGCAGTCTATCGTTGAGCCCGAGCCCGAATGCCGCCTTCCTCCCTATGAGACTACGACCTCCGGCTCTCGTCGAGGGTGTGCTAGGGGGGAAACTCGCTCCGGGAGTGTGACCCGGGTGAGCCCGGACTACCTGCCCACACTCTTCCCAAGAGACAAGGTTTCGCTGCTATGCTATTGGGCTAGCAGTGAGGGCTTTCAATGAGTGAATGGCGTCGGTTCATCGCCGATTTCAAGGGCCTCGCCCAGGCCGTCGCTGAGCGCGTAGGGAAAAAGGCGCTCGCATCGAAGCTATCTCTCGACGTTCAGACTGTGAAACGCTGGCTGCAGAACGGCGAACCGATCCGCCCCCAGGACGTAGCTTGGTTGATTCGCTGTGCACTGAAAAACGGCATCGACGTCAGCCGATTTCAGAGTTTCCTTCCTATCTATACGCTCACGACAGACTCGAGCTACGAACTGAACTTGAAGGCGCATCTTCCCGATTTTGCCTGGCTTACTGCCGTTCAGCGCCCACCGGTACGACCGGCGAAATTCTGTGGAATTCCTCTCGAAACACCATTGGGCCTTTCCGCATCGCCTCTCACCGCAAGCGAAGACTGGATGAACCTGATGCTGGGCCTCGGTTACGGACTCAGCACCTTCAAGACCCGCAGGAGCGGCCAGCGCAGCGCTTACGCTCCCCCGTTAATTGGTTTCGTGAAAACGGAGCCCGACCTCTCCGAGTATCGCCACGACGATCCGCCCGAAGTCGAGATCACCTTCAACCGTGCCGGGATTCCCGGCTACATCCCAAACCTGGTCAATTCACTCGGGATTCCCTCCGAGAATCCAAGCGAGTGGCGCAACATCTACGAGAGGATCGCGGCGCTCTCGGGCGGACACGTTGTGGGTATCAGCGTGGTCGGTGACGGTGACGATGAGGCGAGCCTCGTTGCGGATTTATCCTCCGTGGTCGCTCGCGCCCGCGAATGTAATCCCCCCTTCATCGAATTGAATCTCTCCTGCCCCAACCTGAAAGGGCGGGCGGACATCTACAGCGATCCCTCGTTGGTCAAACGGTTGTGCGACGCTGCAGCCGAAACCCTCAAAGGAACCAGCATCCCTCTGGTGATAAAGCTCCCGTACATGAGGAAAGAGAACTTGCGGGACATTTTGAAAGCAACCGCCCCAACCGTGCGCGCCATCGCCTTGCGGAACACGATCAGAGTCCGCCCCTTTGAAATCGAGGAAAACGGCCATGAGAAAATCTCTGCATTCCGCGGCAGGGAATACGGGGGCCTCTCCGGACCTTGCACCTATGGGTTGACGGTTGCGTGCGTCAAGACGGCCGTCGAGTTACGCGGCGAACTGGGATTGGATTTCGAGATTCTGGCGGCCGGGGGAGTCGCCGACGCAGCCGCTGTCGTCGAGTTGATGAACATCGGGGCCGCTTCCGGAACCAACCTTATCGTTCAGACGACGACCGCCGCGATCTTCGATCCGCTATTGGCGTGGAAACTCCGCTTCCACCTCGAACAAGCCCAATTAGGCCTGCCATCGGTGCGGACAATAGAAATGTTGCCGGCGCGGAACGAGATGGAGATCGCCTCCTTGAAGAATGCATTTGCGGCTCAAGCTGACATTGCTGCGAAACCGCGTTCCATACTCCGGGTGTCCGACAAAGAGTTGTTTGAGAAATGGAACCGTTTTGTGCTCGAACGTTCGCGAGCCGAGGTCGGTCGGCCAGCCAAGACCGAAGCTCCTCGAAGCGTTACCGAGTGGATCACGATCTTCACCAGCCAAAAGTAACCCGAGGCCAGCAATGACGGATTCCCATTATCTCGTGTACTTGAATGCCGTCCAGGGCTGGGCACAGACCTTTCACCGCGACCTGTTCCCTTCCGGAGCCCCTTACGATCCCTTTTTACTGGCTTCCCACCTCGGTGTAAGCGTCCAGGAAATCGATTTGAAAGGCGTGGACGGGTACGTCGAGAGCTTCAAAGGCGATTACCGTGTTTTCCTCTCATCCCGGGCCCCTTTCGTTCGGCGCCGCTTTACGCTGTGCCATGAACTTGCTCACGTCATCTTCATGCGAACAGCCAAAAAAGGAGGAATCAAGGACTCCTACCTCGTGCGCTATCGCCGGAATGGATTGCCTACCTCCGAATTTCAAGATGAAAGAGAAGAACGCCTCTGCAATGCCTTTGCCGAAGAATTCCTTCTGCCGACCGAGGTCCTCCGCCAGCGCGGCTTTTCCTCCGATCTTCGGCCGTGCCAGATCCTCGGAGTCGCAAGCGAGTTCCGCGTCTCCATGCATGCGGCGGCAGTGAAATTTTCAAGGCTATTTGGCCGTAATCGTTTGGTTTCTTCCCTTTGGAGCCTGAAGACCCCATGGCCAATGGCGGCCTGGTGGACAGGGGGAACATCTTGGTTCAAGAAAAAGTGGCTTCTCAAATCCGATACGGCGACCCTCGGGCAATTGGCAAGAAACTGCGTTTGCGAGCAACGTGAAGTAACACAGATTTGGGCAGCCCGAGGAACGCGAACCTTTGCCATCAAGATTCGCATGGCACCCACATACTCCAAAAGTTATGCGATGGCAGTCCTTTCACCCTGTAGGCCGGCTCGCCAGGTTCCCCCAAAGGCCATCGGGGAAACATCGCGCCAACTCAACCTTTTTGACGGGCCATGATATTCGTTAGGCAAACTACTTGTGAACAACTCGCCACTCTCTTCATAAGAGCAGGAAGTCTCGACGAAGTTCGTCGGTCTTTCCCGGGCTCAAACCTGCTGCCTTTGCGTGTTCGGTCCAGTTGTCGAGCGCCGAACGAACATCTCCAAGTAATTCTTGCCTCCGCGGCACGCTAAATCGATCGGCTTCCGCCAGCAAGTCAGCCCTCGTAATTTCCTCAAATTTTCCGTTGACGCTCATTAAATGTTGGTAGGTCCATTCGCCTCTTGGGTTGTGCGCGTGCGTTACGTCGTACGCGGGGGCCAGTTCCCAGCTCTGGCTTTGCTTGAGGAGAAAGCTAAAATTCTTCGTGTGGTCGTCGTAGTTCCTGGACATGACATTGAAAGCCATACGCAGGAACGCCTGCTTTATTGCATTGTCACCGAGCCCCAGCTCCGACACGATCATGAAAAGCTGGGAATAGGCGTGCGTGCCGCGCTGCTTGTAATCCAGGTGATTCATCGCGCAAAGTGTCTGCACGTGGTGTTTGATTGTCTTGGCTCGCACCACATCCCGGTCGAAGCGCCGCGTCATGAAGTGAGCGCGATCGTTCTCTTCGAGCAGCCGGCACGGTGACATCATGATTCCCGCCTGCGTCGCCATCTTGTAGTACGCATATTCCGTACGGCCGTAATCTCCACCCGTTCCCAGTTCGAAATCCTTTCCGATGCCATCAAACTTCACAATCCAAGGTTCGAACCCGGGAGCGATATCGAACTGCCCGCTCCGGATTTGATTTGTCGCCGGATTCCAGGCGACGACCGCTTTCGCGCGCGCGCCGCCCGCTGATGTGCCAACTCGAATAATGTTCGCCAAAGCCGCCTTGGCATGGGCGTCCGCAGAGAGATCGCCCTCCACTGCCTTTCTTGCCTCTTCGACAAGCAATTTCATCGCGAGTGGCGCCGCGCTTTCGCGGTGCGAACCCAGTGTCGGCTTGAATTCGAGAGCTCCCATGCCACGTTTCCCCATGTAGGCCAACCGATCAAGCGTCGTTACATCCGATTTCTTGGTTCCGCGCTCTGCCATCCAAGCATCGATCAATGCGTTGCCGAAATCGTCGGGGAGCGCGTCCGCAAACATTGCAGGCAGTCGCCGAAACGTGGCCTCCGGCAGGCTCGGGAAGATGAATGTTTCTCGGGAATCTGTCACGGGCATCGTGATGGGAGCGAGTTCAATTCCCAGGCGACGCCATGACGGATCATAGGCAAATGCGTAGTAGCCGAGCTTTGGGTCCGGCGCTATGGCTCCGACCAGCTTTCCCCAGGCGCGAACTTCGATGACCCGGATGTTCAAGGATTTGCCTTCTTTGGCCGAGCCAGGCGGCGGTGACGCGCTCGCTGCGGCGGAGTCTTCGTTTTCAGAAGAGCGAGCGGATTGACGGTTGGTTGCGGCGCCAGCATCTCAATGCCTTCGAGGTAGTTCAGTGCCTTCAAAATGCGAAGCATTGTCTGCACCGATGAGCCACGGCCCGCTTCAAAGTTTTGCAATGCCGCTCGCGTAACTCCCGCCTTCTCCGCGGCAGTTCGCTGATCCATGTTGCGTGACAACCGGAGCTGTCGGATGCGCCGACCGAGTTCGGTTTGCAGTTCCCGCAGAGACTTAAATTGCAGATCGCTCATAGCCTATAATTATAGGCTTTATCTCCGGAAACAACAATAAGGCCTAGATTTCCAGGCTTTATACAATAAAACATATAATTCTATAAAGCCTTATTTTATAGGCTTTAAACAGTTTCTCTCACTTAAAGCCTATAATTATAGGCT
>Ga0070716_100000669_pt1 | contig 14592 bp, 10 predicted proteins | sample LARL112metaG_FD_71395 | JGI IMG/M metagenome (GOLD analysis project Ga0070716, IMG submission 71395) | Corn, switchgrass and miscanthus rhizosphere microbial communities from Kellogg Biological Station, Michigan, USA - LAR L11-2 metaG | ecosystem: Host-associated > Plants > Roots > Rhizosphere... | reverse complement strand
GCTTGGTGCGCGACAGACCGGGCGTGCCGCCCTCGATCAGCAGGAGGCTGACGCCGGAGGCGCCCTCCCCGCCGGTGCGCACCGCGACGGTCAGATAGTCGGCGCGCATCCCTGAGGTGATGAAGGTTTTCTCGCCGTTCACGACATAATGATCGCCGTCGCGGCGCGCCCGGGTGCGCAGGCTTGCGACGTCCGAACCACCGCCGGGCTCGGTGATCGCGAGCGCGGAAATCTTTTCGCCCGAAAACACTTTTGGCAGCACCCGTGCGCGGACCTCGGGCCGCGCCGCACGCGCGATCGGCGGCGCGCCGATGGTGTGGCTCATCAGGCTCGCGTTGATGCCACCGGCGCCGGGCCGTGCCAGTTCCTGCGACACCGCGATCTTCATGAATTGATCGACGGGAACACCGCCAAACTCTTCCGGAAACCCGAGTGCGAGCAGCCCGATGCCGGCGGCCTTGGCATAGAGTTCGCGCGGAAATTCGCCGGCCTCGTCCCATTCGCTGGCAAACGGCTCGATCTCGCGCGCGACGAAGCGGCGCACCACCTCGCGATAGGCGTCGTGCTCGGCGGTATAGAACGGGCTTGCCATGACGCTGATCCTCTTGACAGCCAAAATGGCCGGAACGCGCTTGCCCAACTTGCGTCCAGTGGCTGGCGGCCGCCCCGCAGAATTTCCGCGCGACGGATTAAGTGCTTTCCGGCGCCTCGACGCAAGACAGTCCGCGCGCGCTGCCCAACCTGCGCCGCACCCCATGCGTAACGGTCAGCCGCCACGAGACCATGGAACAGGACGCGGTGCGCCACGGCAACAGGCCGTTAACGGCCGACCCGGTAATGACCCGCTGACAATCACGGAGAAGGAAGGCTCTCGATGAACGACAAGAAACTCGCCCCGCTTGCTGCCGCGGCGGCCTTTTCGCTGCTCACAACTCAAGGCGCGTTCGCGCAAAAAAGCTACGACACGGGCGCGTCCGACACCGAGATCAAGATCGGCAATGTCGAGGCCTATTCGGGGCCTGCATCCGCCTATGGCGTCATCGGCAAGACCGAGGAAGCCTATTTCAAGATGATCAACGACCAGGGCGGGGTGAACGGTCGCAAGATCAACTTCATCTCCTATGACGATGGCTACAGCCCGCCCAAGACCGTGGAGCAGGTGCGCAAGCTGATCGAGAGCGACGAGGTGCTGCTGGTGTTCAACGCGCTGGGCACGCCGACCCAGACCGCGGTGCAGAAATATCAGAACACCAAGAAGGTGCCGCAGCTATTCGTCGCTACCGGCGCCAGCAAGTGGAACGATCCGAAGGATTTTCCCTGGACCATGGGCTTTCAGCCGAGCTACCGCGTCGAGGCGCGCATCTTCGCAAAGTACATTTTGAAGGAGAAGCCGGGCGCCAAAGTCGCGGTGTTCTATCAGAACGACGATTTCGGCAAGGACTATGTCGCGGGCTTGAAGGAGGTGTTCGGCGACAAGGCCAAGAGCATGATCGTCGCCGAGGAGAGCTATGAGACGACCGAGCCCTCGATCGATTCCCACATCGTCAAGCTGAAGGGTACCGGCGCCGACGTGCTGGTCGACATCACGACGCCGAAATTCGCCGCCCAGGCGATCAAGAAATCCGCCGAGCTCGAATGGAAGCCGCTGCACATCCTGACCGACGTGTCGGTTTCGATCGGCGCGGTCATGAAGCCGGCCGGGCTCGAGGCCTCCGAGGGCGTGCTGTCGGCCCAGTACATGAAAGATGGCTCCGATCCGCAGTGGAAGGACGACGCGGGCATGAAGACCTTCATGGCCTTCATCGACAAATACATGCCCGGCGCCAATATCTCCGACCTCAATCTGTCCTATGGCTATGCCGCGGCGCAGACCATGGTGCAGGTGCTGAAGCAGTGCGGCGACGACCTCACCCGCGCCAACGTCATGAAGCAGGCCGCCAGCCTGAAGAATTTTGCGCCGGACACCCTGATCCCCGGCATCAAGATCGACACCAGCCCGACCGACTTTGCGCCGGTCGAGCAGCTCAAGATGATGCAGTTCAAGGGCGGCAAATGGGAGCTGTTCGGCGACATCATCAGCGCCGAGACGGGCGGCTGATCGTTATTTGGGACGGTGTCGTCTCGGCCTTCGGGACGACTGCTCACCCCGTCACGAACATCGCGAACTGCTCGTCCGTCGTGCGCCGCATGTGCTCGCGATAGACGGCGTAATTGGCGGCGCCGGGCGAAATCCGCCCGACCGTCGCCTCCGGGATATTCACCAGCGGCACCAGCGCAATCGGCGCGGCGATCGGCGTCAGATTCGAGCCGCGCCCGACGAGCAGGGTGGCGAGAACGCCATACATCTCGCCAAGCCGCGTCGGCCGCGAGATCGTGATCAGCCGGTACTGGCCGTGCCGGTTGGTCACGAGATAGATGAAGCCCGACTGGTTCGGCACCGCCACTTCGCCCCACTGGCTGAATATGGCGTCGAGACGCTCGCCCTCGTGAAACTGCAGCGCCGAACTGGCCCCATCCCAGGCAAATTTCGTGTAGTAGGCGAAGATCGCGTCCTTCTCGCCGAACGAGGGCCGTAGCGTCACATAGGTCCCGCCGTCCAGCCAGGCCACCGCGCGCCGCGAATAGGCGCCGAGACTGTCGGGTGCGATATCGCCGTTGGCCGCCACGGCCGGCGCTGGCGCTGCGGCTTGGACCTTGCGCAGCGAGACGCCGAGCGCCTGCTCCAGCCGCACCATCGTGGCGAGCGTGAACGGCCGCCGGCCGCCCAGCACCTTCTCAAGGGTCGACAGGCTGAGCCTGGCCTGCTCGGCCAGCGTCTGGCGCGAGATGCGGCGGCGCGCGATCTCCTCGCGAATCGTCTCCGCCACCTCCGCGCTCTGCTCGGCGGAAAGCTGCTTGTCCGGCGCTGACATCAAAACCCCTGCTGCATTCCGCACACTGTAGCAGACGCACATTTCAGCACAAAACCGCACAAACCCGTATCCACGGCGACGGAGCCGAAGGGAACGCGGCCGAACATGGCCGATCATTCTGCTCGCGGCGCACAGCCCTCCCGCGCGATTTTCGGATGCAGCGACAACCCCTCCGGAGCGAGCAAAATGAGCCCCTATGACGAGATCGAAACCGACCGGCACCCGGTGCTGTCGGCAGTCCTGAATGTTCTGCTGTTCCTTCTGGTCCAGGGTGTCGCCGTGATGCTGGTCGGCTTCACCGCGCTGTTTTTGGGCTTCGAGCCCGCCTGGTCGGCCGAAATTCAACAGCCGCATCTGGTCAATCCCGGCGAAGCGCGGTCGGGATCGCTGCTGTTCAAGACCGACGACGGCTATGTCGACGGCTTAAGGCTCGGCATCGATGTCGACCTCACGGTGTCCGGCCCCACTGTGCGCGGCCGAATCACCCAGATTTTCCGCAACCCGACGCAGGACTGGATGGAGGCGACCTATGTGTATCCGCTGCCATCAGGCGGGGCGGTCGACACGCTGAAAATGGCGGTCGGCGACCGCGTCATCGTCGGCGACATCAAGGAGCGGCTTAAGGCGCGCGCCGTCTACGAACAGGCCAGGGCGAACGGGCAGAAGGCCGCGCTGACCGAGCAGGAACGTCCCAACATTTTTACCAACTCGGTCGCCAATATCGCGCCCGGCGAAATCGTCCTGGTGCAGATCGAATATCAGGAGCCGGTCGCGCAGAGCGGCAGCGAGTTCTCGCTGCGCGTGCCCATGGTGGTCGCGCCGCGCTACAATCCCCTCCCGCTCGCGCAGAGCGCCGATTTCAAGCCAGGCAGCCAGGGCTGGGGCGCGAGTTCGACCGATCCGGTCCCGGACCGCGATCGCATTTCGCCGGTCGTGCTCGATCCTGCGCAAAGCGCCCTCGTCAATCCGACGCGGATCACCGTTCACCTGAAGGCCGGTTTTCCGCTCGGCGAGGTGAAGAGCCATTTTCACGCGGTGAAGATCGACAGTCCTGACGCGACGACGCGCGAAATCACGCTCGCCGACGGCATCGTGCCTGCCGATCGCGATTTCGAGCTGACCTGGAAAGGCGACGCCGAGACCGCACCATCGGTCGGGTTGTTCCGCGAACATGTCGGCGACGCCGATTATCTCCTGGCCTTCGTCACGCCGCCGACGGTCGAACAAGCAGAACAAAAACCGCTCGCCCGCGAGGTGATTTTTGTGATCGACAATTCCGGCTCGATGGGCGGCACCTCGATCCAGCAGGCCAAGGCGAGTTTGCTCTACGCGCTCGGCCGCCTGCAGCCGCGCGACCGCTTCAACGTGATCCGCTTCGACGACACCATGGACGTGCTGTTTCCGGCGCCGGTCACGGCCGACCGCGAGCATCGGGGTCGCGCCACATCATTCGTCAGCGCGCTGGAGGCGCGCGGCGGCACGGAAATGGTGCCGGCGATGCGCGCGGCGCTGACCGATGCGGCCGATGACACGGCTGATCACGTCCGCCAGGTCGTGTTCCTGACCGACGGCGCGATCGGCAACGAGCAGCAATTGTTCGAGACCATCACGGCGATGCGTGGCCGCTCGCGCGTGTTCATGGTCGGGATCGGCTCGGCACCCAACACTTTTCTGATGACGCGCGCCGCCGAGCTCGGCCGCGGCGCCTTCACCCATATCGGCTCGGTCGACCAGGTCGAGGAGCGCATGCGCGGCCTGTTTGCCAAGCTGGAGAATCCGGCCGTGACAGGCCTTTCGTTGAAATTCTCGAACGCCGAGGCCGACATCACGCCCGCCGTCCTGCCCGACCTTTATCGCGACGAGCCGCTGGTGCTCGCCGCAAAGCTCGATCACGCCGACGGCTCGGTGGAGATCAAGGGACATATCGGCGACCGGCCCTGGGTGATCCGCCTCCCGCTGGCCCAGGCGGCCGAGGGCAAGGGCCTGTCAAAGGTCTGGGCACGGCGCAAGATCAGCGATGCCGAGGTGGCGCGCACCATGCGCCAGGCGACATCAGAGGACGCCGACAAGACGATTCTGGCGCTGGCGCTCGAGCATCAGCTGGTGACCCGCCTGACCAGCCTCGTCGCCGTCGACAGGACGCCGAGCCGGCCCGCGGGCGAGCCGCTCAAGCTTGCCAAGCTGCCGATCAACCTGCCGGCCGGCTGGGACTTTGCAAAGGTGTTTGGCGAACGTCCGCGTCTTCCTGCGCAACCGAGTGAGCGGCGTGCCGATGCTGATAACGGTCAGGCGAAGCTCGCATCTCTGAAGCGTTCTCGGCCCGCTCCGGTCACCGGGCCCGACACCGTCACGCTGCCGAAGACGGCGACCGACGCCGAGCTCTCGATGATCGCCGGCGCGATCCTGCTCGCGCTCAGCCTGCTCCTGGTCGCAACCAACCGGCGCCAGAGATTTTCGCTCTGATGCCGGCGCGCGGAGGAAGGCGCCCCCCACTCCTCCGCAAGCGCGCGCGGCGTACCCCGAGCGCCGCGCGCGCAATTTTTCGACGTCCGGATGCGTCATTGCGAGCCACCCGGACCGCGCAAAGCGCGGCCGGATGACAGGCTCCGCGAAGCAATCCAGACTTTCCCCGCTGCGGCGGTCTGGATTGCTTCGTCGCTACGCGCTTCGCAATGACAACAACTGAACCATGTGTGCTCGATGACCCGCTTCGCGCCCCTCCTCCTCGCCCTCGCCGGGCTGATCCTGTTCGGGCACGGCGCCTACATCCACGCCAAGGCATTTGTCGCGCAAATCCTGCTGGAGCGCGCCTTCGCCGAGACGCTCGTCACCGCACAGGTGACAAAGCCATGGTCGTGGGCCGACACCTGGCCGGTCGCGCGCATCGCGATCGAGCGGCTGCATGTCAGCACCATCGTGCTCGCCGGCAGCAGCGGGCAGGCGCTCGCCTTCGGCCCGGGCCATGTCGAAACGACCGCCGATGCCGGCGAGCGCGGCGTCGCGGTCTATGCCGCCCATCGCGATACGCATTTCCGCTTCCTGAAGGACGTCGTGATCGGCGACGAGATCGCGGTGACGCGCAGCGACGGAAAGACATTCCGCTATCGGGTGACCGACGCCTCGGTGGTGCGTTTCGATACCTCCGGGATCGATGCCGCATCGTCCGGATATGAGCTGGTGCTGTCGACCTGCTGGCCGTTCGATGCGGTCACAAGCGGGCCAGAACGCTATATCCTGCATGCGATTTTGGAAAACCCGCCTTCGTGATCATTGTCTCCCGGTCTTGCCTTTTGAAACCTTTCGGTCCGCAACGTATATTCCTGGACACGGGCATAATGGCCGAAAGACCGCACCATGATGGATTCCCAGGTCCACTATCTGCCGCTGACGCCGGGACTGTTCTCCATCCTGGTCATCATCTTCGTCGTGCTGATCATCCTGATCCAGCTCCGCATCCTGCGCTATGCCTATATGCGCCTCGGCATCGGGCCCGGCGCGGCGCTCCTGGTGCTGTTCGGCTCGCTGATCGGCAGCTATTTCAACATCCCCATCACCATCCTGCCGGGACATCCCGTCCGAACCGGAGAGATCGTCGACTTCTTCGGCATGCGCTACATCGTGCCTGTGGTGACGGCGTTTCCGGGTACCGTGCTGGCCATCAATGTCGGCGGCGCCGTGATCCCGACGCTGATGTCGACCTATCTCGTGCTGCGCTACCAGCTCTGGCTCAAGGCGGCGATCGCCGTCGTCGTGATCGCGATCGTGATCCATGCGATGGCAACGCCGGTGCATGGCGTCGGCATCGCCGTGCCGGTGTTCGTGCCCGTGGTCGTCACGGCGATCCTGGCGTTTCTGCTGTCGCGCGAATATGCCGCGCCGCTCGCCTATATCGGCGGCTCGATGGGCACCCTCATTGGCGCCGACCTGCTCAACCTCGACAAGATCAGCGGCCTTGGCGCGCCGATCGCCTCGATCGGCGGCGCGGGAACCTTTGACGGCATTTTCCTGACCGGCATTCTGGCCGTGCTGCTCGCCGGCATCGCCTCGCCGCCGCGGCCGCGTCCGGCCTGGTAGCGACGTCGCCGCGAGCAATTGTCGCGCTGCGGAAAATGCTCCCAGGGCGACCGGGTGACCCGCGCGAACGTCGGTTGCGGCCGTCCGCGACGATCCATTAAGAAAGTGGGACAATTGCGGGCCGCGCCGATCTCCGCGTGTGACCGCAATTGGGGAAACGCCACAACAACCACAACGACACGAGAAGGTCACGCCGATGGAAGCTCCGCTCACGACTGCGTCGCAACGCCAGCACACATGGGCGCCGCCGCCGGAAGCCAGCGACATCGTCAAGGGCGTTCACGCCATGCTGCATCCGCGCAACGTCGTCGTGGTCGGCGCCACCGACAAGCCCGGCAATTATGCCGAGCGCATCTGGAACAACCTGGTCAAGTACGGCTACGAAGGCGGCCTCTATCCGATCAACGCCAGGCGCGAGAGCGTCTGGGGCGTGACCTGCTACCAGGATTTTTCCAGCCTGCCCGAAGCGCCCGACCACGTCGTGGTGCTGGTGCCGGCTCGCTTCGCCATCCCGGTGATCCGCGATGCCGCCAAAGCCGGCGCGCGGTCGGCGACCATCGTCACCTCGGGATTCGAGGAGCTGCAGGACGAGGACAGCCAGCGCCTTGCAACGGAGCTGCAGCAGGCAATCCGCGAGACCCACCTTGCGGTGACGGGGCCGAACTGCCTCGGCAATTTGAGCGCGGGCGAAAAACTGTTCACCAATATCGACGACCGCATCGTCACCATGGAGCCGGGTCCGGTCGCGATCGCCGGCCAGTCCGGCGCCATCGTGATGGCGATCCGCCAGGCGCTGGAGGATCGCGGCGTCGGCATCGGCTACATGGTCACGACCGGCAACGAGGCCGGCCTCGAGACGCCGGACCTGATGGCCTATTACGCCGCCGATCCGAGCATTCGCGTCATCGTCGTCTATCTGGAAGGCGTGCGCGACACCAAGAGCTTTCGCGAGGCCTGCAAGGCCGCGCGCGCCGCGGGCAAGCCCGTCATCGCGCTGAAGCTTGGCGCTTCCGAAGGCGGTCGCGCCGCCGCCATGGCGCATACCGGCGCGCTCGCCGGCTCCATCGAGACCTTTGACGCGATCTCATCGCGCGAGGGCGTGATTCGGGCGCGCAACATGGACGAACTGATCGAGACCACCGAATGCTTCGTGCATGCCGCGCTGCCCAAAGGAGGCCGCCTTGCGGCGGTGACGCTGTCGGGCGGCAAGCGCGGGCTATTGATCGACGCGTTCTATTCGGCTGGATTGAATTTTGCGCCGCTCGGCCAGGCCGCGAGCGACAGCCTTACAAAAATGCTCGGCCCGGGCTCGATCGTCGGCAACCCGCTCGATGCCGGCTTTGCGGCCGTCGTCGATCCCTCGGTCTACATGCAGTCGATCAAGCTCATGATCGACGATGCGGACACCGACATCGTCATCATCGACGCCGAGTTTCCGAAGGCGCCGCACGAGCTGCGCGAGCGCAATTTGCGGATCGTCAACGAGATGGCGGGCCGCGCCGCAAAACCCGTGATCTATATCAGCGCGATGTCGATCGGCTTCACCGAGTTCACGAAGGGCCTGCGCAGGCAGCTCGCCAACCTCACGGTGATGCAGGGCATGGACCGCGCGGTCACCGCGATCAAGTCGCTGATCAACTATGCCGCGCTGCCCAAGGAAGTGCCCGACATCGTCTCGAGCTCGAAGCCGCAAGCGCGCGCACTGCTGGAGAAGACGTTGAAATCGGCGCAGGGTGCAGCCCTCGACGAGGTCGCCTCGAAAAAGCTCCTGAAGGCCTACGGCATCCCGATCTCGAAAGAGGCAATCGCGCAGTCGGCCACGGAGGCGGTCAAGATCGCCAAGGGAATCGGCTTTCCGGTCGTCGCCAAGGTGGTCAGCCCCGACATCCTGCACAAATCCGATATTGGCGGCGTCGTGCTGAACCTCACCAGCCCGGCCGAGGTGAAGAAGGCCTTTGATGCGATCACTGCGCGGGTGAAGAAGCTGAAGGGCAAGCCGACACTCGAAGGCATCTTGATCGCAGAGCAGGTGAAAGGCGATCTGGAGCTCGTGGTCGGTGCCTCGCTCGATGCCGAGATGGGACCGGTGGTGCTGTTCGGCACCGGCGGCATCGACATCGAGCTCATGAAGGATGTTGCGCTCGCGGGCGCGCCGCTCGACGAAGCCGAGGCCCGGGCGCTGATCGGGCGCACCAAGGCCGGTGTCAAGCTCAGGGGGTATCGCGGCAAAGGGCCGCTGCACGAGGCTTCCGTCGTGAAGGCGCTGGTCGGGCTGTCCAACCTGATTGCCGACGCCGGCAGCCGGATCGCGTCCATCGACGTCAACCCGTTCCTGATCAATGCGAAAACCGGTGTCGCGGTCGATGCGCTGATCGTGCTGAACAATGCCGCGGCCAGGAGGGAAGCGCAGGACGCGGCCAAGCATTGAGCTTTCGCTTCGTCGGCTTTGCCCGTAAAATGCGGCCTCAGGTATTTTGGCCGCCCGGTTCGGCGCGGCCCGGCTGAAGAGGTACGATGCGCGCAAGCAACCTGGCGATCGGAACCGTGACGCTGGCGGTGATCGCGGCAGCGTTCACGGCCCTGTTGACGGTCCAGAAGCTGCGCAGCGCCCAGAGCAAGAGCCCGATCCGCATCGTGTTCGACGGCGGCTCGGCCGCCGGCCTGCGGCGGGGCGGACCGGTCCATTTCGACGGCGTCCAGGCCGGCGAGATCGTCTCGATCAAGCTGGACAATCCGCGCAGGATCGTGGTGCTGGCGATGCTGGACAACAGCGCGCCGATCCGCAAGGACACCGTCGCCGGCATCGAGTTCCAGGGACTGACGGGCATCGCGGCCGTCTCGCTGGTCGGCGGCGCGCCGGCCGCGCCCCCCGTCCCGCTCGATGCGGACGGCATTCCCGTCCTGACCGCCGACCTGCACGATCAGGAATCGATGACCGAGTCCCTGCACAATGTCGACAAGGTGATCGTCGCCAATGCCGACGCGATCAAGGACGGGCTTTTGTCGTTCGAAAGCACCACCACCTCGCTGCGCAGCAAGGGCGACGCGATCGACAGCATCATGGACAAGGCCGACAATGCGTTTGCCGGCTTCGATACCGTGATCGGCAAGATCGAGGGCGTGGTGCCCGGTTTTGCCGACGGCAAGACCGAGGAACTCTACGACAAGCTGCGCTCGCTGCGCGAGATGGCCGATACCTTCCGACTGAAGTCCGCGAAGCTGATGGACGAAGGCCGGCAGACCCTGCGCGACGTCAGCGACGCCGCGGTCAAGTGGGATTTCAAGATCGATCCGCAGGCCCAGGCCGCAAACGCCCGGCTCGCCGCGCAACCGCGCAGGCCGGCGCAGGCGCAACAGTCTCAGCAGAAGCGTCCGTGAGCTAGAGACTGGACGAGTCGGGTTACTCGTCATTGCGAGCGAAGCGAAGCAATCCAGAGCCTTGCGCGACTGCTGGATTGCTTCGGGCCTAAAGCCCCTCGCTATGACGGAGATCAGCAACGCCGCCTGTGGTTATCCCCGCCTTCGCGGGGACGACAGCGGAATTCTGGGTCGGCTCCTTGCCGCCAGACACCGATCATTCGTAGACGAACGCCTTGTCGTCGAGATCGATCGCGGGGAACTGGTCCTTCTCGGCCCAATAATCCTGGTTGTGCTGCCATTCCGCCTTGTCGCCGCGCTTCGGCAACAAATGCATGTTGCGCATCATGTAGCCGGGGTTGAAATTGTCCGGATCGATCCACGACAATAGCGGCATGTTGTGGTCCTCGGGCCGCAGCGCCACTTCGACCTTGCGCGCGCCCGTCGCGCTCATGTGCTTGAGCAGCCGGCAGACGAACTCGGCGACCAGATCGGTGCGCAGCGTCCAGGAGGCGCGGAAATAGCCGAACACCCAGGCCATGTTCGGCACGCCGGTGAACATCATGCCGCGATAGGTCACGGTGTTGGCGAAGTCGAGCGGCTTGCCGTCGACCGTGAACGCGATGTCGCCGAGCACAGAGAGGTTGAAGCCGGTCGCGGTGACGACGATGTCGGCGTCGAGTTGCTTGCCGGACTTCAGCAGGATGCCCTGCTCCGTGAAGCGCTCGATTTCGTCTGTCACGACCGATGCCTTGCCGCTCTTGATGCCATGGAACAGGTCGGCATCGGGCACGAAGGCGATGCGCTGCCGCCACGGCCGATATTTTGGCGTGAAGTGTGTGGCGACGTCATAGTCGGAACCGAGCACCGCCGTGATCTGGCCGATCAGTTCTTTCGTGACCTGCTCGGGCTCGGCGATGCAGCGCCGCGTGAACGCATCCTGCTCGAACAGGATTTTCCGCCGCACGATCTCGTGGATCCACTCCTCCTTCACCTGTAGCTGGCGCAGCTGCTCGGCAAGCTCGATCGCGTTGCGGCCGAGACGGAAAAAGGTCGGCGAACGCTGCAGCATCGTGACATGCGTGCACTTGTCGGCGATCGACGGAATCAGCGTCGCCGCCGTTGCACCGGAGCCGATCACGACGACGCGCTTGTCCTTCAGCTCGATGTCGTCGGGCCAGAGCTGCGGGTGCACGATGCGGCCCTTGAACTTGTCCATAGCGGGCCATTCCGGCGTGTAACCCTCGGAGTGGCGATAATAGCCCTGGCACATCCAGAGAAAGTTTGTGGTGAAGGCGACGCGCTCGCCCGTATCAATCTTCACCGCTTCGACGGTCCAGAGCCTGGTCTCGCTCGACCAGCTCGCGGTCTCGATCCTGTGCCCGTAGCGGATGTGCCTTTCGAGATCATTCTCAGTGATGACGTCGCCCATATAGGCGAGAATCTCCTGGGCCGTTGCGATCGGCGGACCGACCCAGGGCTTGAAACTGTAGCCAAACGTGTGGAGGTCACTGTCGGAGCGGATGCCGGGATAGCGGTGTGTGATCCAGGTGCCGCCAAAACTCTGCTGGCTCTCCAGGATCACAAAGTTCGTGTCCGGGAGATCCCGTCGCAAATGATAGGCGCTGCCGATGCCGGAGATGCCGGCGCCGACGATCAGCACGTCGACATGTTCGGTTGATTGCGAGTCGGGCGCATAGGACGCGCGGGCGGTTTCGATGTTCATCGTTGTGGCGTTTCCTCGGGTAGCTCGCAGGCTGGATTAAATGCCTACGACGGTCAACCCACAGCCACGCAGAGCGTCATGATCCGATCTCTCTATCGATACAAACGCCCGGCTTGTTCCGGGCGATCCAGTATTCCAGAGACCGCGGCGCTCGAGCCGACAAGGCCGCGGCGTACTGGATCACCCGCCTTTCGCGGGTGATGACGTCCGGAGCAAGCCGTGCGCCCGTCAGCGCATCCACGCCTGCATTATTCACAGCGCAAAACCCCATTGCTGCGCGGTCCGAACAATCCAGTCGCGATAGAGCGTCAGCGGCGTCACGCCGGTCAGGCCGCCGCAACCGTCGCTGCCATTGGGCCCGGTCGACCAGCTGATGACGCCGATAATTGCGGGCTCGCCCGATTGCTCCTCGAACACCGGTCCGCCGGAATCGCCGGTGCAGGCGCCGAGCCCGACCTGATTGCCCTGACCGACCGGATCGACCAGCCTGATCTGCAACGTTCCCGGCTTGCCGATGGCGATCAGCGCCGCGCTGCGGACTTGCCCGCTGCTCTTGCCGTCGCCGCGCACCGTGACACCAACGCCGGCGATGGCAAATTTTCCACCCGGCGCAATCGGCGTTTGCGGAATGGAGAGCGCGGCCACCGTCTCGCGCGGCGTGGCGTCGAGTTCCAGCAGTGCGACATCGGCGCTGGCGCGGTGACCCAGCATGGCCTGCATGTTGAAGCCGGGATGAACAGCGACGCGCCGCACCATCTTCAGCGCCGCCTTGCGGTCGGCATCATATTCCACAATGCGGTATTCAGCGCCCGGCTGCACGCAATGCGCGGCCGTCAGCACGAGTTTTGGTGCAATCAGCGCCCCGCTGCAGAAATTACCGCGCGAGCCGACGATGCTGATGACCGAGCGGCCGATCCCGTCCGTCGACGGCGCGGCACCGCCGACGATCGCATGGGCCGGCGCCGCACCGAGGAGCGCTGCGGCGATCGCCGATCGAACGAGGCATTTCATCCGCGAAGCCATAGCTGCTCGCGGCCTGAGCGCCAAGTCCTGAGGCAAGCAAACAGACAAGTGGCGAGACTGGCCATGCGCCGGCATCCCGTGTTAGCCGTTGCCGTGACCGACAATGGTGTGACGGAGCAGGGATGATCGAGGCGGTGATCTGGGATTTTGGTGGCGTGCTGACCACGTCGCCGTTCGAAGCGTTCGCGCGCTTCGAACGCGAGCGCGGCTTTCCCGTCGACATCATCCGCCGCACCAACGCCGCCAATCATCTCGAAAACGCCTGGGCGAAATTCGAGCGCGCCGAGATCGACGCCGATACGTTCGACCGGCTGTTTGCCGAGGAGTCGCTGGCGCTCGGCGGCGCCGAGGTTCGGGGCCGCGAGGTGCTGCCGCTGCTGGTCGGCGACCTGCGGCCCGAAATGGTCGCGGCGCTGAAGCGGATCGGCCAAGACTTCAAGACCGGCTGCATCACCAATAATCTTCCCGCCAACGCCATCGGCAGCCAAAGCGGGCGCTCGCTGTACGTCGCCGAGGTGATGGTGCTGTTCGATCACGTCATCGAGTCGGCCAAGATCGGCCTGCGCAAGCCCGATCCGCGCATCTACCAGATGATGGTCGAGGCGCTCGGCGTCGACGCGAAGAACTGCGTCTACCTCGACGATCTCGGCGTCAACCTGAAGCCGGCGCGCGAGATGGGCATGACCACGATCAAGGTCGTCAGTGCCACGCAGGCGATCGCCGAGCTCGAGCAAGCCACGGGACTTTCGCTAAGCTGATCATTGGAGCGAACGCTCGCGCCGCGCGGCGGTGCGCCCCCTCCCCCTTACGGGGGAGGGTCGGGGAGGGGGGTCCCCACGACAGATCGGTGTGCTTGGCAACCCCACCCCCAACCCCTCCCTGCAAGGGGGAGGGGAGCACAGCGAGCTTGCGGAGGCAGTCCAGCGATCGGCTCAACCAGAACGACTCCGCTCAGCCCTACTCCGCCGCCCTCGCCAGCCGTTCCGGAAAAGCCGCCGCGAGCGAGGCACGATCAGCCTTAAGTACGCCGCGCTCGGTGATCAGGCCGCTGACCAGCCGCGCCGGCGTGACGTCGAAGCCGTAATTTGCGACCGGCGAGCCCTCGGGCACGATCCGCACCGTCTCGATGCGGCCGCCGGCAGTGCGGCCCGTCATGGTCGCGACCTCGTCGGCACCGCGCTGCTCGATCGGAATGTCGGCGATGCCGTCATTGACGGTGAAGTCGATGGTCGGCGACGGCAGCGCGACATAGAACGGCACGCCATTGTCGCGCGCCGCCAGCGCTTTCAGGTAAGTGCCGATCTTGTTGCAGACATCGCCATTGGCGGCGACGCGGTCGGTGCCGACGATCGCCAGATCGACCAAGCCATGCTGCATCAGATGGCCGCCGGTGTTGTCGGGAATGACGGTGTGCTTCACGCCATGATGGCCGAGCTCCCAGGCCGTCAGCGACGCACCCTGGTTGCGCGGGCGCGTCTCGTCGACCCAGACATGGACCGG
>Ga0070716_100000668_pt1 | contig 14592 bp, 12 predicted proteins | sample LARL112metaG_FD_71395 | JGI IMG/M metagenome (GOLD analysis project Ga0070716, IMG submission 71395) | Corn, switchgrass and miscanthus rhizosphere microbial communities from Kellogg Biological Station, Michigan, USA - LAR L11-2 metaG | ecosystem: Host-associated > Plants > Roots > Rhizosphere... | reverse complement strand
GCGGCGCTGTCCAGCCGCACGATCGTGGTGTCCTTGTTTCGGGTGATGTTGCCGGCGAGCTCGGTCGACACGCCGCTCTGGCTCAACAAAGATGCGCTGAAGTGACCTGACGTCGGCGAAGTCAGCGCTACCGTCGCGCGCATGCTGTTGAATCCAACCGGACCAAGCGCAACGGTGTCAGCGCCAAACAGGAACGAGCCTGTGGGCTGCTTGGTGATGTCAGCGAGCAGCAGGGTACCGCGAATGCTCTCGACGCTTTGCCTGCCGAAGTGAACATCGTTCGCGCGCAGAATTCCGTTGAGCGCGAGATGCTCGATGCTGCCCGAGATCTCGCCGGTGACCTGGCCACTGCCACGCAGCGAATCGAGCTGAGCATTGTTCGCCAGCGCCGGGACCAAAGCTCTCAGACGCGCCAGCGAATCCATCGCGGCTGCAAACTTTAGCGAGCCTTGATGCGATCCCGACAGCGCAAAGGTTCCGGCAGCGCTCGCCCGCAATCCCGATGCATTTAGCGCCAGCGTGTCGACTGTCGCCACGCCGTCGGCAAAGTGCAAACGCGCAACTGACGGGTCGACGCCGAACCCGCCGAGTGTCGACTTCTCGATCTGCGCCACTGCGCTGCCCGCAAGCGACGGCAGATCGGCGCCATGCAGATCGAGATCGTAGCGACCGGTGAGCTGGGTATGCGGCAGCTGATTGTTCTCCATCAGCGTGCGCAAATCGAGCGCCGTCGAAGTCACTCTGCCACGCGCGCCATAGACCAGAGGGTCGGCGTCCACCAAACCGCTGTACGAAAATTGACCCGCCGGTCCAGTCAAAGTGGTGTTCACCAGCAGATTCGGCGATTGTCCCTTCACTTGCACCGGACCCTGATAACTGCCGCGCATTGGCAACAGCGGGTAAGAGTGCACGAGCGCCGTAAACGACAGCGGTTCCGCGCGGAGATTCAGATCATAGGTGAGATACTTTTCGCCCCAGGTCACTCGACCGTTCCCCGTCGCATGCGACACCGGCAGATTGCCATCGTGATGGAACAGGCTCGCGTTGCTGAAGCGCACATCGAGCCAGGAAGAATCGAGCGTCGCAGTTCCGGAAACGGTGCCCTTGATGCGAGGGAATTGAGGATTCAGGAACTGGAGCGTGCGCAGGTCGAGCGTTGCGACGTCGACGTTGAATCCGTGGAAAGCGGTGAACGCCGGAAAGAGGATGTCCAGCTCGCCATTGCCACGCGCTTCCGTCTGCGCGCCCGGAACGTTGGCGTCCTCGAAGATCAACGCGGACTCTTCAACCTTGAAGTGGTTGAGCGGACCGCCCGATGCGCGCACGGTGCCCGTAATGTTCCCCTGCCAATTGTACGGGAACGGCTTGCCGTTGAGAGTGCGCAGCAAATCGAAATTCACGGGCGCTGCCTGCAGCTCCACGTTCTTCACCGCCAGCACGTTGCCGCCCGTGCCGAAAGTCATGTTGCCGAGCAGATGCGAACGTGTGGACCGCACATCCATGTTGGTGATGATGTAGTCGAGATATTTGGGATTTCGCTGGCTGCGGATATCGAGCTCCATCTTGCCACTGCCCGTCGTCGGCAGCGTCGGATACACCCACGCCACGTCTGCCAGCGAGACCGAGTCGCCTACTATATGGATGTAGTAGCGCACCGGCAGATCGCTGCCCCACACCACGCTTCAGTGCGCGCGACCGGTAGACGCCGGCAGGTCAAAATGATCGGCGTCGACGAACACCGAGTCGCCAAGATTCAGGAAGGTGCCGACGACGTTGCGAAACTTGAATGGCGGATCCGTCTCGTTCAGACTGACATTGCGCACGCGAACGAGACGCCCGACGGTGTCGGGATCGGCGATGCGCGCGTAGCCGAGGTCGGCGTCAATGTCGCTCCAGCGCCAGGTGCGCGAGTAACCTTCGCGCGTCCTGCGAATTTCGTGATCCTTGCGCGAGAGCTCATATCGCAGCGCACTGTCGCGCTGATAGCCGCGCAGCGTATCGGACACGTGCCACGGCAATGTCAGAACCATCCGCGCATCGCGGATGATCGATGTGTCGGCGACGATGTACTGCCCAAACCCGCGCTGATTCCTTTGCTGCTTCTCGACGCTCGCGGGGAAAATGCGGCGGAAATTCCACTCGCCGTTTTCGTGCTGGCGGAGATGTACGTAGGGGCGCGTCGCCTCGAACCGACTCAGCAGGATACGTCGATCGAGGAGATCACGCGGGTCGTAGGCGACCGTGATTGGTCCCGATGCAAAAAAGACGGAGTCTTCATCGTCGCGGATTTCGACCGAGTCGATCGTGACTCCGCCCACGAGCCCTCCGCTCAGATGGCCGAGGTAGACCTTTCCTTTGACCTTACCCTCGAGCAGGGTCGCGATCATGCTCCGCACGCGCTCCTGGCCCACGCTCGTGTGCGTGATGCCAATGAAGCCGAGCACGACAATCATGATCAGTCCGAAGAGAATGATCGCGCTGCCAAGGGCGATGCGGAGACGCCGGGTCATTAGCTGGAGGCAGGTGGACTAAAAAGCCTGACCGATGGCGAAGCTGAAAGTGAGCTTGCTGCGCAGGCTATTGTCCTTCGGCGGCTGAAAGGTCGAAGGACAGACGCCCGGCTCCTGACTGATAGTCGTCGGATTCCCACTCGCATCGTACTGGATGTGTGTCTTGATGGTATTGAATGGGCTTACACAAAGAAGCTCACCACCCACTTTGGTCCCTTCAAAGTAGATTGGCCCGGGCGGTCGGCGGTACGGATTGTACCCCACTGCTAGACGCACAGGTCCTACCGGAGAGAACGCCGTAAGTTGAATTCCGGGCGTGACTTTGAGCTTCACCTGCTTAAGCTGCCCCGTACCTCGATTCCACACCTCTCCGGCATCGGTAAACAGGGTCCATTGCAGCAGCTCCGGCAGGAACGGACTGCGCATTCTCACCTCGAGGTTGCCTACCACCAGCGAGTTGCCGCCGACCGGTACGATGCGCCGGTAGGTGCTGTCCAGATGGTTCTGCAAAAGCACCGTGTCGCGCGAGCCGTCGGGATTGTCGGTGAAAAAAGCTTCGTTAGTTCCCGAGATGTAGATCAGCGAGCCAAGCTCGTTCTGCGCAAATCCGCGAACCGTCGTCGGACCGCCCGCATACAGGCGCTCCTGCGGCGGGATGAATCCGGTCGCCGACTGTACGTTGCGGCCAAACACCGAGCCGCCGCGAATACGCATCGCGATCACCGAGCTGCCGACCCCTACGTAGCGCGACGCATCACCGACCAGTTTGTTGAACTGGAGGTCCTTGTTCGAAAGGATCGCCGGCGAAGAATGCCGCGCCTCCAGCCGGATGACCGAACCTCGCGTTGGTGACAACAGGTTGTTCGAATTGTCACGCGTTATCGCCAGGCTCAGGATCGCCAGCTGCTGCGTGCGCTGTATCCGCTCCCGCTCCGCAGCTTCACACAGATTGAACACCGCGCAGAAGAGCGCCGGCTGCGCCTCGGTCCGACCGAGATCCATCGAGTAGGTCAGGTTAACCGGTGTGCGCGTCAGGCTGCGCCAGATCAGCGACGCCGCACCACCGATCGACGTTGTGCGCAGGTATGCGTTGTATTCCGAGATCCGCTGCGAGTACACCGTCAGCGTCGGCACCGTGCGCAAGCCCAGGAAGACAGGCTGCCGCAGCGTTGCACCCGCGTAATAATTGAGACGATTGCTGAATACGTCTTTCTTGGCGGCCGGACACAGGTTGGGCTCCCAGTCCAGCGGCCGTCCAATTCCGATCTTCGACACGCGCGTGTTGAGATCGAGTCTGCGCGCGCCGTTCAGAAAGTTGTAATCGGTGTACTCGCCGGTGATTCGAAAGCAATCGAGCGTACCGTAGCCAGCTCCGACGCGCGCCGCATGCATCGGGGCTTCCGCCAGATTCACGTACAACGTCACCAGCGAGTCCGCTCCGCTATCGGGCGCAATTGACACGTGCTGGTAGGCCTCGGTCTGGTAGATCGCCCGCTGCGCGTCGAGAATCTCACTCTCCCGATACAGCTGGCCGGAATCGAGACCCATGATCGTGCGGACGATCCGCGACGGAATCTGCTGCTTCTTGTTCGGCAGCGGCGTCACCTCGATTTTGATCGCGCCGATTCTCGTTCGCGGCCCGGGAGAGACTGTGAGAGTGTCCCATCCGCTCAACGAGCTATCGTTGACTATGTAATGATTGTCGGCGACAGCCCGCGGATATCCGCTGTTGTGGAGTCGCTCGCGAACGCTGTTCGCAGCCGTGTCCATCACCGTGCGATCGAAGCGCATTCCTTCACGAATCCTTATCGATCGCAGCAACCGTGAGCCTTCTGCCACCGAGTCGAGTCCCTGCACGGCGAACCCGCGCAGAATCATCGGCGGACCTTCATTGATCGTGAAGGTGACAGAGACGGCACCAGGCGCCAGCAGCTTCACCGCGGTGTCGACTTTCACTCTCGGAAACCCGCGACGCCGATAAAGAATGATCAGACGCACCCTGTCGTTCGGCAGCTCGTTGCGGTCGAGACAGTGCTTGGTGGTGAATGGCAAATGCAGAAACCGGCGCGCCCACGAAGACGGCGTGGTTACGATCGCGCGCGCGAGCTCGGCGTCCGACAACGCATGATTGCCCTCGAAATTGAGCTGCATCACCTCGAGGTCTCCGCGCTCGCACTCGATGTCCTGAGCGCGGGCGCTGACCAGCGGGGTCGCTGCGAGGAAGGCGAATGCGGTGAAAATCCCGAGTCGAACCCGGGTCAGTTTCACCCTTTCAGTGCGCGCGCGCCCGGTGGTTCGCCCGGCGGCAGCTCTCGCGCGTAGTGGGTCTCGGTCTCCGGCTCGGTCCGATCGCCCAGCATTCTTCGGGGCGGCGTGGTCGGCGCCCGGGGCAAATCGCCTTGCGGCACCAGAGGCGTGCGCTGGATTAAGAGTTGCACAATGTAGAAGGCGGCCAAACCCGTGGCGACGCCGACACCAACTGCCGGCAACAGATCCTTGGCGCCGAGTTGGCGGCGATAATAGTATTCTGCGCTCACGGTGAGGCCTTTTTGGGTGCGCGAAAGTAATCGTATTTCGCCCCTTCATGTCAACCGTCAGAGCACACCATGCGGCGACTAATCCTCTTCGTAATACCCGCACTTCTCAGCTGTGGTGGCGGTGGTGGTGAATCATCTGCTCCTCAACGCAAAACACTCATCGATTCGCGCGACACTTACGACCCGCGATCGATGGATCCCGCGCTCTCGACCGATGTGCCGACCGGTCGCGCGGTAGCGTACATCTTCGACGGACTCACCCGGTTTACCGCTGACGCGAAAGTCGTCCCCGGCCTCGCCAAGTCCTGGGACGTGACTCCCGACGGACTCACTTACACGTTCCACCTGCACAGCGGCGTCAAGTTCCATGACGGCTCGAACTTCACCGCGAAAAACGTGGTTTCGACGTTCCAGCGCGTGCTCGATCCTAAGACGAAGGGCGGGCGTGGTTGGCCACTATTTCCAATCAAGGGCGCCGAGGATTTCGCGGCCGGAAAGGGAGCATCCATCACCGGACTCGCCGCGCCGAACGACACCACGGTCGTGATCACGCTCAAGGAGCCTTATTCGATTTTCCCCAAGATGCTGGCGATGCCCGTCAACTCCATCGTGCCTGACAACGCCGGCAGCGACTTCGGCCAGAAGCCGATCGGAACCGGCCCGTGGAAGTTCGTCGAGTGGAAGCACGACGATTACCTGAGGTTCGCAAAGAATCCCAACTACTTCGACGGTCCGCCAAAGAGCGACTCACTGATGGCGCGCATCATCCCCGAGATGAGCACCGCCACCGCCGAGTTCGAGGCCGGTAACGTAGATGTCCTGACCGTACCCGACGAAACCGGGAAGTCGTGGCAGGCAGACCCCGACAAGAGCAAGCTGCTCCAGTCCGCGCCGGCGCTGCGCTTCTGGTACGTCGCTATCAATACGACTCGCGGTCCGCTCTCGGATGTTCGTGTCCGACAGGCGCTGATTTACGCGATCGACGTCAACACCATCCTCAGCGCCGTGATGGCCGGCCGCGGAACAGTCGCCAACGGCGTCATTCCGCCGACTCTCGCCGGCTACGATAGTAATCGCAAGCCTTACGGACACGACGTCGCCAAAGCAAAGCAGCTCCTCGCTGCCGCCGGACATCCGAACGGCATCGACGTCGAGCTCTGGGCGGCCACGACCGATCAGTCGCCGCGGCTCTCGCAGGCGATTCAGGCCAATCTCGCCGAGGCCGGCATCCGCGCCAAGATCGTTCAGCGCGATGCGTCTTCAGTTCGCGAAGCGGCGCGCAAAGGAGCGGCCGATCTCTACGTCAAGGAATGGTGGGCAGATTACCCCGACGCCGAGAACTTCCTGTTCCCGCTGCTACACAGCAAGAACAAAGGACCCGGCGGCAACGTCTCGTTCTACTCGAACTCGAAGTTCGATGCGCTGATCGACCAGGCGCACCACGAGCAGGATGAAGCCAAACGCAACGCGCTGTACACTCAAGCGGACTCGATGCAGTTCGCCGATGCACCCATGGCGTATCTCTTCTTCTACAAGGACATGTACGCCATTCAGCCGTGGATTCACGGCTTCACGGTGCCGGCAGTCTTCAGTGGTCAGCGCTGGACTGACGTGACGATCAGCAAGTAGGGCGTGCTCGCATTCATCATTCGCCGACTTCTACTTGCCATCCCGACGCTGTTCGGGGTGCTGGTGGTGACATTTCTTCTGCTCAACGTCGCACCGGGTGATCCGGTAACCGAGATGGTCGGCGAGCGCGCTGACTCGGCGACGATCGCGCGTTTGAGAAAAGACCTGCACCTCGACGAGCCACGACTGAAACAGTTCGCGCTTTACGCGGGCGGCGTAGTGCGCGGTGATCTCGGAAACTCGTACATCACTCAGCGCCCGATCATTCGCGATATCCTCGAGCGCTTCCCCAAAACACTGCTGCTCGCCGGATCGGCAATGCTGCTGGCGTCCATCCTCGGCATCACACTCGGCGTCCTCAGCGCCCGCGCGCCCGGCGGCTGGTTCGACCGCCTCGGTCTCGGCGTCGCATATCTCGGAATCTCTTTCCCAGTGTATTGGGTTGGACTCATTCTGATTTTGATTTTCGCCGTGATGCTGCGCTGGCTGCCGCCGTCCGGTTACGGCGGAATCAAATACCTGATTCTTCCCGCGTTCGCGCTCGGATCGCGCTCCATTGCGTTCCTCGCGCGAGTCACCCGCTCTGCGATGCTCGATGTCCTCGGCGGCGACTACGTGCGAACTGCGCGCGCGAAAGGATTGAAGGAGGGCGCCGTCATCGTGCGACACGCGCTTCGCAATGCGCTGATTCCGATCATCACCGTGCTCGGCCTCGATTTCGGATACTATCTGACTGGCAGCATTCTCACCGAAACGATATTCAGCTGGCCTGGTCTCGGACGCTACGTCGTCAACGCCATCACTCGACGGGATTTGCCAGCCATTCAAGGCTCCGTGCTCTTTCTCAGCGTTGTGTTCGTGATGGTGAACCTTCTCACCGATCTCGCCTACGCCAAAGCTGACCCACGCGTAGCGTATTCATAAATCGGTTGATGACCAGCAAGGAAAAAACATCTCCGGCACCTGCAGCCGGTGTGAGCGCCGCGGCGCCCAGTGAGTCCGCCCTCAAGAAGCAGATCGACCAGATCGCCAAGGAGTCGGGCGCCAAAGCCATCGCGGTAGCGCTGCACGACTTCGAGACTGGCTTCGAGCTCCACTACCACGACGATCGCTGGTTCCACGCTGCCAGTACTATCAAGGTTCCGATCCTGCTCGGCGTCTTTGCTGCCATCGATCGCGGCGATTTGCTCCCGCACTCCCGCGTTCACGTCCGCAACCGGTTTCTCAGCGTCGTCGAAGACATTCCTTTCCGCGTCGAATCCGGTCGCGATGCGAATTCCGCCGTGCACAACGCCATCGGCAAGATGATGCGCGTCGATGAGCTCGCCTACCACATGATCACGACCTCGAGCAACCTCGCGACCAACCTCGTGCTTGGCGTCATTGGGCCGCAGTCGGTCAACGAGGCGTTGCGCGAGTTGCATCTCGAGGAAGGCATCGACCTCAAGCGCGGCGTCGAGGACGAGCTCGCCTTCGAGAAAGGCATCAATAACCGTGTCACAGCTAATGGGCTGCTGAGAATTCTGGTGATGTTGGCCGCCGGGAAGGCGTTCTCACCGGCGCTGTCGCGACGGATGATGGACATCATGCACGGCCAGGAGTTCAATCAGGGGATTCCGGCGCGGCTGCCCAAGGGAACTCGGGTCGCCCATAAGACCGGCGAGATCTCAACAGTCGCCCACGATGCCGGGGTCGTCTATTTGCCCAAACGCAAACCTTATGCGTTGGTGATTCTTACGGAGTGGGATCCAAATACGTCCGGCCGATCGCGGGCCATCGCCACAATTTCACATATCATCTACCAAGCCCTGACGAAGGGGCCGACGGACGAGTGAGCGCTTCTTCGAGCTTCGCCGAAGCAAGGCATGAGTCGCCCAACTTCCCGCTTCGGGTCGTTGACGGTCTGACACTTCCGCCCGAGTACCGTAAAGCCCTCAGGCCGGGGGAGGAATGGAAGGACGGCACCGGATTCTCCCGGCAGCTACCCCGGTACTTTTATGAGGTACCCTCCTGGGACTCGGCCATGAAGGTGGAGTTGTCCACTCACTTCCTGTTATGGGAATTCATCCAGGTCGACGTCCGGGAAGCGCCGCCTTTACGCACATTCCCCCGGTACGTTCCGTGCGCAATAACCCTCCTTGCCGTGTGCCTGGAGAGGTTCCGGGAGGCTGTTGGGACGATGGTTCACATTTCGGCGAATGGCGGCTATAGGTCGCCTTCCCATCGGTTTTCGAAAAACGCCACTCCGCATGCCTGGGGAACCGCCGCCAACATCTATCGCATTGGCGACGCATACTTGGACAACCGGAGCGCGATCGAGCGGTTCAGCCTGATCGCGCGGGAAACGCTACCCGGCGTTTGGACGCGTCCTTACGGAACCCCGACCGGCTACGCGGAGGATCATCTACACCTCGACCTGGGATACGTGATCTCAGTCCCGAGGGACGTCAAAAGTTGACGCAATCGTTTCGAAAAAGAGTCAGAAAGAGTGAAGCACTTTGGGTAAGAAGGCAGAATGGCCGAGCTGAAGAAAAAGAAAGGTCCAGAGAACAAATCATCGACGCACGAGCGCATCCAGCTCGCCGCGATCGGCATGGAAGCCGAATTCGCGGTGATCCAGGACGGTGTGCAGGTGAAACCTGAGGATCTTTTCGGCAGCCCGCGCAGGATCATCCGCGAGAAGATGATGCACCGCAAAGGACGCTCGTATCACCTGCCGACAGGCGGTGCGGTGTACTTCGACACTGGCGTGATCGAGGTCGCGACTCCAGTGATCGAAATCGAGCGCGGCTGCGCCGCTCGCGCCGGACGCTCGCTATGGGAAGCAATTCTGTTCGTGCGCCAGGAGCTCGACGCCTGGGAACAGGCTCACGACACCGATGTCCAGCTCGCTGGCTTCAGCACGCACTACAACATCTCGTTCGAGCTGCCGAGGTATGAGCAGGGGACGACTCGCACCGTCGAACAGCTCGCTTATCTGCTCGCGCATATTCTGCCGGTTCCGGTGATGTTGCTGGCGGCAAACCGTCGCTCCACGGGCATCGGCGTGCGTCCCCGTGGAGATCGCATCGAGATCACCGCCGATTTTACGCCCGACGCGCCGCTGATGATCGCGACCGCGACCCTCATTGTCGGCATCGTACGTGAAGTAATGCGGTGGCCGAGTTATGAGATCGGCGCGCTCGAGGACACCGACATCCCCGTGATCCGGGGCTTTCGTCCAATGCCCCATACGACGCGCAAAGGATGGCTGGCCCGTTTCGACTGCTACCCGGAGAACCCGTTCACCAGCGATATCGACGCCGACAAGTGGCCGACCACTGATGGGCGATTCATGACGTTGCGTGAGATGGCGGGTCAAATCACCAAGCACTTCTGGCCGTACATCCGCCGTTACTCCGACCCGTTCACGCTACGCCTGATTGGCTCGGTGATGAAGGGTCGTGCGCCCTCGCTGCTCGATCTCGACGATCGGCCGGTCGGATATGACGATGTCGGACGACTCTGCACCTGGGACAATCTTTTCCCGGAGCGGGTACTCCCGCGGTCTCAGTACGAGCGCGTCCTGATCCGCGCCATCAATGGAGACAAGCTCCACATGAACGGCGAGTGGTACACGCCGACGGGAATGCGGGGCTGGTCGCGTGTGATCTTCCGCCGCAAGGCCGACAACTCGCGCCACGTTTTCTCGCTCGACTATCTGCTGGATCATCTGCGTGAATGGGAGCGACCGTATCGAAGCGGCAGGCGGGACTCAGCAACCGGAAGGCGCAACGGCGCCGAGCGTCGTGCGCGCCGGCGGAGTGAAGAGGAGAGCGAGGCGCGGTAGAGGGATGCGGGATGGTGGACGGGGGATGCGTCAGCTCACGGCTGCAGGCTGACGGCTGCAGGCTGACGGCCGCCGGCTGCTGGCAGGTATTTTTCCTTTAGCAGTTTTCCCCCTTCCCCAACCAGTGGCCAGATTCTGACGACTCATATCGCTCTCATCCGCGGCATCAACGTCGGCGGCCATCGTCAGGTCGGCATGACCGATCTCCGGAATTTCCTGACGGCGCTTGGCATGGAGAACGTCCGGTCCCTGCTGCAGAGCGGCAATCTGATTTTCGAGAGCAAGGTCAGAACGGGATCGGAGCTCGAGCGTTTCCTGGAGAGCGAGGCGCTCGATCGCTTGTCACTCGAAGCCGACTTCATCGTGAGAACGCCCGATGAGTGGAAGACCATTATCCGCCAGAATCCTTTTCGCAAAGAGGCTGAAAGGGACCCGGGACATCTGGTCGTGATGTTCCTGAAGAGCGAGCCCGACACCGCCGATATCGTCGCACTCGATGGCGACATCCGTGGCCGAGAAGTCGTGCGCGCCAAGGGCAAGCAGGCCTACATCTATTTTCCCGATGGCCAGGGGAGGTCGAAGCTGACACACTCGGTTCTGGAGAAACGGCTTGGTCGCGGTACCGGCCGGAACTGGAACACCATTCTGAAGCTGGGAATCGTCGCGAAAACGGGATCGGCGAAACTGACACCGATGGTACCCCGCCGAAAAATCAGCCCGGACTGAGGTCAGCGCGCGCCCAAGGCGTCGAGAAGTTTCTGGTGGATACCACCGAAACCCCCGTTCGACATGATGAGCACGACATCGCGATCGCGTGCGCGAGGAGCAAGATCCCGTACGATAGTGTCGGCATCCTTGAGCTCCTTCGCCGTTTTGCCATTCGTGCTCAAATCGCGAACGAGCTTTCCGAGATCGAGAGCCGTCTCTTTGGTGTAGCGATCCGGCCTGTACAGTGAGGCGAAGATGACTTCGTCAGCGGCGCCGAACGCTCGCGCATAATCGTCCTGAAATTCCCGGCGCTGGGCTGTGTAGCTTCTCGGCTCGTAAACCGCGACGATCCTTCTGCCTTTGTATTTCTGCCGCACCGCGTCGATGGTCTCTCGAATAGCGGTCGGGTGGTGCGCGAAATCGTCGATCACCGTCACACCGCTCACTTCCCCGCGCACTTCCATTCGCCGCTTCACACTTGCGAATGTCTTGAATCCCTGACGCACTCCGTCGCGATCTGCCTTCACTGATTCAGCAGCGGCGATGACTGCCAGGGCGTTGCGCACGTTGAAGGCGCCGGCGAGCGGAGTCTCGACTCTTCCCCACTCTTCACTCGACTTGAACGCGCGGAAGCGGGTCCCACTCTCGCTGAACTCGACATCGCGTGCGTGCCAATGGTCTTTCATATCCTTCGGCGCAATCGAGTCGTCGCCGTACGCGAAGGACTGCACCGGTGCGGGCGATTTGGGAGCCAGCTCGCGGACGATCGGCGAGTCCCACCCTGCGATCACCACGCCGTTTTTCGGAACGAGATTGATGAAGCGCGCGAAGGCGAACTTGTACGCCTCTTCGTCGCGATAGATGTCGGCGTGGTCGTACTCGATGTTGTTGACGATCGCGGTGTCCGGAAGGTAGTGCCACATCTTCGGACCCTTATCGAAGTAAGCCGTGTCGTACTCGTCGGCTTCAATAACGAAGAACCGCGAGCCCGTAAGTCGATAGGAGGTGCCGAAGTTCTCCGCGACGCCGCCGATCAGAAAACTCGGATTGAGCCCGGCTGACTCGAGCAGCCATGCCAGCAGCGAAGTCGTCGTCGTTTTGCCGTGCGTGCCCGCCACCGCCAGCGAGTGGCGTCCCCAGATGAACTCTTCCTTGATCGTCGCAGCCGCTGACGTGTAACGCAGCTTCCGGATCAGCACCTCCTCCAGCTCCGGATTCCCACGCGAGATCACGTTCCCGACAATCACAATGTCAGGAGCCGGGGTCAGGTTCTCCGGCTTGTAGCCCTGAGCGTAGGTGATCCCCATCCGCTCGAGATTGGTCGACATCGGCGGGTAAACGTTCTCGTCCGATCCGGTGACTTTATGTCCGGCGGCTTTCAACAGCCCGGCCAATGACGCCATCGCCGTCCCGGCGATCCCGATCAGATGGTAATGAAGTTGCTTTTTAGGCATTACTGGAATCTATCATGCGCTGTCTAATACTTAGGTTCACCTCGGTGGCGAAACGCGACCACGCACTGCGCCGTAAGGCGAGAACACCCTAACGAGATTCATGCCGCAAAGAGCCAATAGATTCTGGACGATCTTCCTGATGACGGTGCTCGTCGACCTCGTCAGCAAGAAAATGGCGGTCAACCGATTGTCGCCCGCCTACGTAGCGCACAACATCGTCGACGACATCCTCCGCTTCACACTCGCCTACAACCCCGAAGGCGCGATGAGCTTCTCACTCGGCCCATCCTCCCGCTGGTGGTTCGTGCTGCTTTCGATCGGAACGCTGTTCGTGCTTCTCTATATGTATCGGCAGACTCCGCGGGATGACCGGCTGCAGATTGCGTCGATCGCCCTCATCTGCGGCGGCGCCGTCGGGAATCTGCTCGACCGCATCAAGTCTCCACGCGGCGTCGTCGATTTCATCGACATCGGCATCGGCTCGCACCGTTTCTGGACGTTCAACCTCGCCGATCTCGCTGTCACATTAGGCACGGTGTTGCTGACCTGGATCCTCTGCATCCGCGCCGCTCGCGATGAGCATTCGATGGCAACTGTTCCAGGTGGGTCGCCGACTCCGGCGCCGGCACTCGGTCGCACGCGCATCGACGAGCCTAATTAGCTGCTTTCGGATGGCTCCAAAACTCGCCCCGCCAGAACCAGGTTAATCGTCCTTCTGCCCGAAGATTGCCATGTTGGAGCTGTGCCCCGGATTCACCTTTTTTTCCGGGTAAATCCAGTGCACTGCCTGATTCACCGCTGTCGCCGCTTCCCCAAATCCGGTCGCGATCAGCTTTAGCTTTCCCGGGTAAGTGGTGATGTCTCCGGCGGCATAGATCCCGGGCCGCCCTGTCTCCATCATGCTGTTGACGATGATCTCGTCGTTCTCGCAGTTGAGCCCCCACTCGCCGAGCGCGCCGATATCGCTGTGGAATCCCAGCATCGGTAGAATGGCATCGGCCTCGATGTCCCGCGTCGTTTTCGCCTTCACATCGCGCAAAGTGACTCCCGTAAGTCGATCGTCCGCGGAGAGCACGTCATGAAGCTCGTGGAATGGCAACAGGGTTGTGCGTCCCTCGCCTGCAGCGGCAACGACATCAGCGACTGTCGCGCCGTGCGCTCGGTACTTGTCACTCCGGTGAACCAGCGTTACCGCCTGCGCGCGATCGCGCAGCTGCTGCGCCCAGTCGAACGCTGAGTCGCCGCCACCGATAATGACGATGCGCTGACCGCGGAATTCCTCGGGGTTGGCGACGCGATCAAAAATTCCGCGACCGTACCACGGCTCCGCGCACTGCTGCGGGAGCCGACGGGGAGAAAATGCGCCGATTCCGGCAGCAATGACGATCGCGCGCGTCGGAAATCGGTCGGTCTCGGTGACGAGGACGAACTGCCCCCCGGTCTGTTCGAGCGCGACAACGTTCTGATTGAGGTGCGACTTGAAACCGAATTGGGACGCCTGCTCGACGAGTGTATTCACCAGATCCTTGGCGAGGATTTTGGAGAACCCGCCGACGTCGAAGATGTACTTCTCCGGATACAGCGCGGTCAGCTGTCCGCCGAGCTGCGGCAGCGCGTCGACTATCTGCGAAGTCGCTCCGCGCATCCCGGCATAAAAAGCGGCGAACAGCCCGGTCGGACCGCCGCCGATGATAGTGATATCGACGATTTCGTGGCTCATCTCTGAGACGAAATATATAGTAGGCCGATGTGCGCACCCGCTGTCGGACGCTGTCGTGTCTTCGCCCGCAGAATCCGCGCTGAAGCTATTGGTCGAGCGGGGTTAGACTCACCTGCGCCGATCCGTCTCCATTGTAGTGGAGGTTGACGGTCCACGGCTGGCAGCAAACCTCACAGTCCTCGACGTACTCTTGTGACGGCCCGCC
>Ga0070716_100000664_pt1 | contig 14620 bp, 14 predicted proteins | sample LARL112metaG_FD_71395 | JGI IMG/M metagenome (GOLD analysis project Ga0070716, IMG submission 71395) | Corn, switchgrass and miscanthus rhizosphere microbial communities from Kellogg Biological Station, Michigan, USA - LAR L11-2 metaG | ecosystem: Host-associated > Plants > Roots > Rhizosphere... | reverse complement strand
ACGCGAAGCCCGAAGGGCGAAGCGTGGTGGAGCCAGGCGGGATCGAACCGCCGACCTCTTGCATGCCATGCAAGCGCTCTCCCAGCTGAGCTATGGCCCCTTACTACCGGTGATGGCTTTAGATCAGATCGCCCTCACGCTCTACTGAAATCTTGAGCCTGATCCCCTTCGGATCGTGACCCGTGCGCCTTGGGCGACGCGCGGGTCAAAACCCTGATCACAGTCTTTGACCGGCTCAAGTTTCCTCGTCACCGCTGACGTCGCCGATGATGTCGGTGACGTCTTCATCGCCTTCTTCTTCATCGGCGATGAAGGTGGAATCATCGTCATCGTCGTCTTCAATGGTCTCGTCGATCTCGATATCGTCTTCGGATTCGGGAACGACCGCCTTGACCTTGCCGGTGTTCTCCTCGGCGTCGGCTTCCTCGAGCGACACCAACTCTTCGGCCTCCATCGGCTCCGGCGCCGCCTCGGCGGTGGAAGCGGCAGTGGCGGCGGCGGCGCCTGCGGCGCTACCGCGGGAGCGCGGCGGGGCGACCGGCGCGATCGGCACGACCTCGCCGGTGTAGGGCGAGATCACCGGGCTCTTGTTGAGGTCATAGAATTTCTTGCCCGTCGTCGGGCAAACGCGTTTGGTTCCGAGATCGGATTTGGCCACGGTGGGGTCCTAGCGAATTTTTCGAAAAATCGGTGTTTCACTTGGCTAGTTGGCGCGCCGCTGTCAATAGTGCGTTGCGCAAACTTTGCGCCGGCTGGCATGACGGCTGTCGTGGCCGATTTTGACGTTCCTTCGGGCACCGCCGTGAACTCCGGGGCGGCGAATGTCAAATCCAAAACCACACTGGAATCCAATATTTGCCAGTGTTTGGGATTTGAGTTCCTATCAGTCTCGCCGCGGGTGCGCTATGGGAACATCAAATCCAGAGCCACACTAGAATTATGGATGTCCTGCAAGCAGGCTACGTCAGAGGACAGGATCTTGGCCCATTCCGATCGCCGTGCCGATCACAAAACACCCCTTGAGGCCCGCGTCAGCGGTCCGCTGGCCGGAAAGGTCCGTGTTCCCGGAGACAAGTCGATCTCGCACCGTGCCCTGATTTTGGGTGCGCTGGCGGTGGGCGAAACCCGGATATCTGGCCTCCTGGAAGGCGAAGACGTCCTCAATACCGCCGGGGCGATGCGCGATCTGGGCGCAAAAGTGGAACGAACGGGCAATTTCGCCTGGAAGGTCTGGGGCGTGGGCGTCTCTGGGTTCGCCGAGCCCGGTGCTCCGCTTGATTTTGGCAATTCCGGCACCGGCTGCCGGCTGGTGATGGGCGCGGTTGCCGGCTGCCCGATCACGGCCATTTTTGACGGCGACGCGTCGCTGCGCGCGCGCCCGATGCGGCGGGTGCTCGACCCCCTCGAATTGATGGGCGCAAGGGTCGCGGGAGGCGGGGAGGGCGGCCGCCTGCCGCTGACGCTGAAAGGCGCGCGCGACCTGTTGCCGATCACTTATCGCACGCCGGTCGCCTCGGCGCAGATCAAGTCCGCGGTGCTGCTCGCCGGGCTCGCCGCGCCCGGTGTCACCACCGTGATCGAAAGCGAGGCGAGCCGCGACCACACCGAATTGATGCTCAGGTTTTTCGGCGCCGACATCGTTTCGGCGCAGGAAGGTAAACACGGCCGCAAGATTGCGCTGACAGGCCAGGGCGAACTGCATGGCGAAGAAGTCATGGTGCCGGCCGATCCCTCCTCGGCGGCATTTCCGATCGTGGCGGCCTTGATTGTCGAAGGTTCGGACCTCGTTCTGCCAGATGTGATGACCAATCCGCTTCGCACCGGGCTTTTCACGACGTTGCGCGAGATGGGCGGGGTGATCGAAGAGAGCAATGTTCGCGGCGATGCCGGCGAGCCGATGGCCGAGCTTCGGGTACGTGCGTCAAAACTGCGTGGGGTCGAGGTGCCGCCCGAGCGCGCGCCTTCGATGATCGACGAATATCTGGTGCTGGCGGTGGCCGCAGGCTTTGCCGAAGGCACCACCATCATGCGCGGCTTGCAGGAGTTGCGGGTCAAGGAATCCGATCGTCTCGAAGCTACCGCCGCGATGTTGCGGATCAACGGCGTCAGCTGCGAGATATCGGGAGACGATCTCATCGTGGAGGGGAAAGGCCATGTACCTGGCGGTGGCCTTGTCGCCACCCACATGGATCATCGCATCGCGATGTCGGCGCTGGTGATGGGGCTTGCCTCCGACAAGCCGGTTAAGGTCGATGACACCGCCTTCATCGCCACCAGCTTTCCGGATTTCATTCCGATGATGCGTGGAATTGGGGCGGAGTTTTCATGATCATCGCCATCGACGGACCAGCCGCCTCGGGCAAGGGCACGCTCGGCAAGCGGCTCGCCAAGCATTACGGTTATCGCCACCTCGATACCGGGGTGATTTACCGCGCGGTCGCCAAGGCCTTGCTCGACGCCGGCGCCGACCTGACCGAGATGATCGCTGTCTCCGCGGCAATGGAGCTCGATCCGGAAAAATTCGGCGATCCAGCGCTGAAGACGCAAGCCGTGGGCGACGCCGCCTCGGTGGTCTCGGCGTATCCGAAAGTACGGGAAGTGCTCTTGAACTTTCAGCGGCAGTTCGCCGCCGACCCGCCGGGGGCAGTGCTGGATGGACGCGATATCGGAACCGTGATCTGTCCGCACGCCGACGTCAAAATCTTTGTCCTGGCCGACCCAAAAGTGCGTGCCCGCCGCCGCACGCTCGAGGCGCGGGCGCGGGGAGAGGACGCGGACGAGGCCGCCGTGCTGGCCGATATCCTGAAAAGGGACGAGCGCGACCGGAATCGGGCCGTTGCGCCTTTAAAACCGGCCCCGGATGCTTACTTGCTCGATACCTCCCATTTGGATATAGAAGGCGGCGTCCGGGCTGCCATCGACATTGTCGAGGCCGTCCGAGCGGGCCGGCAGAAGGTTTGAGCCTCTGCCGTCATTGGAGGAAAAGCCCGCGACCGGCTTCGAGATCGACACGCTCAAAGTCCCGGACATCAAAGTCACGCGCATTCTTTCGCAAAACCGGTACCCACTTTTGCGGAGTGCGCGCCATCAACGTACCGAACGTCGAAGGCAAGCTGCCGGCCCGCTCTCGCGGTTTTTGCGAGGCGGTCGTTAGAGTTTGCGGACCTCTAACCCTTCGCGTCCGATGCGCCCTTTAACCCCGACGGCCGGCAAGACACCGCATTTGGAGAACAAATGGCTTCGACTGCTAGTACCTATAATCCTACCCGTGAAGATTTCGCCGCCATGCTTAATGAGTCCTTCGCCGGCGGCAATTTGCAGGAAAGTTCCGTCATCAAGGGCAAGGTTGTTGCGATCGAGAAGGACATGGCCGTCATTGACGTCGGCCTGAAGACAGAAGGCCGCGTGGCGCTGCGCGAATTCGCCGGGCCCGGCCGCGAAAGCGATCTCAAGGTCGGCGATGAGGTCGAGGTGTTTCTGGACCGGATCGAAAACGCGCTCGGCGAAGCGGTGCTGTCACGCGACAAGGCGCGGCGCGAGGAAAGCTGGGGCAAGCTCGAGAAGGCCTTCAACAACAATGAGAAGGTGCACGGCGTCATCTTCAACCAGGTCAAGGGCGGGTTCACCGTCGATCTCGACGGCGCAGTCGCCTTCCTGCCGCGCTCGCAGGTCGATATTCGCCCCATCCGCGACGTCGCGCCGCTGATGAACAATTCCCAGCCGTTCCAGATCCTCAAGATGGATCGTCGCCGCGGCAACATCGTGGTGTCGCGCCGCACGGTGCTGGAAGAGACCCGCGCCGAGCAGCGCCAGGAGCTGGTGCAGAATCTGGAAGAGGGTCAGGTGATCGACGGTGTCGTCAAGAACATCACCGATTACGGTGCGTTCGTCGACCTCGGTGGCATCGACGGCCTGTTGCATGTCACCGATATCGCCTGGCGGCGCGTCAATCACCCGACCGAGGTTCTCACTATCGGCCAGACGGTGAAGGTCAAGATCATCAAGATCAATCACGAGACCCACCGCATCTCGCTCGGCATGAAGCAGCTCCTGGACGATCCGTGGCAGGGGATCGAAGCGAAATATCCTCTCGGATCCCGCTTCACCGGCCGCGTCACCAACATCACCGACTATGGCGCCTTCGTCGAGCTCGAGCCGGGCATCGAAGGCCTGATCCATGTCTCGGAAATGTCGTGGACCAAGAAGAACATGCATCCCGGCAAGATCGTTTCGACCTCGCAGGAAGTCGAAGTGCAGGTGCTCGAGGTCGATTCCGTCAAGCGGCGGATTTCGCTCGGTCTCAAGCAGACCATGCGCAATCCCTGGGAAGTGTTTGTCGAGAAATTCCCGGTCGGCTCCACGGTCGAAGGCGAGGTCAAGAACAAGACCGAATTCGGCCTTTTTCTCGGGCTCGAAGGCGACGTCGACGGCATGGTCCATCTTTCCGACCTCGACTGGAAGCTTCCAGGCGAGCAGGTGATCGACAACTTCAAGAAGGGCGACATGGTCAAGGCCGTGGTGCTCGACGTCGATGTAGAGAAGGAGCGCATCTCGCTCGGCATCAAGCAGCTTGAAGGCGATCCCTTCGCCGAGCCGGGCGACGTCAAGAAGGGCGCGGTCGTGACCTGCGAAGTGCTCGAGGTCAAGGACAGCGGCATCGAGGTGAAGATCGTCGGCACCGACTTCAACACCTTCATCAAGCGGTCCGAACTCGCCCGCGACCGCAACGATCAGCGCGCCGACCGCTTCGCGGTTGGCGAAAAGGTCGATGCGCGGGTGATCCAGTTCGACAAGAAGGCCCGCAAGGTGCAGGTCTCGATCAAGGCACTGGAGGTCGCTGAGGAAAAGGAAGCCATTGCGCAGTATGGTTCCTCCGATTCGGGGGCGACGCTGGGCGACATTCTTGGCACCGCGCTCAAGCAGCGCACCGACAAGTAACGCTTTGCGGCCTTTGCTGGCCGAAACAATCGGGCCCCGGCTTCGACCGGGGCCTTTTTTCCTCTCCCCTTGCGGGAGAGGGTGTCGAGCAAAGCGAGGCGGGTGAGGGGTCTTTATGCGCGGAGAAAAACCCCTCATCCGCCGCGGACTTCGTCCGCTCCACCTTCTCCCACAAGGGGAGACGGAAGAAGAGGGCGGGCCTTGCTTTCTTCATCTTGCGCCGCAATTGATGTAATTAGAATACGGGATTTTAGGGGGCATGCCGCGAAACAGCGTGCGCGCCTGTTACGACCATTTCCGGGAGAGTTCTCGATGTCGCTCGATTCAGATGTCATCGTCGATCGCCGCAGGATACGGCGCAAGCTGACGTTCTGGCGCGTGATGGCCGCCCTGATTGCGATCGGAGCGATCGTCATCGTCGGCCTGGTCGCAACGCCGGGCGGCCGCGGCACCTTGACGACGGCGGGCTCGATCGCCCGGGTCAATATCGAAGGCCTGATCCGCAGCGATCAGAACCGGGTTGAAGCGCTCGAGCGGCTGGAAAATTCGCAGGCGGCGGCGGTGGTCGTTCACATCAATTCTCCCGGCGGCACCACGGCGGGCTCCGAGCAGCTTTATGACGCGCTGTCGCGGTTGAAGGCGAAAAAGCCGCTCGTTGTGGTGGTCGAAGGCCTGGCGGCATCCGGCGGTTACATCACCGCCATTGCGGCCGACCACATCGTCGCCAAACAGAGTTCGCTTGTCGGCTCCATCGGCGTGCTGTTCCAGATTCCGAATTTTGCCGAATTGATGAAGACCGTCGGCGTCAAGGTGGAGGAAGTGAAGTCGTCGCCGCTGAAGGCCGCGCCGAATGGTTACGAGCCGACCAGTCCGGAAGCGCGCGCCGCGCTCGAATCGCTGGTCAAGGATTCCTACGCCTGGTTCCGTGGACTCGTGAAAGAGCGCCGCGGCATGGACGACGCGCAGCTCGAAAAGGTCGCCGATGGGCGCGTGTTCACCGGCCGTCAGGCAATCGAGCTCAAGCTGGTTGACCAGCTCGGCGACGAAAAAACCGCGATTGCCTGGCTGGTATCGCAGAAGGGCGTCAAGGCGGATTTACCGGTGCGCGACTACAAGCTCTCGCCGCGTTTCGGCGATCTGACTTTCCTGCGATCGGCGGCTGCGGTCACGCTGGACGCGCTCGGCCTGAGCGCGATCGCCCGGCAAATCGAGCAGTCCGGCATGGCCCAGGCGGTGGATCGTTTCGGTCTCGACGGCATGCTGGCGCTCTGGCATCCGGTAGCGGCCAATTGAACCGCCAAATGGCGGTTTTGGAGTGGCCGCCGGCCGGTCGTGAGGTGGTCGCAACACCCAAAAGCGGCGTTTGTCACGCATTTTCGCTGGTACCAAATTTCATTTAGCGTCTTGACAGTTCAGGGTATTTTCACGGAAATGCGTGTCCGTACCTTCACGGATCCCAAGTCTCGATGATCAAATCCGAACTCGTTCAGCGTATCGCCGAACATAACCCGCACCTCTACCAGCGGGATGTCGAGAATATCGTTAACGCGATCCTCGACGAAATCGTCGCGGCCCTGGCGCGGGGCGATCGGGTCGAACTGCGCGGTTTTGGCGCTTTCTCGGTGAAGCATCGCCCGGCGCGGGCCGGCCGCAATCCGCGCACCGGTGCGCACGTGCCGGTGGATCAGAAGAGCGTGCCGTTCTTCAAGACCGGCAAGGAAATGCGCGAACGGCTGAACCGCGACAGCGGGGGACCGGACGCCGGCACCTAGAGCTCCGATTCCGAAGTTCGCAACCTATCGCGGCGACCTCTGAGGCGAACTTCGGAATCAAGGCAGCTCTGGCAATTATTGGTTTCTAGTGCGGCTTTGAATTTGAAGTTCCTATGAGAGTGGTGCAGAGACATCGATAGGAACTTCAAATTCGGCGCACTAGAGCTGATCCGTTCTCTTTTCGAGGCGAGAGAGGGTCATGCGAAAATTCCTCAACGCGGTGATCTTGATTCCGCTGGGCCTGATTTTCATCGCCTTTGCAATTGCCAACCGGCATCTGGTGACGGTTTCGTTTGATCCGTTCAATTCGAAGGATCCCTCGCTCGGGTTCACCCTGCCGCTGTTCGTGGTCATCATCGCGGTGGCAATGCTCGGAGTCGTGGCCGGCGGTGCGGCGACCTGGTTCCGGCAGCGCCACTGGCGTCGCGCCGCTCGCCAGCACGAGGCCGACGCGCAAGCCGCGCGGGCCCAGCTGGCCGATCTGCGTGCCGGCGCCGGTGCGGTCCATCGGCTGGATTCCCGGCCGCTCGGCGTCCCGCCGCAGGGCGGTTATGGCGCAGGCGGGCGAGACAAGCAGGGCGCGACGTTGTAGAACCCGCGGCCAGGCGCAAGGCATGATCCGGAAAAGTGGAAACCGGTTTTCCAAACAGATCATGCCTCAAACCAGAGGCGTTTTTCCTTTGATTCCGAAGTTCGCATAAGAGTGCGCCGCATATGCTCACGAACTTCGGAATCGGAGCATTAGTCGCGGTTTCTCAGATGATGCAAGAAGAGATGTCCCTGATCGTCAAAATTTGCGGCCTGTCCACGCGCGAGACGCTCAGCGTCGCGCTGGACGCCGGCGCCGATATGGTGGGGTTCGTGTTTTTCACGCCGTCGCCGCGCCATCTCGCCCTTGAAACCGCGCGCGACCTCGGCAAGCTCGTCAAAGGCCGCGCCGAAAAGGTCGCGCTCACGGTCGACGCGGACGATGCCACGCTTGCCGATATCGTCGAAGCCTTGCAGCCCGACATCCTGCAGCTTCACGGCCATGAGAGCGTGGCGCGCATCGGCGACGTCAGGCAAAAATTTTCCCTGCCCGTGATGAAGGCGATCGCGGTCGAGACCGTTTCCGACCTCGCAAGCCTGTCGGAATATGCTGGCGTCGCCGATCGCATCCTGTTCGATGCCCGCGCGCCCAGGGAGGCCACCCGTCCCGGCGGTCTGGGCGCGGTGTTCGATTGGCACATTCTCGAAAATCTGAAGCTTGCGATACCCTACATGGTCTCGGGTGGGCTGCACGCCGGCAATGTCACTGAAGCGGTTCGCGTGACGCGTGCCGGTGGCGTCGATGTTTCCTCCGGTGTGGAGCGTGCGCCGGGTCACAAGGACCCCGAGATGATCCGCGCCTTTATCAAGGCGGCGCGCAGGATCGCGCACGAGGCTACGATGGCCGCTCAGGGTGGTCGATGATGGCAGTTCGCTCAGCACCGTCATGCCCGGGCTCGTACCGGGCATCCACGTCTGTTGAAATTCAAAGTAAGTAAGTAAGTAAGGCGTGGATGGCCGGCATGGGCGAGCGAAGCGACGCCGTCCTTCGGACGGCTATGCCCGGCCATGACGAAAGGTGAAAATGACTCGAGCACTACCCAATTCCTACCGAAGCGGTCCCGACGAGCGCGGGCATTTCGGCGTTTTCGGCGGCCGCTTTGTCGCAGAAACCCTGATGCCGCTGATCCTCGATCTGGAGAAGGCCTACGCCGAGGCCAAGGCTGATCCGGCGTTCCAGGCAGAGAGGAACGGCCATCTCAAGCATTATGTCGGCCGGCCGTCGGCGCTGTATTTCGCCGAGCGCCTGACCGGGCATCTTGGCGGCGCCAAAATCTATTTCAAGCGCGAGGAGCTCAACCACACCGGCTCGCACAAGGTCAACAACGTGCTCGGCCAGATCCTGATGGCGCGCCGCATGGACAAAAAGCGCATCATCGCGGAGACCGGCGCCGGCCAGCACGGCGTTGCCACGGCTACCCTGTGCGCGCGGTTCGGGCTCGATTGCGTCGTCTATATGGGAGCCGTCGACGTCGAGCGGCAGCAGCCCAATGTCGTCCGCATGGAAATGCTGGGCGCGAAGGTGGTGCCGGTTCAGTCAGGCACGCGCACGCTCAAGGACGCGATGAACGAGGCACTGCGCGACTGGGTCACCAATGTGCACACCACGTTCTACTGCATCGGCACGGTGGCGGGCCCGCATCCCTATCCGATGATGGTGCGCGATTTCCAGTCGGTGATCGGCAACGAGACCCGCGCGCAGCTGCAGGAGGCCGAAGGCCGCCTGCCGGACTCGCTGATTGCCTGCATCGGCGGCGGCTCGAACGCGATGGGGCTGTTTCACCCCTTCCTCGACGATCCGTCGGTCGAGATTTTTGGCGTCGAGGCCGCCGGCCATGGACTGACGCAGCTGCACGCCGCTTCGATCGCCGGCGGGCGGCCCGGTGTGCTGCACGGTAACCGCACCTACCTGCTGATGGACGACGACGGCCAAATCCAGGACGCGCATTCGATCTCGGCAGGGCTCGATTATCCCGGCATCGGGCCCGAGCATTCCTGGCTGCACGAAACCGGCCGTGTGAAATATCTCTCGGCCACCGACGACGAGGCGCTCGCCGCGTTTCAATTGCTGTCGCGGCTCGAAGGGATCATTCCGGCGCTCGAACCCGCGCACGCGATCGCCAAGGTGATGGAGCTCGCGCCGCAGCGTCCCAGGGATCATCTGATGGTCGTCAACCTCTCCGGCCGCGGCGACAAGGATATTCCGCAAGTGGCGGAAATCTTGCGGGGGAAGACGAAGTGACCACGCTTGAAACGGGTTTCTTTTACCTCTCCCCGTTGGGGAGAGGTCGGCTGCGTAGCAGCCGGGTGAGGGGGCTTGTCGATCAATCGAATCGAAGATGGCCTTCGATCATTTCGAGAACTCCTTCGAGATTGTCGTACACGTCCACATTCGAGACCCGAACGACGAGAAAACCGCAGGCCTCGAGGGCGTCTGATCTGGCTTTGTCGCGCCGGACTTCTAGCGGGGTCGAATGCGTTACACCGTCGACCTCTACGACTAGTTTTCCGTCGAGAGTCACGAAATCGACGACATACCGGTCGATCGGGTGCTGGCGGCGGAATTTCCAGCGTGCCAGCTTGCGATTGCGCAGCGCCTGCCAGAGCCTTGATTCTGCGCTTGTCTGCGAAGTGCGAAGGGCTCGCGCCCTCGCTCTAAACTTGTCCATCCCCCTCACCCGGATCGCTAGCGCGATCCGACCTCTCCCCACCGGGGAGAGGTACAGTACAGCGTTTGCCGCACAATGACCACGCGCATCGACGCCCGCTTTGCCGAGCTGAAGAAGCAAGGACGCTCCGCCTTCATTACCTTTGTGATGGCGGGCGATCCCGATCCCATAACCTCGCTCGAAATCATCAAGGCATTGCCCGGGGCAGGCAGCGACCTCATCGAGGTCGGCATGCCCTTTACCGATCCGATGGCCGATGGCCCATCGATCCAGGCCGCGGGACTGCGCGCGCTCAAGGCCGGCATGACCTTGAAAAAGACGCTTGCCGTGGTGCGCGAGTTCCGCAAGGGCGACGACGCCACGCCGCTGGTTCTGATGGGCTACTACAATCCGATCTATATTTACGGCGTCGACCAATTCCTCGTCGATGCGAAAGCCGCCGGTGTCGACGGTCTCATCGTGGTGGATCTGCCGCCAGAAGAAGACTCCGAGTTGTGCCTGCCCGCGATGAAGGCCGGGCTCAACTTCATCCGCTTAGCGACGCCCACCACGGACGACAGGCGCTTGCCTGCCGTGCTCGCCAACACCTCCGGCTTTGTCTATTACGTCTCCGTCACCGGCATCACCGGCAGCGCAGGCGCCGATTCGGCCGCGGTCGCGCAGGCGGTTGCCCGGATCAAGCGGCACACCAAACTCCCCATTTGTGTCGGCTTCGGCATTCGCACGCCGGAAGCGGCCCGCGCCATTGCGGCCAATGCCGACGGCGCCGTCGTCGGCAGCGCGCTGGTCGAAGCCTTGCGGCATAGCCTTGATGCCGACGGCAAGGCGGGCGCCAAAACCGTCGACGCTGTGGCTGGCCTTGCCGCCTCGCTGGCGAAGGGTGTTCGGGGAGCGAAGCTCGCCGCCGAATAAACCGCAATTGCGGGGTGGATAGGTCCACTTCGGCTGCTTGCCGGCCACGTTCCGGAGCGCCATATATTTGAAGGCTTCCTGCTTGCAGGCAGTTCGGAGCGAAAGATGCGGAGCGAAAAATGAATTGGCTCACCAACGTCGTCCGGCCGAAGATCCGCAACATGCTGCGGCGGGAGACGCCGGAGAATCTGTGGATCAAGTGCCCGGATTCAGGGCAACTCGTGTTCTACAAGGACGTCGAGGCCAATCAGTTCGTCATTCCAGGCTCGAACTATCACATGCGCATGGGTGCGGTGGCGCGCCTCAAGTCGATCTTCGACAACGAGACCTGGTTTGACGTGGCGCTGCCCGAGGTCGCTGCCGATCCGCTCAAATTCCGCGACGAACGCCGATATGCCGATCGCGTCAAGGACGCGCGCGCCAGGACCGGGCTCAACGACGCCATCAAGATCGGATACGGCAAGCTCGAAGGCGCGGCCGTGGTGATCGCGGTGCAGGATTTCGATTTCATGGGTGGCTCGCTCGGCATGGCCGCCGGCGAAGCCATCGTTCGCGGCCTTGAACTCGCGGTCGAAAAGAAATCGCCGTTTATCGTGTTCGCCGCTTCCGGCGGTGCCCGCATGCAGGAAGGCATCCTGTCGCTGATGCAGATGCCGCGCACCACGGTCGCCGTGCAGATGCTGCGCGAGGCAAAACTGCCCTACATCGTCGTGCTGACCAATCCGACCACCGGCGGCGTCACCGCCTCCTATGCGATGCTGGGCGACGTGCAGATCGCCGAGCCCGGTGCGCTGATCGGTTTCGCCGGCGCGCGGGTGATCGAACAGACCATCCGCGAGAAACTGCCCGATGGCTTCCAGCGCGCCGAATACCTCAAGGACCACGGCATGGTCGACATGGTCGTGCATCGCCACGATCTGCGCCCGACACTGGCGCGGCTCTGTCGCCTGCTGACCAAGTCGCCTGCGATCCAGACCGCATCGAGGCCTGTGCCGCAAGCCGCCTTTTCGGCGCCTGTCGTCTCGGCCGCGGAAATCGCGCCGACCGCGCCGCCAGCGTGAACGCGCCAGCGGCCAGGCCGGGCCCGCTCGGCGATCTGATGGCGCGGCTCTCCGCCATGCATCCTCGGCGGATCGATCTCGGTCTGCAGCGCATGCAGCGGCTGGTGGAACGTCTCGGCCACCCCGAACGCAAGCTGCCGCCGGTGGTCCATGTTGCCGGGACCAATGGCAAGGGTTCGACCATCGCCTATCTGCGCGCGATCCTGGAAGCGGCGGGCCATCGCGTTCACGTCTACACGTCGCCTTATCTGGTGCGGATCAACGAATGCTATCGGCTCGGCGGTGCCGGCGGCGGAACTCTGGTTGAGGACGATGAATTGCGTCGGGTGCTGGAGCATTGCGAGCGCGTCAATGCCGGAGAGCCGATCACGATTTTCGAAATCGAGACTGCGGCGGCATTTCATCTTTTCGCACAGCACGCGGCCGACGCGGTGCTGCTTGAAGTCGGTCTCGGCGGCCGGCTCGATGCCACCAACGTGATCGAGACGCCGCTGGCGAGCGTGATCTCGCCGATCGGCATGGATCACACCGAATTCCTCGGCGACGAGCTCGCGAAGATCGCGCGCGAGAAGGCCGGCATCATCAAGCCCAATGTGCCGGTGATCTGCGCCGAACAGACGGCGGAGGCGGCCGCCGTGATCGAACAGTCCGCCCGCCGCATGCATGCGCCGCTGCATGCAGCGGGGCAGGACTGGCATGTCAATGTCGAGCGCGGACGGCTTGTCTATCAGGACGATCGCGGACTGATGGATCTCGTGGCGCCGAGACTATTCGGCCGCCATCAGTTCGACAATGCGGGTCTTGCAATTGCGACGCTGCGTGCGCTTCCCAGGTTCAGGATCGAGCCTTCCGCGTTCGAAGCCGGCATCGTCAATGCGGAATGGCCGGCGCGCATGCAACGCCTGGCCTCGGGCCCGCTGGTCGAGCAGGGGCCGGGCGGTTGCGAAATCTGGCTCGATGGCGGCCACAATGCCGACGGAGGGCGCGTCGCGGCGACCGCACTCGGCGATCTCGAGGAACGCGTGTCGCGTCCGCTCGTGGTCATCGTCGGCATGATGGCGAACAAGGACGCCGGGTCGTTTCTTGCCAACTTCGCCGGGCTGACGCGGCACATCGTCGCGGTGACGATTCCGGATCGCGAAAATGCGATGCCGCCGGACAGACTGGCCGACGCTGCCCGCGCACTCGGTATGCGTGTCGAAAATGCCGCCGGCGTCGAAGCGGCGTTGCGGTCGCTGGCGCGGCTCGCCTACGAAGTGCCGCCGCGCATCCTGATCACGGGTTCGCTCTACCTCGCCGGCCATGTGTTGTCGCTCAATGGCGTGCTGCCGCGTTAGAGCGCGATGCATCGGTCAATCCAGCAGTTTCATCGGATCGGCGGCCTTCTGCTTCAACTGGTCGAACGTGCATTGCTTCGGCGACTTGTCCGGCCGCCAGCGCAGGATCGAGGTGCCATGGCGGAAGCGGTCGCCGCTGAAGTGATCGTAGGCCACCTCGACCACGCGCTTCGGCTTCAACGGACACCACTCGGCCGAACGCTCGGTCGACCATCGGCTCGGGCCACCCGGCGCGTTGCCGGTGAAGCCCGGCTTGGCGACGAGCGCTTCGAGTTTCTCTGTCAAGGCCAGCTTCTCCTCGCGTTTGATGGCCGAGGTAAATCCGACATGGTGCAACAACCCGCCCCGATCGTAGAGGCCAAGCAGCAGCGAGCCGACGACCTTTTTTCCGGACACGGAGTGCGTGGCATAACGGAAGCCGCCGACCACGCAGTCGGCGCTGCGGAAATTCTTGATCTTCTGCATGCCATCGCGATTGCCGGCTTGATAGGCCAGATCGAGGCGCTTGGCGATCACGCCATCGCAGCCGCCGCCGGCCTGAGCCAGCCATTGTTTCGCCCTCGCGTAACTTGTCGTCGCCGCCGAAAGCCGAAATGCCGGGTTGGATTTGAACAGTTTTCTGGCGAAGGCCTCCAGTACTGGTCGCCGCTTCGCTAGCGGCTGCGCCGACAATGTCTTGTCTTGTGCGGTCGAGAGAAGATCGAAGGCGATATAGATCGCCGGTGTTTCCCGCGATAATTTCCGCACGCGGCTCGCCGCCGGATGAATCCGCTGCAACAAATCGTCGAATGAAAACGCCTTGCCGCGCGGCACGACGATTTCGCCGTCGAGCACAAACGCGTCCATCTTCAATTGCAGCGCGGCTTCGACCAGTTCGGGAAAATAGCGGGCCAGATCCTCGCGCGACTTCGAGCGTAGATCGACTTTGTTACGATCGCGCCACAACAGGCATCGGAAGCCATCCCATTTCGGCTCATACTGCCAACAAGCCCCTTGCGGAATCGTCCGGACCGAGCGTGCTTCCATCGCCGCCAGGCGCTGCGGGCGAGAAGTTTTGCGCGCGATTTGTCGTTGCGAAGGTCGCAAGGCTCAAACCCGTCTTCGAACATTGAACATATCGAACCAACGCAAAAACGGCCGGCTGTTGGCCGGCCGTTCGAAAAAAAATCTGCAGAAGGCGGTCAGACCGCAGCCGTAATCCACTGCTGCAGTTTGGCCTTCGGCGCTGCGCCGACCTGGCGCGAGGCCATTTCGCCGCCCTTGAAGATCATCAGCGTCGGGATCGACATCACGCCGTATTTTGACGCCGTCTTCGGGCTCTCATCGACGTTCAGCTTCACGAT
>Ga0070716_100000663_pt1 | contig 14622 bp, 16 predicted proteins | sample LARL112metaG_FD_71395 | JGI IMG/M metagenome (GOLD analysis project Ga0070716, IMG submission 71395) | Corn, switchgrass and miscanthus rhizosphere microbial communities from Kellogg Biological Station, Michigan, USA - LAR L11-2 metaG | ecosystem: Host-associated > Plants > Roots > Rhizosphere... | reverse complement strand
ACCTGCTCTACGGGGCTTCCGCCCGCCGCGGACTGATCAGCGTCGTGTCGGTGCTCGGCTCGCTCTATCCGATCGTGCTCGTCGTGCTTGCGCGCCTGGTGCTGAAGGAACGAATCGCCCGGCCCCAGCTCGCCGGCGTCGCGGCCACGCTGGCCGGCGTCGCACTCATAGCGGCAGGCTAGAGGCTCATCCGCCCAGCGTCTCCCGGAGCTGTTCGATGGCCTCGGGCACGAGCCGGTAGAAGGCCCACGTCCCGCGCCGGCTCGACTCGACGAGCCCGGCCTCGCGCAACACGCGGAGGTGGTGCGAGACCGTAGGCTGCGCAAGATCGAGCGTCGCGTTCAGGTCGCAGACGCAGACCTCGTCCGCGGCGGCCAGCCGGTTCACGATGGCGACGCGAGCCGGATCGGCGAGCGCCTTGAAGCGGGCAGCGAGCGCCTCGCGCTCGTCGGGGGCGAGCGCCGGGGTGCCGGGGCCGCAGCAGAGGTTGGGAAGAACGGGAAGCGCTTGCATTGACAGTCATCAATGTATCATCATCGATCGTCATCGATGAAAGGAGACGCGATGCGCGGCGAATGTTGCGACGGTTGCTGCGGCGACACGGGCTGCTGCTAGCCCGACGTGTCGGCGGGGGCGTACGACCCCGCCGGCGCCTAAACGTTGAAGCGGATGTTGAGGACGTCGCCGTCCTCGACGACGTACGTCTTCCCCTCCAGGCGCTGCTTTCCCGCCCGCGCGGCCTCCGCGTGCCCGCCTGCCTCGACGAGGTCGTCCCACCGCACGACCTCGCAACGGATGAAGCCGCGTGCGATGTCGGAGTGGATCGTCTCCGCGGCGTCGAGCGCGCTCTTGCCGCGCCGCAGCGTCCACGCCCGCGTCTCCTTCTCGCCCGCGGTGAAGAACGTGATCAGGTCGAGCGTCTCCGCGAGCCTGCGCACGACCTCGCCCAGCGCCGACTCGCCTCCCCCGCGGAACTCCGCCGCCTCCTCCGGCGACAGCTCCGCAAGCTCCGCCTCGAGCTGAAGGTCGATGCCATCGGCACCGTTGATCAGCTCGAGCAGCGGCTTCGTCGTGAGCGGGTCCAGCTCGGGCGGCAGCTCGCCCTCCCAGTCGGCGAGCGTGCGGCCGGCGTCGAGATGCGCAAGCAGCCGTTCGAGCTCCTCCGCCTCGGCCCTTAGGCGCGCATCCCCCGACTTCGCCTGCTTCGCCACTCGCTCGAGCCGGCGCTCGACGTGGTCGCGGTCGGCGACGAGCAGCTCGAGCTTCAACGTCTCGAGGTCGTCGGCGGGAACGCGGGTGCCGGAGAAGCCGTCGAGGACGACGAGAAGCGCGTCGACCTGTCGCAGGTTGCCGAGCAGCGCCGGGCCTGTCCCGGGAACGTCGACCACGCGCACCGCCGCGGGCGTGATCTTGCGCGCCCCCACGGTCGCCGCAACGCGGTCGAGCCGCTCGTCCGGCATCTGCGCCATCCCGACGTGCTCCTTGCCGGAGCCGTGCGTTTCCGCCCGCGTGAGCGCGCGGAAGAGCGTCGTCTTCCCCGAGCTCGGCAGCCCCACGATCCCGACCTCCAGCGCCACGCGCGGAGGCTAGCGGGGACTAGGGCGCCTCCTGCTGCTGAATCTGCTTCTGCAGGGAGACGAGCGCGCGATGCTGGAGCGACTTGATCGCGCCCTCGGTCTTGTCGAGGATCGCCCCCACCTCAGCGTTCGGGAGGTTGAAGACGAACTTCAGCGTCAGCACCTGTTGCTGCTCGGGCGAGAGCCGCTCGATGAGCTTCAGCATCGACTCGCGCCCGATCGTCTGCATCGCGGCGAGCTCGGCCGACGGCTCCTCTTCGCCGGGCGGCTCCGGCACCTCCTCCTCCGGCTGCCACCGGCGGCGGGCGCGGAAGTGGTCCATCGCGAGGTTGTGCGCGATCCGGAACAGCCAGGCCGAGAACGGCGCCGACTGCCACTTGAAGCTGCCGATCTTCTCCAGCATCTTCAGGAAGGTCTGCGTCGTCAGGTCCTCGGCGTCGTGCCGGTTGCCGACGCTGACGTGGAGGTAGCTGTAGATCCGGTCGAAGTGGATCAGGTACAGCTCCTCGAGCGCGTCGCGGTCGCCCTCCTGGCCGCGCGCGACGAGCTCCCGCACATGCTCGGGCGAGTCGCGCGCAGGCTCACGCTCGGCGGGGGTAGTCATCCGGCCTTCGTTTCCCCCGGACTCCGGCGAAGCTAACTCGCGAACCCGACGCGGCCGGCCCGGACGACTCGCTTGTAGTACGCGACCTGCGAGACGACGACGTGCAGCGGTCCGTCCTCGGTGTCGAGCACGACCACCGGGCTGCCCGCGCCGGTCGAGCCCAGCGCCGCCTCGAGCTCGTCCGCCGAAAGCGCGTCGACGAAGCTGCCCACGATCTGGCCGCCGACGAAGCCGATCTCGATGCGCACACGCTCCTCCTCAGCCAACCGCTACCACCTCCGAAAGCACGCCGTGTACCGAATCTGGATGGACGAACGCGACCTCGAGACCGAACATGCCGCGCCTCGGTGTCACGTCGATCAGCTCCGCACCCTCGCCCGAGAGGTGAGCGAGGGCGGCCCGGATGTCGTCGACCTCGTACGCGACGTGGTGCATTCCCGGGCCTCGGGTCGCGAGGAAGCGGCCGACCGGGGTGTCCTCGCCGAGCGGTCCGAGCAGCTCGAGCCGGCTCTCCCCGACACGGATCGAGACCGCCTCGACGCCCTGCTCCTCGACGAGGGACCGCTGCTCAAGCCGCGCCCCGAAAAGCCGTCTGTACGTGTCCAACGCCCCGTCGAGATCCTCGACGGCGAGGCCCACGTGATGCACCGAGCGAGGCGTCTCCACCCGGCGATCGTATTTGAAAGACTCGCGCCCACGATGCGCGTCTCGACCCTCGCCCTGGTCCTGGCGGCTCTCGTGCTCGCCGGGTGCGGCAGCAGCGGCAAGAAAGCCGAGAAGCCCAACGGCGAGGCGTCGAAGCCTCCGGCCCGCGTACTCGCCGATGCGAAGGCTGCGGCGACGAGCGCAAGCTCGGTGCACGTCTCCGGACATCTCGTCTCGAACGGGACACCGGTCACGCTCGACCTCACCATGGTCCGCGGCAAAGGCGCGAAGGGGTCCGCGTCCATCAACGGGCTCGATTTCGACGCGGTCCGGATCGGCGACACCGTGTACATCCACGGCAGCGACGACTTCTACAAGCAGTACGCCGGAGCGGCGGTCGCCCAACTCCTCCACGACAGGTGGATCAAGGCGTCGACCAACCAGCCTCAGTTCCGCACTTTCGCACCGTTGACGGACGTCGGCGCGCTCCTCACCGAGGTCAGCAAGAACCACGGCAAGCTCGTCAACGACGGCGCGACGATCTACCAGGGTCAGCAGGTCGTGGCGATCCGCGACACCTCGGACAACAGCAAGCTCTACGTCGCAGAAACCGGCAAGCCGTATCCGGTCGCCCTCGTCGGCGGCAAGAAGGGTCAGACCGGGACGATCGCCTTCGACGATTGGAACAAGGCCACGTCGTTGAGCGCTCCGAAGAACGCCATCGACATCTCCCAGTTCGGTGGCTGAGAGCCTTTAGGTGAGAGTGTCCGGGCGTTCGCTCGCGACGATCCGCGGCACGCCGACGGACTCCGAGGCGCTCGACTCGGCCTCGACGTCTGCGACCAGCTCGAGCAGCTCGTCACGGACGAGCGTCTCCTTCTCGAGCAGGGCAGCCGCGATCCGGTCGAGCGGCGCCCGGTGCTTGCGCAGGAGTCGGGCAGCCTCCTCGTAGGCGCCGTCCGTCAGGTGCGCCTGCTCCTCGTCGCGCACCCGCTTGGTCGCCTCGGAGAGCGCGTAATTGTCTGCCCGCATCGTCCGCGAGGAGACGCTCTCGGACATGCCCCACTCGAAGACCATGGCCCGGGCGATCTCCGTGACCTTCTCGAGGTCGTTGGCGGCGCCGTTCGTGACGCGGCCGAAGACGACCTCCTCGGCGGCGCGGCCGGCGAGCGCGACGATCATCCGGTCGACCAGCTCCTCCTTCGTATGGAGATAGCGGTCCTCCTCCGGGAGGTAGAAGGCGTAGCCGAGCGCGTTCCCGCGGGAGACGATCGTCACCTTCTGGAGCTCCATCACCGAGCCCATGAGGTGTGCCATGAGAGCGTGTCCGCCCTCGTGGTACGCGAGGATGCGGCGCTCCTTCTCGGTCAGCACCTTCCGCTGCTGCAGGCCCGCGACGACGCGCTCGAGCGCCCAGTCGAAGTCGGACTGGTTGATCGTGAGGTCGTTGCGACGGCCGGCCCTGATCGCCGCCTCGTTGCAGATGTTCGCGAGCTCGGCGCCGGTGAGCCCCGAGGTCTGCCGCGCCACGGTCACGAGATCGACGTCGTCGATGTTGAGCGGCTTGCCGCGGGTATGGACACGAAGGATCGCCTCACGACCGGCGAGGTCGGGCGGCGGCACGAGCAGCTGCCGGTCGAAACGGCCGGGCCGGAGCAGCGCGGTGTCGAGATCCTGAATCCGGTTGGACGCGCCCATCACCACGACCTGCTCGGAGCCCTCGAAGCCGTCCAGCTCGACGAGCAGCTGGTTGAGCGTCTGGTCCTGCTCGCGATTGAAGCCGTGTCCGCTGCGCTGAGCGCCCACCGCGTCGAGCTCGTCGATGAAGATGATCGCCGGCGCGTTCTTCCGCGCGTCCATGAACAGGCGACGGATGCGGGCGGCGCCAAGACCGGCGAACATCTCGACGAACGACGAGGCCGAGGCGCTGTAGAAGTTCGCGCCCGACTCGAACGCAACGGCCTTTGCCAGCAGCGTCTTGCCCGTTCCGGGGGGACCGTAGAGGAGCAGCCCCTTGGGCACCTTCGCGCCGAGCTGCTCGAACCGCTTGGGGTCGCGCATGAACTCGACGACCTCCATCAGCTCGCCGCGAACCTCCTCGACGCCGGCGACGTCCTCCCACGTCGTCTGCGACTTGGCGCCGTGGCTGATGTTTGCCGGCTTGGTGCGCGGCATCATCGCGACCGTCTTCCACAGGATCCAGGCGAGAACGAGGAGGAGCAGGAAGAAGGCCAGGGGGAGCCAGGTGGTGGCGAAGTCCGCCGCAGAGTGCAACCAGTCGCTCACCATCTCAGGCTCTCATCGGCAGCGACCACGGCATCCCTTAGCCGAACGAGGCGGCCGCCTCCTCGGCCGTCGTCGTGCGCACGCCGAGCTCGCGCCACGACTCGATGCAGGCGGCTGCGCGCGACTCGTCGACCCCGCGCGCCGCGTCCTCGACGAAGGCGATGCGGCGGCCGCGGCGGAGGAGAGCGCGCACGGCTGCGTCGTCGCAGATCTCCGTGGCGACACCGAAGAGGAGGATCTCGTCGGGATCGAGGTAGTCGAGCATGGTTTCGGTGTTGGGGTTCGTGAACGGGTCGTAGTGCTTCTTCGGGATGAGGATCTCGCGGCGGCCGTCGAGGAGCCGGCGCAGGATCCCGTGGGGCACGGGCAGCAGAGGCAACGGCAGGGGCTCGAGTTGCTTCGTCTCCGGGATCTTCTCCGCGCCGCGCGTGCCGAGCAGGCAGTGCGGCGGCCACGTGGTGTCGAAGTCCGGCTGCTCCGAGATCTCGGGGTCACTCAGCTCGTGCTGGTCGGTCGACGCGACGTGGACAGCGCCTGTGGCGCGAGCGGCTTCCACGATCCGGCCCATGGCCGGCCTCGCCTCCTCGGCGCCGGCGAAGTACAGCTTCCCGCCAGGCTCGATGAAGTCGACCTGCGTATCGACATCCCAGAGGATCCTCCCGCCCACGCAGGCGTTCTAGCAGCCGCGGAGACAGGGCAAGAACAGCCACGTCATTGTGGCCGTGTCAGCGGAGGGCGCGGAGCGCGGGCTCGAGGCGTTGCCTTGTCGTGAGGACGCCTTCGAAGATGTCGCCGTGGCGGCGGATTCGCTCGAGCACGGCTTCCATCGTGAATGCGGTCGCGTCGAGCGACTCGTCGACCTCCTCCCACCGCAGCGGCGTCGAGACCGGGGCTCCCGGCCGTGGCCTCACCGAGTAGACCGACGCGATCGTTTTCCCCTCCCCGTTCTGGTTCGCGTCGATCAGGACGCCGCGGCGCTTCGACTTCGCCCACTCGGTGGTCACGAGCCCCCGATGCGTCCGAGCAAGCGCGCCCGCCACGATCTCGCAGAGCTCGCGCGTCTGGGTGTACGGGTACCGGCGCTCGACCGGCACGAGCACGTGCATGCCGTCGGCGCTACTCGTCTTTGGGAACGAAGCCAGGCCGAGCGCGTCGAGCGCCTGCCTGACGAGGAGCGCGACCTGGACCACCTCGCCGAACCCGACATCCGGCGAGGGGTCGAGGTCGAAGAGGACGAAGTCCGGCCGCTCCGGACGGTCGACGCGCGAGTACCACGCGTTCATGTCGATGCAGCCCATGTTGACCATCCACAGGAGTGCGTCCTCGTCGTTCACGATCGGCGCGTCGATCCAGCGCTTCTTCGGCGGCCGCTCGCGTGTCGATACCCGCACGTGGAAGCGCGGAATCCAGTCCGGCATCCCCTTCGGCGCGTCCTTCTGGAAGAACGCCTTGCCGTACGCGCCGTCGGGGTAGCGGCGCATCGTGAACGGACGGTCGCGCAGGTGCGGCACGAGCACCCCCGCCACAGCGCGGTAGTAGTCGAGCAGGTCGCCCTTCGTGATGCCCTCGTCCTCCCAAAAGAGCTTCTCGAGGTTGGAGAGCTTGACCTTCCCCTCCTGAGCCGCCGCCGGCCGCTCCCGATGCACGTCCGCCGCCGGCTTGTCGTCGCGAAGGCCCTGGAAGGACGGCGCGCGCAGGTGCCCGTCGTGCGTCCACTCCGCGAACTCCACCTCGGCGACGAGCTTCGGCTCGACCCAGACGATGTCGCCCTTCTTCACCTTCGGCATCTTTGGGACGACGGGAAACGGCGACTCCTCCCGCCGCAGCGGCTCGAGCTTCGCCAGCAGCTCGTCGATGTCGTGGTCCTTGAAGCCTGTCCCCACGTTTCCGACCCATTCCCATCCCTTGCCACGATGGACTCCCATCACGAGCGCGCCGAAACGGCCGCTCCGCCGGCCCTGGCCCTTCGTGTAACCGCAAATCACGAACTCCTGCCGCCCGTGCGTCTTGATCTTCAGCCAGTCACGGCCACGCCCTCCCTCGACGTACCGCGACGACACGCGCTTCGCAACCACCCCTTCGAGGCCCTGCTCCTGTGCCGCCTCGAACAGCGCGTCGCCGTCCACGAAGGAGCCCGAGAGCTGGACGACCGGATTCCGCGCCAGCAGCTTCTCGAGCCGCGCCCTCCGCTCGCTCAGCGGCAGGCCGATGACGGGCTCACCGTCGGCCTCCAGCAGGTCGAACACCTCGTACGCGAGCTGCGTGCTCCCCCGTTGCATCGCCGAGAAGCTCGACCTGCCGGCCGAGTCGAGCGCGACGACCTCGCCGTCGACGACCGCATCCGGCGTGCGGAGCGCCTGCACAAGCTCCTTCGCCACGACCGCGAACCGCTCCGTCAGGTCGTTCCCGTTCCGGGAGAGGAGCTTCGCCTCGCCGCCGTGGACGTAGCCGACGGCGCGATAGCCGTCCCACTTCGGCTCGAACTCCCAGCCCTCTCCCTTAGGAAGCTTCTCGGTCAGCGTGGCGAGCATCGGCCGATAGGTGCGCGGCGCCTGCCCCCGGGACACCGTCCCGTCTTCGCGCTTGCGGAGGATGAGCCAGTTTTTCTCGTCGCCGGAGAGATGAGCCGGGACGAGCGCCCAGGTCCCGTCGAGGCGCTTGCCGTGCAGCCGCACCGTGAGCCCGCCGTCGTTCTTCTCCTCGAGCAACTCGTACGTCCCGTGGTCCCAGATCTCGACGGTGCCCGCGCCGTAGTTCCCCTTCGGAATCTCCCCCTCGAAGCTTCCGTACTCGAGCGGGTGATCCTCGACGTGAACCGCGAGATGCTGCTCGCCGGGCTCGAGCGGAACGCCCTTCGGCACCGCCCAGGACGCGAGCACGCCGTCGCGCTCGAGCCGGAAGTCGTAGTGCAGCCGCCGGGCATCGTGACGCTGAACGACGAAGATCGGATCCTTGTTGCGGGCGCGACTCCCGAACGGCTCGGGGGTCTTCTTCCGGTCTCGCTTGCGCTCGTATTCCGAGAGCTTCTTGCTCACGTTTCCCGGTCTCGAGTCGTATTCCTACGGTTCACACAACGCATACATAGCGGGGATAAGCCTGTGGACGGTGTGGACAGCGCCGCTCGATTCTGTCTTTGAATCTCTGTAAATCTAGTCCAACTTGTCTTAGGCGTAGACGCCGAGGGAACGGAAGCGCGCGCGCCGGCGGCGGCGCAAGTCGTCGCCGGGAATCCCGTCGAGATCGGCGAGCGCACCGCGGATCGCCTCTCCGAGCAGGCGCGCCGCCAGGTCCGGATCGATGTGCGCGCCACCGACCGGCTCGGGCACGACCTCGTCGACCACGCCGAGCTCGAGACAGTGCACCGCGTCGGGACGGAAGGCGGCGGCGGCCTTTTTCGCCTGGCCCGCGTCGCGCCAGAGAATCGCCGCGCAACCTTCGGGCGAAATGACGGAGTAGATCGCGTTCTCCTGCATGAGGACGCGGTCGGCGAGGGCAATCGCGATCGCCCCGCCCGAGCCTCCCTCGCCGATCACGCACGCCACGGTGGGAACCTTGAGCCGCGCCATGGTCGCCTGCGATGCCGCGATCGCAGCGCCCTGGCCGTGCTGCTCCGCGACGACGCCCGGGTAGGCGCCCGGCGTGTCGACAAGCGTGACGATCGGGAAGCCGTGACGGTCGGCCAGCTCCATCGCATGCATCGCCTTCCGGTAGCCCTCGGGGTTCGGCATGCCGAAGCGCCGGCTGGCGCGCTCGTGGATGTCGCGGCCTTTCTGCTGGCCGATGAGGACGATCGTCCGGTCGCCGAGCTTGCCGAGGCCGGCGATCATCGCTCCGTCGTCGCCGAGCGCTCGGTCGCCGTGCAGCTCGAACCAGTCATCGAGCAGCCGCTCGACGTAGTCGAGCGTGTACGGCCGCTCGTCGTGTCGGGCGAGCTCGACCTTGCGCCAGATCTCCTCGTCGGTGGCCTCCTCCCCGATCCGGGACAATTGCCGCTCGAGCCGCTCGAGCTCCCCGGACAGCTTCGCGCCGCCCAGCAGCGGCAGGTTCCTCAACCGCCCGAGGCGCTGCCGCAGCCGCAGCTCGTGCTCAGTTGGGGGCATCGAACAACCTCAGGAGGCGGGAGAGTGTCGGGCGCAGCTCCGGGCGCGGCACGATCGCGTCGATGTGGCCGTAGCGCAGGTTCTGCTCGGCCCGGCCGAAGTCGTCGGGCAGCTTCTCACGAGTGATCTCCTGCACGACGCGTGGGCCGGCGAAGGACATGAGCGCGTTCGGCTCTGCGAGCAGGACGTCCCCGAGGGTGGCGAAGCTCGCGAGCACGCCTCCCGTCGTCGGATGCGCCATCACACAGAGGAGCGCCTGCCCGGAGTCGCGGAGGTCCTCGACTGCGGCCACGGTCTTCGGCAGCTGCATGAGCGCGAGGATGCCCTCCTGCATACGGGCGCCACCCGAGCTCGTGACGCTGACGAGCGGCATTTCGGCCTCTGCCGCCGAGTCGCAGGCGCGCGAGAGCTTCTCGCCGACGACGCTTCCCATCGAACCGCCCATGAATGCGAAGTCCATGACGGCGAGCTCGCACTGGCGGCCCTCGATCGCGGCGCTGCCGACCACCATGGCGTCGGACAGACCGGTCGTCATCTCGGCCTCGGCGAGCCGCTCGGTGTAGGGGCGTAGGTCGAAGAAGCCGAGCGGATCCTCGGAGTGAAGCTCGGTCGCCTGCTCGGAGAACGACCCCGGGTCGACGAGGGACTCGATCCTGGCCCGCGCGCGCATGGGGAAGTGATGGCCGCACTGCTCGCACACCCAGAGACTGCGCTCGAGCTCGTCGTCACGATAGTGCGAGTGACAGCTCGGACAGGTGTTCGGGTGGCTCGGCGGAGGGGTCGGCTGGTCGTCTGTCTCGACCGAAACGTCAATCTTGGCCACGTCGCCAGCTTAGACCTCAGCCTCCTGCAGCGAGTTGCGGAGCCGAGGCTCAGTAGCCGAGCGCCGTGGCGAGCCGCTCGACCTTGGCGACGTTCGCCGGGTCGGGTGCAAGCCCGGTGAACCCCACGCCGACGAGCTTGCCGCTCTCGCGCACCTCCGTCATGAGGTGCTCGACCTCGTCGAGCATCGGCCCGACTGGCTCCGGCATGAAGACCGCCAGCTCGTCCGGATCTACGACGTCGCAGTCGAGGGCGACGTACACGGCGTCGGCCCGCTCGAGCAGTGTCTCCGGATCGGCTCCGATCCCGTTGACGGCGATGAACTCCTCCTCCGGCGGGTCGAGGTTGCGGGCGCCCCAGAGCACGACGTCGCCCGGGCCAACCGTGCCGCGGTCGAGCAGCATTCGCAGCGGCATCCCCCAGTCGTTGCCGGAGGGAGACGACTCGGGCGTGTTGAGATCGCCGTGCGCGTCGAGCCAGAGGACGCCGACGTGGCCGTGCCTCGCGGCGAGGCCTTCGACGGCGCCGACATGCGAGCAGCAGCAGCCGCCGAGCACGATCGGGTGGGCGGGCAGGTCGGAGGCGACGGCGAGCGTCTGCATCGCGAGCGTCTCCTCCTCGACGACGGCGACCTCCGGATAGTCGAGAGCAAGCGCAGCCGCCTCGACCATCGCCTCGCCGCCGTCGCCCCAGGCGCGCGGCACCCGTACGAGCCCGGCGGCGAAGGGGCGACCGCACGCGTGGCACTCGTAGCCGTCGTCGATAGCCACGGCCGTGAGCGTTCGGCAGGTCGGGCAGCGGGCGCGCAGCAGACTCACCGAAGCGCTTTCCCCCAGACGACGAGCTCCTGGTCGACATGCATGCCGACACTCTCATAGAGCTGCGTCGCGCCGGTCGCGTTAGCGGCGTCCACGCCCAGCGTCACGCGCAAAAGCCCACGCCGGCGAAACTCGCGGAAGCTCTGCAGGAGAAGCGCACGGCCGTAGCCGCGGCCGCGCCAGGGGCTGCGCACGCCGATCGCGCCCACGTAGCCGGCAGGCGGGCGCGCCTCGTTGCGGACGACTCCCGCGAGCTCGTCGCCGTCCCGGACGACGAACCAGAGCGAGGGGTCGAAGTTGGACCTGTGCCGCTGACGCGTCCACCACTCCTCGAACGGCTCGGGCTCGTTCTCCCAGTGCTCGGCGAACGACTCCTCGAGGGCGGCATGGAAATCCTCGGCGTCACCCTCGGTGAAGGGCTCGACGTCCGCAGGCGGCTCGGGCGGCTCCTGCTCGAGCTCGATCGCCATCTCCCAGAAGCGCCGCACCTCGCGGTAGCCGTGAGCCTGGAAGAGGTCGGCTGCCGCAGCGTCACCCGCCACGGTCCAGGAGTTGATCCGCTCCACCTCCTCCTCCGCAAGTCGCGACTCCATGAGCTCGAGGAGTCGTGTGCCGAGGCCGCGCCCCCAGGCGGAAGGGCGGACGGCGCCGGCGCAGTTGCCGCGGCGGCCGAACGTCTGCGCGAACGCGCCGGCGAGGAGCCGGCCGTCTTCCTCGAGAAGCCACGTGTTCGTCTCGAACGCGATCGTGTGCAACCAGCCCTCGACTGTGATCGCATCCAGCCGGGAGGGACTACCCATCACCGCTTCCTCGACCGAGCCGAACAGCTCTGCGATCGCGGTCAGATCGTCTCTCGTCGCCGGACGGAAGCTCATGCCGCGAGCGAGTCGAGGGTCTCGGCCAGGCCGTCCAATGTGTGCAGTTCGACGTCGGGTTGCGGCTCGGCCTCTTCGCCGAGACGGTTGATCCAGACCGTCCGTAGCCCGAGCCTCGTGGCGGGAGCGATGTCGTGGAAGAGGCTCGCGCCGACGTGGACGTGCCCCTCCGGAGCGGCTCCACTGCGCGCGAAGAACTCCCGCCAGTGTGCCGGCGCCGGCTTGTACGAACCGATCTCGGAGGCGACCACCGTTACGTCGAACTCGACCCCGACCCGCCCGAGCGAGGCAGCGAGGAAGTCGGGGTCCGTGTTCGAGAGGACGGCTAGGCGCCAGCCCTGCCGGCGAGCCTCGGCGAGCGCCGCCGGCACCTCGGCGAACGGCTCCCACTCGGGTAGCGACCGGGCCAGCGCGTCCTGCTCGTCGCCGGACGCACCGAGCCGCGCCAGCGCGATCGCCATCACCTCGCGGTAGCTCCGCGTGGGATCCTCCCGCTGGATCTGCGGCTCGAGCTCGTGGTACGCGTGGAGTTGCTCGCCCGCGCGTGCGGCGCCGAACAGCCGCTCGAGCTCGCGCCCGATGCCCGCGTTCCAGTCGATCAGCGTCCCGTAGCAGTCGAACGTCGCCCACCGCTGCATACTGCGCGAGCCTATCGAGGGTGGGAACTAGTCCTCGAAGCGCTTGAAGACGACGCAGGCGTTGTGGCCGCCGAAGCCGAAGCTGTTCGACATCGCGACCTTGACGTCGGCGTCGCGTGCCTCGTTGGGCACGTAGTCGAGATCGCAGGAGGGATCCTCGACCTCGTAGTTGATCGTCGGAGGCAGCTTCCCGTCGCGGATCGAGAGCACCGTGAACGTCGCCTCGATCGCACCGGCGGCGCCCAGGCAGTGGCCGGTCGCGCCCTTTGTCCCCGAGACGGGAGTCTTGTAGGCGTTCTCCTCGCCGAGCGCGTACTTGAGCATCTGCGTCTCCGACGCGTCGCCGACCGGCGTGGACGTGGCGTGCGCGTTGATGTAGTCGACCTCGTCCAGGGCCACGTCCGCCTCCTGGAGGGCCATCTTGAACGCGTTGACCGGGCCGGTCGGGTCGGGATCGGTGATGTGCTTGGCGTCGGAGGAGAGGCCGTAGCCCGCCACCTCCGCGTAGATCTTCGCCCCGCGAGCCTGTGCGTGGTCGAGCCCCTCGAGCACGAGCACTGCGCCGGCCTCGCCCATCACGAAGCCGTCGCGCTCGGCGTCGAACGGCCGTGACGCGCGCTCCGGGTCGTCGTTACGCCTCGATAGCGCGCGCATCGCGCCGAAGCCCGCGATCCCGACCTGGGTCACGGCCGCCTCGGTGCCGCCGCAGAGCATCACGTCCGCTCTGCCGAGCCGGATCGCGTCCGTCCCGTCGCCGATCGCCATGTTCGAGGCGGCGCACGCCGTGCACTCGGAGAGGAGCGGCCCGCGCGTGCCGAGCTCGATCGACACCCAGCCGGCGCCGAGGTTCGGGATGATCGCCGGGATCGAGAACGGGTTGACCCGATCCGGGCCGCGCTCCTTAAGCACGTCGTAGCAGTCCTGGAACGACTGCAGGCCGCCGATCCCCGTCGCGATCGACGCGCCGATGCGGTCGGCCTCCTTGGCGATGTCGAGCCCGGAATCGGCCTCCGCCTGCCGCGCCGCGGCGAGGATCAGGTGCGTGAACCGGTCCATCCGCCGCGCCGCCTTGCGCTCGATCCACTCGGTCGGGTCGAAGCCCTTCACCTCGCACGCGAAGTGGACCGGATACTCGCTGTGGTCGAACTGGGTGATCTCCGCGGCGCCGGAGTTGCCCGCGAGCAAGCTCGTCCAGCTGGATTCGACGTCGAGCCCGAGCGGCGACACCGCGCCCAGCCCGGTGATGACGACGCGCCTGCGTCCGTTGAGAGAAGCGTTACTCGAAGTCACTACATCCCCAGCCCACCGTCGATAAGCAGCACATCCCCCGTTATGAAGGCGGCCTCGTCGGAGCAGAGGAAGCGTACCGCGCCCGCGACGTCGCCCGGCTCGCCAAGCCGCCCCAGCGGGGTGTTTGCGAGCATCGCGGACGTCGCCTCCTCGGGCAGGACGTCGGTGAGCTGCGTCCGCACGTAGCCGGGCGCGACGACGTTCGCGCGAATGCCCCGGCTGCCGAGCTCCCGCGCGAGTGACTTCGTGAAGCCGATGATCCCGGCCTTCGACGCGGCGTAGTTCGTCTGCCCCCAATTGCCGTGGACGCCGACGATCGAGGAGACGTTGACGATCGCGCCGGCGCGCTTCTTCATCATCGGACGGCAGACGGCGCGGCACGTGTAGAAGACGGACGAGAGGTTCGTCTCGATCACGGCGCGCCAATCTTCGTCGGACATCCGGGCCAGAAGCCCGTCGCGGGTGAGGCCTGCGTTGTTGACGAGGATGTCGACGTCACCCGCCTCATCGACGAGTCGCGCGGCCTCCCCGGCGTTCGAGACGTCGGCCTGGACGGCGTTCCCGCCGATCTCGCGCGCGAGCGCCTCCGCCTCCTCGGCTCCGCTGCGATAGCCGACGACGACCTCGGCGCCGGCTCTGGCGAGCTCCTCAGCGATTGCGCGGCCGATCCCCTTCGAGGCGCCGGTGACGAGGGCGCGCTTGCCCTCGAGCGAACAGAAGGTCACTAGTTTTCTGCGAGCAGCTCGGGGAGCCGCTCGAGCGCCTCGAGACTGTTCACCGAGACGGCCTTGACACTGCGGTCGATCCGCTTGACGAGCCCCGAGAGGACGTTGCTCGGGCCGACTTCGACGAACGTCCTGACCCCGCCGCGCATCAGCTCCGTCGCCGACTGCGTGAAGCGGACGGGGGCCGTGAGCTGGTCGACGAGGAGCGGCCCCATGCGCTGTGCCGACTCGACGCGAGCCGT
>Ga0070716_100000653_pt1 | contig 14745 bp, 11 predicted proteins | sample LARL112metaG_FD_71395 | JGI IMG/M metagenome (GOLD analysis project Ga0070716, IMG submission 71395) | Corn, switchgrass and miscanthus rhizosphere microbial communities from Kellogg Biological Station, Michigan, USA - LAR L11-2 metaG | ecosystem: Host-associated > Plants > Roots > Rhizosphere... | reverse complement strand
TGATCAGCAACTACCTGCACTCGGCGCTGATCATGGCCGACATGTGCGACCACTTCCGCCAGTTCATGGTCGAGGGCACCAAGCTGAACCAGGCCAAGCTGAAGGAGAACATCGACAGGTCGGTGATGATGGTCACCGCCCTGTCCCCGGTCATCGGCTACGACAAGGCCGCGGCGATCTCCTACTACGCCATCGACCACGACCTGACCCTCAAGCAGGCCGCGCTGGCCAAGGGCGTGTCCGAGGACCTGTACGACAAGATCGTCATCCCGATCAACCTCACCCGCCCCGGCACCGCCGACCTGCCGTCCGGCCCCGGGAAAGCCTGACATGCCGCCCTCCACAAAAAAGGGGGCAGACCACGGCTCCCAGCCGGTCGGCCGGGCGGCCCTGATCGCGTCGGTTGGCGGTCAGCGGGGCTGGGCCGATTGGGCCAACCCGAACCACCGGCTGCGGCGGCTGCTGGCCGAGTTCATCGGCATGGCCGGGCTGACGTTCGTTCTGTCCGGGGGCGGCCATCCTGGTCCGCTACGGCGGCCACCCGCTGCAGCCCTGGCAGACCGTACTGGTGCTCTCCCTGGTTTCGGCGCTATGGCTGGTGGTGGCCGTCTACTTCCTCGGTGATATCTCCGCCCACTTCAACCCGGCTACGACACTGGCGTTCGCGCTGCGCCGCGACATGGGCTGGGTGATGGCCGTCGCTTACTGGGTCGTCCAGTTCATCGCCGCCGCCTGTGGGTCGCTGCTGGCCCGCGGCTTCTTCGGCCCCGAGGGGCAACTGGCCGCCACCATGCCCAAGCCCGGCCAGTCCTGGCAAGCGGCCGGGTTCGAGGCGATCATCACCTTCGGCCTGGTGCTGATGATCCTCAACCTGGCCAACGGGCCCAAGCCCAACGGCCCGTTCGTGCCGCTGTCCGTCGGCGCCTACATCTTGGCCTGGGGCACCATGGGCGGCCCCTACGAAGGCGCCTCGATGAACCTCGCCCGCAGTTTCGGACCCGACCTCGCCATCGGGAACCTGTCCACCTGGCGGGTCTACCTGGTGGGGCCGGTGGCTGGTGCCATCATCGCGGTCGGCGTGGCCCACGTGCTGCGCGGGCCGGCGAAAGCTCAGGAAGCCGGAGCCGCCGTGGGAACGCCCATCGACCGCAGCGCCTGAGCCACAATGCACCTGCGCACCGTGCTCGCTCGTGCCGGCGAGCGCTTGCGGGATCAGCTCTCGTCTCGCCAGCCGGCCGGGCTAGGCCAGTTGTTCTTGCCGCTGCCGGATGGTGCCGTCGGACATGATGTCGCCGTTGGTGCACTGCCATTCGACCTTGCCGCCGTCGAACTGCTCCTGGTACAGCGACGCGTACAGGCCGCCCTGGCGCAGCAGGGAGCGGTGGGTGCCGGATTCCACGACGCGTCCGGCGTCGATGACATTGATGAGGTCAGCGTTGACGATGGTGGACAGGCGATGGGCGATGGCGATGGTGGTCCGTGATCCCATGAGGGTGTCGAGGGCCTTCTGGACCTCACGCTCGCTGGCGGTGTCAAGTGCTGAGGTCGCCTCGTCCAGGATCAGGATGCGGGGGTCGTGCAGCAGGACCCGCGCGATGGCCAGTCGTTGCTTTTCACCGCCAGACAGACGATATCCCCGTTCGCCGACGATGGTTTCGTACCCGTCGGGGAACTCCATGATCCGGTCGTGGATGTATGCCGCCCGGGCGGCATCTTCGACCTCCGCCATGGAGGCAGCGGGGCGGCCGTAGCGGATGTTGGCCAGGATGCTGTCGTGGAAGAGGTAGCTCTCCTGGGTCACGAAGCCGATGGTGGCGGCCAGCGATGCCTGCCGGACGTGCCGCACGTCGAGGCCGTCGATCTGGACCGAACCGCCGGTGACGTCGTACAGCCGCGGGATCAGGTAACTGATGGTGGTCTTGCCGGCCCCGCTCGGCCCAACCAGCGCGACGAGCTGGCCGGGGTCGGCGCGGAGGCTAACGCCCGCCAGCGCGTCCTGCGGCGCGCCGGGGTAGCGGAAGTGGACGTCGCGGAGCGCCACCCGGCCGCCGCCGCTGGTCACCGGCAGATCCACCGCATCGGGGGCATCGACGATGTCGGGCACCACGTCCATGTACTCGAAGATCCGGTCGAACAGGGCCAGTGACGATCGCAGCTCCACCGAGACCTGCAGCAGTTGCCCGATCGGGAAGTAGAGACGGGTCTGCAGCGTGGTGAATGCGACGACGGTGCCCGCGGACACCGCTGTCCCGTGCGCCAGCAGCAGGCCAGCGACCAGGTAGACCGCTGCCGGGGTGATCGAAAGGAACGACTGCACGATGGCGTAGAAACCCTGGCCGATCATCTGCTGGCGGACTTCCAGGTCGGCCAGGCGCTGATTCTGTTCGTGATAACGGGAGGTGTCGCGTGCCTGGTTGCCGAAAGCCTTCGCCAGCAATACCCCCGACACCGACAGGGTTTCCTCGCTGAGGGCGCTCATCGCCGCGAGCGTCTCCTGGGTCGAGCGCGTCACCTGGCGACGCCGCTCGCCGACTGCCTTGGTTAGCCAGAAGAACGCCGGAACGGTGATCAGCGCCACGATCGTCAGCTGCCAGCTGAGGATGATCATGGCGACGACGGTGGACACGAAAATGACGACGTTGGCCAGGATGGTCGAAGCAGTGGTGGTGACCACCGACTGGACACCGCCCACGTCGTTGGCCAGCCGGGATTGGATCTCGCCGGTTTTGGTGCCGGTGAAGAAAGCAAGCGGGAGCGTTTGCAGGTGCGCGTAGAGCCGGTCGCGCAGGTCTCGCATGACCTGCTGCCCGACCCGGGTGGTCTGGTAGGTCTGCAGGATACCGATGGCGCCGTTGACGATCGGGACCGCCGCCATGATCCCCACCAGCAGGTAGAGCAGGTGGAGCTTCGGGCCTCCGGGGACGAACAGGGCCTTGTTGAACACCGCCTGGATCAGCAGCGGGTTGATGATGCCGATCGTCGAGGTCAGTACGATCAGCCCGACGACGGCGGCCACCTGGGCCCGGTACGGGCGAAACAGTGGCACCACCCGGCGGGCGGTGTCCCGGTTGGCGTGCGCGGGTGCAGCCGGATTCCCGCTGGCCGCAGACGGCGCCCCCGGGGCTGTCATGGCACGCGCCGGCAGGCCGGCACTCTGCCTGGCTCAAGCCCGACCCCTGCATACGACTTCATGCCCGGCCTCCTCCGCAGCGCGATCCTCGGCGGCCGAGCCAGGCCACGTGTCCGCTCGACCCACCCCCATCATTGCCAGCCCGTCCGTTGCCGGGGTCCGGGAGGGGATGAGTGGTCTTCGTCCTTACAGCAAGATCAAGGTTGGAGGTCGCGCTGGTACCAGGTGCCTGACTTACCGCCGAGATCAGCCGGGGTGGCCGGGCCAACCGGGACGAACCCGGCCTTGGCCAGCACCTTCTGGGACGCGGCGTTGCCGTGGGAGGTGGCCGCCCGCAGTGTGCGCAGCCCGTGCCGCGCCGCCGCAATCCGGCACAGCTCCCGGACAGAGCTGGTCGCCACGCCGCGCCCGGCGGCCTGCTGCGCGACCCGGTACCCGAGCTCGGCAGTGCCGTCCTCAAAGCGGTACAGGTTGAACCGGCCCAGGACCGAGCCGTCATCCGCGACGAGCACGTAGAAGGCGCAGATGCCAGCCACTTGCTCGGCCAGCAGGGCGCTGTACCGGTCGGGGAACTGGTCGAAGAACTCGTCGCCACGGTCAGAGACCGAAGCGGCGAAGTAGGCGCGGTTCACCAGCTCGAAGGCCAGGACCGCCGCGGCGTGGCCAGCACGCAGCTGCTCCAGCTCGGGCACCGCCCAACTCTACCCAGATGGTTCGCCGAAGCCACTTATGATTCCGGCGCCGGCTCTCCGCCGATCGCGCGGTCGGCTACCAGACCCCGGGAGGAGTTCTCGCCGAGCGGCACGGGTAGCACGGATGGGCTACCCCGGCTCGGGTCGCACAGGCGGCCGACCACCGATGTGCGTCACTCCCAGAAGCGACTGACCCGGGACCGGCGATTCGGGGTGCCATGGAGGACAGAAGCTGTCCTGGCCGATCGAGGAGGGCCACCATGGCGCGTCAGACTGCGGACCTCGAGGACGAGTTCGAGACCGAATTCGTCCGAGTTCGAGACCGAAGTCGAGTCCGAGTACGAATCCGAGTGGGAGGACGAGCTCGAAGTAGAAGGCGAGTGGGAGGACGAAGGCGAAGAGGAGGACGAGGCCGAGGAGTTCTTCAAGAAACTGAAGGGCGTCTTCCGCAGGGCGGCACCGTTCCTCAAGACACTGGCCAAGACGGTCGGCCCGCTCGCCGCGACCGCCATCGGCGGGCCCGCCGCCGGCGCGATTGCCCGTGCCGTCACGTCACAGCTCGAGGGTGAGCTCGAGGCGGAGGTTGAGGGCGAATTCGAAGAGATGGCGACGGCGCCGCTGGCGCCCTCGCAGACCTTCGCCGAGTATCTGGCGGCCCAGGCCGCGGCCACGGAGTCCGAGTCCGAGGCGGAGGCGCTCGGTGGCGCTGCCGCCTACGCGGCGATTAGCCCGGACGACCGGCGCGAGCTTGAGCGGCTGCTGCCGCACCTGCTGCGTGGCGCCGCCACGATCACCCGGATGCTCGGCGTCGGCACGCGGGCAGAGATGGTGGCCGAGCTTTTCGGAACCCCCCATCTGCACGGGCCGTGATTGCGCCCGGCCGGGGCTCGCCGCAGCGTCCGGTCAGAGCTTGACGCCGTAGGTTGCTTCCAGATCCTTGATCCAGTCGTCTTGGATGGTGATCCCGTAGCGTTCTGCGAGCTCGTAGTACTCCGGCGGGGTGCGATGCTCATCCAGGACAGGCGCCAGCTCCTCGAAGTAGGACTCCAGCCCGCCCGGGCAGAGGATCTCGGCAACCCGGGCCGGGGTGCTGGCCGCGTTCCACATGGCATGGGGGGTGCCCCGTGGCTTGACCAGGTAGGCACCGGGACCTGCCTCCAGCACCCGGTCCCCGACCCTGACTCCCACGGTGCCCTCGAGAACCAGGGAAAACTCATCTTCGCGGGCATGATTGTGCGGCTTAACCAGCGTCTTGGCGGGGATCTGCACCTCCAGCACAGCCAGGCTTCCGCCGGAGTGTGTGCTTTCTACCTTGTAGCTGAACCGGACGCCGAAGAGCATGACGGTCTTGCCCTCTTCCGGCGCTACCATCCTGGGGCTGAATGCCGTGGTCATCGCTGCGTCTCCTTCTCAGCTTGGCTGCGCGGTGCCGGGTTCAGGGCGGGGCGGAAGGGTGATCCCGAATCCGCGCGCCCCCAGCCGGATCAGCACCGGCCCCGGCCGGGTGAGATCGGCGACCCGCCGGGTGGCTAGCCGCTCGAGTTCGGCGAGCCGCGCCCGGTAGCGGTCACGGCCGCCGCGGCGGGCGCGGGCGAGGATACCGGCGTTGGACCAGACCTTGGCCCGTGCCTCGGCGAGGAACCGCCAGGTGGCCGCCAGGTTTGCCCGGTCAGCCAGCCGGGCGGTCGTCCCGCGGGGGCGCCCGTCGGTCTCCGTGAGTCCCTCCGATGCTCCGGCCAGCGTGGCGAGAACCTGGTCGATACGCCGGTGGTCGGCCTCCCGGCGCGCCAGCAGAGCAGTGGCGCCGAACTCGGCGTCGCTGATCACCGCCAGCAGCGCCTGCGGCAGGTCGTAGTTGATATGGGCGTTCATGCCCAGCAAGACGTGCCGCAGCGGCGGCACGGTGCCATCCGCGGTGAACGCCGCCGCCCACGGGCCCGGCACGTCCCGGCCGTGCAGGCTGGCTTCCAGCGCATCCAGGTAAAGCGCGGCGAACGCCACGGCCCACCGCTCCACCCAGGCCGCATTCAGGAACCTGCCCTCCGTGAGCTCGGCCGCAACGGCCCGGGTGGTGCGCAGGTACGTGGCGTGGAAGAAGCGGCGGGGGTCCCGGCGCTCCCGGACCGCCGCGCCCGCCGCCTCCATGCGCCGGATCAGCTCCCCCAGCGCCGGGAAACCGGCCAGCTCGCGGTCACCGCCGTGCTTGCGTGCTTCCATGACCGGCTCAGGCTACGGGGGTGATGGTGCCCGGGCCAGCTATTTACGCGGACGCCGACGCGGGCCTTGTACTGCCTGCTCCGGTTCATTCACCCAGCAGGTCGCCCGTTCGCCGCCCTCCAAGCTGCGAGCGCCCCAGGCCCACCCCGAATGCTCGGGGCGGGCCTGGAAAGCAGCCGCGCCGTTCGCGCCGGAACGACCGGTCAGTTCGCCGTCAGGGGACCCTCACCGTCGAAGGCGGCGAGGCGATTCCGTTGGCGACCACGACCAGCGTGCTCTTGCCCTGCGGCGTGCCCCGCGGGAGGGTGAACCTGGTTGAGGAGCTGGTGCCGGGATGGACCGATACCGAGGTCCAGCCGCTGGTCCGGGCGTAGGTCACCACGCCGGTACGGGAGTTGGTGATCCGGACCACGGGGAAATTGGTGTTGTCCTGGACATCGTCACCGTAGGCGGCTCCCTGGTCCAGCCCGGCGAGTTGCTTGCCGGACAGGGTGTAGGTGCCTCCCGGGGCCAGCTTGGAGGAACTCAGGGATGTGATCGAAGGCCGCCACGACGCCTTCGGCTTCCCGCCGGCCGTGTAGACCTCCATAAGCCTGCGGCCGTCGTTGAACAGCACCTGCCCGTTCGGCAGGTCCAGCATCCGCGTCGCGAACGAGGTGTCATTCGGAGCGTTGGGCACGTCCGGGACCCGGCTCAGCGTGTTCGAGTTCGCGTGGTAGAGGAAGAAGTGAGTCGGCGTGTTGTAGACGCACGCGCTCGCGTCGAATAGCACGTTTCCGTCCGGCAGCGTCGCCCCTGGCCCGTCGGTGCTGGCGTACTCCAGCCCGCCGATGGGCTTGATCATCGGCCCGGCGGTCCACGTGCCCGCTGTCCCGGCCTTGAAGTGATACAGCGCGGTCTGCGTCTTCGCGTCCGTGGTGCACTTCGTGGGCGGCTCTTGGGTGCTCGCGCCGCCGCCGACCACAAACGTGTTGCCGCCCGGCATCTCGTTCTGCGGCCCGAGCTCGACGACCGGGAACGGATTGACAGGATTACCGTTCGGGGCCATGGCTCCCGCGAATGACCAGGACTTGGTGCTGGGGTTGAACAGCTGGGCCTGAGGAAGCGCCCAGACTTCGACCGTCAGCAGCTGGCCGCTCGGCTCCAGGGTCCAGCCTTCTTCGTCGTTAGGATCCTCCTTCCCTGTCGCCGGTATCACCGTCCACGTCATGGTCTTCGCGTTGAGCAGCGCATCCTCGACGGACGCTTCAGGATCGGTCAGGCAGGTCTGGCAGGGCTGCTGGAGCATGAACGTGCCGTTGGGCAGGACCTCGCTCGCGGCGTCCCCGATGTTCGTCCAGCCCGGCGGCGGCGCCACCGAAGCCCAGCTGTTGGTCACCGGGTTATAGATCGCGCCCTTGTTCGTCCACGCCGCCTTTTTCCCGAGGTATTCGCCGCCCTCGACGATCATGCGCCCGTCGGGCAGGATCGCCGACCCGAAATACAGGGGCGCATAGCTGTCCGGCATCGACGCGATCTTGCTCCATGTCCCGTCGATGTAGCTGCCCTTTGAATCCGGCGTGAGCTTGTACCACGCGTTCGTGGCGGCAAGTTTGTTGGTGTCCGGCTCATCATGAACCAGCACCGTCCCGTTGCTCTCCAGCAGCATCGTGCCCGGGGTCTTGAACGGCGGCGGGTTCTTCAGCGGTGTCCAGGGGTCCGCTGTGCCCCGGGGGCCCAGATACGGTCTTAGTCCCGAAGGCTTCGGCCGCCCCAACGGCGGACTAGGCCGCAGCGGTGTCCGCGCGGCCGCCTGAGCGGTCGGCGCCACGCTGAGCCGGTGCGCGGACGCAACCGGCGCACTGGCAATCACCAGGGCTGCCAGCGCGGCCGCGCACGCACCCCCGCGGGCAAGTGCGGCAGATCGACGACGTACTAACATCAAGACCCTCCTCACGCCTAACAGGGTTCATTTCGCCCTGCTTTCGACGATCGCGCCGCATCACGAGCGCATCATCGCAGACGAAACCAAGCGGATTGGAAAGAACGAGGGGTCGAGGCGGCGAGGCCGGCCCTCGCGATCCCCGCCGCTGGCTGACCGGGGGTCGGGCCCCCGGCCGTTGTGTCCTTTACCTGGCGACCTGGGTGATGAGCTTCGCCGCGTCGATGCCGAGCATCCCGGCGACTGCTGCTAAGGCGTCACCAGCGACGATGCCGGGGCTGCGATGCGGCATACGCTTGCCCTCCCAGATCAAGACGACGCAGTCCACGCCACCTTCATGTGCGCCCTCTGCCAGCGGGGAAGCCCATCACTGAAGGGCATCCCGAGGGGGCGGCCGGAGCGCGCTGCAGACCAACGATAGAGCTTTCCCCAGCCGCGAGCTAGTGTTTCCCGGGAAGTTTCTCAAGAGCCAGCCATACCGCCATTATGACATATCCGCGTGATTCTATGACGTCAGGAAAAGCCGCGCCAAATATCTTAAAAATACGACTCACGAGAGAGGAAGGTACTGTATGATTTTCCGTTTCCGCAAGCGCGCCGCGAAAAGTGACTGGGCCGACCCAAGAGAGTGCCTATGAAATGGCGTTGCTGGGGGGATGGGCGGCTCGCTGGCCACGGCGCGGGCGATGGCGGCCGGCTGACCGGAGACGGATCGGCGTAGCGGGTGCGGGGAGGAGCAAGGCGGGCCGAAGGGGGCAGCGCTCAACGCCGAGGTCGCGGCGGAGCCAGCCTAGGAGCGCCGCCCGCTCGTTGCCTTGCTTGGTGCTACCCGGCGATAGTCAACAGCCACAGCGCTACTCCGACCGCGATGGCAGCGAGCGCGACAAGGGCGGCAACCACCCACCACCAGGCTGAAATCGTTGGCAGCCCCTGATCTGGTCGCGATAATCGAGGGAGCTTCACCCGGCATCCTCTCGTCACAGGCGGGCGTTGGCCAAGAGCCTGGCGGCATCCACCGGGTGGGCTGATCGGCGCTGATCGACGATGAATCAGCCGGGTGCAGCCGCTGACCACTATCACGAACCTCGGCCTGGCTCGGCGGGACGGCCGTTGCGCTGCTCTTTACCTTGAGCAGAATCGGAGTTGACCATTCCTTTCACGAACAGCATATGGCACGGCCCGGCAGCAGCGCCGGGAAGGCGGAGAGTCCGGGCACTTGGTGCCTCCCTAAGCGGGCAGGTACCCGACCAGCAAGATGCCGTGGCCGGTCACCGATCGTCGGCGTGGGTTTCCCTGCCTGCTTGATGGTGGCAGATGATGGTGGGGCCGGTCTGCGTACAGTGTGTCCAGGCTCTGTTCGCCGGGTGCTGGCCGCCGGACGGCAGGGCGTGAGGGGCGATACGGCGGTGGTGGACGAACCTGCGCTTACATTCGCTGCGTTGCTGCGGCGGCTGCGCGCGGAAACCCGGCTGACGCAGGAGGAACTGGCGGAAGCGGCCGGCGTGAGCCCGCGCTCGGTCAGTGACCTGGAGCGGGGCATCAACCGGACCGCCCGCAAGGAGACCGCGGTGTTGCTGGCGCGGGCGCTTGGTCTGCCCGAGGTGGTCGCTGAGTTGTTCGTGGCCGCGGCGCGCGGGCGGGGCCTGGCCGAGGATGTGGTGGCGGCCAGGCAGGGGACGGCCCTGGGGGCGTTCGCCGCGGCGGCGACCCGCGGGCTGCCGCGGGACGTCGCCAGCTTCACCGGCCGCGGGGCCGAGCTTGACCGGCTGGCGGAAGGGCTAGATGGCCTGGCCGCTGGCGGTGGGGTTGTGGGGATCTGCGCGATCGGCGGGATGGCCGGGGTCGGCAAGACCACGTTCGCGGTGCACGCGGCCCACCGGCTGGCTGGCAGTTTCCCCGACGGCCAGTTTTACCTGCCCTTGCACGGCCATACCCGTGGCCAGCGGCCGGTGGACCCGGCGGATGCGCTGTCCAGCTTGCTGCTGACCGCGGGGGTTCCCGCGACGCAGGTCCCGCCCGGACTGGAAGCCCGGGCCGCGCGGTGGCGGGATCACGTGGCAGGCAAGAAGATCTTGCTGCTGCTGGATGACGCGGCCAGCCATGAGCAGGTCCGGCCGCTGCTGCCAGGTACCGGGGGCAGCCTGGTGCTGCTGACCAGCCGCCGGCGGCTGACCGCGCTGGAAGACGCCGCCGTCATTAGCCTCGACATCCTGCCCCCCGGGGAAGCGGCGCAGCTGCTGGCCCGGCTGACGGCCCGGGGCGGGATTCACGCCGCCGATCCGGCGGTGGCCGAGATTACCCGGCTGTGCGGTTACCTGCCCCTGGCGATCGGGCTGGTCGCCAGCCAGTTGCGCCACCACCCGGCCCAGACCGCCGAGAGCGTGGTGGCAAGCCTCGCAGCGGCAACAGACCGGCCGGAACTGATGCGGGCGGAGAATCTGTCGGTGGCGGCCGCCTTCGACCTGTCCTACCAGGATCTCAGTCCAGGCCAGCAGCGGCTGTTCCGCCGGCTCGGCTTGATCCCGGGACCTACCTTCGACGCCTATGCCGCCGCCGCGCTGGACGGCACTAGCCCGGGCGAAGCCCGCCGCCAGCTGGATGAGCTGTATGACCAGCACCTGATCGCTGAGCCCGCCCTCGGCCGGTACCAGCTGCACGATCTGCTTCGCGAACATGCCCGCGCCCTGGCTGCCACTGACGACCAGGCAGACCGCGTCGCCGCAGCCGGGCGGGTGCTGGATTACTACCTGTACACCGCCCTGGCCGCCGGCCGGCACTTCGCCCCCCGGGCCAGCGCGTACCGCCGCCCGCTGCCCGGCCCCCCGTCGGCGCAGGCTCCGGACCTGTCTACCCTCGGGCAGTCGGCCGCCTGGCTGGAAGCTGAGCGCGCGAACCTGCACGCCGCCGCGGACGACGCCGCCACCCGCGGCCACTCCCGGCATGCCGTCGCGATACCCGCCGCGATTGGCGGCTTCCTGGCCGCCCGCGGTCACTGGGATCAGTCCGCCGCCCTGCACCAAAGCGCGTTGGCCGCAGCGCGCCAGGCTGGAGACCGGCTCGGTGAGGCCGGCGCGCTGAGCACGCTGGGCGTACTGCAGCGGGCGAACGGGAGCTACCCGGACGCCGCCGCCAGCCTGGCCCGGGCACTGGCGCTGTACCGCGATATCGGTGACCACCCCGGCCAGGCGGACGCCCTCAACGAGCTGGGCTTCCTGCGCGTTCTGACGGGGGACTATCAGGCCGCCACCGCCAGCCACCAGCAGGCCCTGGCCCTGTTCGGAGACCTCGGCAACCGGCTCGGCGAGCTCTCGCTCCGCACCTCGGCCACAGCCCAGGCCCGCGACCAGCACAGCCGGGCGCTGGCCATCGCCCGCGACATCAGCGCGGCCCCAGAGCAAGCACACGCCCTGGAGGGAATCGGTCACAGCCACCTGCAAGAAGGCAACTCCAGCCAGGCCGTCGTACCCCTGCGGCAGGCACTCACGATCTACCAGCGCATCGGCGCCCCCGGCGCCGACCGCGTCCAGCAAACCCTCCGCAGCCCAAACCTGCCGGGAAACGTCGAACGACTTGATCCGGACGTCACAACGCCCACACCAGGCTGATCGTGCGGTCAGTAAAGCGGCTCAGTGGTGCAGAACACAGCCCGGAATCCTGGCCGGCGGGCCGCGGAGCCAGGCGAGCCGATGGTCAGGCTGGTGCTGGCCGCTGATCCAGGTCGGCCAGGAACTCTGTGATCGCGGCCGCGATCTGTGGCGCCCCGCGGCGGGGAAGGTGGTGGCCGATCTGGTCCACAAGCTGCACGCGGGCATCGGGCAGGACCGCGGCCAGCTGGTGGGTGGTGCTGACCGGGATGAGCGTGTCGCGCGGGTCGGCGACCAGCAGCACCGGCTGCGCCACGCTGGCCAGCGACGCGGTGAGGCCGCCGACCTCGTCGACCAGCGCACGCTGCTCGATGAGGAAACTGCGCCAAACCGGCCCGTGATCGCGGTACGTGTGGCCCCAGATGTGCCAGTTGACATGCTCGTTGGCGGCGATGGGCCGCCGCCGCAGCGCGGCGATGGCCGCCAGCCGGACCCGGGCCAGCCACGGCGTCAGCGACCACGCCGTGACCGCGCACACCTCCCCGGCCACCGGCGCGGCGAGCAGCCGGTCCCAGCCGGTCAGGCAGCCCGGGCCGACGCTGGCCAGCAGTACCAGGGCCTCGACCCGTTCCGGCGCCAGCTGGGCTGCCGCCATCGCGACGCCGCCCCCGTAGGAGTGGCCCACCAGCACCGCCCGCTCGATGCCGCGGGCATCCAGCTCCGTCACAACGGCGCGAGCGTTATAGCCGAAGCCGCCGGCGCCCCGCCGGCTGGCCCCATACCCGGGCCGGTCCAGCGCCACCACCCGCAGCCCGGCCGGCAGCAGGCCAGTCAGCTGCCGCCAGTCCGCACCCGAACCGGGCTGGCCATGCAACAGCACAACCTGACGCTCACCCATACCACAGGAGCTTAGATCGCCGCCCGGCCCGCCGACCCCCGCGCCTGTTCCATGATGTGCTGACGTCATGGCACCGGCTGAGACCACCGTCTCCGTGACGTCGTTCAACATTCATCACGGGGAGGGTACCGACGGTGTCCTGGACCTCGCACGCATCGCCCGCGTGATCAGGGCCGGCGGCGCCGACATCGCCGGCCTGCAGGAAGTCGATCGCAACTTCGCCAAGCGCAGCGACTGGACCGACCAAGTGGCCGAGCTGGCGGAGCTGCTTAGCTGCCACGTCGCCTACGGCGCCAACATCGACCTCGATCCCCCTGAGCCGGGGAAACCGCGGGCCCAGTTCGGCAATGCCGTCCTGTCTCGTTACCCGATAGCCCGATGGGAGAACGCGCATCTGTTCCGGTCCCCCGGCGAAGAACAGCGCGGCCTTCTGCACGCCGAGGTGGACATGCCCGGCGTCCTGCTGCACGTTTACGTCACCCACCTGGCCGCATTCTCGGCGACGGACCGGGTCCGGCAGGCACAGCAAGTCGTGCAACTGGTCAATGAGAATGACCCCGCCGTGCTGCTCGGCGACTTCAACGCACGCCCGCAGACGCCGGAGATCGACACCCTCAGGGCGGCACTTACGGACACATGGACCGCAGGCCCCGGCGCCGGCCCGCTCGCCCCGCAGACCGATGCGCCGGCGGCCCGCATCGACTACATCTTCACCAGTCAGCGGCTGAGTGCCACATGGACGGGGTTCAGCACCGACGATCCCGCCGCGTCAGACCACCTGCCGGTCGTCAGCCGGCTAGCTTCCGGCGCAGGATACGGGTGCTGACAGCACCCTCGACCTGGCGGCGGGGGGGCCGGGGCGTACCTGGACTCTTCCGTCCGCACCCGCATCGTGTGCCGCTACCAGCCTGCGCCGGGCGGCCCGGACTCCTGGCACACCTGACCGAAGCGTGGCGGGAAGGGCCGGGGGGATAGCGCAGCCGTCGCTCACGGGGCGAGTCTCCGGCTGGGTGCAAGCGGGGTTGTCATCACGCTGATCGTGCTGGAGCCGAGCCGGCCGTGGCTGGCGGTGACGGTCACCATGCCAGCGCGGCCGGGGATCGAGCGGAGGAAGGCGCCGCCGATGCCGCCGTAGATCCCCAGCGGGAACGGGTTGTCACCGTCCAGCTGTCCCGGGCCCGTCAGCGACAAGGTGACGTCGCCGGTGACGTGCGGCCGCTGGTTGCCGTAAGCGTCGACCGCGCGGAAGGTGAGCCTGGTGGTATCTGTGCCGTCCGCCTGGATCGCCGGGTGGTCAGCGGTGAGCGCGAGACGGTCGCGTGAGGTGTCGGCGGACATGCGGACCGACGCCACCTGCTGCTCGCCCACGTAGCCGTCGATGCGCAACTCGGGGTGGCTCGAGCCGTCGACGGTGAGGTCCGCGAACACGGGCGGATAGGCGAGGTTGCCGAACCGGGCCCGGTCGGGGGTCCCGGTTGCCAAATGCCCGCCGGCGAGGTAGATCTCAAGCCGGTCGCAGTTGGTGGCGATCATCGTTTCCGGCCCCGGGCCTTCCCGCGGTGACCTGGTGCCGAAGTCCCAGAAGAAGACCGGCAAGACCACGGGCCGGACCCGCGGATCGACCTGCGAGCGGTAGAACGCGGCGCCGGGCTTGGCTACGCGGAAAGTATCGAGGACCCCGGTGTCTTCAGGGCTCTCCAGATCCGGTTCCCGCCGTTGAGCGAGGCGTAATCGAAGCCGACCCAGCCGAGCAGTCCCGCGTAGCCGGCGTCTGATCGGGCACCGTTGTGCGCCTGGGCGTGCAGGAACGCCTGGGTGGCCAGCACTGCCCCGGTGTCGATCCAGCGGTACGCCGACCGACCGGACAGCGCTCCCACGGCCTCGCTGATCAGGTAGGGCACGCCGGGCAGCGGTGGCAGCAGCCGGGCTCTGCCGCGGCGTGCGTGGTAGTCGTTGTAGGCGAAAACGTCTTCGTCCCAGCGGGCCGCGGAACGGTGAGCCATCGCTCCTGACGTCTGCCGTGAACCGTCAAGCTCGCCGGCGATGCGCCGAGTCCGGGCATAAAGACCCGGGTGGTCGGCGGTCTCGTTCAGCCGGGTGCCCCAGACGATCACCGACGGCCGGCTGCGGTCGCGGGTCACCATGCCGGCCACGTCGCGCACCGCCTGCTCCTGCCAGGCGGCGCCGCCGACGTACTGCCACCCCGGCGACTCCTCCCACACCATCAGGCCCAGCTCGTCGCAGGCATCCAGGAAGTGCGGCGATGGCGGGTAGTGCGCGCAGCGGACCATGTTGCGGTCGTG
>Ga0070716_100000652_pt1 | contig 14746 bp, 14 predicted proteins | sample LARL112metaG_FD_71395 | JGI IMG/M metagenome (GOLD analysis project Ga0070716, IMG submission 71395) | Corn, switchgrass and miscanthus rhizosphere microbial communities from Kellogg Biological Station, Michigan, USA - LAR L11-2 metaG | ecosystem: Host-associated > Plants > Roots > Rhizosphere... | reverse complement strand
TACACAGGACTTTCCGCTGACGAGTCCCATGGATCGGGTTGGCAAGTTGCCATCCACCCAGAGGACCGAGTCCTGTTGCTGCAGAAATGGCGGTGCCTGTTGGCATCGGGTGAACCAGGCGAAATGGAAGCGCGTCTCCGTCGCCATGACGGAATCTTTCGCTGGTTTCTCATGAGGGTGGAGCCACTACGAGACGAGACAGGCAAGATTGTCAGGTGGTATGGAACATGCACCGATATCGAAACTCTCAAGGAAACAGAAGCGAAGCTACGAGAAGATGAAAGGGAGCTTCGTCGCATCACCGACCTGATACCGCAGACGATTGTCGTCCAGGACCCCTTGGGAACACCCATCTATGCCAACCAGGCGACTCTCGATTACACGGGTCTTACCGCGGAAGATGTGATTGCCCCGCTTTTTCGCGAACGAATCTTTCACCCCGACGACCTGGAGAGGCTACGAGAGCCGCGCAAGGCTGCTCTCGCTCGTGGCCTTCCGTTCGAGATTGAACAACGGGCTCGCCGGAACGACGGCCAATACCGCTGGTTCCTTATTCGTTACAACCCGTTCCGAAATGACCAGGGGCTGGTGACTCGCTGGTACGCAACCGGAACTGACATCGATGACCGCGTCCGAGCGGAGGAAAGGACACGGAATGAAAACCTGGCGTTGCGGGAGCAAATCGATCGAGACTCGATGTTCGAAGACATCGTTGGCTCCTCGGAAGCGCTACGGAAAGTGTTACGCCAAATCGCCAAGCTTGCTTCTTCCGATTCGACCGTATTGATTCTTGGCGAAACCGGCACAGGAAAGGAGTTGATAGCCCGTAGCATCCACAAGCGATCCAATCGCGTGGATCACGCATTCATCGGCGTGAATTGCGCTGCCATCCCACAATCGCTGATTGCTTCTGAGCTTTTCGGGCACGAGAAGGGCGCTTTCACAGGAGCAACCCAACGACGCCTCGGACGTTTCGAGGCGGCCAACGGCGGAACAATTTTTCTAGACGAGGTCGGCGACTTGCCTGCGGAGATCCAGGTCGCATTGTTGCGGGTACTGCAGGAGCGTGAAATCGAACGAGTGGGGAGTAATAAACCCATACCCATCGATGTCAGGGTTGTTGCGGCTACCCATCGTGATTTGCGCGCGCTCGTCGGCGAGGGAAAATTCCGCGAAGATCTCCTATATAGACTGAATGTCGTCCCTATCGATGTACCGCCGTTACGAGAACGTGTAGCTGACATTCCATTGCTGGTGGAGTACTTCATTGACCGGTTCGGCAAGAAAGCTGGTAAGAAATTAAAAACAATCGATAAGAAGAGTCTTGGACTATTACACGCATACGACTGGCCTGGGAACATTCGCGAACTGCAGAATGTAATTGAGCGCGCCGTAATTCTGTGTGAAGGCGAGACGTTTTCCGTGGACGAAACCTGGCTTCGGCGCGAACTCCCGGTTGCCCGGAGCCGACCGAGTAATATGAATCGTGCCCTGGCCCGGCAGGAGAAGGAAATGATTGAAGCCGCACTGACCGAATGTTATGGACGGGTCTCAGGCCCTTCGGGTGCCGCAACTAAACTAGGGCTTCCGGCGCGAACGCTCGATTCCAAGATCAAGCGTTTCAGAATCAACAAATATCGGTTCAAAGTGCAACGTGCTAGCTGAATCCGTTCCGGCGCTTTGCTGCGAACACCCTGTAAAGAACAGGTGGCGCTGTAATGAGATTGCAAGTATGGCTTCTCGTGAAGGGAGACTAAATTGGGAGGCTTAATTCCACTCAGCGATGCCTCGCGACGCCCAGTGCGATTGCCGGTGGTGACGGCGCTCATTATCGTGGTAAACGTCTTCGTTTTTCTGCTTGAACTGATGCGGGGTGACGCATTCGTCATGCAGTGGTCTGCGATTCCTGTGCAGATCATTTCCGGCCACCACTGGATCACCGTCCTCACTGCGATGTTCATGCATGGCAGCTGGTCGCACATTATCGGGAACATGATTTTCCTATGGGCCTTCGGCCCTGAGATCGAAGACGCGATGGGCCGTGGCCGATACCTCCTCTTTTATCTGGCTGGCGGTCTGGTGGCCATGCTTGCCCAGATTTTGGCCGATCCTCATTCTACGGTTCCAAACCTGGGGGCGAGCGGAGCCATCGCGGCAGTGATGGGCGCGTTCATCGTGACCTATCCTCGTGATCGGATCAAGGCGGTACTGTTCATTCTTATATTCGTGCGAATCACGTTCATTCCGGCCGCGCTCCTAATTGGATTTTGGTTTCTGACCCAACTCGTGCATGCAGGTGCTGTCGCGCAGGTACAAACAGGCGGTGTGGCTTATTTGGCGCATGTCGGCGGCTTTATTTTCGGGGCGCTGAGTGCACGTTTGTTCGAAGGTTCGTTTCGAATTGTCGACGGCCGAGCGTAGATTGACTTGCGCGCGACTGAACTTTTAACTATCGAATTGGCCATCAGTAAACTCGCCCTTTGGCCAGACGAAGCTTGTCCTCGTGGGCGCGACTGGAATGGTCGGTACCTTTGGTAGACCAGGAATGGTTTCCTGCTACCTATTGAGCCTTCTGCTACCGGACGAGCCTAGCTCGGAAGTCCAGACAAACCTGAAGCGGCTGAGCAAGCGTGTTCTTCCAAGCATGGCTGTTTGTGAAAGCCGCCAGATTCAGACGGCGGTTCGTCCCATAAAACGCGGACTGGCATGGGACCGCTTAACTCTGCTCCATTAGCGCGGCAGCGCGCTTGCCGACTTTCTTGAGCTTCACTTCAAGGCCGCGAAGCTCCTCGGGGCTCAGTTCGGAGAACACTCTCTTCATCTGCCCGGAATGCTTTCGAAAGGCGGAAACAATGAGATCCTTGCCGCTTGGGGTGAGGGCAACGATCCGAACGCGTCGATCTTCGACGCTCTCGACCCGGCTAACCAGGCCCTTCGCAACGAGGCGATCGACAGCAGTACTGATCGAACCTGGGGTCAGATCAACCATTGGGCCCATTGTATTGACGGGCAAAGGCCCTTTATTTAGTAAGACTTCGAGGACGCCGAAATCCGAGAGGCCGAGTCCGGTCTCTTCAATACCGGCGGTTGCGTACCTTGTCAGGGCGCGCATCGCTCTCATCATTACTAACCAGAGGTGGTCTGTCCTTTGATTGCCTCGCGTCATAAAAAAACCTGAATCTAGCAGAAGTATATCATCATCAATTCTATTGATGTCAATAAATATGACGTCAATGTAATAGCAGATCGAAAAGGAGAATCCGGTTATGAAAACCGCTTCCGTAATCGCCCGATATCTGGCGGGCGTGATCTTCCTTGTAATGGGGCTGAATGGCTTCCTGCACTTCATTCCCTTTCCTCCGCCGCCGGGCATCGCTGGACAGTTCATGGGTGCCCTTTATGTCTCGCATTACCTGTGGGTGATCTTCGCGTTTCAGGTCATCGCAGGTGTACTTCTGCTGGTCAACCGTTACGTACCGTTGGCGGTGGCACTGCTGGCACCTGTGCTTGTCAACATCCTTACTTTCCACGCGTTGATGGCTCCGAGCGGGCTTCCGTTGGCCCTCTATGTGGCTGTACTGTGGGCCGTGATTTTCATCGACGTGCGACCGGCCTTTTCGGGGTTGTTCCAGTCGCGCCTGGAGCCGCGGGCCTGACCGCAGGAGAAAGGAAGCAAAACATGGCGCCAAAACTCACAGTCGTTGTTACGGGATCCACGGGTAAGCAAGGCGGCGCCGTCGCGCGTGGCCTCCTTGAGCGAGGCCACAACGTCCGCGCCGTCACTCGCGACCAAAACTCAAGCCAGGCGAAGTTGCTCGCGAACGCCGGGGCGACTCTCATTGCGGCGTCCGTCGAAGACACTGCGGCGATCACGAAGGCGCTCGAAGGAGCGACCTCTCTCTTCGCGATGACGACGCCGTCCGGAGGCACGGATGCCGAGATACGACAAGGCATTGCCCTCGCCGACACAGCCAAGGCAGCAGGTGTGCATCTCGTTTTCACTTCCGTCGGCTCCGCCAACCGACAGACGGGCATTCCGCACTTCGACAGCAAGTACGAGGTTGAAAAGCACATCGCCAAAGTCGGCGTCCGCGCGACGATTCTTGCGCCCGTTTCCTTCATGGAAAACATCTATTTCGTGAAAGAGCAACTCGCTAAAGGGATCTACGCGTCGGCGCTTCCGCCGACAAGGACGCTCGCGCAAGTTGCCGTCGTGGACATCGGGGCGGTCGCCGTTCGCATCCTCGAGAACGCCGGTCGCTTCACCGGCAAGCGCTTCGACCTCGCGAGCGACGAGCTAACGGGGAATGACACCCTCGCCATTCTTTCGCGCGTCGCCGGGCACCCATTTAGCTACTTTCAGGTCCCACTCGAAGCCGTCCGCCAACGTATGGGCGAAGATGCCGTCAAGATGTACGAATGGTTCGATCGCGCCGGTTTTACGGTGGATCGCGCCGCACTCCGGCGTGAGTTTCCCGACGTCGCCTTCCACGACTTCGAGTCTTGGGCGAAGACGCGGGATTGGAATGCGCTTCTGCACAGCGCATAGAGGCGGACACCGGCGGCTGGCTCAGTCTTCGTGAGACTGCGTGTGGCGCCCCATTAGGCAGATCTAAGGAGAGCTCGCATGAAAGCTGTCAGATTGTTGGAATACGGTGGGCAGTTGGTGTTCAACGATGTACCGACACCGGCGATCGCACGTGACGAGATCCTGGTGAAGATCAAGAGTACCGCCGTCAATCATCTGGATCTTGTCAAGGCCTCCGGAACGGCAAGACAGATACTCCCGATCGACCTGCCATGGATACCTGGTCATGAGTTTTCAGGGGTCGTCGAACAGATTGGCAGTGACGTTGCGGCGTATGCACCAGGCGATGCCGTGTTCGCTGCCAACGAGACGGGCGGCGCGTACGCGGAGTATCTGGCTGTCAAGCCGGCCGCCATTGCAAGGAAACCATCCAACCTCTCATTTGAGGAGGCAGCATCTGTGCCAGTGGCCTCCCAGACTGCGTGGCAGGGACTCTTCACCCACGGTCACCTGGAAAAGGGACAGACTATCCTGATCCATGGTGGTGCCGGTGCTGTCGGTGGCTATGCAGTGCAATTGGCATCGCATGCCGGTGCCACCGTCATTGCCACGGCAAGTGCCGACGATGAGGCCTACGTCAAGTCCATCGGAGCCAGCCGGGTTATCGATTATCGAGAGGCGCAGTTCGAGAAGGTTCTGCGAGAGAAGGTTGATGTGGTCTTCGACTTGCTGGGTGGCGATACACAGAAGCGGTCGTTCCTCGTCTTGAAGGAAGGCGGACATCTCGTGTCCGCCGTTCAGCCCGTATCGCAGGAAGAGGCCGCGATGCGCCGTGTGTCGGGCGTGATGATGAGGCTCGCGCCGTCAGGGGATGTGCTCGGCGGAATCGGGCGACTGCTGGAAGAGGGGACGATACGACCAGATGTTGCGACCGTGTACGCGCTCCAAGATGCAACCCAGGCCTGGAAGCACATCGCCGAAAACCTGCCAAGGGTTCATGGGCTGTCGCCCAGCGGGCCCGGAGCGGCAAGACGAAATTCGCACGGCAAGATCGTGCTTCGTGTGGCCTAGACATCTCCCGCGAGTGACATACACCTTGGCTCTTGGCCGGGCGTATTGCAAACGAGCCGAAGGACCCTCCGTTTCTTGGCGGGAGCGATGAAGCGTCGGCAAGTTATTTTCTGCTGAACTATAAAAGCCCACAAAGAGGCGGAAATCTACGAAGCAATCACGAGGAGGGATTCTCAAATGAACTATGACAACGAGGCAGTCGTTCGAAACGCATACCATACGGCTGAGGGGAACGTTCTAGACATTCCCGGATGGATCGGCAGCTTCACCGAGGATGGAGTGTTTAACAACGTCACCGGCGAAGAGTCCTATCGAGGCGAGAATATAAAAGACGTCGTTATCGCCTTTGGACAAATGTTTCCCGACGTTCACCGAAAACTTCACGGGTCAATGTCATGGGCGACGTCGTCGCGATTGAGCTGTCCATTCAAGGAACCTTTCGCGGCCCGATGGAAACGCCCGCCGGCGTAATCCAGCCAACGGGAGCAAAGGTCAACATCCCGTGCGCGGACTTCTTCTACATGAGGAATGGCAAGATCGAGAGATTCGACTGCTACCCCGCGCTTAACATCATGCTCAAGCAAATGGGCGTGCCGCCTGACTTCGCTGCCGCGGTCAAGCGTTCGACCCAACGGTGACACCAATGTCCTACACTATTTCGATGGTGCTGATCCGCAATCTTCACCACGTGCTCGATCAAAACGACCTAGAAGGAGATTGAGTTATGGTCGGCATCGTAGTTGTAACACGAGCGGCCCTCTTGATCGCTCGGCGCGCCTCCACCTGGACGATCGACGAACACCTGAGCGGACAATCGCCAGAATGTGTGGCGGTCGACCTGCGCCGTCCGACTCAAGTGTACTGCGGAACCGCGCGTGTCGGTCTCTTCCGAAGCCGCGACAGCGGCCGGAATTGGGAACCAGTCGGACCGGGCATCGACCACCCGATGGTCACCGCGGTTGCTGTGGGTCACGCGGGACAAGCTGACGGGCTCGGTATCGTCTACGCCGGTACCGAACCAAGTACGGTGTTTCGCTCCGACACTGGCGGTGACAGTTGGGTGGACCTCACGGGCTTGCGCGAGCTCCCTTCAGCTGACACCTGGAGTTTCCCGCCACGGCCCCATACTCATCACGTTCGGTGGATCGAAGCCGATGTGACCGTCGCGGATCGCCTTTTCGTCGCGATCGAGGCAGGCGCGCTGGTGCGCACGTTCGACGGCGGACGGACCTGGCGTGATCGCGTTCGCGGCGGCCCGTACGATACTCACACGGCGGTGACGCACTCCCTCGCAACCGGACGGATCTACTCAGCCGCCGGCGACGGGTACTTTGAAAGCACCGATGCTGGTGACTCGTGGATATCCCCCGAGGATGGATTGAAGCATCTCTACCTCGTGGGCGTTGCCGCAGATCCGGCGGATCCAGATACGGTGATCGTGTCCGCAACAAACGGCCCCGGGTCGGCCTATTCGCCGCGCCGGGCCGAGTCGTACGTCTATCGGAAGACTGGGCTCAAGCAATGGGAGCTGGCAATGAGCGGCCTGCCGGAGGCGAAGGGCACCACCGTGACGCGGTTCGCGACTCATGCTGGCGAACCAGGTGTCATCTACGCCGCCAACAACCACGGACTCTTCAGATCAGAAGATGCAGGACGGAGCTGGAAGGCTCTGGACCTCCCTTGGCCAAAGCCCGGGCTTAGAGATGGCGTGGAGGCGCTTGCCTGTCTTTCGGAGTGATATGGAAAGGCGTTCTGCGGTCGTGTCCCTGATCGTCTGGCACAGATGCCCATTTCATCAGGTCTCTGGGGACATACGATTACCGTGTTTCAAGGTGACTGTTATTTTTTCAAAAGGAGACGAACATGGCAGCGAAAGCAAAGACCGTCGGCCACACCGGCCCCGGGAAACCCGCAACACTTGAAGAAAGGGCGGGATTTCTGCATTCAACACGTGAGCAAGAAATAAGAATTCGCGCTTACGAGATTTATCTGCAACGCGAGGGACAGCCTGGCCATGAACTAGAGGACTGGCTTCGGGCTGAACTGGAGTTCACTTCGCAATCGACAAAGACGGTGCGGTAGCTTTTTTTCGCTCATACTCTAGTCCTTCGGTTTGTCTTATATTTCACGCGGCCGGCAGATCGGCGGCTGGGGCCTAAGGTGGGAATTCAAAATGGTCAAAGTATCAAATGAAGAAGAGCGATATGACTTCATCGTCGTGGGAGCGGGCGCGGCCGGTTCGGTCCTGGCGGCTGAATTGTCCGCCTCCGGCGTGCGGCGCCTTCGCGGTCGGAGGAATAGTTCACGGCTACGCGTGCGCCTTCCGCTCCCAAGGCCGTCGCAATCCCAGCGCCGATGCCTTTGGAGGCGCCCGTCACTATCGCCGCTTTGTCAGACAGTCTGCTCATAGTTCACCAGTGTCCTCAATCCGCGGCACGTCCACTTGTGCGGCTACAGCATCGAGGTAGCGGCACGCGGAAAGGAAAATGCCTTCGCCGCTCACTACGAATCCGCCGTCCAGCTGCGCTAATTCTTTGATGGTTCCGCGGAGATTAGGATTGGTAACGTGAAGTGAGGACTTGGGATGCCCCGATAATGGATCCAAAATCAGCGGTCTGGATCTTGCGAGCACAGCATTCTCATCCCCAAATGTAATTAGGGTGCCTACGCGTCTTCCCTCGCGACCTTCGCGAGCAATTTCGACTGCGAGCTCAATCAGCGAGTCAAGAACGTCAGGACCGTATTCCGTTACTTGGCAGAGAATGCTCTCAAACATCCATCAAGCCCCTTTCCTCGAGTAGAGAACCCTTTACCCCTCACGTTCTTTCGATGAAGAGATCACACAGAAGATTCAGGGCTCGATGGCGACTGTTTGAAGGGATGTGCCGTCGTGGTAGGAGTTTTTAACTGGTTCTCTTCGAGACATGTTAAACCTGGCTGCCCAACATGCGATCCAGATTGAATGCGGCGCTGATCAATGCGAGATGAGTGAAGGCCTGGGGGAAATTGCCCAGCGCCTCGCCCTGCGGCCCGGTCTGCTCTGCATAAAGCCCAAGGTGATTCGCATAACCCAACACCCGTTCAAACAGCAATCGGGCTTGGTCCAGCCTTTCGGGATACGCCAGGCCTGCGCGTGTCAGCGCTTCCACCAGCCAAAAGGAGCACATGTTAAAAGTACCTTCCTCGCCCGGGAGTCCGTCAATACGGGGATGCGGCGGATAGCGATACACGAGGCTGTCGCTGACAAGGCCCCCATGACTGGGGGTTTCAAGGATAGCGTCTATGGTGCTGAGCATCCGCGGATCGGTCGGAGCCATGAAGAAGACGAGCGGCATAATAAGGAGCGAGGCGTCGAGGTCCCCGCTACCGTAAAACTGTGTAAATGATTTGCGTTTTTCGTTCCAGCCCTGGGTCATTACTTCTTCGTAGATGCTGTCCCTCTCGCGGATCCACTTTGCGCGGTCGGCCGGAAGAGCACGCTTGTCGGCCAAGCGAATACCCCGATCCAGAGCAACCCAGTTCATGACCTTCGAGTAGACAAAATGTTCTTGGCGATTGCGCATCTCCCAAATGCCGGCATCCGGAAGCTGCCAGTTCTCGCAGATCCACTCCATAAGATTACGGATCTTTACCCACATATCGTACGGCGTCGGGCTGACATACTTATTGGATAGATACAGGGCGTCCATCAGTTCGCCATAGATATCTCCCTGAAACTGGGAGACCGCCAAATTGCCGATTCGGACCGGGCCGGATCCCCGGTACCCTTCCCAGTGGTCCAAAGTCAGCTCGGGAATATGAGTCTCACCTTCGATCGTGAACATTACTGGACTAGGCTCGTTGCGGCGGGCGTGCTTGGACGCGTAATCCGCGAGCCAACCCAGGAAAGCCGCCGCTTCGTCTCGGAAACCGATGCGCAGAAATGCATAGACCGTAAAAGCGGCATCGCGCATCCAGGTGTAGCGATAATCCCAGTTGCGAACGCCTCCGATGACCTCGGGTAAGCTTGTGGTTGGCGCAGCAATAATCGCCCCGGTAGGTTCAAACGTAAGAAGCTTTAATGCCAACGCCGACCTGTGCACTTGGTCCCGCCAGCGCCCATGGTACGTGCAGCCGGAGAGCCAGTTATGCCAGAATTTCACGGTGCTCCGCAGCAGTTGCTCAGCACCTCCTTCCGACGGCGGAGTGGGAGCACCGTCCCCGTCGCTGTTTTCCCCAAGAATGAAGGTCTGCGATTCTCCTTCAGTGAGCCTGAATTCAGCGGATACCCCACCTTGCCCGTCATCGCTGAGCGGCACGGTAGTCGAAAGAGCTAAGGTCAAGCTGCCTGACTTGAATCTCGCCCCGTTAGTTTCAATCACCGTCTCGTGAACTTGTCGTCCGTAGTCAAAAGCCGGACGGCACGCGACCCAAGTCCGCACTGCTCCCCTAACGCAGCGAACGCGGCGGTAAATGCGATGGTACTCAAGGGAGTCGGAAGGCAGCCCCGCCGGCATGAAGTCTTCAAGTTCGACAATTCCGTCCGGGAGCAGGAATCGAGTCACTAAGACATTGGTGGAAGGCCAATAAAACTGTTTGTGCCGCACCTCGTCAGGGCCAGCAGAAATTTGGAACCGCCCCCCCTTTTTATCATCCAAAATTGCCCCGAAAACGCTGGGCGAATCAAAGTGGGGATAACAGTACCAGTCGATCGAACCATTCATGCCTACGAGGGCGACAGTTCGCATGTTGCCGATGATTCCGTAGTCTTCGATAGGCTGATACGACATTGCGTTTCCTGTTGCGTCGAAATGAACTTTACATTGTCCCGATGATTCGATCTAGGAGCTTGTTGAAAATACCCTTTTAAATTCCGTGAACCACATGCTAAGGCGGAGTGCGATTGTTGGTGGCTTCCGCATGATTCGCATGGCTCTCACATTCATGGGTTCAAAGCCAGACACTCACCTCGCGGCGACGGGCACAGATGTTTGGTTGAACACCCGGGCCACATTTCAGCCGCGGCTTGTTAAAAACGAAAGACGATGCCGGCTGACGGTTGCGCAATATGCGTTCAGCTGTCGGTATTCAAGCCCGCGAGATTGAAGTCTGGTGCTTTGTATACTAAGCCACGGTACTCGGCCCGTAACGAGATGTGCCTGGTGAAAGCGTAGTCGGCACCAGCGCCGTAAACGAATGCAGCCCTCGTCTCGGTCGTAGCTCCTGCGAAGTTGCCGCCGGCATTCCCGGTCGGATCGAACACCAGAGCGCCGCCGCCAGCTAACGCATACGGCTGGAGCCTGGCAAAGCTCGGCAGTTTCACTACAGCTGAGCCAGTGATCTGGTGGATGTTGGACTCTAACCGAGCTCCCGTCCCGCCGAAATAAATCTGCGTATTGCGGTCATATCCGTAGTTCGCCTCTGCTGCAAGCCAACGATTGAAGTTGTAGCGATAGCCAACCAGGAATCCACCGGTGTCGGTCGCGTGTTGCCGAATCCCATTTCCGTCGGCGTCTTTTGTGAAGAACCCCGTGCCCTGAAGGCTAATTTCTGATCGGATTTCCTGTGCCACTGCGTTCACGCAGGAAAATGCCAGAACGCCTACAGCCGCCAGTATTGTTCGTTTGATCGAATATAGGTCCATTCTTGATGTCCTTTTCATTTCGGCGAACGCCCGTTTCTCGCGTTTGGCAGCGGTATCAGCGCTGGTTAAGAGATTCATTGCAGACATGATTAACACTTCCTCCAGCCTGAAGCCGCGAGTTGTGATCTTCCGCATGACCGTTTCACAATTGATTCGAAGCATCGCATCTCTCTCCAAGGCAAAAGTGGTGCCAACTCCTGGCACAGGTAAGTGTGAGAAGATAGCGGCCGTTAGCGGAAACTCGATTAGACAAGAGTGTTGAAAGGGTCAAAACTGTCGATCGGTTGGCGGGCGAACAGAAGCGGTAGCCCCACGAGTCGTGAAACATTCCCTCGGCACGAGTCATCACTATTCGCCTGGCAATTGAGGCCAAGCAGGGATGGCCAGCTCTGCTGCTTCCCACGTCGATAGCGGCGCTCCAAGAGTTTGATACCTGGCGGAAACGGTCCTGAAGAGAGGTTTGCTAACTGCTTCTGGAATAAGCGGAATCCTCTAGAATCAGTTCGCTTGGCACATCTGTTGCGACCAGTTGGGGAAATGAGTCATCATTTATCTAGGGATTTGCGGTGAATTAAGAGCCGAGCTTCAGCACTGAACATAAGGCTATGAATACGGACCCGATCATTGCGTCCCAAAACGATCGCTGCCGATTTGAGGCTGTCGTGCGCATCAGCGAGGCGATTGCGGAGTGCCGCGAGCCCGATGAGTTGGCTAGGGCTCTGGCGGATAAAATCAGCAGGTTCATCCACTTCGATCACCTCTACTTTGTAGTGCTGAGGTTGAACTCCAACCAAATCGAATATCTTGCCTGGGGCAAGGGACCGCTTCCTGTGTCCGATCTACCGATGGAAGACACGCCAACGTGGCAAGCAATGGCCAGCAAGGAACCGCAACATACAGCCGATTGGGACATAGAAGAACGGTATCCGCGATTCAAGCCATGGGCTAAAACACTTGGTCTCGGCTCGAGCGTTCGCGTACCGCTAACAACGCCGCATCGTCGATTGGGCGTCTTCGGAATTATTCGCGACACGGTCGATCCTTTCAGCGAAGAAGACATAAATTTCCTGAGTCTGATCGGACGTGTTGTTGCCTTCGCGCTCGATGATGGTTTGAATCTCCGACGTGCGCAAGAGCAAAACGCTCGCCTGCGGTTGCTTCTGAATCTGACGAGCCGCATCACATCAAACCTAAACATTCGAGAACTGTTACGTGAGATTACGGCGAATATTCGTGCGGTCATACAGGCGGATGCCGCGGGTATCGCCTTTTACGACGCGGCATCTGCTAAGAGTCGCATTTACGTATGCGACTTCCCCAGCGCCAGAGGATTCGTGAAGGAAGAGATCCTGGTGACGCCGGGGGATGCTTTTATGCGAGCTTGGGAAAGCTCTAAGCCGGTTACGCTGGCCGCAAACGATAGGAAGGAGCTCGGGTCGGAAATATATGAACTAGTCGTCGCGGAGAACCTGAACGCCCACTGCCTGATACCACTTGTAAGCCGTGATCGCCCCGTCGGAGTCCTTGTTCTTGCACGGAAGGGAGAGGCTTTTGGCAGCGAGAATGTCGAGTTTCTCAAAGAGGCGTCGGGCCAGATCGCGATCGCGATTGAGAATGCGATGGCGTATCACGAGATTTCGCAACTCAAAGACAAGCTCGCGCAGGAGAAGCTTTACCTCGAAGAGGAAATACGCAGCGAGATGAATTTTGAGAACATTGTGGGGAACAGCTCATCGTTAAAGCATGTTCTGGAACTCGTGGAGACCGTTGCTCCCAGCGATTCGACTGTCCTGTTGCTAGGCGAGACCGGAACGGGAAAGGAGTTGATTGCCCGCGCGATCCACGATCGCAGCCGGCGCAAAGATCGCACATTCGTGAAGCTGAATTGCGCCGCGATTCCTACCGGCCTGCTGGAGAGCGAATTGTTCGGCCATGAAAAGGGAGCTTTCACCGGAGCGATTACTCAGAAAGTGGGGCGAATGGAACTGGCGGATCAAGGCACATTGTTCCTGGACGAAGTGGGAGACATTCCGATTGAGATTCAGCCGAAGCTGTTGCGCGCATTGCAAGAGCGCGAATTTGAGCGGCTGGGAAGCACGCACACGAGAAAAGTGAACTTCCGCCTCGTCGCCGCAACCAATCGCGATCTCGAGCAGATGATCGCGGACCGCGAATTCCGAAGTGATTTGTACTACCGCTTGCATGTCTTTCCGATCCGGATACCGCCCTTGCGGGAACGAAAGGAAGACATTCCACAACTGGTGAGTTACTTCGTCCAGAAGTTTGCCAAGCAGATGCAGAAGAAGATTGACTCAATTTCGCCGGTGGTTATGAAAGGGCTTAAGGCTTGGGATTGGCGCGGCAACATTCGCGAGCTGGAGAATTTTATTGAGCGGGCAGTGATCCTTACGCGCGGCAGGTCGCTGGAGCCTCCGCTCGGAGAGCTTCGGAGAACGAATGCGATAGAGATAACACGCACCGGAGATCGTAAAATCGAGCCAGTGGTTGAAGAGAAAACGAATCACCAAAACGACAAAACCACTGTAGCTGACGAATATGAAGGAAGACAGCGCGATGAGATCATAAGAGCGCTCACTACTTGTAAGGGGAGGGTAGGTGGTACCGATGGTGCTGCTACTCGTCTAGGGATAAACCGCACCACGCTCCTTGCTCGAATGAAGAAATTTGGGATTTACGCGAAGCAATATGCTTGATCCGCAGTCCTCTAAGCCTATCTCTCTTTTGTAGTTTCGACAGTTTTGACGCTTTCAACTTCTTCGACCTTGATAGTTCGAAGTTCCGGCCTTTCTCCCCTTAAATTCAGCGACTTACGGCCCGGGAAGCTTGGCGTGCGGCTTGCTTAAATCGCAAGTGGGAAGATGCAATGCTGAAAATTTCGCTGATTGATAGCGCCACGCATCGTCGCCTGGTGGTTGAAGGAAAGCTCCTCGCACCCTGGGTAGCCGAGCTGAGAAGCGCCTGCGAAAAAGCCAGAGCAGATCTTCGTGGCCGTGAACTGGTTATCGAAATGAAACATATCACGACTATCAGCCAGGAGGGCGAGAACGTAATTCTCGAATTGATGAATGGAGGAATTAAATTCCGCTGCCACGGCGTGTTTACAAAGCATGTGGTGAAACAACTGACTCGGCGGACAAGCAGGAATTCAGGGACACGAGCAGGCGATTGAACGGGCTTAGTTCAAGTTTGGAAGAAGAGGCGATCGATGCGCGGGTCGCGAAGACTTTCGCAGGATTGGGAGAAAAAGAGCATGCCAAACACATACGACGTGACGGATGAGCGCGAAGCAGTTGGAGGTGAAGAGGGGGCGGCTCAGCAATTGAATCAGATTCTCGCTAGTGGCCTGCCCCCACTGTACAGAAGGGCATACCGCATCCTGGGTAATACTGCCGACGCAGAAGACGCGGTTCAGGATGCCCTTCTCGCTGGCTATACCCACCTGGACCAGTTCAGAGGACAGGCACAGATCTCCACTTGGCTGACTACCATCCTGGTTAACTGCT
>Ga0070716_100000647_pt1 | contig 14793 bp, 15 predicted proteins | sample LARL112metaG_FD_71395 | JGI IMG/M metagenome (GOLD analysis project Ga0070716, IMG submission 71395) | Corn, switchgrass and miscanthus rhizosphere microbial communities from Kellogg Biological Station, Michigan, USA - LAR L11-2 metaG | ecosystem: Host-associated > Plants > Roots > Rhizosphere... | reverse complement strand
TGCCGGGTTAGACAACCCTACATTCTGTACGGTTTGAAGACCCTGTTGTTTCAGGCTCGTTCAGGGCAGCAGTGACAGCTTCCAAATGCCGTTGAGCATGTCGGATGCGTACAGTTTGCCGCCGGAAATCTGAACGCCCCAGACGTAAACAGGCGGACCATCCTGAAGGCCGTGGCCGACCTCGCGCCCCATTTCAGCCAGATTACAACGGCCGATCAAGTCCCGCTGCGACGCGTCGCACGATGAAAGGTCGCCGCTGACGTCGATCACGCGCACACCGCCGTTGTAATACGCCGCGTACAAAAGTGCGCGACTCTCGTCCATGTAGAAGTTGTGCGTTCCAGCGCCGTCGACGTGAAAGAACGCAACTTCGTGTGGCGATGCGAGGTTGCTGACGTCGACGACGTGGATGTCACCGCTCGAGGTGGCGCCGGTGAGACCCGGCCCTTCCTGCCCGACAAACGCGTAGCGCCTTTCGCCTGTGTTCGCGTTCTTGTACCACCAGATGTTGTGCGCCTCACCACCAATCGTCGCGAGTGTGCTCATCTCGACCGGACTCGATGGTGTTCCGCCTCTGCCACCGCCACCGATGTCCCAGATCTTGATACCCGCATCCCAGACCGCGATAAACAGGATCCCATCGCGAACGAAAGTGTCGTGTGTGAACGGCGATCCCATCGTCTGCGTGAAAACCTGAGTCGGCGCGGTGGGATCGGTGATGTCGACAATCACCAGCCGCGCCGGGCCGGTGCTGGTGTTGTCGACGGACAGGAATGCGTACAGGCGCCCGCCCACGGCGGCGACGTTCGCGGTGTGTACCCCGGGATCGGTAAGCGCAGTGGTGTAACGGGTGATCAGCTGCGGCTTACGTGGATTAGCGAGGCTGTAGAGAACGATGGAGCCGGGCCTGAACTCGGTCGCAACGACCAGCAGCTGCCCATCATCGCTCGTCTGGATGTCGCCGAGTGTGACGGCATTGGGCACGATCAGCGAATCGATCAGTGTTGGGATATCACTGGTCACGTCCCAGATTTTCACCGCGTTTCCCGGTGCGCCACGATTGCCCCAGGTAGTGGTATAGGCGACGTTGCCGAACGACCAGATCTCGCCTGTGAAACGGTCCTGCACCTGCCCGCTGCCCAGCACGGTAAGAGCTCGCGATGTGTGCGGTGGTGGCGTAAGTGAGTCACTGCCGCACGCCATTGAAAGCGCGGTGAGAACGGCGATGCTGCCGGCAAGGATGATTCGTTTCACTTGAGCGATGGCAGGGCGAATGCGATTTTCACTGCATGTCATGCGAGGGCATGTTCATACCCCGCATTGATTGCGTTGTGCGTGGGCTGACCGCGGCGCCGTAGCGCCCCATTCGCATGTGCTCCATCCCGAAGGCGATCTTCATTCCCGCCGACAAGCTCCAGATCGTGCTCGATCCGTAGAACGCGCGCGGATCGAATCCGGCCGGCCGCAGGGTTGGAGCCACCAGCGCACGCGCCACTTCGGCAAACGGCTCGAACGACATTGCTTTCGTTGTCACCTCGGCTCCGGCGCGAGCGGTAATGATCGTCCAGCGCGAGCGGCCGGCGATGCTCAAGTCTGTGGGTGGTACAGGCGAGCGAAACTCATCGAGTAGACGTTGCTCATCAGGACGCTCGGTTCGCTCAAAACGAATCGCACCGTTGACCTGGTCATACTTCGCCCACACTTCGCCTAGCAACGATCCGAATGCGAAGGTCTGCGTCGAACCGGCGTAATCCGCGGTGCGCGCCCACTCGAACAACGCATAGCCGGAGTGTTGCTTGTCCTCGAGGCGGATCGATGCGCTGTGCTTCCGCTGATCCGCCCCACCGCCGGCCGGGTTCTCCGGTGATTTCACCCTCGCATAACTCGTTTGGACTTCCGCCTGCGCCCAGGGCGTATAAGTCGCTCGCGTCGACCAGGAATCCCAATAGCGATTGCGATTCGGTACGTCGCCTGGCCCGGTCGGCTCATCACCGTTGAACGAGCTTGCCTCGAAGACGAAATCGCTAAGGCGTAGCGCACCGATGGCGACGGCGCGCTCGAGGATTTGCGCCAGGTGATGATTGATCGGATACTTCTCGAACGGCCTCGCCATCGGATCGTCGGTGCCGAACGCCGCGAATCCTTTGCCCACACCTAGCGAGACCGCGCTCGACTGATCGGCGCCGAATCGTTTCATCGACACCAGCATCAACTCGTGCAGGTAAGTGTGTGGATGGCGGCGATCGATGTAACCCTCGCCATAAATGCCGGGGGTGAGCTCGCCCCGTTTAATCGTCAGACCTTCGAGATTGACTGTCGACTTAACCGACAGCAGATCCCGCCAGGGGTTCAACTCGAGCATCAGCGCCGGCTGCGTCAGGTAGCCTTCAGTAAGCGCGCGATCGTGAACGGCAGGTGATACACGACTTACGACACCAATCGCCTGTGCGCCGATGGCGAGCTGCGCCAGCAGAAGTACAATCAAAGCTTTATGGGTGGCAGAGAGAGTGAGCGCGGTGTATTCTTTGATTCGAATATCGCATGGGGGACCATCAACATGCTGAAAAAGACAGGCTTTACCGCACTCGTCGTCGCGTCGATCTCGGCGGCCGGCGTCGCAGGCGCGCAAGCCGCCACCGCGACACCGGCAGGGCCCGCAGTCAATGACCTTGCGCCGGATTTTTCGCTCGTCGGCGCTGATCGTTACGGGTTACTCAAAACGCCCGTCAAACTTTCCGACTATCGCGGCCGCACCGTAGTCCTGGCCTTCTTCTTTCAGGCGCGGACCAAAGGCTGAACGATCCAAATGGAGGCGTACCGTGATCAGTACGCCACGCTCTTCAACAACGGCCGCAACGTAACCGTGATCGGCATCAGCGTCGATCCGGACACCGCGCTGGCTTCATGGGCACGAGACGAGGATTTTCCAGTCGTGTTCGCCAGCGATCCCGGCGGAACGGTTGGCAAATCCTACGGCGCGTACGATGCGAAGAACAAACTCGACAATCGCTCGCTGTTCGTAATCAGACCCGACGGCCGGGTTGCCTACATTGCGAAGCCGTTCAAGGTGCTGACACCGGCGGCGTACACCGATCTCGGCGCGGTAGTGGATAGTTTGGCGCCGCCTGCGGCGAAAACCGGGTCGGACAAATAGAAAAGCCGCGGACTCAGTCCGCGGCTTTTTCGCTTGTGACTGGCGCTTCAGCTCGCCGCCTCGAGCTATAATGCTTTCCGAACCGCAGCGTCGAGATCCTGTTTCCCGCCCAATCCCGTATACACGACCTTGCCGGTCTTATCGAGCACCACCACGTAAGACGTCGCAGGCGCATCGAACGCGCCCGCCGCTTTGCCATCGGTGTCGTAGAGGGTTTCGTGCGGTAACGGATGCGCCGCGAGCCAGCGACGAACTTTCTCCGGCGACTGATTGATTGCAACTGCCAGCGCGAGGAACTTCACCCGCTTGCCGTATTTTTTCTCGGCCTGAAGCAGCGTGGGCATCAGCTCTCGACAATTCGGGCACCAGGTCGCCCAGAACTCGATCAAGATCGGCGTCTTTCCAATGTATTTACTGAGATCGACCGCCTTTCCGTCGAGCGCATTGACCGTCACTGCCGGCGCGGCCGTCCCAACATCGATGCCGAGGTCCTGCCCCCGCATCACCTTCGGCGCACCGCTCACAGCAAGCGCCGACGCCAAAACCAGAATCGTCTTTCTGAATTCCATTCAGTCCGTCCCGTCGCCTGCAGCGGATAGCTATCAGCTAGCTGCTATCAGCTACCAGCGGTGTAGTGCGCCTTTAAAGACCGCAGTCCTAGATCAGTAATTGCCCCATCTGCACAAGGTAATACTCCGCAACACCCAACATGATCAGCGCAAATAACCGCTTGATCCACAACATCCACGTCCCAGCCCGCGGCAACCGAGCCAGAGTTCCGCTGAACAAGCCGACGATCACCAGCAGTGTGCACATCCCGAGCGAAAACACGAACAGATAGATAAATCCAAGCACCCCGCTCTTTGTCGTGGTAACCCAGGTAAGGACCGCCGCCATCACCGGCGCCGAGCAAGGCGCCGCAACGAGTCCGGACACCGCACCCATCAGAAACACTCCGTACGGAGTGCCTCCTTCTCCCACCGCCGACGCGCGTGTCAACAACCACGACGGCACACTCACCGGCACCACATCCAGCATTGCCAGCGCCGCGACGATCAGCAGATTCCCCATCGCGAAGTAGAGCCATGGATTGGTGCTCACCGATCCGAATAGCGTACCGGTCAGTCCCGCGAACAAGCCGAGTGACGCGTAGGCCAGCGCGAGTCCTATCACGTACGTGAAAGTGAGGATCACTGTGCGTGCACGTGTCCTCGGTCCGACCCGCACTGAATTGCCACCGACGATCGCCGCGGTGATCGGAATCATCGGATAAATGCACGGCGCCAGACTGGTCAGTACGCCAGCGATAAAGAGAATCGGCAATGCCGTGATCGGACTTGCAGACAGTCGCTGGGAAATCCCGGAAAAATCCAAATACCTTCCATAGAAAGAACTGTCACGGAAAACTACCAGCTTGCGGCTGGCTGCTCATAGCCTGCGGCTTCGAGCATAAACAAACAAAGGGTCGGCGCTCGCGCACCGACCCAACTGTCGAACTAATCCAGGCTCACGGCCGCCGACTGAAAGCAGCCGGCCGCCAGCTGGCAGTTTCGGTTAACCTCTCACTGCTTGGTCAGTATCTGCTCGAACAAATCCAGCGCTCGGGGATCGCCGGACTGGCCCAGCCAGAACATTGCCTTCTTCCTGATCTCGGGATCCTTGTTCGTCTTCGCGATTGCAATCAGCGCGGGAACTCCTTCATCCCGCGGACGCTGCGAGAGTGCAAACACCGCTTGTTCGCGCACCTCCCGGTCGACGCCGTTGTCGACAACTAGATCCGAGAGACCGCGAGTCGCGGCGTCACCCGCGGCCTGACCCAGCCAGAAAACTGACTGCGTGCGCGTTGATCTTGGAAGATTGTCGTTGCGCGCAATCTTGATCAGCGACGGCCAGACATCCGTGCTATCCACGAGCGTCACCGGGAGAATCGCCTTCTCTCCCATGCTTCCGCGTTCCGTTTGTGCAATCGAGAGCAGATAGCTCGCGACCTCGCGCGCCGGGACCATCCCGAGATCGACGACGTCTGAACCAGCCGGACGCCAGCGACCCCCGACGTAGAACCTCACGTCGCTTATCTCACCGCGACGGCGATCGATCACCAACCGCCCCGGGCCGTGACTGCAGTCGTCTTCCCACTCTACATCGCGCGAGCTGTTCCACCTGTTGTCGCCCCACGTCATCCGGCCGCGCCCGTTTCCATGCGAGATGGAGTTGCCGCTGCCACAGATTTCCGGGCGAACGCTAAAGGACATCCGCACGCTTCCATCCGAAACCTTTGCAACCTGGCTGGCGACATTCTGTGCCTGCGCGGCTGGAGCCGCGAGGGTAGCGACGCCAATCGCCGCTGTCGCTACCCATGCCAATCCGCGCGCGCTCATTTGTTGATCAGATCGATGAGGAACTGCTGCACGCGCGGGTCACGCGACTGACCGAGCCAGAAGATCGCCTTCTTGCGCAGGTCAGCATCCTTCTCGTTCTTGGCGATCTCGAACATTTTGTCGATCGCCGCCGGCTCGCGCTGACGCTGCGACAGAACGAAGATGATCTGCTCCTTCATATCGGTATCGTTCATCCGGTCATAGAGCTGTGCCAGCTGCGGAATCGCAATTCCATTCTGGCCCGCCCAGAACAAGGCTTTCTTCCGCAGCTCGATGTCTTCCTTCGGATTGAGCGCAATGTTCATCAGCCACTGATCGTTGCCGGCGCCCTTCTGCTGCGACAGCGAGAACAGAATCTTCTCCTTCAGATCCTCGTTGCTGAGCCGCGAATAGAGCGACCGCAGGAACTCGGTATTCTCGCTCGAGCGGCGCTGGCCCAGCCAGAAAATCGCCTTCTCGCGCAGGTCGGACGATTCGCTCTCTCGTAGCGCGAAGTCGCGCAGGATCTGCTGTGCCCTCGGCTCGCTCTGCTGCGACAGCGAGAACAACGCTTTCTCCTTGATGTTCTCGTCGCCGTTGCCTTGCAGAATCTGCTCGAGCAATCCGGTCGAACCCGGCACCTGTGACAGCCAGAACACGGCCTGCTCGCGCACGTCCTGGTCCGGGTCACTGCGCGCGACATTCATCAGAATGTTGGCCGTTTCGTCCGTGCGCTTCTGCGACACGAGGAACACCGCCTTGCGACGCAGACCTGCCGAGCACGCGTCACGACGCTCGAGGACTTTCTTGAGGATCGGCATCGCCCGGTCAGCGTCCATCTGAAGCAGCGCATTCAGCGCCGCAATCCGATCGTCGTTGTCGTCACCATCGTCTGGACAGCTGCGGCCCTGCACGCGACTGCTACTGTTGTCGCCAGCGGTGCCCTCGGCCTTGCTGCTGATGTCGGCCGCACACGACTCGTCACCGCGCTTCGCCAGCTCACCACAGACGCGAGTGAACAGAGTCGTACCGTCTGAGGACTTCGCAATACTCGGATAACGAGTCTTCAATTCGTTGAGACGATCCCGTGCGTTGCTCAGATCGTCGTCACCGCCGCTGCGATAAAGCGAGTATGCCTCGTAGTACATGGACTGCCCAGCATAAGCCGACTGCGGGTAGCGCTGGGGAATGCTGTGGAATATCTCCGCGGCGCGCTTCCAGTCACTGCGCGCCATTGCTTCCCGCGCCAGCCTGTAAAGAGAGTCAGCCGGATCTGCTTTCGCCCACGGCTCCGGCGGAAGTGGATTGGCCTGCTGATCGAGCGACTTGAACTCGTCGCTGAGCTGCGGCTGCGCGGTGGTGAATCCCGGGCGCGCGAGGCTGGAGTCATTGGTTGAAGGGCTCACCGGAGCTTTTTGCACTCCGATCGCCGACGAAATTATTGCTGCTGCCGTGAGTAGGGTTCTCATAGTCATTGAAGGGTCCTCAACTGCCACGCTGCGCGCCCGCTGGAATCGCAGTGCGCAGCCTCGTCATTACATGGTTTTGCTGAAGCGTCTTTTCGATCAGGTCGCGATCCTGCGGCGTGCCGCCGGGCGATAGCTGCTGGACGATCTGGACGAGCACCAGCTCCAGGTCCTGCAGCAACGGCTTACGCTGTGGGTCGTCGCCAACTGGAGAGTCGAGCAGCAGACGCGTGTTGGTGAGCAGCTGGCGGGCCCATGTGCCCAGCTGCGCATCCATCTGTTGATCGGCACTCGAACGACTTCTGAATGAAGTCAGTAGAGCTTCTGCTTCACTGATATTCTGTAGTGCGGTGAGCTGATACGCGGAGCTCGGTGTCAACCTCGAGGGTTGAGACCGAACTGCATTGTCGCCCGCGTTGCTTGCGACATTCTGCGGAGCACGGCTCGGTCTGGGAACGGAACTGACACCGGCTTGCCTTCCGGAGTTCTGGGTTGCTGCAGATGCCACCCGATTGGGCGCACTCGCTTCGGCTGCTGGCTGCTCGCCGGACACGGTCACGCCAGGTACGGGAAGCGTAGTCGAACTCTTGCCCGCCACCGGCGTCGGCGTCGGTGCCGTCAAACGACCGATCCCAACGCCAGTTGCAACGAGCAGCATCGCTGCCGCTGCTGCGCCAAGCCATACTCGTGTTCCGAATCGTCTCTCATGAACCGGTGACGTTGTGCCGCCACCATAGACCACACGCGGTCCGGCCGTGCGCTTCGCCTGAATCGCAGCCCACATCTCTTCGCGGGGAACGCGAACCGGCGGCGCGTTGTAACCTTGTGCCGTCTTCTTGAGAAACTTCTCGAAATTTTCTTCGGTCATGACACCCACTCCGGTGCAAAGTCCGCCAGCATGACGCGCAGTTTGCTTCTCGCTTGAAACAGGTGCGACTTCGATGTTCCGATCGGGATTCCCATCGCTTCGCTGATCTCTTCGTGCGTGTAGCCTTCCACGTCGTGCATCACGAACACTGTTCTGTATTTCTCCGCCAGCGAGTCGATTGCTCTCGCCAGTCTCTCCTTCAGATCGGGCTCCGCTTCCTCTCTCGCGAAGCCGACCGTTATTCCCTCTTCAATCGGTGCTTCCCGGGTGCGCTGTCGCTTCGTTTTTCTCAAACCGTTCAGCGTTACCGAAAGACCGATCGAGTGTAGCCAGGTCGACAACGATGATTCCCCACGAAAGCTGCCGATCTTTTCGAAAGCCCGGATGAACGTGGCCTGCGTGAAATCACGCGCCAGCTCGTCGTCACCCGCCAGCCGGAACGTCAGCCGGTAGATCCGATCGACATATGTCTCGTACAGCTCACGCTCGGCGGCCGCATCGCCAGCAACCACACGCGTGATGAGTTGGGTATCGTTCACCGAGCTCCGAGACTCGTAGGCAACCAGTTGCATTGTCGAACTTCTGACAACGGCTGGGGGGAAAGGGTTGAGGTCTCTTTGAACGCGGCGTCTGGACCTCGCCGCGCACGGCCAATCACAAAACTCAAGCGGCGAGAGGAAGGCTTAGTGAGCAGCTACGCTGCGAGCGTTGCTACCGCTCGTATCCTCCAGCTCCGAGCTAGCTCAAAGCTGACTCTAACGCCAGTAGCGCCGCTGGTCGCCTAGCTGCTCACTAAGCTTGGGGCTCGGAGCTTTAGTTTTGTGATTGCCTGCTACAAGTCCCGACCTCTAAGCCGAGAAGTCGAAGAGCTACTTCCGCCCGAGGAGCCTGTCCCAAGCTCCCCCCGCCAACCCCAGAGCATACTCCGCCCACCACTTCCCGGCCGCTGGGCCGCCACCGCAGGTGCCGTCCGATTCGCCCGGAGCTTTGATCCAGAGGAAGGCATCAACCAGCGGATTCCCTGTGTGCGTCGTCGGCGTCTGGCCGATGCGCTGGCCGGTAGGGTTACACCAGTTGCCAGCGTTGCTCGCGTTCTGGCCATTGCGACTGGTGTCGATCACGAAGTGCTTGCCGCCGACGCGCTTCGAGACCTCCATGCCATAGGCGACGTTGACCGAGGTGCCGAGGAAGTTGGAGATGTTGAGGCTGAACCCATCGGCTTCGGCGATGCCGGCGCGATTGAGGCGGTTCGCCATGTCGGCTGGATTCACCCATTTCGCATGACCCGCGTCGATGTAGACCGCGGCACCCTTCGCTTTCAACACGCGCACTGCGTCATGAATCAGATCCAGGCGCTCCTGCTGCTGCTGCGCGTTGAGGCAGCTCATGCCAGCGAGCGCATCTGGCTCGAGAATCACCACCGCTTTGCGATTGCCGATACCGTTGGCGAAGGAGCGGATCCAGCGCTTGTACGCGTCAGCGCCGCCTGCACCCCCTGCGGAGTACTGCCCGCAATCACGATTCGGAATATTGTACGCGACAAAAACCGGCAGCGCGTTAGCGCCGGTAATGCGCGAGACGGCGCTTGAAACGTCACGCCCGATGTCGACGTTCCAGCCACCCATCCACTGCGCCAGCGGCTGCGCGGCAATCTTGTCCATCAGCGCAGCATCGGCGGGACGGCTGTTGCGCCACGCGTCAGCCTGGCGCTTTGCCGAGGAAGCAGGATCGACGAAAAGCTTTGCGCCGGAGAAGAGATTTATGAACGCGCGACTCACCGTCTGCGCGGCAGCCGCAGAGGCACCGGCCGTCGAGCACACCGCTATCGTCAACGCTACCCAAGCAGCGTTGCGAGCTCTTGCGAGATTTTCCGCGCGCATTGCATTGCGCGCATTAAGAGTACGCGTCATAGCAGGCAAATACGCTCACGAGCGCTGTGACCAGAGAGCCACAGCCGTGATCGGCGAGATATAATCCGTTATCGGCCAGCGCGGTACTTACGCGCCCGCTCCCTGCTGATACCCCCTCTCACTCTGCTGTTCCTGAGCGCTCGCGGGTTTTCTGGTCGAAGGCACGCGCCCTGCCTTTTTTGTTTGCCTTCCTATTTGAGCGCGAGAGAAACGCTTTCGCAGAACCTGCAGCTATGAAGTGAGGGTAAACATGGGCACACAGAGTTACCGCGAAGTCGAGAGCCGCGAGCTCCCACGTTCGGTTCGACTTCGGCGGACAGGGCGTACGGCAGGGAACGCAGCGGTCCGGGGGGCACCGAAGCACTACAGCGAGACCCGGGAAACCGAGAAGGATCCCGTCACCCAGGCGCTTGGATGGTTCAGCATCGCACTCGGAGCTGCCGAGCTTTTTACACCAGGCGCGGTCGCGCGAGTGGTTGGCGTCGACGAAGACGAAAATCGCGGGCTGCTCCGAGTCTATGGAGTACGGGAGCTGCTCGCCGGCGCGGCGATCATCAGTCGGCCGAAGCCTACCTATTGGATGTGGAATCGAGTGCTCGGCGATTGCATCGATCTCGCGTCGCTTTACCGGGCGATGCGCACACCGGGCAACAATCGTGTGAAGCTCGCCGTTGCGACTGTCGCCGTGCTCGGAGTCACCGCGCTCGATATCGCATGCAGCGTAGGACTTACCAGCGAGGCCAAGCCCAGCACCGGGCACGATGAGGGGAGCTTCATGCTGCCGGAAACCGTTGACGGTACGCAGCTGTTGAGCGCTGTGATCACGGTCAACAAGCCAGTCGACAAGGTCTACGCCTTCTGGAAGGATCCGGCGAACTACCCTCGGTTCATGAGCTCCCTGGAGTCCGTCCAGATAACCGGCGACCGCACCTCGCACTGGAAGGTGAAATCACCGATTGGGCTCAGCGTAGAGTGGGATGCGGAAGTTGTTAACGACGTGCCTAACGAGCTGATCGCGTGGGAGTCGGGCGACGGCGACGTAACCAACACCGGAACCGTTCGGTTCAAGGAGGCTGCGGGAAATCGCGGCACGGAGATCGAGCTGGCGATGCAGTTCAAACCCAAAGCCGGCGCGGTCGGAGCGAAGATCGCCAGCCTTTTCTCCGCCGTCCCGAGGACACAGTTATCGAACGATCTGCGCCGGTTCAAGCAGTTGATCGAGATCGGTGAAGTGGTGAAGTCTGATGCTACCGCCATCCCGGGAATGCACCCGGCTCGGCCACTCAAGTACAGCGAACTGGAGGCTTGAGCGATGAGAGCCACATGCTGGGAAGGAGCGAAGCACGTGAAGGTCGAGGACGTGCCTGATCCAAAGATCCTGAATGAAGGCGATGCAATTGTCCGCATCACATCAACCGCCATTTGCGGTTCGGATCTGCATCTCTTTAATGGCTTCGTGCCGACGATGGAGCACGGTGACATCCTCGGCCACGAGTTCATGGGTGAAGTGGTCGAGGTCGGGAGGAAAGTGAAGAAGGTCAAAGTCGGTGATCGGGTCGTAGTTCCATTCCCGATCGCGTGTGGTGCGTGCTGGAGTTGTCAGCACGACATGTGGTCGCTGTGCGAGAACAGCAACCCAAACGCCTGGATCGCCGAGAAGATGATGGGGCACTCACCCGCGGGAGTATTCGGCTATTCGCACATGATGGGCGGATTCGCCGGCGGCCAGGCAGAATATGCGAGAGTTCCCTTCGCCGACGTCGGACCGCTGAAAATTCCCGAAGATCTTGCGGATGACAAAGTGCTGTTCCTTTCCGACATCTTCCCGACCGGCTACATGGGCGCCGAGATGTGCAACATCAAGAGGGGCGACACCATCGCCGTCTGGGGCTGTGGTCCGGTCGGCCAATTCGCGATTGCCAGCGCGCGACTGCTTGGCGCGGAATACATCATCGCGATCGACCGTTTCCCCTACCGTCTGCAGATGGCGAGAGAACGAGCTGCGGCAGACGTCACGATCAACTACGAGGAAACGAACGTCCTGGAAGCGATCAAGGAGCTTACCGGAGGACGCGGTCCTGACGCGTGCATCGACGCGGTCGGACTCGAGGCCCACACTCCGGGACTCCATGGGCTTTATGACAAAGCGAAGCAATCGATGAGATGGGAGAGCGATCGTATCAGCGCGCTCCGTCAGGCAATTCTGTCCTGTCGCAATGGAGGCACTGTCTCGGTTATCGGCGTTTATGCCGGTTACGACGACAAGTTTCCACTCGGCTCGGTCATGAATCGGTCGCTAACCATCAAGACCGGTCAGTGTCATGTGCATCGCTACATGAAGCCGTTGCTGGAGCACATCCAGAATGGAGATATCGATCCAAGCTTCGTGATCACGCACAAGATGTCGCTGGAAGACGCTCCGGTCGGCTACGATATCTTCAATCAGAAGGAAGATGACTGTCTCAAGGTAGTACTCCAGGCATAAGGGTCTGGAACATGCGCGGCAACCAGTGATACACTGGGCCGCGCATGTCCACACCTGAGAAAAACCCCCCTGACGCAGAGACCACTCCACATCCTGACATCTCGCGTCAGTCGCCGTGGAGATTGCTGGGACGCGCCTTGCTGTTGCGATGTCCTAACTGCGGCGCAAAGCACATTTTCACCGGGTTTTTTGTCTTGAAAGAGCGCTGCCCCAACTGCGGGATCCTGCTCGAGCGCGGCGAATCCGATGCCTGGCTCGGAGCATACACGCTGAATCTGATCGCGGTGGAAGTTCTGCTCGCCGCGGCATTCGTCGTGGTGATGGTAGTGACGTGGCCGAAGCCCCCGTGGGATGCGCTCGAGTGGGGCGGCGTAGCGCTTTCGATTCTCGGTGCGATTCTCTGCTACCCGTTCGCCAAGACAACATGGCTAGCTGTCGACTTGATGTTCCGACCCCAGCGCCGGGAAGATTTCATCACACGGGTGAAATAAAAAAAAAACGGCGAGGCTCAGGTCTCGCCGTTTCACTTTGTCGGGAGCTACTCGCCTGCCGGCACCGACGGTGACGGAAGCATGGCGACGTTGACATCGATCGGCAGCTTCACCCCGTTGTGGGTCTCGACGACATCGAGAATGCCCTGCCACACCTGGGCGAAAGAATGTCCGACTTCCGTAGGATCCTTGTCGGGCGCGAAGCCGCGACCGCTGGCAATCCAGAACGGCGGATCCTTGGAGATGCCGGCAGCAGTGAAGACTTGCTTCACGTCACGGTAAATCAGATCAGCGTTGTGGCTGTGCGCGTAGTAGCCGGGAGTGAAGCGACCATCCGCAAGGACTGCCGCGGTCCACGCCTCGTAGTACGCGCGCATTGCCTTCGGCACAGATTCCATCCGCTCGATGTCGAGAAAGATGACGGTTCCTCTCGCAAAACCCTCGGCCGATGTTTTCGTTATCGCGTCGTTTGCATCAGCGGTTCCACGCGACGCATTGACGAAATGGCTCGAGCACGAAGCGTTGGGTGACGCGCGCGGCGCAACGAGAATTTTCACTGGAACGCGCTTGCTGACGTAACGCACTACTCGCTTTCCGCTTTTCAGCTTTACCGTTGTGCGCGCTTTTTTTGTCACATACCGGGTAACCGTCACTTTCTCACCCGGTGTCCTGCCCCAGGTCTGCTGGCCAACATAGATCACCGCCATTCCCCAACCCATGTCAGTGAGAGTCTGCCGCTTTCCTTCCCACGTGTCGTCGGTGTGGCAAGGCGCAGATAAGTAGTAGCCGACCCAGCTGTATGGTTTGTCTGCCGTCAGCCACGCCCGCATCGCGTCGTCGCCCGGGTAGGCGAAAGTATCGAACCCAAGATGCGGGCCGTCGTCGGAAAGGTCGTTGGCGATATTTTCCGCAGCAGTGGAGACCACGTCACCGATGGACGCAGTTTGGATCGGCGTCGTCCCCGTGCTCACGATCAATCCGGCTGTGAGCAAAGCCAGAATAGACCGCCAGTCAATTTTTGGCATTGCTATCTCCTGGCTCGGGTGAGCGGGGAAAAGAGGTCGTTGGGCTATACCCTCCCAATCGAGATCGTTCCGCTGACCTCTCTGCCTGTCCCTGGCAGGTGACAGATGAGCCAAAGCCGGACTTTGGCAGTGTCGTAACCATCAACGGATCAACAAGTTAGCGTTTTGGCATGGCTGGCTTTCCTCATGCCAGATAAGGCGCCAACCTCTTCCGTGGAGTCGCTTATGCACCACCTGCGACGCATGTTGATAGGTCTCTCTGGAGTCCTATCGTATTTGGCAGTACCTGCTGCTCTACACGCCCAGGTTGCTGGCGGAGTCGAGCTCTTTGGCGCCCTCGATAACTCGGACCCAATCACTCGTACCCTCGGTGGACTTTCGCTGAGCCTGGGGACGCCGTACGTCGGCATCCGGGGGAGCGGCGCGATCGGACAGTCGACACTGACGCCGCAGCTTGGCGCCACGACGACCGGCCCCTCCGATGTTGTGTGGTCAACGAACGCGGATCTGCTTCTCGGACCAATGAACGCGGGACTCGGCGAGGGATTTATGCCTTATACCTTCGTCGGCCTTGGTCTGGAGAGCGCTGCACAGCCTACAACGTTTACCGATGCAATCCGCACCTGGGGTTACGGTGGCGGAATCCAGCTCGGCCTCGGCAGTCTCGTGTCAGTAAACGGTGAAGCGAGATTCAAACGGCTCGCAGCGCCGGCGACGTATGCCGATTCGCAGTTCGTGAGAGGCGTCGAGTATCGCGTCGGAATTGGCTTCCACTTTGGCGGCGGACGCTCGCGGTCCTCAGTTTACTCGCGTCGCACCGTTGATCGACCCCCCAGTGCGTCGCGTCCGTCTCGCACATCACCATCGCGTGCCGGCATCAACTGGCCAGTTGTCAGCACTACCTCTGCGAGCGGAGCCGCTCGCAGAGTTGTGCCGACCGCGGAACAGTACATTGGCGTGCCTTACGTCTATGGTGGAACCTCACCCCGAACCGGTTTTGATTGCTCGGGGTTCGTTCAGTATGTGTATGGTCAGAA
>Ga0070716_100000645_pt1 | contig 14813 bp, 12 predicted proteins | sample LARL112metaG_FD_71395 | JGI IMG/M metagenome (GOLD analysis project Ga0070716, IMG submission 71395) | Corn, switchgrass and miscanthus rhizosphere microbial communities from Kellogg Biological Station, Michigan, USA - LAR L11-2 metaG | ecosystem: Host-associated > Plants > Roots > Rhizosphere... | reverse complement strand
CCTGCCCGACCGTGCGCAACTTCGACATGGTCGACCAGGACCCGAGCGACAACGTGACCACGGCCTACCTGCTCAACCCGGCCACCGGCCGGACCGCGCAGGCCACCTCGGCCAACAAGGCCCGCATGCCGAATGCCGAGATGCTGGTCAACGGCAGCGACAACGGCCTTATCGACAACTTCCTCGACCCGGCGCTCGGCTGTACCCCGCTGAAGGCCCCCGACCTGGGGAACCGAGGCGTGATGAGCACGTCCCAGGCGCTCGACGAACTGCTCGCCGCCGGGAACGAGCCGAAGAACGCGGCCCTGATCCCGGAGAACGACGGGATGGTCACCGACATCGGCGGCAACATCGACCTGTCCAAGGCCAACCTCTACCGGTCCGAGATCGGGCAGCCGCTGGTCAATAAGCGGACCCAGGCGAGCAGCAGCCCGCAGATGTTCTGCCAGAACCTGATCAACATCCAGACGCCGTTCCTCGCGGCCAACGAGCGGCTCTTCGCGGCCGCGCCCTCGCCGGTGCCCACGGTGGGTGACACCCTGTACACCTTCCTGGCCAGCCGGCTGGCCGGGTCGTTCGACGAGCTCAACTGCCAGAACTTCGGCCTGGCCCAGCCGGTCACCGGCATGGTCACCAACGGAGCCGGCGCGGCCACCCAGGTCACGCTGAACACCGCCCAGCAGATCGCCTCGTTCTGAGGCGATGACGCCGCTCATACCGGATCGGGCATATCGGGCCATAGGTAAACTAACTACTGTCCGGTAACCCCTCTCCCCCCCTGGGGTGCCGGGCACCGCCCGGCCTGGGCGCCCAGGCCGGGCCTCTCTTCCTTCGGGTGGTCCTTCAGCCAGCCACGGCGCCGAGCGGATCGCGGTCCGCGGCCGTGGCGTCGTCCCGGTCGGTGGAGACGGTGAGGTCGTGCCAGGCGGCGTCGGCCTCGGCCCGCGCCCGGGCGGCCGCCGTCGCGTAGGCGTAGGCCTCGCTGCCCAGGATCAGCCGCAGCGGGGGCTCGGCCATAGCGGCCACGTCGAGGACGACCCGGGCCACCTTGGCCGGGTCGCCGAGCGCGTTCGCGCTCCCGAGGTCGTGGTGCAGCCGGGCCATGGCGCCGACGGTCGGCTGGTACGGCTCGCTGACCGGCGGGACCCGCATGGAGGATCCGGCCCAGTCGGTCCGCATGCCGCCGGGTTCCAGGACGGTGACCTTGATACCCAACGGGCCGACCTCTTTCGCCAGGACTTCGGAAAAGCCACCGACCGCCCACTTGGCCGCCTGGTAGGCCGACAGGCCCGCCGTCGCCAGACGCCCGCCGATCGAGGAGACCTGGATGATGTGGCCGCCGCCCTGCTCGCGCAGCAGCGGCAGCGCCGCCTTGGTCACGTTCACCACGCCGAACAGGTTCGCCTCGACCTGCGCCCGGAAGTCCGCCAGCGTCATGTCTTCAACCGACGCGAGGTCGGCGTAACCGGCGTTGTTGACCACGACGTCGATCCGGCCGAACGCCTCGGCTCCCGCGCTCATCGCGGCCGCGGCGGCATCGGCGTCGGTGACGTCGAGCCCTACCGGCAGGATGCGGCCGCCGTAGCGGCCGGCCAGGTCGGCCAGGGTTTCGGGCCGGCGGGCGGTGGCGACCAGCTGGTGCCCCGCGGCCAGGGCGGCCTCGGCGATCTGGCGGCCGAGCCCCCGGCTGCTGCCGGTGAGAAAGAAGACCTGCGGCATGATTCCTGCTCCTTCGCGACGCGAATACTTAACACAACACCGTTTCGATAATAACAGAACATCGTTGCGTTATGTAGACTGGCTGCCGTGACGACCGCCGAAGCCTTCCAGCGGGCCCGCCGTCCCGAGCAGAAGCTGCAGCGCCAGGACGCGATCCTCGGCGCCGCCCGCGACCTGGCCCGGCGGGACGGCGTCCGCAACGTGAGCCTGGCCGACATCGCCGCGCGGATCGGCATCCACAAGTCGGCGCTGCTGCGCTACTTCGAGACCCGCGAGCAGATCTTCCTGGAGCTGACCGCCGCGGCCTGGCGGGACTGGGCGCAGGCTGTGCACGCCGGGCTGGACGCCGCGGCCCCGGGGGACGCCGCCCTGGTCGCCGCCGTGTTCGCGCGCAGCTTCGCCGACCGCCCGCTGTTCTGCGACCTGATCGCGCACACGCCGCTCAACCTGGAGCGCAACGTCTCACCCGCGGCGGTGCGCCGCTACAAGCTGACCTCGCTCGGGGCGGTCGACGAGGCGGCCGCCCTAGTGCAGAGAACCCTGCCGACCCTGACCCTGGCCGAGGCCAGGGAGTTCGTCGCCACCCTGGCCTCGCTGGCCGGCTCGCTCTGGCAGATCGCCAACCCGGCGCCCGCCCTGGCCGAGCTGTTCGCCTCCGATCCGGCGCTGGCCCAGGCCTGCGTCGACCTGGCGCCCCGGCTGCGGCGGACCGCGGAGATCCTGCTGGCCGGGCTGATCCCGAGCCGGAGGAAGGCCTAACGCCGCGGGCGTACCCGGTAGTCACAACGAGACAACATAGCGGAACAGGGGCAAGAGGGTTAGGGCCCCAGTGTCAGGGCCCCAGTGTCAGGGCCAGAGCAACTGCCTGACCCAGCCGGAGCCGGTCCGCCGGTAGCGCAACCGGACGTGCCGCCGGTCCGGGTCGCCCTGCCAGAACTCGACCTCGTCGGCGGTCAGCGCGTACAGCGTCCAGTCCGGTGCGACGAGCCCGGGATCGGCGCTGACCCGGGCCTGGGCCTGTTTGAACGCGCGGTCGAGCTCGGCCAGGTCGTCGAGCGGTTCGGACTGGCTGCCGGCCAGCGCCTCGGCCCGCGAGGCCGGCGGCCGGGCCAGGAAGTCGGCCGCACTGGCCTGCGCGCCCGCCGGGACGACCGCACCGCGGATGCGGATCTGCCGTCCCTGCCCGGGCCACCAGAACGACAGCGCGGCGTGCGGGTTGACGGCGAGATCCCGGCCCTTGCCGCTGGCCGCGCCAGAGGCGAAGTACCAGTTGCCCGCGCCGTCGACGTCCTTGCAGATCAGCACGCGTGACGAGGGGCGCCCTCGGTCGTCGGCGGTGGCCAGGGTCATGGCGTGCGGCGCCGGGACCGCGTCCTTCAGGGCCGCCTCGAGCCAGCGCAGGAACAAGGTGACCGGGTCGTCCGGCACGTCGTCCGGGTCGAATTCCGGCATCCCGTCCGGGAACACCCGCTGGGAGCGGAGCAGTTCGCGCAGGCTTGGTGGCTCAGCGGCCATCGTGTCGTCTCCCTTCTGGCCTTGACACCCTCAACCCTGCCACGTGCTTGGCCGGCCCTCCCCTTGGCGGTCCCGCCGGGCCGGTCTACCTTAGTAGTCACAGTGAGACAACTGGACATCGGAGGGCATCAGATGAGCCTGGCGGACGACGTAAAGGCCCCGATCCGGCACGCGGATCGCTTCTTCATCGGCGGGCAGTGGGTACAGCCCTCGTCCGACGCCACCATCAAGGTGATCGACTCCGGCACCGAGGAGCTCTACTTCAGCGTGGCGGAGGCGCAGGCGGCCGACATATCCCGGGCGGTCGAGGCCGCGCGGGAGGCGTTCGACAGTGGCCCCTGGCCGCGGTTGACTCATGCCGAACGGGCCGGGATCCTGCGCGCCATCGGCGCCGAGCTGGCCCGGCGCAGCGACGACCTCGGCCAGCTCTGGCCGCGTGAGTCCGGCGTGCTGCACGCCATCGCCCGCTTCGGCGGGGCCGGCGCGCAGGTGACCTTCGACGCGTTCGCCGACCTGGCCGCCACGTTCCCGTTCGAGGAGCAGGCCAAGCCGGAGGCCGGGGAGTTCGGCCTGCTCGTCCGCGAGCCGGTCGGGGTGGTCGGCGCGATCATCCCGTGGAACGCCCCGATGGCGCTGATCAGCTACAAGGTCGCGCCCGCCCTGCTGGCCGGGTGCACGGTCATCCTGAAGTCTTCGCCCGAGGCGCCCGGCGAGGGATACCTAATCGCCGAGGCGGCCGAGGCGGCCGGCCTGCCGCCGGGCGTGCTCAACGTGGTGACCGCCGACCGGGAGGTCTCCGAGCTGCTGGTCCGCGATCCGCGGGTGGACAAGATCACCTTCACCGGGTCGACCGCCGCCGGGCGGCGGATCGCGTCGATCTGCGGCGAGCGGATCGCCCGCTGCACGCTGGAGCTGGGCGGCAAGTCGGCCGCGGTGATCCTGGACGACATGGACATCGCGACCGCCGCGCGGACCTTGGCTTCGGCCGAGTGCTTCCTGTCCGGGCAGGTCTGCTCCTCGCTGACCAGGATCGTGGTGCCCAGGAGCCGGCACGACGAGCTTCTGGAGGCCCTGGCCGGCACGTTCTCCCAGGTGCGGGTGGGCGACCCGTTCGACGCGCAGACGCAGATGGGCCCGCTGGTGGCCAGCCGGCAGCGGGACCGGGTCGAGGGCTACATCGCCAAGGGTGTCGCGGACGGCTTTACCCTGGCCACCGGCGGCGGCCGCCCGAAGGACCTGGACCGGGGCTGGTTTGTCGAGCCCACCGTGTTCGGCAACGTCGACAACTCCTCGGTGATCGCGCAGGAGGAGATCTTCGGGCCGGTGCTGTCGGTGATCCCCGCGGCGGACGAGCAGGACGCGGTGCGCATCGCCAACGACACCATCTACGGCCTGAACGCGTCGGTGTTCACCCACGACGTCGACCGGGCCCGCCAGGTCGCGGGGCAGCTGCGCTCCGGCACCGTCGGGCACAACGCGTTCCGCACCGACTTCAGCGTCTCGTTCGGCGGCTTCAAGCAGTCCGGCATCGGCCGCGAGGGCATCCACGAGGGACTGCCGCACTTCCTCGAGACCAAGTTCGTCATCCTCGAGGGCCGCCCGGCGGGCTACGAGAACCCCGAGGCCTAAGGAGGAACCGCCACCCGGCCCGTTCGGTAGTGTCTGGTCGTGATCATCAGGCGGGCCACCGAGCAGGACTGGCCGCTGATCTACCCGATCTACGCCGCGATCATGGCCGAGGGGAAGACCTACCCCTTCCCCCAGGGCCAGTCGCTGGACGAGGCTCGCCCCTGGTGGATGGAGGAGCCGCCGGGCCAGACGGTCGTGGCCGTCGCCGACGGCGTCATCGTGGGCTCGGCCAAGATGGGGGCCAACCGGCCCGGCCGCGGGTCGCACGTGGCCACGGCGTCGTTCCTCGTCGATCCGGCCCGCCAGGGCCAGGGCACCGGCCGCGCGCTCGGGGAGTACGTCCTGGACTGGTGCCGGCGGATGGGCTTTGCCAGCATCCAGTTCAACGCGGTCGTGGAATCCAACGCCCCGGCCGTTCACCTGTGGCAGGCACTCGGGTTCCGGATCATCGGCACCGCCCCCGCCTCCTTCGACCACCCCGAGCACGGCCTGGTCGGCCTGCACATCATGTTCCGTCACCTTTAAGCAGAGGCCGGTGATCCGGCTCGGCGTCAACGTGCCCAACTTCGGCCCGCAGACGCGGTCTGCGCCGCCCTGACGTGACGGAGCCGCCAGGGCTGGGGCCGCCGTTTACTCGGTACCTGCGACCTCATAGTGGTTGACCCTGAGGTCCCGCTCGATGAGGAACTGGTCGTCGTCGGGAAAGAAGACAGCCGTGCTGATGTCCTGGCCGGCGAAGGCTTCAATGGCGGCCCGGGACTCCCAGAAGCTCACCGTGATGAACTCGGCCCGGTCGCCCTCGGTCCGCCAGAGCAGCCAGGCCCCGCGGTTGCCCGGCGTGCTCTGGTAGCCCTCGATTCCGGTCCGCTGCACATAAGCCGCATATGCGGGAGCATCCTGCGCCCGGACCGCTCCCCGCCAGATTCTCGCAATCATCTCAGGCCGCTCCTGCCTAGGTACGAATAGCCGACCTGCTGGCACCTGCCCGCCAGCACCAGCGCAAAACGAGCCCTTCAGCAAGGCCCGCTCCCTAACCGATGAGCGTTTCCTTCGGCCGCACGACGCAGAACTCGTTTCCCTCGGGGTCGGCTAGGACCGTCCAGGACTCGGCGCCGGTCTGCCCGATGTCGACCCGGCGCGCTCCGAGCGCGAGGAGGCGGTCGATCTCCTGATCGCGGTCCGCGGCACTACTGGTCAGGTCGAGATGCACGCGGTTCTTGACCGTCTTGGGCTCGGTGACCGGCATGAAGCACATGCCGACGGGCGCGTTCACGTCGGTCCCGATGACGATCTCGTTCTCCCGCTCGGACAGGACCTTCCAGCCCAGCGCCTGGGTCCAGAACCGGGCCAGGCCGCGCAGGTCGTGAGCGTCGACGACGATGTGATGAAGTCGGACAGGCATGCTGCCAGTATGCGCGGCACGCCTGTCCGCGTCGCGGACGTGGTCACCACCAAAGGGCGGATCTTACTTGGGCGGGCCCACCGCCGGACCGTAGCTTGTCTGTTTCCAGGCACCCTTGAGCGGATCCGAACTCCCGGGATTGAGTTTAGGAGTAACGTCCGTGTCGTTTTCCAGCTTCGTGATCCAGACTTCCGCCGCCCGCGCAATTATTGTGATGGGGAATCCTTTCACGAAATCGTTCGGCGGGACTGCCGATATAGACTTCACTATTAGTGTCGCATTCTTATTTTCGTCGGGTTGAAGTTCCTGGACGCTATAGAATGTGGCGATGGCCTCATCGTCCTGGATTGCCTGGCCGGATATCTCGATATACGCTTCTTCGTCGAACCCGCTGATGTCGATCGCGAGGGTGATTGAGCTGTCGTCGTTGAGTTCGACCCTGGAGACTGCGCTGTACGGCATTAGTAGATCCTTTCTCGCGTTTGTTCGTGCTGGGCCAGGTAACCGAGTGATTCGCGGGTGCCTGGGAGATTGCCCTTGCGCTGATAGAGCTCAAGGGCCTGGGTGGCCGCGGCTTGCGCTTCGGCAAAGCGCTCGGACGTGGCTAGGACGTGGGCCAAATCGAGCAAGGCATCGGCATGCTGGTTCAACATGTCCGTCTGCGCCGCCAGTGCTACCGCGGAGGATGCGAGTTCCGCTGCTTCGGCATGGTGGCCACGGTTGGCCCTGATCCTGGCCGACAATCCCTGACAGAGGATCTGCGCTGACGGGTCCTCGCCTTCAGCCGCCTCCTGGCTTATCTGAATCAGCTCGCCAGCTTCGGCATATCGCTTTTCGCCCTGCGCCACGATGGCTCGGGCCAATAGCGCTGCTGTGATGGATAGGAAACCTTTCTCGCCCATCCGGCTGAGCGATTCGTAGCCGTGGCGGAGATGCATCTCGGCGGCCACGGGATCGTCGGCGAGCATCGCGATGAAGGCGGCGGGCTGGGTTGCTGTCGCGGTCATCGTCGGGCCGAGAATGTCCAGATGGGTTTCGGTCCGGCTCAGGGTGGCCTCCGCCATCACGGCCTGATCTTGCATGGCATACAGGCCGGCCATGTGCTGGAGGATCACGGTTTGCCCTCGAGGGTGGTTCCCGATCTCGTCAAGGTAATCCTGACAGCGCCGTATCCCCTCGGCGGCCGGCGTCGGGCCCCACATGGCCGCCGACGCCAGCCAGCCGAGTATTTCGGCCAGTTGCCGCCGGTCGTTGGCCCGTCGAGCGTAATCCGCGGCACGTAGCCAGGCCTCCTCGGCCGCGGCGGATCTCGCATGAATCCAGTGCATGGCGGCCTGCAACTGCAGGACTCGGCAGAGGCCGAGTTCGTCCGCGTCTCGGGCAAATTGGTTACGCAATCCCGGCAGCACCTGAGCAATTTCGTCAGCCGCCTTATTCGGGGCCAGTTCCAGACCCGACATGAGGGCTTGAGTCCTGGCGTGAGCACGCTGTACCTCGTCGCCGTGGGCGGCGGCGATGCGCTGGGCGTCGTCGAGCGTCGTCATGGCCCTCTCAAGCTGCCCGGCCTCGGTCAGCGCGGCGCCGAGGCTGGTGTAAAGCCGCGCGAGAGCAGGGTCATCGCCTGGCAGCAGCGCTGCCGCGCGAACGAAGAGATTCACCGCCCCGACCGCGTCGTCGCGGTCTTGCGCAGCACGCCCGGCCGCCTCGAGGTGGCTGGCGGCCCGTCGCGGCAGCGAGCTCGACCGGGCTTCGGCGGGCCGCAATTCACTCAGATATCGGACGGACCGTTCGAGGTGGTAGCCGAGGATCTCCGGGCGTGCGCTGTCCGGTTCCCAGAGCACGTACTCGAGCCAGTCGGCGAAGCGGTGGTGCAGTTCGGCCCGAAGTGATTTGGGGATCGCCCGGTAGGCCGCTTCCTGGATCAGGATGTGCCGGAAGCTGTACTCCTCCCGGGGGCGTCGATCCGACGGATCGTGATGGACCAGCCGCTTCGCGACGAGGGTCTGGAGGTTGCGGCTGAGCGGGCCGCGGGCCTCTGGCGGCAGCAGTTCCCGGACCGCCTGTACGCCGAAGTCCTTCCCGACGATGGCCGCCCGGGCCAGCACGCTGCTCGCTCCCGGACCAAGCCGCTGCAGGCGCTCCCCCAGCAGGGCCTGGATCGTGGGCGGCAGCACCGGCCAGATCTCGCCCCCGGCCTGTTCGCTGAGCGAGACCGCCAATTGCTCGAGGTAAAGCGGATTGCCGGCCGCCGTCTCGAGCAAGTGGGCCCCGGTTGACGACGGAATGCCCTGATCCCCGGTCAGTGAATTCAGGAGCGCCGCGGCGGAGCTGTCAGCGAGCGGCGTGAGCTCGATGGAGAAGGCTCTTTCTATTCCCGCCGCCCAGGCAGGACGCTGTTCGAGTAGTTCCGGGCGGGCGACGCAGACCAGGACAACCGGCGATTGCCCTTGCTGGACGGCGAGCGATTCCACTAGGTCGAGGAAGGTCGACTCGGCCCAGTGCAGATCCTCGAAAACGACCAGCAGCGGCCGGGACCGCGCCAGGGTCTCGAGCAGCCGGCGGGCCGCCCAGAAGATTTCCGCAGCATCCAGCCTGCCCTGATTTCCGGGTCCGAGAGCGAGGCTCAATCGCGCGGCGACCTCAGTGGCGTCAGGCTCGCCATCGAGCAGGGCCTTGATCTTGTCCGGCGAATCGTCGCCGCCGCACGCCTGGCGGATCATCTCGCGCAGCGGCCAGAACGTGATGCCCTCCCCGTAGGAAAGGCACTGGCCGGTAAGAACAGTCATCTCATGACCGAGACGGCGCTCAACCTCATAGACGAGCCGTGTCTTGCCGATTCCCGCCTCGCCGATCACCGTCACCAGCGTGGTCACCTGTTCGTGGCTGGCCACCGCGCAGGCCGCCGCGAGCTGCCGCAGCTCCTCGTCCCGGCCCACCAGGGGCACGTCCAGACGCAGGGCCAGCGGGCGCACCGCCTCCTGCGCGGATCGCAGGACGAAGCGATCGGGACCGGCACCTTCCGTTTCGATGGCGGCCACGGCCAGTTCTCGCGTCTGCCGGCTGATGAGGATCTGGCCAGGCTCGGCGGCCTCCGCCAGCAGCACCGCCTGGGCACCCACGTTCCCCGCCGATCCGAGCGGAGCCGACCCTCCCACCAGCGCCTCGCCCGTGGCAACACCGAAGCGGCAGGTCAGGCTCACGCCATAGCGGCGCAGCATGTCGGCCAGCTCGGAGGTGAGTACGCGGCGCGTTTCCAGGCTCGCCCGCATCGCCCGCAGGGCATCGTCTTCGTGCACCGAAGCGGCGCCGAACACGCCTATCAGCCGCTCGTCCGCGTTGATCGCCAGCTTTCCCCCGTACCGCTCCAGGACTGCTGTCAGGCCAGAAACCGCCTGCTCGATGACGACCTCGTACGCTTCCGGATCCACTGACATGCCCGCGTCGGAGGCCACCCGCAACAAAACGCAGACGACCGTGACGGGTCTGCGGGCCAGGGGTTCTCCGGTTGTGGCCGATACCGGCGAGACCAGCGAGTCCTGACGCAAGATGGCGGTCTCGAGCTCACGGAGCTGCGGCGACGGCTCCAAACCCAGCTCGTCCCGCAGCACGCTCCTGAACTCGCGGTAGACCTCGAGCGCTTCGGCCTGCCGGCCGTCGCGATAGAGGGCCAGCATGAGCTGGCCGCGCAGACGCTCCCGTACGGGATGGTCAGTGACTAGCCGTTGTAGCTCAGCGACAAGGACACCGGTCCGGCCGAGGGCTAGGTCCGCCTCGACTCGCTCTTCCAGGCACGTCAGGTGCAGCTCCTCCAGACGCACGATCTCAGCCTGGGCAAACGGTTCGTAACGGAAATCTGCCAGCGCCGGGCCCTGCCACAACGACAGCGCCTGTCGCAACGTCCGGGCTGCCTGCTCCGCCCCCCCTGCCGTCAGGGCCTCGCGGCCCTCCGAGACCAGCTGCTCGAACCGGCTGACGTCCAGCTCTTCGGGAAAGATCCGCAGCAGATAACCCGCCGCTTCGGTCATGAGGCGACCCCGCGGGAGCACCCGCCGTAGTCGTGAGATCGCCGCCTGAAGGGAGTTCGCCGCACCGGAAGGAGAGTCCTCACCCCAGAGATCCATCAGGAGTTGATCGCTCGGGACGACCTCGTTCGCGCGAAGCAGCAGGCTGACAAACACGGCGCGTTGGCGGACGCCGCCCAACGGGATGCGTCGGCCGCCCTCTTCGAGCTGGAACGAGCCGAGAATCCGTGCCTGCATCGTGCCCTCCCGCCGCGATGCCAGCGGGGTTTTACCCCCAAAGGTCAATTGTCGGACCATTCGGGAGCGAAGACAAGGCAAATACCTGGAGCGAAAGAGCGCAGCAACGCCAGCTGATGAAGCGTCATGTCGTTTCGCTGCCCGGGTCGTAAACAATTCAAGTAAATGGCGCGGCCCGGCCGAGGCGCAGCCGGGAAACTGCCATGAGATCCGTGAGGATCAACGTATCTGTGCTCGCCCGTGAGGATCAACGTATCTGTGCTCGCCCGTGAGAAATTTCATCTTTAACGGCGTAAGTGAGATGGGGGAGACGTCTGACAACTGACGTGACACGGGACCGGGATTAGGAATCCCGTTTCGACCCAAAATAAAATGCTACCCGGCCGCGGTGCGGGGTGATCGCGTCGCACCCGGCCCTTCTCGCCCAAGCTGTCAGCGGGCTGTCAGCGCCCAGCGCGCATTGTCGGAATATGCAGCACGAGAGCGGCCCGAACACGAGCCGCCTCCGGGCACCGGCACGAAGGGACGGTAACCCGATGGCTGATTACCTGCCAGTCACCGATCTGGTGACACGCGCCAAGAACGGCGACCAGCAGGCCTGGGACGCACTCGTCGAGCGTTACGCCCCGCTGATCTGGTCGATCTGCCGGCGCTACCGGCTAGAGAGGGCCGACGCCGAGGATGTATGCCAAGCCGTCTGGTTCACGCTGGTCGCCCAGCTGGATCACCTGCGCGATTCGGCCGCGCTGCCGGGCTGGCTGGCCACCACGACACGGCGCGAGTGCGGACGCGTACTCCACGCCGCGGGTAGGCGGCGCGCGGGCGAGCAGGTCCTGATCGCCGCAAACCCCCCGGACACCGAGACCGCCCCAGTCGAGCAGGAACTGCTCGTGGCCGAGCAGCAGGCCGCTCTGCGTGACGCCGTTACCCGGCTGCCCCCCGGCTGCCAGCAACTGCTCGCCCTGCTCATCGCGGACCCTCCGGTCCCGTATGCCGAGATCAGCGCGAGGCTGGGCATCCCGGCCGGGAGCATCGGGCCCAGCCGCAGACGGTGCCTGGATAGGCTGAGCCGCGATCCGGCCATCGCTGCCCTGATCAACGCCGAAGTCGCGAGCACGGCAGGTTGAGACATGACCGACCAGTGCTGTGGCCATGAGACCGGGTGCCAGGCACCTGGGTGTGGCGGTGGCTCATGACTGCCATCCTGTACGGCAATCTACGGGCCGAGATCGTCGGCGACGCGGGTGTCCGCCTTCAACGGGTTCGCTCCCGGCGAGCCGCGGCTGATCTACTCCGCCCCCGCCAGCTAGATGCGCCCCGGAAGCCCCTGATGCGAGGCAGGGACCGAGAGGCGGCCGACGCGTTCGCGACGATCGCAGCGGGCCGGCCGGCCGGATTCTATGCTGCCTGCGGATACGGCAAGACGACGCTGCTGCGGTACGTTGTGGCCGCCGCGGCCGAACGCGGCCTCGGTCCCCGCTGCCTCTACCTGCGGGCGGACGGGGATCGTGTCGGGGACCTCCTGCAGGATCTGGTGACGAGGCTGTATGTCTTCGATCGGCCGGTCAAGCTCACTAAGCAGGAGTGCGGCCAGTTGCTCGGGCAGGTCAGCGTCATTGTCGCGCTCGACGACCTGCGCGTCAGCGCCGACCAGCTTGACTATTTGCTCGAAGTCCTGTCCGGCTGCAGCCTGGTGATCGGCTCGGCTCAGCCGGTTCTGGGCCGCCGCGGCAGCTCCCGTCAGCTGGACGGGTTGCCGGACGCGGGCGCGCTCACCCTGGTGGCCGACAATCTGGGACGGCCGCTCACTGCTGGGGAAGTTGCTGCGGCGCGAAGCCTGGTGGCCGCGGTCGACGGCCAGCCGTTGCATCTCAGGCAATGCGCTGCGCTTATGCGCGAGGGTCGGCATTCCCTCGGGTCGCTGGCCCGGCAGGCGGCCGCCGACCCCGAGATCCTGGACCGGCTGAGCATCGACGCCCTGGCTCAGCCCCAACGGCGTGCGCTTGCCGTCCTTGCGCTCGCAGCGGGCACCTTGCTGCCGGCCGACGTCGTGGACGCCATTGGCCAGGTCTCCTACCTGGCCCAGTGGCTCCAGTCACTGTACGGACGCGGGCTCGCTGAGGACCGCGAAGACCGGTTCGGCCTGTCGGCGTGCAAGGCGCAAAGCTACCGTCAGATGCTGCTCAAGGACCTCGACCTGGCGGTCGCGGCGCGCGGTCTCAGCAACTGGCTTATCGCGGCGGACCCCACGGCGGCTGACTCCCGGTCGGCAGCCGAGGCTGCCCTCACGATGATGGAGTTCGCGGCCGAGCGCGGTGAGTGGACAGCGGTGCTGCAGCTGGCCCGGGCCGCCGAGCGGGTCCTGTTCCTGGCCGGGCGCTGGGAAGCCTGGCACGACGCGCTCAGCCGGGGACTGGACGCGGCCCGGGCATCGGCTGACAAGGCCGCTGATGCATTCTTCGTCCACCAGCAGGGCACCCTGGCGTTCTGCCAGGACCAGCTCGAGGACGCCTACCGGTTGCTCCCCAAGTCCAGCGGGCCATATATATGACTATCCCGGACGGGCCCAGCGAACAGCCGGTACCGCGCCCAGCCGGATTTCCCGCGGCGGCTGCGTTGTATTACGGAGGCCATGCGACCGCTCTGGCTTATTAGGAATCGCGAAGAGGGGGGCCGTCATGAGCAAGTGGCGGCGGGCGAGCTGGCAGCAGCTCATCATCGCCCAGACTAACTTTCTGGAATACGAGCGCATGCGCCTCTGCCCGGACGATCGCCAGAACGGCGTCTCGGGACAGCGGTCGAGCGCCTGCCATGCCAGCGACGCGGCCAAGAGGCATCTGGATGATGCTCGCCAGGCCGCAGGCATCCCAACCCGTCAGCCGCCGGTCGCGCGGCTAGCCAACGTATGGAGCGGCGCGCTGGTCTGCAGCGCGTTCGCCAACCTCCACACGGCCAAGGTCGTGCTCGTCGACCTATACGCCGACGAGGACATTCAGGCGGCCGCGCCAGGCGTCCTCGCCCGTCTGCAGGCCTGCCTGCCAGCGGACGATCAGCGCCGGCGGAGGGCGGAAGCGCTGTTCGGCTCGCAGATCAGCGTGGTGCCGTCCGACGCCCGCAGCCAGGGCTGGACTAACGGAGACAACAACCTTCAGCCGGCCGAGCGGAGGCCGCTGGCCTCCGCTGCTCAAGCGGGCTGCTCCACCGACGACCTTGCCCTGAGGCGGTCCTCGCTGCGCGACGCCATGCAGGTTTCGTATGACGCGGCGGATGAGCAATACGCTCGCGTCCGCAGCTTCCGGAACGTCCTGATCACCGGGGCCGTGCTACTGAGCATGCTGGTGATCGCGGTATGCCTGGTTGGCGCGCGGTATCCGAAGGTGATTCCGCTCTGCTCCAACCCGTCGTCCACTACCACCACCGCCACCGCGGCTGCCGCTAGCTCGCGGCAGATGGTGTGCCCGACATCGGAGATGGCGGCTACATCCGTACCGCGCGGGGGCGACGTCGGGGTCATCGCCCTGATGGGAGTTCTCGGCGCGGCGCTGTCGGCGACCCTCGCCGTTCAGAAGCTCCGCGGCACCGCCGCCCCGTACGCGGTCCCCGTTGCCCTGGCGTGCTTCAAGCTCCCCGCCGGTGCGCTGACGGCCATCGCGGGGCTGCTGCTGATCAAGGGAGACTTCGTTCCCGGCTTTTCCCAGCTGGATAGTCAGGGGCAAATCCTTGCGTATGCCCTCGTCTTTGGTGTCGCGCAGCATCTGGTTACGCGTTTTGTCGACCGGCAGGCCGATGACGTGGTGAACAGCCTGCCGAGCAAGGAACGCCCTGCTACGAGGCCGAAACAAGCTAGTCATGCCGCACAATCGGCAGGTGAGGAAAATCCGGTTTCCACGGTGGCCGCCTGATCACCAAACGCCCCCCGTCCGGCTCGGTAGGTGACTAGGAGGAGTAGAGCGGGCCGCTGAGGTATTTCAGGCCGCTGTCGACCTGGACGGTGACCACGCGATGGCCGGGCCCGAACCGGCGGGCGATATCCAGGGCCGCGGCGAGGTTCGCGCCGGTCGACGGCCCGGAGAAGATGCCCTCCTCGCGCGCGGCCTGCCGGGCCAGCTGGAACGCCCTGGCTTCGGGGATGGCGATGACCTCGTCGTAATCGGCGGGCGACAGCTGCGGGGGGCGCCGGCCGATGCCGCCGCCCTCGATGTGGTGGGTGCCGGGTGGCCGGCCCGACAGCACGGCCGATTCGGCGGGCTCGACGACGACCCGGTGAAGCCCGGGCAGCGCGGCGGCCA
>Ga0070716_100000641_pt1 | contig 14863 bp, 10 predicted proteins | sample LARL112metaG_FD_71395 | JGI IMG/M metagenome (GOLD analysis project Ga0070716, IMG submission 71395) | Corn, switchgrass and miscanthus rhizosphere microbial communities from Kellogg Biological Station, Michigan, USA - LAR L11-2 metaG | ecosystem: Host-associated > Plants > Roots > Rhizosphere... | reverse complement strand
GATCACCGAGTTGCGCACGATCATGCCCACCAGGGCGATGATGCCGAGGATCGCGACGAAGCCCATGGGCTTGCGCGCCAGGAGCAGCGCCAGCACCACGCCGATGAGCCCGAAGGGGGCCACACTCAGCACCAGGAACAGGCGGCTGGCGCTCTGCAGCTGCACCATGAGGATAATGAGCATCAGCAGGCCCGCGTAGGGCAGCACCGCGGCGACGGACGCGAGCGACTTGCCGCTCTCTTCGACCGTGCCGCCCACGGCCACCGTGTACCCCGGGGGCAGTTTCGCCTGCAGCGCACGCATGCGCGGCTGCAGCGCCGCGATGACGGTCGCCGGCAGGACCTCGCCCACGACGTCGGCCTGCACGGTGATGGTGGCGAGGCGGTCCCGCCGCCACACGAGTGGCCAGTCGAGTCCGTACTCGACGCTGGCGAGCTGCAGCAATGGCACGCTCTTGCCATCGGGCAGCGGGATCGCGAGCGTCTTGAGCGTCGCGGGCGACACGCGCTCATCGGGGCCGGCGCGCGCCACGACGTCGATCAGATAGATGTCATCGCGGATCTGCGTAAGGTTGACGCCGGTCACCACGGCATTCAGCGCCTGGGCGAGCGCCTGGGAGCTTACGCCAAGGAGTCGCGCCTCGTCCTGATTCACGTGGATGCGCAACGTGCGCATCGGCTCGATCCAGTTGAAGTTGATGCCCTGGGTGCGCCGCTCCTGCGCCACCACGGCGGCCGCCTGGTAGGCGATGTCGCTCACCTTCTGCGGATCGGGCCCGCTGACGCGGTACTGCAGCGGCCAGCCCACCGGCGGCCCGAGCTCGAGCGGCGAGATGCGCGCCACCACCTCCGGGAACTGTTCAGTGAGCGCCCGGTCGAGGCGCGCCCGCACCCGCTCGCGCGCCTGCAGGCTCTTGGTCACGATCACGAGCTGGGAGAAGAAGTCATTCGGCAGCTGTACGTTGAGCGGCAAGTAGAAGCGCACCGCCCCCTGGCCGATGTAGGTGCTCCAGTGATCGATGTCCGCATCCCCCGCCAGCAGTTTTTCCAGCCGCGTCGCCACCCGCTCGCTCGCATAGATCGAGGCATTGCGCGTGAGCGTCAGGTCCACGAGCAGCTCCGGACGATCAGAGGACGGGAAGAACTGCTGCGGCACCAGCTGCAGTCCCAGCACAGCAGCCAGCAGCAGCGCGAGCGCGGCGCCGATGGTCGCGCCCTTGCGGCGCATCGCCACTACCAGCAGGCGGCGGAAGCGCACGAGTATCGGGCCGCTGTCATGCGAGCGTCGCGGCAGGGTCGCCGGCAGCAGCGCGACGCCGATGAGGGGCGCGAAGATCACCGCCACCACCCAGGAAATCAGCAGCGCCATGCTCACCACGGCAAAGATCGAGAAGGTGTACTCGCCCGCGGCACTCTTGGCGAAACCGATGGGCACGAACGCCACCGCCGTCACGAGCGTGCCCGTCAGCATGGGGAAGGCCGTCGAGGTGTACGCGAAGGTCGCCGCCCGGAGGCGGTCGAGCCCCTCCTCGAGCTTGGTGACCATCATCTCCACGGTGATCATCGCGTCATCGACCAGCAGGCCGAGCGCGATGATGAGCGCGCCGAGTGAGACGCGCTGCAGGTCGATGTGGGTCGCCTCGAGCACTACGAACACGGTCGCGAGCACCAGCGGGATCGAGCAGGCCACCACCGCGCCGGCGCGCAGCCCGAGACTGAGGAAGCTCACCCCGAGCACGATCGCGATCGCTTCCCACAGCGCGGTCATGAAGTCATTGACCGCCTCCCCCACGACGCGCGGCTGCTCGGCGACCAGGTGCGGCTCAACGCCGACCGGCAGCTGCGCGGTGACGCGGCGCATGGCCGCCTCGACGTTGTGGCCGAGAGCGAGCACGTCGCCGCCGCTGCGCATGGAAATGCCCAACGCGATGGCCGAAGCGCCGTCGAAGCGGAACAGCGGCTGCGGCGGGTCCGCATAACCGCGCTTCACGGTGGCGATGTCGCTCAGGCGGAAGATGCGCCCGTCCACCACGAAATTCACGCGCCGGATGTCCTCGGCGTCGTGAAAGCCGCCGGTCACCTGCACGAGGATACGCTCGTCCCGGGTCTGCACCACCCCGGCCGGGGTCACCGCGTTCTGGGCGCGCAAGGCGTTGATCAGTGCCTGGCGGTCGAGCTTGAGTCCCGCCAACTGCCGCGCGGAGAATTCAACGTAGATCTTCTCGTCCTGCGCGCCGAAAATGTCGATCTTCGACACATCGGGCACGGCCAGCAGCTCCGAGCGCGCGCGCTCGACGTAGTCGCGCAGCTGCCGCGGCGTGAAGCCATCGGCGGTGAAGGCATAGACGATCCCGTAGGTGTCGCCGAACTCATCGTTGAAGCCCGGGCCCACGACGCCGGCGGGCAGGGTGGCATGGATGTCGTCCATCTTCTTTCTGACCTGGTACCAGATGCCGGGCACCTCCGCGCTGGGCGTGGAGCCCAGCAGGTTCACAAACACCGTGGTGCGACCGGCGGTGGTGTAGCTGGTGATGAAGTCGAGGTCGCGCGTCTCCTGCAGCTTGCGCTCGATGCGATCGGTTACCTGCTTGAGGGTGTCCTCCACCGTCGCGCCCGGCCAGCCGGCCTGCACCACCATGGTCTTGATGGTGAACGCGGGATCTTCGTTGCGGCCGAGGTTGCGGTACGAGAACAGCCCGGCGAACACGATGATGACCATCAGGAAGCCCACCAGCGCGCGGTGGCGCAGCGCCCAGTCCGACAGGTTGAGCGCGCCGGAACTCAAAGGCCTCAGCCGCCTTCGCCCAGGAGCTTCACCTGCTGACCGGGACGCAGCGCATGGGCTCCGGCCGTCACGACGCGGTCGCCGTTCTTCAGACCGCCGCCGATCACCACCGCGTCCGCGTCGTAACGCAGCACGGTGACCTCGCGCGCGGCCACGGTCTGAGTGTGCGGATCAACCACCCACACCGCGGGCTTGCCGCCGGCCTGCACGAGCGCCGCGCCCGGGACCCGCAGCACCGGCTCGGCGCTCAGGGCGGCGCTGCCGACCACGGTGGCCCCGAGACGCATGGTGTCGGGCGGGTTCTCCAGCCCCACCTTGACCGCGTAGGTGCCGGTCACCGGATCGGCCTGGGGGGAGACCTCGCGTACGTGCCCGGTGGCGGTGATGGCCGGATCGTCGCTGAGCGCGACCGTGACGGTCGGATTCTTCGGCGTCTGGCGCATCAGCGCCGCCGGCACGTTGAAGAGCGCATCCTTGCCGCCCTTCTGCGCCACCTGCACCACCATCTGCCCGGCCTGCACGACCTCACCGGCCTCCGCCCCGGTAGCCGTGACCACGCCCGCCACGTCCGCGCGCAGTTCCGTGTAGCCGACGTTGTCGCGCGCCGTACGCAGCGCGGCTTCCGCGGCCGTCACCCGTGACTGGGCCGCGGCCAGCTGCTGCTGCGCGTCGTCGTACTGCGCCCGGGAGATGACGCCGCTGGAGACCAGCGCGCGATAGCGAGCCTCGTTGTTGCGCGCCTGCACCAGGGTCGCCTGCCCGGCGGCAAGATCCGCCTGCGCCGAGCGCAGCGAATTCTGCGGGTCCTGGGACTCGATGCGCGCCACCACCTGGCCGGAGGTCACCGGGTCGCCGACGTTCACTCGCCGCTCGATCAGGCGCCCGCTTATGCGGAAGGCCAGATTGGCCTGGATCTGCGCCTGAATCTGCCCGCTGAGCGAAACCGGCTCACCGGCGGCGCCGTAGTGCACCACCGCCGACTGCACCGGACGCACCAGCGGCGCCGGGGTCTCGTGACTGCCGCAGCCGCCGAGAAGTCCCAGGGTAACCAACAGACTACGCCCTCTCATCCCTGCTCCCTCCCCGGGCGGCTTGTTGGTCACGGGACGCCGCTCCCAGAAGCCCGCTGACCTTACCGCCGTGGTCGGACCCAGGCAAACCTGCGGCACCGCGGTGCAGCGACGGCGCCGCCGGCGGCGCACGCTTGGTCTAATATCTGGCGCCTGATTCGCCGCTGCCCGCGAGCAGCTATCCGGCCAGGGACACACCACATGAAAGTACGGGCTTGTTGAGCACGAGCATGAGCCTGCGCGGCGGCCGTGCGCTGCGCGGCCTCCTTGCTGCCTGCGCGCTGTTGGCCGCCCAGGCGCTGGGTGCCCAGCAGCGCGAACCCGGCTATCTCTACCCGGGCGAGGCGTTGCACATCCAGGCGTGGCTGCCGCCGGCGCCGGCAGATGACTCGATGGCCAAGGCGGCCGACGTGGAGGCGTACTTCCAGTCGCGTTCGCTCATCGGCACGGCGCGCGCGCAGGAGGCTCACGCGGACGATGTCGTCAAGCCCGCCGAAAAGGTCGCACCGCGCTTTACCTACCTGCTCGGTATCACTCTCGACCGCAAGAACGCGCCGCGCTTCCTGCACATGATGGACCTGGTGCGCAACGACGCCGAGTGGCTGATGGCCCCGGTCAAGAAGGACACCGACAGCGGCGGTCGGCGCCGTCCCTTCATCGACTACCCGAGCCTGCCGAAGTGCGAACTCGTGTACGCGGCACTCGGCGAGACCGGCTCTTTTCCCTCGGGGCACGCGACCACGGGCTGGTTGTGGGGCTCGATCCTGGCTGAGATCGCGCCGCAATTCGCGGACCAGCTGATCGCGCGCGGCATCGCGTTCGGGGACAGCCGGGTGGTGTGCGGGTTTCACTACCCGTCAGACGTCGCCGCGGCACGCCTGGCGGCGGCCGCCTTGCTCACGCGCCTGCACGCCGAGCGGCGCTTCCAGGAGGACCTGGCGGCCGCGCGCAAGGAAGTGAACGCGCTGCTCACGCAACGCGCGGCGACCAAGCGCTAGGCCTCGACATCCAAAGCTCCCACCGAGGGAGGCCGCGGGGCGGCGCGCGAGTCCTGAGGCAGCGGCGGGCCCTGCGGGCAACAGTGGCGCAAGCTGGGCAGCGCGGGCATGATGCACGCCTAACAATGAGAACCGCCTGGGAACTCACGACGATCGTCCTGCGGCTATGGCTGTTCGGCCTGATCGTTGTGAGCATCGTGTCGCTGTCGGACTTCATCTTCCGCCGCCCCCACGGGCTCGGCCTGCTTGCCAGGCGACTCGCCATGGGACTGATCTGGCCCCTGGCGCTGGTGAGTACGGCGGGCCGGCGGGTGTTGTTCGGAAAATTCAGGGGGATCGCGTGAGGCGCCTAGTTCCTGTCTCGCTGGTTTTTCTTCCGCTGCTGAGTGGCTGCGGCGTGCACACGGTCGATACCGGTTTCCGCGGCATCAAGACCAGTTTCGGGCAGGTCGAGGGAGCGCCGCTGGTGGAGGGCCTGTACTTCGTCAACCCCTTCACCACCTCGATACACCCGATGGACGTGCGCATCCAGCGCTGGGACGGCAAGACCCAGGCTTACACGCGCGATGTGCAGGAAGCCACCGTCGAATTCACGCTCAACTACAAGCTGCGCCCGGACGCCGCGGCCGACGTCTACCGCAGTGTCGGCACCGACTGGGCCAACAAGCTCATCGGGCAACAGGTTTACCAGCACCTCAAGAACGTGATCGGCCAGTGGGACGCGGTGGACCTGATTGCCAATCGGCAAAAGGCCAACGATGCCGCGCAGGCGGCGATCGTCGAGGCCCTGACCGCCAGCAACGTGGACGTGACCGGATTCTCGATCACGGACTTCCAGTTCAGCCGGGCCTTCAACGCGGCGGTAGAAGCGAAGGTCATTGCGCAGCAGCGCGCCCAGGAAGCACAGAACCGCACCGAGCAGACCAAGCAGGAAGCGCAGCAGAAGGTCATCACCGCCACCGCCGAGGCGCAGTCGATGAAGATCCGCGCCGACGCGCTGTCCCAGAATCCCAAGCTGGTGTCCTGGGAAGCGGTGCAGAAGTGGGACGGCAAGCTACCCGTCAACATGTACGGACAGTCCGCGATCCCGTTCATCGACGTGGGCAAGTAGCGACAGCGCCCGGGCCGCGTACGCGGCGCTGCTGTATCCCCTGGGCGGGAACTGAGTCCTGCGTGCGCGCTAAGCGCTAGCCTGCGAGCATCTCGAGCACCGCCGCGCGGGCGGCGGCTGAATGCACCGGCAACGCCAGCACGTCACCCGGACGCGCCCACTCGAGCGCGCAGTGCACCGCCTCAAGCTCGCTCTTGCGCATCGGCAACGCTGACTCCGGCAGGCCCGCACGTCGCAGTGCCGCGTGAATGAGGCGCGGGACCTCGCCGGGGTCGCGACCGCGCAGATGCGCCTCGTCCTCCTTGACGACGATCAGGTCGGGTCGGAACTGCGCCACCACGCGCGCCAGCGCCTCGACCTCGCTGTCGCGGCGATTGCCCGCCTGGCCGAGCAGCGTCCCGAGACGACCGCCCCCTGTGCGCAGGTGCTGGGCGACGGTAAGCAGGCCACGCATGCCGTCGGGGTTGTGCGCGTAGTCGACGAGAATGCGCACACCGTCGCGCTCGAAACGCATCATGCGACCGAGATTGTCGGTGAACTTGACGCCAAAGCGGCCGAACACCCGCGCCATCACGGCGGCCGGGATGCCCAGTCCGGCGCCGGCAAGCGCAGCGCCGGCGAGGTTGGCGGTGTTGTAGGCGGCACTCCCCCCGACGGTCAGGGGCAGGTCGGCGACCGCGCCAAGGTCTGCATCGCGGCCCGCGTGATGCAGCAGCAGCCGTCCCTCGCGCACCCCGCACGTGGAACCGCCGCCAACGCGGTGCGCGCGCAGCGTGGGGTCATCGGCATCCAGCGCGAACCAGGCCAGCGGCGGCGCACGTCCGAAGCGCTGCGCGAGGGCAGGAGCCTTGGCGATGAGTTGCGCATCGTCGGCGTTGAGGACCAGCAAGCCCTCGGCCCCCACCACGCCACCCACCGTCAGCTTGACGTCCGCAAGCCCCGCCAGGTCATCGATGCCGTATTCACCGAAATGATCCGCGCTGACGTTGGTCACCACCGCCACGCGCGCCCGCGAGATCGCAAGTCCGCGCCGCAGGATGCCGCCGCGGGCGGTCTCGATGACCGCCGCCTGCGCACGCCGCTCGCGTATGACCCGGCGCGCCCCCTCTGGACCTGAATAGTCGCCGCCCACGGCGAGCTGCCCGTCAAAGAACACTCCGTCGGTGCAGCAGAAGGCGCTCGGCCAGCCGTGCTCGCGGGCACACGCGGCCAGCAGGCGCACGGTGGTGGTCTTGCCGTTCGAGCCGGTCACGATCGCCGTGGGCACATCGTGCAGCTCACTCCATGGTACGGCGGCGATCTCGCTGAGCCCCTGGAGCGGGAAGTCGCGGCCGCCGTCGCCGGCACCGAGGGTCAGCAGGGTCTCGTCAAGCACCTGCGGCAGGCCGCGCTCGCCCGCGGCCGCGAGGAGCGCCATGAGGCGCGGTTGCGCTTCGCGGGCAGCGAGCGTCGCGAAGCGCGCCAGCGCGGCGGACTCATCCAGCACCGGGGGAATGACGAGCGCCGGGTCGGCAGCATCCTCGAGAATCTCCGCCAGCAGCGCCGCCTCGAACTCCCGGGTGAGCACCGCGTTGCCGCTTGCCAGCGTAGCGCACAGCGCCCACTCGTTGACCTCGGTCGCCGTGAACAGCTGGTCGCACGGCGCCGCCAGTGCCAGCGATACCCCGCTCGCGTGCGGGCGGTCGCTGAGGCCGCGCTCGGGCCAACCCAGGTGCGACCGGGCACGCTCAACGCGCGCCCGCCACCCGGCTAGCAGCGGGCCGTCTACCGTGATGTCGGCAGTTTCCAGCTGCGCGCCAGTGGCGGGAAAGAATAGGTTGGGGCCCGTCAGACGCCTGGAGGCGTCAAACGGGAGGCCCGTGTCGGTGTTCAGTCTTCCGCCTCCGGCGCATAGCGCACGCCGCGTTCATCACGGATCAGGCCTTCGAGGCTGAAGCTGGGCGCGGGACCTTCACTCAGCCGGGATTGGGCACTGGCGAGCGTCGAGTGCTCCGCGGATGCAGTCGGCACCGGTGCGCTCACGGGCGCGGCGCCGGCGGGTCTGAACTTGGTGATCTGCTTCCACGAGCGCACCAGAGCGTCCGCGAAGATCAGCAGCAGGTCCCCGGGCTGGCCCATATTCAGCGCCGCGGCGATCGCGTCCTGCTCATCGGGAATAACCGAGATCGCCTGCTCGGCAACGCCGGCCGCGCGCAGCGCCTTCGCCTGGATACGCGGCACCTCGTCCGGCGCGCGCTCGCGCAGGCTGTCGTCGCGGCGGCAAATGTAGTGATCGAAGCGCCCGGCAACCGCGTTCGCGATCGCCACGAGGTCCTCGTCGCGCCGGTCCCCCGGGCCCGCCAGCACCACGATGCGCCGCCCCGTCACATCCAGTCGCTGCGCAAGGTCGGCCAGCGCCGCCACCGCGTGCGCGTTGTGCCCGTAGTCGAACAGTACCTTGAAGGGATGCTCGCTGAAGATGTTCATCCGCCCGGGTGCCTGGAAGAAGGTGGCATCGAAGGTGCGCAGCCCCTGGCGGATCGCGTCCAGCTTGATGCCGAGCGAGAACGCCATGGCGGCGGCGAACATTGCGTTCTGCACGTTGTGCGTGGCACGCCCCTCGAGCGTCGCCGGTATCAGGTGGGTCCACAGGAGCGGAATATGGCCGCTGCGGTCGTAGAGCGTGATCATCTGCCCGTTGACGCCCGCTTCCAGTGCGCAGGCACGGCCGCCGGCGCGGATGTGCTCGCGCACCAGCGAGTGGTGCGGGTTCAGCGTGACGTAGCAGATGTTCTTCGCTTCGGTGTAGCCGGACATCTTCAGCACCAGCGCATCATCCGCATTCAGCACGGCGCAGTCGGTCGCGACCTCGACCACGATGCGCTTGACTTCCGCGAGCTGCTCGAGCGTATCGATGCCCTTGAGCCCGAGGTGATCCGCCTGCACGTTGAGCACGGCGCCAACGTTCACCTCGTTCACGCCCATGCCGGCGCGCAGCAGTCCGCCGCGCGCCGTCTCGAGCACCGCCACGTCGATCTGCGGATCCGCGAGCACCATGCGCGCGGACACCGGGCCGGTCATGTCGCCCGGCACGGTGCGCTGGCCGTCGATGTAGACGCCATCGGTGGTCGTCAGCCCCGGGGTAAAGCCGGCCATCTTGGTGATGTGCGCCAGCATGCGCGCGGTCGTCGTCTTGCCGTTGGTGCCGGTGATCGCCGCGATCGGCACGCGTGCGGCCGCTCCGGGCGGGAACAGCATGTCGATCACCGGGGCGGCCACGTCACGCGCGCTGCCTTCACTTGGCGCGACGTGCATGCGGAACCCCGGGGCCGCGTTCACTTCGCAGATGCCACCGCCGATGCTGCGATAGCTCTCGGTGATGTTCTTCGACAGGAAATCGACGCCGCCGACGTCAAGACCGATGGCGCGCACCGCGCGCTCGGCCATCTCGCGGTTGTCCGGATGAATGACATCGGTGACATCGGTAGCGGTGCCGCCGGTGGAGAGGTTGGCCGTCGAGCGCAAATAAACCATCTGGCCACGGGTGGGCACGGACGCGGCGGTCATTCCCGCGCGCTCGAGCATCTTGTGTGCCTGGGCATCCAGCTCGAGGCGCGTCAGCACCTTCTCATGCCCGACGCCGCGGCGCGGATCCTGGTTGACGATCTCAACCAGCGCCGCGATGTCGTGTTCACCGTCGCCCACCACGTGCCCGGGCGTGCGCCGTGTGGCCGCCACGAGCTCGCCGTTCACGACCAGGAGGCGATGATCGTCACCCTCGAGAAACGTCTCGACGATGACAGAGCGGGAATGCTCGCGGGCCGCCAGGAAGCCCTGGGCCACTTCCGCATCGGTCGTGAGGCGAATGGAAATGCCGCGGCCGTGGTTGCCGTTGTAGGGCTTGGTGACCACGGGAAAGCCGATGCGGCGCGCGGCGCGTACCGCCTGCGTCTCGCTCTGCACCAGTTCCTGCTGCGGCACCGGCAGGCCCAGGCCTCCGAGAATCTTGTTGGTCTCTTCCTTGTCGCTGGCAAGTTCCACGGAAATGTGCGGCGTGCGCCCGGTCACGGTCGCCTGGATGCGCTGCTGGTACTTGCCGTGCCCGAGCTGCACCAGCGACTGGTCATTGAGCCGCAGCCAGGGGATGTCGCGCTGCTCCGCGGCCCGCACCAGCGAGGCGGTCGAGGGGCCGAGCGCGCGCCGCTGCGCGAAGCGGATGAACTGGTCACGGGCCTCCGGCCAGCTCCAGTCGGCCGGCACGCCGTCCGCGGGCCGCAACTGCGGCGGCAGCAGCGAACACAGCAGCCGCAGCCCAAGTTCGCCCGCCGCGATACCCTCATCGCGCTGGGCGTACTCGTAAACGACCGTGTAGACACCCGGCGGACCCGCGCCGCGCGTCTTGCCGAAGGTCACTTCCTCGCCGGCGATGTTCTGCAGCTCGATCGCCACGTGCTCGAGCACGTGGCCCAGCCAGGTACCCTCGCCCTCGCGCATGCGGCGGAAGAATCCCCCCGGCTCGCGGTACGAGCAGCCATGCTCGGCAAGTCCCGGCAGCGCCGCGGCGAGTGCATCGATGAAGCCCGCGCCCAGGCGCCCGGTCGGCCAGGCCTCGAGCGCACCCAGATCCAGTTCCAGCCGGATGACCGGAAAGCGCGCGTAGAGCGAGGGGCCGACGTAAACGGAACGGTCAAGAATGCGCATGGATGTTGCTCATCTAATAGTTGTTCGGGGCAACTTGCCGCGCCTGTGTGTGCCGGCGGTCGACTACTCCTTGGAGTGCACGAGCGTGCCGGCCGAAGCCTGGTGGCTCTTCAGATTGAAGGTCATCCCCGGCACCAGCAGATGCAGTCGCAACCCGAGCATGCCAACTGGCTGACCATCGTTAGCCTTGTCGATCGAGGAATAGCTGACCTCGGAGGCATCCACGATGGTCACCCCGCCGCTGCCCTCCACCTCGATCGTCTCGTCGGCCGCGATGAAGGCGGCAGTGTCCTCATCGAGGCCGATGCCGATCGCGAACGGGTTGTACGCCAGGGCGGTGAGCAGGCGGCCGAGCCGATCGCGCTGGCGGAAGTGCTGATCGATGATGAAGCGGTTGGTGAGGCCCAGGCCCGGAGCCAGACGCACGCTGCCGGCGATCATGGCCGAGCCCTCATCCCCGGAGGCGATCATGTGCTCACTGAGGATGCTCGCTCCCGCGCTGGTGCCGCCGACGGTCACGCCATGTGCGTTGCGCGCGCGGATCACCTTGGCCACCGGGGTCCCCCCCAGCAGGGTGGTCAGGCGCAGTTGATTGCCGCCGGTGAAGAAGATGCCGGTCGCCTCCTCCAGACGCCGCAGTCGTCCGGGCTCCTGGCAGTCGCGGCGGGTGTCAAAGTCCATCACCGTCACGCGCGCAGCGCCGATGTCCGTGAACACCTGCTCATAGCGCGCCCCGGTCTCGTGCATGCGGCTGGCGGTGGGGATGACGACAAGGTCGGCATCCTCACCCCCCGAGACCCGCACGAAGCGCTCGAGGATGCGGCGGTCATTTTCCTTATTCTCTGCGCCACCGATCGGAATGATCCAGCCGCGCTGCTCACCGTCGGGAACTCTGCTGGGCATCCTTCAGAGACTCCTCACCAAACTGATACGCAAAAGGTACCACGCCGGCGGGGCAGCTGCCGCCGGCCGTTGCCGCTCGCGGGACGCGGTGCCGGCCGACGGCGCCTCTAGACCCGATCGAGGAGGCGCAGGGCGAGCGCCCGTTCGAGCGTGCGCACCTGGCCGCTCGGAAACCCGGCGATCCGCAGCTGGAAGTAGGCATCGCCCTTCTTGACGCTCAGCGCGGTGCCAAAGGGCGGCATGCTGATGAAGTAGGCGTCATCGCCGACACCCTCGGCGACGCTCATGGTGACGCCCTTGACCGGCGTCTTGCCCGCCACGAACGAGCGCGCGGTCATGAGGCTCAGGACGATCTTCTTGCTACCTATGCTGGGACCGCCGGGCCCGGCCCAGCCGCACGAGGTCAGCAGGTCCGGCACGATATGCTCGCCCTCCTGCACCGGCACGCCCAGCACGGTACTCACCTGGGCGGCCGAGAGCAGCGCGCAGGCGTCGCCGCCGTTCTTGGCGTGTGCCAGGAGCGCGCCCCATGAGAACCATGCGGCCGCCGTGACCCGCAGCACCTCGCGTCCCGATAGGTTCAATCCAGCCTCCCTGCCACGGCGCTTACGTCGATCTTACCCGCCTGCGAAATGCGGCGCGCCGCAAAGTCCCGCCGCCCGCGGCGCTCAGCGGATCCTGCCGTGGCGCGTTGTGCGCATGACGGCCCAAGGCCGCCAGCGAGGCGGCCAGGTGAACCGCGAACTTAAGGCCGCCGCGATACGGGCCCACGAAGCACGCCCCCAAGGCACCCTGCCATGACCTGCTGGCAGCACGGCCCTGGCGGCACTCTCGTGCCTTCGCCCGCGCCGCCAACCGCAGAACGCGCTAACCAAGATGGCGGTCACGGCGTGGACCGCGTAGGCGGAGCGAAGATCATCGCATGGACCTGCGCACCGTGCTGTCCGTCACAGTCGTCGCCATCGCTCTCTACAGCGGCTGGCACCGCTTCGAACTGCGCGCCGTGCATCCGGCGGACGGGGTGTTGGCCCCTGAGGAGCCACGCCAGAGTGAGGCGCGCGATACCACCGAAGTGCGCCTGGGCAAGTGGCGCCTGACCCCGCGCGCCGACTACGACATCACCGCGCGCATCCTGTCCCGCGCCGACTATCGATTCGACGCACTGGCCGATCTTATTCCGGAGGACCTCGCGCTCGGCTGGGGCCCGATGTCGGACAACCAGCTGCTGGCGCACTTCGACATCGAGCAGTCGGCACGCTTCTACAGCTGGCGGCCGCATGGAACGCTGCCGCTGGCGCGCGAGACGGTGATCAGCCACAGCGCCAACACTCATCTGATTCCAGCCGATGAGCGCATACGCTCGCAACTCGCCCGGCTGCGGGTTGGCGAGGTCGTGCACCTCGGCGGTCAGCTGATCGACGCTCGCCGCGACGACGGCGCCTGGATCCGTACCTCACTGACACGCGCGGATGCGGGTGCCGGCGCCTGCGAGGTGCTGCTCGTTCGCAGCATCGACGTTGAGTGAGGCGGGCCGCCGGTGCAGGGCCGCTAGCGCCGCTGCGTCGGGAAGGCTCCGGCGTCCACGTCGCGGATGAAGGCGATCAGCCCCTCGACATAGACCTTCTGATCGTCGTACAAGGCCAGGTGGCTACCTTGCGGGCAGTAGAGGTAGCGGCCGTTCCTCACACTCTTCGCCATCCACTCCATGTGCTTCGGATCCATCGTGTCGTAGCGCGCCCCGATGGTGAGTGTCGGCACCGTCAGGGTCGCGAGTTCCTTGGTGCGGTCCCAGTTGACGAGGCTGCCGCTCGCCCCCAGCTCGCTCGGTCCCTGCATGGCGACGTACACGTCCCGGTTCAGGTGCGCGAAGGCGCGCGCGACCGGCTCCGGCCACTGCTCCTGCGGCAGGCGCAGGATGTGCACCTCGTACTGCTGCTTCATCAGCAGCTCCATGTAACGCGGATTCTCCGTGTCGCCGGTCTCCTCGAGATGCCGGATCTGCGCAAGTGCCCCCTGGTCCATCACCGGCATCAGCACCTCGTGGGCGTAAACGTTGTAGGCCGGTATGCTCGCCATCATGTTGGAGATGATGAGTCCCTTCAGCTGCTGCTGGTACTTGAGTGCGTATTCCAGTGCCAGCAACCCGCCCCAGGACTGACCGAACAGGTAGAAATTATCCGGCCCCAGTCCGAGGGCCACGCGCACCTGCTCCACTTCCTCGACAAAGCGTGGCAGGTCCCAGAGTGAGGCATCCTTGGGCTGATCGCTGTAGGCCGAGCCGAGCTGATCGTAGTAGTAGTACTCGATGCCCGCCCCCGGGAAGTAGCTGTCGAAGGCCTCGAAGTACTCGTGGGTAAATCCCGGGCCGCCGTGCAGCAGCAGCACCTTGATGCGGGGGTTGTTACCAACCCGCTTGGTCCACACCCGGAAGGTACCCTTGGGGGTCTGCACCGGGATCATCCGCACCCCGCCGCTGAGGACATCGTCCCGGCCGGCGTTATCCAGGTACGCGCTCGCGGAACGCGCCGGCGCCTGCGGTGCCGGGGCGCCGCATCCGGCCACGAGCACGGTGCTGGCGACCGCGGCCAGCGTCAGATGGAGAAGCTTGTGCACGAGGACCCCCTGCGCTAGAGCCAGACCCGCCAAGAAGACCGTCAGACCGCGAGTTTCCTTACCGCCTCGAGCAGGCGCTCCACCTCATCGGCGGTGGTATAGGCGGCGCAGCCGGCACGCACGAAGCCATCGCGCTCGCGTCCGTAAATGCGCGCCACGGTGGTGGCATAGAAATCCCCGTGCGAGACGAACACCCCGCGGGCAGCGAGTGCCGTGGCGATGGCCTCCGCATCGTGTCCGGCCAGAGTAAAGGACAGTGTCGCGGTGCGGGCGCTCGCGGGCGGCGGGCCGTAGAGCGTGACGCCAGGGATCGCGGCCAGTCCGCTCCAGAGCTTGCCCAGCAGCTCCGCGCCGCGCTCGTGCAGCACCCCGGCCACCTGTGCCAAGCGCTCACGCCGCGGCAGATCGGCCCGCGTCAGGGAGGCCAGATACTCGATCGCCGCACCGGCTCCCACGATGCCCTCATGGTTCAGCGTCCCGGTTTCCAGCCGCTCCGGCGCGCTGTCGGCCGCCGGTGCGAGCTTGGGCACGTCGAGCTGCTCGAGCAGCCCGCGCCTGCCCCACAACACCCCGACGTGCGGCCCGTAGAACTTGTAGGCGGAGCAGGCAAAGAAATCGCACCCCCAGGCGCCTACCTCGGGCATCTGGTGTGCCGCGAAATGGACGCCGTCGACGAACAGCTGTGCGCCGACCGCGTGCGCCTG
>Ga0070716_100000628_pt1 | contig 14968 bp, 15 predicted proteins | sample LARL112metaG_FD_71395 | JGI IMG/M metagenome (GOLD analysis project Ga0070716, IMG submission 71395) | Corn, switchgrass and miscanthus rhizosphere microbial communities from Kellogg Biological Station, Michigan, USA - LAR L11-2 metaG | ecosystem: Host-associated > Plants > Roots > Rhizosphere... | reverse complement strand
AACAGTACGCTCATGCTTTTGCCCGGTCCGGCGACGTTAGTGACTCCACGAGGCGTTTTAGGTCCGCCGCCTTCTCGCGTGTAGTGACGAGAGTCAGACCGTTGTGCACCACCACCACGAGATTCTCCACGCCGTACATCACTACCCGCCCTCCATCAGCGTGCACGACGTTGTCGGCGGAGTCAAGCAGATGCGCATCGCCAGTCGTCACGTTGCCAAACTCGTCTTTGTCTCGCACGCGCGCCAGCGCGCTCCAGGTGCCGACGTCATCCCAGCCAAAATCTCCGCGCAGCACTGCGACTTTCTTGCTGCGCTCGAGCACCGCGTTGTCGACCGACACCGGCCTCGCAATGCTGGAAAAAAATTCCGACGCGTCCGCATCCTCGTTGAGCGCCATCGCTTTCTTGAGCTCGACTGCATGCTGTCGCACCTGCTCGAGGAAATCGCCGACAGTCCAAATGAAAATTCCGGAGTTCCACAGATACCCATCTGCGCGCAGTTTCTCGGCGGTCTTCAGGTCCGGCTTCTCGACGAATCTCCTGACCGGCGACGTTTCCTTCTTTGGATCTTCCGGCTGGATATAACCGAAACCCGTGTCCGCGCGGGTCGGCACAACTCCAACCGTGACGAGGCTGTGGGTTTTTTGTGCGTGCTTCTCTCCTCGCTCCAGAACGTCGCGAAATTCTTCGTCGTTGCCGATCGCCCAATCGGCGTGCACCGAGATCATCGTCGCGCCCGCATCGTCACGCGCTTCGATTGTTCGCGCCGCCCAGGTCAGCGCTGCGGCGGTGCCCGCCGGTTTAGGCTCGGCGATGATGTTCTCCCGGGGCAGTGTCGGCAGAAGCTTGCGGATCGGCTTCACGAGCTCCGCGTTGGTGAGCACCAACATGTGCTTCGAATCGACCATTGGAGCAAGACGATCGAAAGCATCCTGTAAGAGAGGCTTCTGCGTGACCAGTGGCAGAAGTTGCTTCGGACGTTCCGGTGTGCTCAGCGGCCAGAACCGCGAGCCGATGCCGCCCGCGAGAACGACTATCCAGCGGCTCACTCGCCGCTGATTCCGGCTTCGTCCGGCGCGCCGGTGAGACGCGCGACCAGCGCGTACAATTTCTTCGGGCTAAAGGGCTTGGTCAAAAACTGAGTCGCGCCGAGCGCGAGCGCGTCACGCTCGTGCTTTGCGTCACCGCCTGCGGTGAGGATGATGCACGGAAGGTTCTTGAAACGATCCTGCTCGCGGACCTGGCGCAGTACATCCAGCCCACTCAGCTTCGGCATCATGAGGTCGAGCAGCACCAGGTCTACCGGATCGCCGTTATTGATGAATGCGAGGGCTTCCTCGCCGTCGTAAGCGATGCTAACGCGGAAGGGTCCCTGCTCGAGCTTCATCTTGATGATGCGGCCGATATGGGGTTCGTCGTCCGCGACTAGGATATGCGAGGTCTGGTTTTCGGTCACGGTCAGATCAGGGATGCGATGTTGCCACGATACCGTCGCACGTCAAATAGCAGTCCACCGAGATCGGCTGAGGGTCGCAACAGGATCAGCAGCAGGGTGTCATCAGCAAGTGAGGCGACGATCGCGTATCCCTTCTGATGCTCGAGTATTGCTGTGTTGAGGGCCCCTTGCACCGTCGCTTTGCCCAGCGCTTCTGCCTCCTCGACGAGCGCAGGGACGCGTGCCGCCAGGTCTTCATTGTTGAGACCGGGGGCCGCAAAACCTTCGATTAGCAGACCGTCGCGCCCGAGCACCAGCACAGCATCGACTCCCGGACGCTGACGGAGGGCGCTCGTGAAATCCCGGATGTTAGGCATTGGTGGTGAAGAAGGTGCGAAGCTAGGATTCGCCACTGGTGAAGTCAAGCGGCCAATCGCTTGAACTGTCACAAGTTACGGGGTATTATCGAAAGCAACCCCGCCTCCTTCTCTTCTGTCAAATCCAACGCATGAAAGCGCGTATTGCAGTTATTGCGGCCGGCCTCACGACCGCATTCATCAGTGCCTGTGGCGATCCGACCGCTCTGAAAGCGTCGTTGCTGAATTCAGTCGACACGCTGTCGGTGTTCGCCCTGTCCGGAACTCCGCCAAACTATCCAAGCGGCGTCGCGCTCCTTTCGCGGCAACCCGTTCACGTCGACGGCTTCGCACTGTTTGATGTCGCATTTGACATCAACGCCGACGGGAATGCCGTTGTGTATCCGGTGAAGCTGATTGTCGCCTCGGGTTCATCGCGCCCGGTTGCGATGCAGAGGCTCGCCGAACCGTTCGAAGCAGTGGTCGAGGCGCCAAAAACCAACTACCAGTCTGATTCAGCCCTGGTCGCAACGATTGGCCAGACCATCGTCGTCCAGTCCGCACACAACGCTTCGGCGGATCTCTGTCAGTTCGCGTTCAATCCGAATATCTACGCCAAGATCTCTGTCGACAGCGTCAACCTCGCGTCACGTACCATCTATTTCCGAATGGGACTCGATCCAAACTGCGGGTTCCGGTCGTTCGCCGACGGCGTACCAACCTTCTAATCCGTGCACGATTTGCGGATGGTGCGCGAGAATGTCGACGCACTACGCGCCGGCATGGCCCGGCGCGGGGCACTCGACACACTGGGCCCCGCGATCGATCGCGCCGTTGCGCTGGACAAGGCCCGCCGTGATACCATTCAAGCCGTCGAAGAGCGCAAGGCTGCTCGCAATGCGGTAAGTCAGCAAGTCGGTCAGCGGAAACGAGCGGGACAATCGGCCGACGATCTGCAGCAACAGTCGCGAGCACTCGGCGACGAGATCGCGCGCCTCGATTCTGAGCTCGCTGAGACCGAGAAAGAGCTGACGTCGATTCTGCTCGAGATTCCCAACATCACCCTCGACCAGGTTCCCGCCGGCGGAGAAGAGAACAACGCGATCGTAAGATCCTGGGGAAATCCACGCGAGGGCGCGAAAGTCCTTCCACACTGGGAAATCGGAGTAAAGCTCGGACTCATCGACTTCGAACGCGGCGCCAAAATCAGTGGCTCGGGGTTCATCGTCTTTCGCGCCGCCGGTGCGCGCCTGGTGCGCAGCCTGATGAACTTCATGCTCGACTTCCACACCAAGGATCACGGCTACGAAGAGGAATGGATTCCTGTCGTCGTAAATCGCGAAAGCATGACGGGCACCGGACAGCTGCCGAAGTTTGCGGAGGACATGTACACGCTTCGCGGCGAGGAGGGCTATCTGATTCCAACGGCCGAAGTCCCGCTCACCAATCTTTTCCGCGATGAGGTCCTCGCCGAATCCGATTTGCCGAAGGCAATCACCGGTTATTCGCCTTGCTTCAGGCGCGAAGCAGGTGCCGCCGGAAAGGATACTCGTGGGCTGCTCCGCGTTCATGAGTTCGACAAGGTCGAGCTGGTACGGTTCGTCAGTCCCGAAAGCTCGAATGATCAGCTCGAGCTGCTGACCGGACACGCTGAAAAAATTCTTCAGCTGCTCGAGCTGCCGTATCGGGTAGTGCGCCTCGCGTCGGGAGACACTGGCTTCGCGAGCGCTCACACCTATGATCTCGAGACTTTCGCCCCCGGCGTGGGGAAATGGCTGGAGGTTTCTTCCTGCAGCAACTTCACCGACTTCCAGGCTCGCCGCGCCAATATTCGCTACAAGCCGGCCGAGGGTGGCAAGCCGCGTTTTGTGCACACGCTGAACGGGTCGGGTCTTGCCTTTCCGCGCATCATTGCCTCTATCCTTGAGCATCATCAGCAGGAGGATGGAAGCGTGCGTGTGCCCGCTGCACTGGCAAAATATCTTGGCGCTGAGCGCCTGAGCTGAGCATGCGCCGGCTCGCACCGGTCACCCTCATCTCGATCGGCGTACTCGCGTTGCTGGTGTGGTACGTGATCTACACGCGCACCGTCGTCCACGAGCTTCGCCAGGAGGCGTCGCGCGTCGGACTCATGTACGCGCGCGTGTACAACGGGTTGAGCGATCCAAACCCCGATGCGGCGAACGCCGCACTACTCGACCTCTCGCGTCATATCAGAGAGTCGGGAGTGCCGATGATTCTCGCCGATCCGAACGGCGTGCCGACCGACACGGCCAACATTCCGTTTACTGCGCCGCTGCGCTCGCGCGACATGCGCAACTACATCACAGAGCTCGATCGGCAGAACGTCGCCATCGTCGAACCCGGTATCGGCACTGTGCACTTCGGCAACACACCGCTGGTGCGCGGACTGATTCTCATTCCGGTGCTGCAGTCGATCATGATCGGCCTGGTCCTGATCGCCGGTGCCTATGCATTGCGCACGCGCGGACGTGCCGATCGTGAGCAGATTTGGGCCGGCATGGCGCGGGAGTCGGCCCATCAGCTCGGGACGCCCCTCTCTAGTATCAGCGGCTGGATCGAGCTGCTTCGAGAGACCGACCCCGAGCCATCGACGGCGGCCGCGCTCGATCACATGGAAGCGGATCTCGAGCGACTCAAACGTGTCGCGCACCGGTTCGAGCGAATCGGCCGGCCCCCGCATCAGGAGGCAGTGGACCTCGGCGATCTGGTGGATCGGGTTGCGACTTATTTCCGCGCGCGAGTTCCGACCCTGGCCCAGCGTGTCACGGTTTCTGCCACGCATCAGGGAGATCTGACTGTGCAGGGAGATCCGGTGCTGCTCGAGTGGGCGCTCGAGTCCCTGACCAAGAACGCGATCGACGCCCTTGCCGGACGCGACGGAAGGGTTGAGATCTCGGCCGAACCGCTTCCGGAGGGCCGCGTCCGCGTTCGTGTGTCTGACGACGGCCCGGGCGTTCCGCGAGAAATTCGACACCAGATCTTCGATCCAGGCTTCTCGACGAAGGAGAAGGGCTGGGGAATCGGACTCTCTCTCGCGCGGCGGATCGTGCGCGATAGCCACCACGGTGAGCTCGTGCTGGTGCCGTCCGATCGAGGAGCGACGTTCGATATGGTCCTGGGCTAAGAACCGCCAAAAAACTGCTTGCAGGCGGCTGGCAGCTCTCGGCTTGGTGCCTGGAGCTATTCGGGATGCGAACTTGCCGCCGGCCCCCAGCCGATAGCCGCGAGCCGCCAGCAAGCAGTTTTCCTTTTGAACCCAAGGTTCAAGGCGATCATCTTCCCTGATAATTTCATAGGATGTCAGACCCAGCCACCATCGCAACCGAAGCCGAGCCTCTCGCGGGTTTGAATCCAGCGCAGCGCGAGGCCGTTCTCCATTTCGAGGGCCCGATGCTGGTGCTTGCCGGTGCGGGCTCGGGTAAGACGCGCGTCCTCACAACGCGCATCGCGCGGCTGATCGAGCATCACGGCGTTGACCCTTCACGCATTCTCGCTGTCACTTTCACCAACAAAGCGGCTGGCGAGATGCGCGAGCGCATCGGCAGGCTGCTCGGCGAAGAACCGAAAGGAATGTGGAGCGGGACCTTTCACGCCATCGGCGCCCGCATCCTGCGCACCGCCGCGCCACTCGTTGGTCGCACTTCGAGCTTCACCATCTACGATGAGGACGACACCCTCAGTCTGATCAAGCGTCTGATGGAGCAGGAGGGCATCTCGCCGAAACAGTGGAGCCCGAAGGTGATTTCGTCGCTCATCTCCGACGCCAAGAACGCGTTGGTGTCCGCACAGGAATACGAGAAGCTGGCGATGGACCCGGTCTCACGCGCGGCGTCCAAGGTCTACGGCAAACTCGAAGCGGCGTTGCGCACCGCCAACTCGGTCAGCTTCGACGACCTGCTCGTGCTGCCGGTTGAAATCTTCCGCAAGGATGAGAGGACTCTCGCGCGATATCGCGATCGCTTCCAGTTCATCCTCGTCGACGAATATCAGGATACCAATCGCGCCCAGTTTCAGTTCATCAAACTGCTTGGCAGCAATCATGGAAATGTCGTCGTCGTCGGCGACGACGATCAGTCGATTTACGGCTGGCGTGGCGCCGACATTCGAAACATTCTCGATTTCGAAAAGGAGTATCCGGCGGCGCGCGTAGTTCGGCTCGAGGAGAACTACCGGTCGACGCCGGACATTCTCGACGTGGCGAATGCCGCGATTACTCCGAACCAGGGTCGCAAGGGAAAAACTCTGCGGCCGACAAGGCCTGCGGGTGAGCCGGTGACGCTGGTCGCGGCGTTGGACGAGCGGGATGAAGCCGATTTCGTGCTCGAGGAGGTTAAGGCCCGTCAGAACCAGGAAGGCCGCGGTCTCGCCGATTTCGCCGTGCTGTATCGCACAAACGCGCAGAGCCGCGCTTTTGAAGATGCACTGCGCCGTGAGGTGATTCCTTACCGCCTCGTCGGTTCGGTGCGCTTCTATGATCGCCGCGAGATCCGCGATCTGATGGCGTATCTCAAGCTGATCGCCAATCCGGCGGACGAAGAGGCTTTCCGCCGCGCGATCTCGGTACCGAAGCGTGGGATTGGAGACACCACTCTCGACATGCTCGTCTCGCGCGCGCGGGCCGGAAATCACACCCTGATGGAAACCATCGCGGATCCGGAAACCCAGAGTCTTTTGCGACCCGCAGCGCGAAAGTCGCTGGCAGATTTCATCAACCTGATCTCGACGCTGCGCGAGCGCGCCAAGGATACCAGCGTCGATGTGCTGATTCAGGATTTGCTCGGCGAGATCAGGTACGTCGAGTACCTGCAGGCGGAAGGCCCCGAGTCCGCGCGGGATCGAATCGAAAACGTCAGCGCATTGATCGACGGTGCGGCTGAAACCGTAATCGATGATGGCGGTGAAGTGGGGCTGACTCCACTCGATCACTTCCTGCAGCGCGCGATGCTGGTCGCCGGCGCGGATGCGGTGGACCCGACTGCGGATGCAATAACCCTGATGACGTTGCACAACGCCAAGGGACTGGAATACCCGGTTGTATTCCTCACCGGGCTCGAGGACGGCCTGTTTCCGCTATCGCAATCCTTCGACGATCCGCCAAAACTCGAGGAGGAACGGCGCCTGTTTTATGTCGGGATCACGAGAGCGCAGGCCAAGTTGTTCATCTCGCACACTGAGGTGCGCCGTCGGAACGGGGAACTGCTGCCGTCCATCAAATCCAGGTTTCTTGCGGAGATCGCCGCCGCGAATCTCGAGGAGCGGAAGACCTTAAAGGCATCTACTCTTGGACGCGGATCACGCCCGAGCGGTGGTACCAGCTTCAGCGGCGCTTATCCGGCACGCCGCACCTATGATGTACCAAGCTGGCGTCGCTCAACGCCAATCGCGGAGGCGGAGATTTCTCAGGACGAGCCGCGGTACGTGAAAGGCGAGCGGGTTCGTCATAAACTTTTCGGCGAAGGCTCGATCGCGGAGCTCTCCGGCGTCGGTAGAGAAGTGAAGGCTGTGATCGACTTCGATGACGAAGCTGTCGGACGCAAAACCATCAAGCTGGCTTACACTACGCTCGAGCGCGGACAGGACTAATGGCAGTCAGTCGAGAGGATGTGCTTCATATCGCCAATCTTGCGCGAGTCGGTGTCGACGAGGCTCGCGTCGAGGAGCTCACACGTGAGCTGAGCTCGATCCTCGGCCACATGGAAGTTCTGGCGCAGGTCGACACGACGAGCGTGCCGTTGGCTGCGGGAGTGGGGGCGGGTGGTACTCCTTTGCGCCCCGACGATCGAGTTGCACCGCTGATGGAAGGCACGCTCGAATCCTTTGCTCCTTCGATGCGGGACGGATTTTTCATCGTTCCTCGTCTTTCCACGCACGAAGATCCAGCCGAGAGCGGCGCTTGACGCTCGAGAATTACACGAAACTCGGCGCGGCGGAGATCTCTGCGAGCGTTCGCGCGGGGGAGATTGCTCCTTCGGCGCTGGTGAATGCCGCGTTCGACCGCGCCGACGCAATCAACGCCGGGCGAGATGGACTCAACATCTTTCTCCACTCGGATCGTGATGCGTGCTGCAAGGAAGCCGATCTGATTAGTGGTCGACTCGAAAAGGCTACAGACATTGGCATACTGGCCGGCGTTCCAATCGCGATCAAGGACAACATCGCATCGCTTGGGCTGCCGACCACGTGCGGGTCGAAGATTCTCAAGGATTACGTCAGTCCGTTCGAGTCAACCGCGGTAACCAGGCTGCGCGCCAACGGCGCCCTCATCATCGCGAAAGCCAATATGGACGAATTCGCCATGGGCTCGTCGACTGAGAACAGCGCTTTCGGGCCCACGAGAAATCCACACGATGTGCGCTGCGTACCAGGCGGATCGTCTGGTGGCTCCGCAGCTTCGGTTGCTGCGGGGATCACACCGATCGCTCTTGGATCCGAGACGGGCGGGTCGGTTCGCCAGCCTGCTGCGTTCTGCGGCGTGGTGGGGGTAAAGCCAACCTACGGACGGGTCAGTCGCTACGGTCTCGTTGCCTTCGCATCGTCGCTCGATCAAATCGGAGTCCTTGGCCGCACCGTCGACGATGCCGCGCTTGGACTGGAGGCGATCGCAGGTTTCGACAAGATGGACTCGACGAGCTCGGACGCCGACGTTCCGATCTACCGCCTGTCTGCGCTTGGCAAGCCTGCTCCAGATGCGCGCGCTCCTGACACTGAGGCGATGCGCATCGGTCGGAGTCCCGTGCCGCTGCCGCCACCGCCGAGCGAAACGACGCTCAAGGGAGTCGTGATCGGTAAGCCCAAGGAGTATTTCCCGGAATCACTCGATCGCACGATCGCCGACCTTTGCGACCGCGCCATCGAGAAACTCCGCTGGATGGGAGCGACGATTCGGGAGGTGTCGCTCCCGCGCTCGCCGTTGGCGATTCCGGTCTACTACATCATTGCGCCGGCCGAGGCGTCCTCGAACCTCGCACGCTTCGATGGCGTGAGATACGGGCTCCGCGTCGATCCGTCCAAGGGTTTGCGAGCGATGTACGACGCCACTCGCTCAGAGGGCTTCGGGCCAGAGGTGACGCGACGCGTCCTGCTCGGAACGTACGTCCTCTCCGCCGGCTACTACGACGCCTACTATAAGAAAGCACAGGCTGTCCGTACTCTGATCGCAGACGACTTCCGCTCGGTGTTCGCGAGCGGTGTGCACGCGATCTTTACACCGACGACGCCTACGCCGGCGTTTCAGGTGGGCGCAATCAGCGACCCTTACGAGATGTACCTGAACGACATCTTCACCGTCACCGCTAATCTCGCCGGTGTGCCGGCGATGTCGGTTCCGATCGGTCGTGTTCGGAACCTGCCGGTTGGCGGACAAATCATCACGCCTCATTTCGACGAGTACGGAATGTTTCGCGTGGGGTACGCACTCGAGGCGGCACTGGGCGCGGACGCGCACCGATGAACGACCGCTACGAGATGGTGGTTGGGCTGGAGGTGCACGTCCAGCTAAAAACGCGCACCAAGGCGTTCTGTGGTTGCTCGACAGATTTCGGAGCGCCGCCGAACGTCAACACCTGCCCGGTGTGCCTCGCACTTCCCGGCGCGCTCCCGGTGCTCAATGAAAAGGCCGTCGAGCTGGCGGTGCGTGCCGCCCTTGGACTTGGCTGCGACGTGAACGCCGTCTCCGTCTTTGCGCGCAAGAATTATTTCTATCCCGACCTGCCGAAAGGTTATCAGATCTCGCAGTTCGATCAGCCGCTGGCGACCGGCGGACACATCGTCATCGGAAAAACCGAGGACGACAAGGATGTGCAGATCGGCATCACGCGGCTTCACATGGAGGAAGACGCGGGCAAGTCGATTCACGATCGGTTTCCCGGTGCGACGGCGATTGACTTGAATCGATCGGGGGTGCCGCTGATCGAGATCGTCAGCGAGCCGGATCTGCGGAGCGCGACCGACGCTGGCGCTTATCTCCGCACACTGAAGCAGATCCTTCAGTATCTCGACGTGAGCGACGTCAGCATGGAGGAGGGAAGTCTCCGCGTCGACGCCAATATCAGCGTGCGCCCGTTCGGACAAACGACGCTCGGCACCAAAACCGAAGTGAAGAACATGAATTCGTTTTCTGCAGTCGAGCGCGCGCTGGACGCAGAGTACGAGCGGCAGTGCTCACTTATCGAATCCGGCGGCACTGTTGAACAGCAGACCTTACTCTGGGATGCCGTTCGCGAGACCGTCAGACCCAGCCGCACAAAAGAGGGAAGTCACGACTACCGATATTTCCCGGAGCCTGATCTTCGGCCGCTGCTGCTGGATCTAGGCTGGATCAGGGACGCGAAGCATAAACTTCCCGAGCTGCCCGAAGCACGAAAAAAACGATTCGTCGAGGATTATGCGATTACCATCAGCGAAGCGGAGCAGCTGACGGCGACTCCGAGCCTCGCGGATTATTACGAAGGTGTAGTGCGCGCGAGCAAAGACGGCAAAGCTGCATACAACTGGGTGATGGGGGAGGTGCTGGCAGCGCTCCGTGCGTCGAACGCAGACATCACTCTCTTTTCAGTCCGACCGGCCGATCTTGCCCAGCTCCTCAACCTCGTTCGCGACGGCACCGTGAGCCACACCGCGGCCAAGCGGGTGTTCTCGAGAATGCTGGAGACGGGTCAGCCCGCGGCGCAGATCGCTGCCGACGAAGGACTGTTGCAGGTCGGCGACGAAAGCTCTCTAACCACGTGGGTAGATGAAGTGCTGCAGGAGCATCCCGACGAGGCAAAGCGATACCTGTCGGGTGAGAAGAAACTGCAGGGCGTGCTGGTCGGTTTCGTGATGAAGAAGTCGAAAGGGCGCGCCGACCCCAAGCGGGTCAATCAGTTGCTCTCGTCGCGGGGCGGATAGAGCGGCTCGCTCAATGAGATCGCGAATTTCAGCGGTGACAACGGCATCCCGAAGTGCTGCTGTGCCTGTTCGAGCACGTGCTCTTCGCCACCGCGACGCAGTGCCGCTCGCCTGACCTTTTTTGCTTCACGCAGTGCAACCGTGCCCGCGGGATCGAGTCGGTGCGGCTCCGAACGATCCATTCGACTCAGGAAGTCGACGATGTAGTCGAACGCACGAACCATGTATTTCGCGACCTCCTGGTCAGTCAGATCCCAGCGGCTCTTCTCCTCGACGAGGTGAAAGATGCGCTGCCACGATTCCGTATCGGCGACGTAAACCATACCGCGAAAGATTCGCCGATTGGTCGGCGTGCTGAAAATGGTCGGACTCAGAATCCGGTCGAGATGATCGTCCGAGTGCGAGTGATCGCGCAGAATGAGCTGCTTCGCAGTGCGGCTGAATCGCTCGCCGATGTGTGTGTCGAACCGGCTTTCCCAGTAGCTGTGCCCGAGTGCAGCGGTCGAGGATGTGATCGCGAGCTGGTGCGGAACGAAGTAGTTGTGTGCGACCGCGTCGGCAGCCAAATGCGACAGGTACCCGAGCGCAAAGGATTTGAGCGGATCTGAGTCGGCGGCGTCGTGGATCTCCAGACCGACGTTCCAGGAATGGCAATGCCTGCCTGCCGCCGCGTACTTCTTGGCGATGCTGGTGTCAGCGGCGATCGAACCGTACAGAAAATCGTAAGGGAAGGCGGCCAACAGCTCGGCCACGCTCGACGGCACCAGGCTCAGGGAACGCAGTACTGCTTCGCCGAGGAAGATGTGAGTGCCGGGCGTCCACGCGTGGGCGACACTCGGTGTCAAAAGCAAAGCAAGCAGGACCGCTAACGCGACCCTGCTGGCAATGGCAGCGCGCGATGAAGCGCGCGACATGCTGCTTCTAGATGCCGATCCGCTTACGCTGACGGCGAACTGATTTGCGTAGATCGTTGAGCTCGTCCCTCACGGCGTCGTTGATTGCGTCCCGCGCAGTGTCGACGTAGTGGCGAACCTGATCGGTCATCTCATCGACCGGGATCCGATCGATAAGGTCGCCTCCGCGTTCGACCGCGGTCTTGAAGCCTCGCTGCGCGCGGGGCCCTGCCCAACGCGCTCCTTCCATTGCCCGCTCGCCGGCCCAGCGCGCGCCTTCGAGGCCACGCTCTGCTGCCCAGCGGCCGCCCTGCATACCAGCAAGACCGGCGAGAGCGGCACCGCGTCCGGCGTAGCGAATGAGCGGTCCGACCGGGCGACGACCAGATGGTCCACGCCGCATCAGCAGCGTGATTCCAGCACCCACCGCAGCGCCGATCAGCGCCGCTGTCAGCAGGTCGTACTGTTGCTCACGCTCCTCGTCCAGTTCCATCTCTGGGTCTGACGCGCGGCCGCGGCTTCTCCCAGTCGTCGGCTCTGCTTTCGTCGATGTCCCCATCGCTCCAGTCCTCCTCGTCAAATGCCTGAATGCCTGTCTTTACTCCACGAATGGTGGAGGCCGTAACTACGAACGCCGATTCCGCTTCTTCCTGCACCACGTCGAGCAGTGCGTTCAGCTCGTTGATGCGCGTTTCCGCCGCGCCCACCGCCTGCTGCAACCGCTGATTCACAGCCGCTATCGTCTGACTCACCTGCTGCACGTCGACACGCACCGAAGTCGTGATGTAGTCGACGTTGTCGGCGATCGCGCTGGCGTGCCGCATCAGCGGATTGATGTCGCCGTAAATCTTGTCCAGCAGGTCGCTGACTTTCTTGTAGCTCTTACGGAAATTCCACGCCGCCGGGACCAGTGCCACGGCGAGAACCATGATCGTGATCGTGAGCAGACCACTGGCGATGCTCGTGACCTTTTCGAAGGTGCTGGGTGCCGCCGCGATCTGCTTCGTGTAAAGCGTGTCCGGAATCGTGCGTGCCGCAGTTTGCAACAGCAATTCAGCGCCGCGTATCAATCCCATCATGCGTGTTCGGTGTGCAAGGGAGAGGCCATCTACAGTATAGCTTCACATCGCGGTACAAAGAGTGCTGAGGGCGATATATTTGCGCAACACGTAATCACCACCACCGAAATTCATAATGCCTGCAGTACAATTTGTGGTCGAGGGCGGCCGAACCCTTAAAGGCTCGATTCGTCCCTCTGGAAACAAGAACGCGGCACTCCCCATCGTTGCTGCGGCGCTGATCTCGGAAAATCCTGTTCATCTCGAGAACGTCCCTCGCATCAGGGACATCGAGACCCTCGTCGAGCTGATCAAGTCAGTCGGCGCGAAGATGGAATGGGTGGGGCAGAACTCGCTCGAGATCCACGCCAAGGACCTGCGGCCGGCGGATCTCAATCCAACCCTGTGCGCTAAGATCCGGGCGTCGATTCTCCTCGCGGCGCCGCTCCTCGCGCGCTGCGGCCAGGTCACTCTGCCGCCGCCGGGTGGCGATGTCATTGGGCGACGTCGCCTCGACACCCACTTCCTCGCGCTCGAGCAACTCGGTGCCGAATTCAAGCACGGCCCGATGATCGAGATGCGGGTGAACGGCTTCCGCGGCGCTGACGTCTTCCTCGACGAGCCGAGCGTAACGGCGACAGAAAATGCGCTCGTCGCGGCCGCCGCCGCGTCGGGGACGACGATCCTGCGCAACGCTGCCAGCGAACCACACGTCCAGGACCTCGCCCACTTCCTGATCGCACTTGGTGCGCAGATCGAAGGGGTCGGCACCAACACCATGACCATCCATGGCGGCCGCGCGCTGGGCACAAAGCCAGTCACTCACACCATCGGGCCCGACCACATCGAAGTCGGTTCGTTCATCGGCCTGGCCGCGGTCACTCGCTCGGAGCTGCGCATCCAGAACGCCGGTGTCGAACACCTGCGGTCAACGCGCATGGGATTCGAGCGACTGGGCATCGAGTGTAAAGTCGAGGGTCCCGACCTGATCGTGCCGGCGAAGCAGTCGCGCCAGATCCAGAGCGACATGGGCGGGCACATCCCGAAGCTCGAGGATCAGCCGTGGCCTGCATTCCCGGCTGATACAATGTCGATCGCGATCGTCACTGCGACACAGTGCGAAGGCCTGATCATGATGCACGAGAAGATGTTCGAGTCGCGGATGTTCTTCGTCGATAAGCTCGCGACGATGGGAGCCCGCATCGTGTTGTGCGATCCCCACCGCGCCCTCGTCTACGGCCCGACACGTTTGCGTGGCGCCTTCCTCGAATCGCCCGATATCCGCGCCGGTATGGCGATGCTGCTCGCCGCACTGTGCGCCGAGGGAACCAGCTTCATCAACAACGTCGGCCAGATCGAGCGCGGCTATGAGCGCATCGATGAACGCCTCAACGCACTCGGCGCTGCCATCACCCGCGTTGACGACCGTCGACACTGAGCTGGCGGAAGTCCCCAAGGAAGTCGTTACCGATTTCGAGCAGTGGGGAATCCGCGCCTTCACCACGACCCGGGATGCCGGGTCGTTCGGGCTCGGCGGAACTGATCCAGTAAAGGACGTGATGGGCAGATGGAGCGCGGTGCAACGGGAGCTTTCGCCCACGGCGCGCCGACTTGTCTCGATCCGACAAGTACATGGTACCCGGGTGATCGTGCACACTGGCGGCTGGGAAGGCTGGCTCCGTGGCGGCGAAGCCGACGGCCACATTGCCGCCGAGCGTGGGACGGGGCTCGCTGTCGGTGTCGCGGATTGTGTTCCGGTATTTATCGCCCATCCCTCGGGTGTGGTGGCGCTCCTTCATTCGGGATGGCGCGGCACCGCCGCGCGCATCACGCCTGAAGCGATTCAGACTTTGGCTCGGTTCGGACTGGCTCCCGACGAGCTGGCGATTCACCTGGGCCCGGCGATATGTGGGCGTTGCTATGAGGTCAGCATCGATGTTCGGGAACAGCTGACCGGCCAACCCGTAACCCGCCCTGGCCATGTTGATCTGCGCTCGCTGATCGCCGAGCACGCAACCGAGTTGGGGGTGCAGAAGATCACGGTCAGCGAGTATTGCACTCGGCACGATAACGACCGGTTTTTCTCGCATCGGGCGGGGGATGCGGGGCGGCAGATCGCAGTAATGGCGGCTGGTGTCTCGGCGTAAAGTCCTCGGCTCGTACTGGCCAATACGAAAAAGAAGCGGCGAGACCCAGGCTTCGTGAGCAGCCACGCGATGAGCAGCTCTACTCAAATTCCTGTCCCAGCTGCGCGCTGAGAGCAAGCTCGAAGCTCTGAGCTGATGGGTAATCGTGGTAGCAAAGCTCGCCGCGTAGC
>Ga0070716_100000619_pt1 | contig 15010 bp, 16 predicted proteins | sample LARL112metaG_FD_71395 | JGI IMG/M metagenome (GOLD analysis project Ga0070716, IMG submission 71395) | Corn, switchgrass and miscanthus rhizosphere microbial communities from Kellogg Biological Station, Michigan, USA - LAR L11-2 metaG | ecosystem: Host-associated > Plants > Roots > Rhizosphere... | reverse complement strand
GGAATGGACGTGCACAAGGAAGCCATTGTGATCGCCGTCCTGAATGAGAGCGGGAAGCTGGTGATGGAGTCCGTGATCGAAACCAAAGCCAGCAGCATTCTGCAGTTTCTCCACGGTCTAGGAGGCGAGCTGCATGTGACTTGGGAAGAAGGCACCTGGGCCGCCTGGCTGTACGATCTGCTGCAGCCGCAGGTGCAGCACCTTGTGGTCTGCAATCCGCGCCGCAATGCCTTGTTAAAGGAGGGCAGCAAGAGCGACAAGGTGGATGCGCGCAAGCTAGCCGAGTTGCTGCGTACCGGCATGCTGCGACCGGTCTACCACGGGGAACATGGATTACGGACGCTACGCGAGTTGGGGCGCAGTTATCAGACCATCAGCAAAGATTTGACGCGCGTGATGAATCGATTGAAGGCGCTGTATCGCGGTTGGGGCATTCCTTGTGCCGGCACCCACGTCTATGCTGCGCGCTCTCGAGAGGAATGGTTGAGTAAGATTCCGCAAGCCGGCGTGCGCCGCCGGGCGGAGCTGCTCTATGAGCAGCTGGACGGATTGCAGATCTTGCGGCGAAACCTTCGACCCGAGTTCTTGACCGAGAGCCGGAAACACAAGGCCGCGAAACTGCTGCGCCAGATTCCCTGCATCGGTCCGATTCGAGCCGCCCGCTTGAGCGGGCTGATGCAGACCCCGCACCGGTTCCGCAGCAAGCGGCAACTATGGACCTACAGTGGCCTGGGCATTGAGACCCATGACAGTGCGCAATTCCGCTTTGTGAGCGGACAACTGCAACGCTCCAAGAAACCCCAGCAGATCCGTGGTCTCAATCGAAATCACAACCATGAGATGAAAGAAATCTTCAAGAGTGCGGCCACCAGGGCCAGCTGTGGCAGAGGACCGTTCCACGATTTCTACGCGGGTTTGCTGGCCAAGGGGATGAAGCCGGAGATGGCGCGTCTGACGCTGGCGCGCAAGATCGCGGCCATTACGTTGACACTTTGGAAGAAGGAGGAACGTTTCGACGCCGAACAACTGAAGACGCAAGCAGCTTGAGCATTGAATAGAACCCAGGTGATCGCCCAAGGTTTTCATGCCACGGTGGTAGCCAATCGGTTCTTGCGATGCTCCGGTTCGAGGGAGAGTATCCATACGCTCATTCAGGCACTCTGTGTGCTGTAGTCCGGCACCGAGTCTCCGGGTCAATCCTATGCACCCTCGGATAACCGAAAAAAGCTGTAGGCCTCGAGCCTCACATAGGATCATGGTTGGCACTTACGCCAACGCTTAGCTTGCGTAGCTTCGCAACTGAACGGCGTCGTGCGCCACTGACTTCATGAAACCGTCGAGTTGGGACAAGCAACTGGGGTTGGCATCGCCGCGGGGAAGTGTGGCGCGCCAAAGCGACCAAACCAATCACCCCTCTAAGAATGAGGTGAGGAATGAGATGGGGCTGGATGTAAGTCACCACTTCCGCATCTCCCAGAGGGGCGGGGAGATGCTTTTTCTCTTGACATCCTCTTTCATAGGATGAGCCTAATGGCGATTTTTCAACAGTTCTCGAAAAACGGAGCTTGTTGTCGCGAAGGAGTCTCAGCAGCCACGACCGTGCCTATGACCCGCAAGCTCAAACAGCAATCGGCCAGCCTCGGCAAACGCAGTTTGCTCATCCGACTGCCGTTCGATGTCGGGGCACCAGCGAACTACAGCCCTGTACTTGCCGCCTTCGGTGCCCTCCATTATCCACTCGGCTCCGTCCGTACCGGCCGTTGGCAGTTCTGTCGGCATCGTCCAAAAATGTGCTCGATCCAACAAGCCGAGGAATCGGGTCACTTGCTCCCGAGACATGGGCGCTGTGCCTTCGAGTGTTGTAGTTTCGCGATCCTTTCCGATTGCTTTGATTGCGATTCGCCATTCACCACCGGGAGACGCGATCAGTGTGATCACGGTGGGATCGCTAAAGGCAGGTAGGTATGTCAGTCGGTACGTCGTTTCGTGCTCGGAGGCCGGCCATAATGGTCGCTCTCCAAGAGCATACATATCCGCTGAGTACCAACGAAGTTGGAAGTCGGCGGCCCGACTCGTGAATGTCTGCGGCGGAAAGTACGAGAGGAAAAATGAGGCATTCTGTCTCTCAAAGTCTCCTAAACACAGCTCAGAAATTTTCTTGATCGGCGCAGAACTTGGGATGTTCTTTAGGAGCGCCCTGATCGTATCGAATCGTTCCCTCGTACGGACCCCGTACAACCCTCCGGCGACTCCTATCGCAATGTCCTTCTGGTTCCTTTCAGGCAACTCACTCATCGCCGTCAGGAACCACTCAGGGTCTGAGAGTAAGGCATCCCCGTAGAACTCCGTGAGGTAGGTGAACTTGAAGAGGATTGGTAAAACGGTCTTGTCGCCGTGGTTGTAGACATCAATTAGAGTCTGAAGGTTCGCATTCAGCTTCTTGCATTCACGGCTCGACACCTCATTGCGTCGGATGCAAGCATTGACGGCCTTAAGTGCCGCATCGCGTCTCGCGTCCAGCGACGAATCAGCCCAACCGAGAATTGACAAGACCAAAATGGCAAGTGGAACACGTCGCATAGCGCTGTATCTGCGGCCCCTTTTATATTAGGGCTGTTCTCAACTGTCGTAAACAGGCGATTACACTCACAATCCCATTAGGAGAGTATTCTGCACGCATGCGCACGGCGAAACCCTCGCTGCGAATCACGAAGTGGCTCAAGACGACAAGACTTGCCGGGGCCGATATACCACTTGAGGCCGAATGCACCGCTTGCGCAGACACACAATTCCAAGTGCCCTTTAGCCTGCGCAACCACATTGAGAAGCCGTTCCACCAGCCAGACCGTGACCGTTTCTACGATTCCTTGCGACGTGCCTTCGATGCCCACGTAAAGTCTGCCCACTCCCGAAAACCGTAGAGGCAACGCTGCGGAGCCCTTTCTCGTGTCGAGTTGCCCTCAATTGTTGTAATCAGGCAATTACACCAGCTTGCGCCGTCTGTTCGCCTTGTTTGAGGTCAATGAGTGTAATGGCGATTTTGCGACAGCTAGAACCAATGATCGTGCATTTTGGAAAGAAACTCACGCTGGATCGGATATCCAGAAACAGAACCGATGACCGAATCAATGCCGCATTTCGGACAGAGCGCCGTGTCATCATCGTCGGTCCAATCTTCAATCTCACTCGGCGGAAAGACCTTCAAGCAGTAGAAGCAGCCGCAAACCGCGCTCTCTCGGAGTGTTTCGCGATGGTAGCTTGACCATTCGTGAGCACTGATGTGGTCTTCAGTCACACGTAGTTCCCGCAGCACAAGACCGACATCTCGCTGAAGTCTCTTCCAACGTCCCTTGTCGTTCGGAATTGCGGCTCTCATCTGCGTTCGGCAGTAGTCCTCCGCCCACAGCAATTCCGTTTGGCTTCGCTGCAAAATCGCCGCGTCGATACGGTTCAGTTCTTCGAGATGCGTCATTTTGACTAACGATTATGCGGCAGACAGTTGAAAAAAGAGAAAGTCAATTGCTGCTAACAGGCCATTACACCAAAAACCCCGGCCTGACCCTGAATTAGTGAAATGGGGATGTTCAGACGGCTACACTCGCCGCTCCCGCCAATAGCCAGAGGAACAAGGCGAGAGCAGAGAGCTGACTATGATGAATACCCTCACCATGCCCACGAGCTGCCATCCCAGCAACGAAGGCAAACCCTGCGCAGTGTAATGGGGATTTTGCAACAATTGACACTGCCTCGCGATAGCAGAATTGGCCGTGGACGCTTGTGACACACCTCCTCCCCTTCCAGGCGAATGAAGATGCAGCCGTAGGCAAAGGGGTAATCATGAAGATTCTGCTGGTTGAAGATGCGCCTGTCGTCTTGGAATATGAGACGCAAATCCTCAGAAGGGCTGGACACCCCGTTAGGGCGACTGACAAGGGGGACACAGCGGCTGAGCATTATGACGAGCGTCCGTACGATTTGGTCCTGACCGATTTATGGCATCCCGGTCTCGAAGGCCACAACCTGATCAAACGCATCCTCAAGAAGAACCCCAAACAAGCGATTGGCGTAATCTCTGCCACCACGGAGATGGAAGAAAAAATCGACGTTCCGCTAATGAAGAAACCCTTCGAACCCAACGATCTTCTGGCTTTTCTCAGTGCAATCATGAGTCCGAGACTGCCGGGCGACAAGAGGGCATTGGACCATCAATACGGAGGCACGCAGTACGTGATGTCAGCCCTAGAGAAAACCAAAAAGATCAGGAACCGCCCCAATTCACGGGGATGAAGGATTCTAGATTTTGAAAACAAGCATTAGCACTCATAACCCGGTTACCACTAACCTCAGTCGGCGGACGTTCCGAATCCCTACTGAATCTCCACAGACACCACGTCGCCATCCCCATCCGGACGTTCGCGGTAGTTGACTGCGACGCTTTTTCCCTTCCACTCGCAGGAAAATGTGTCGGCCCCAAGCAGGGTCACGTGTGCGCTGTCCCGGATGTGCAACTTCACCGACTTTGCGCCCGCCGCCACCGTCACCAGCGCCTGCGGAGTGGCGGAACAATCCACCGAGACTAGTTTGCCTTTCAGAAAGTGGACCGGAGCCGACAATACGTGCACCGGAACAGCTACCGCCTGTTCTTCTTCGCGATCCGGTGGTACTCGCGTCGGCGCGTCCTGCGCGGTGCGATTCTCGATCCGGGCCTCGAAGTTCTGACTTGCCTGTTTGAAAGTTTCGGCTTGCGACAAAGCCTGATTGGACCGCATAGATACTTCCGGATTCTTGCTTCCCCCGAGGGCTCGAAAGATGGCGATTGCATCATCCACCTTGTGGTTCATCATGTACATATTCGCCAGGTTGAACCAATAGTTCTCGTTGCGGGGAGATAGCTCGACGGCCTTCTTCATGGTGGCCATGCCCTTTTCGGGCTCGCCGGAAGATGCTTGCGCGAAGCTGAGGAGCGAATAGGCATCTGCCAGTTTGGGATCGAGCGCGATCGAAGTCTCCAGTTCCTTCTTGATCTCGGCCGATTTGGCTTCGTCGGAGAAACCCTGCTGGCTGAGAAGCATCGCATAATAAAAATGCACGCGCGGATCTTTGCTGTCGCGCTGCGTAGCCCGGCGTAGATATTCGGCGGCGTGCTCGAAGTCTTTCTGTTGCAGGTACGCAAAGCCCACCCCGCGCAACGCTGCAGCGTTTTCGGGATCCAGTTTGAGCACTTCCTGGAATTCTTCGAGCGCCTTGGCCCTGTAATCAGGGCTGTGAGCATGGATATCAGCCAGCGTGGCGTGAGCGTCGGCCCCACTCACGGCGGTGACCGTGAACTGAGCGGCCACGATTCCGGCCGGGGTCGGAATCGGATAGTAGCGGTAGCGTGCAGTGCTCAGGTAGTTGCGCAGGGTTTTGTCGAACTGCTCCGCGCTCATCCCCAAGGCTGCCTGGATGGACTGCTCCACCGGTTTTTTCTGCACTTGCAACGTATCCCAATACACCGCCAGCTTCGGCATCAGTGAGTTGTCGTAGAGATAATGCACGACCAGGCTGGACTCGGCATAGAAGGTGGTGCGGCTATCGCCGGTTTCGTTGTAAGTCTTGGTGTACTGCTGTACGCGGAAGAGGTCCGAGACTTTCATCATGCCCTTCTGCTGGAGGGTCAGATAAGTCTGGTCGGGAATCTTTCCCACCCGGGCCTCTTTGTTATCCACTTCAATGCTGGAAAAGTACTCGGCGAATCCCTCCTCGAACCAGGGGTCGGTACGGAAGGTGAGATTCCCGTCCATCAAGCGGTGCGCATACTCGTGAAAGACGACGCTCCACGGTCTGTCGACCGACATGTCGAGCATGATGAAACTGCGATCCTCGCCGCCCTGGAAGAGGCCTGCGACTTCCGTCGGCTTGCCGTTGAAGATCGGCGCCACTTGCCGCAATTCTTTCGTACTGCGGAAGGCCACGATCTGGAGCGGGATGGGGAGGTTCACATTGGCGTGCGCCACTAGCGTCCCGAACACGGACCGCATCTGTTCGAAGTGCAGCGCGACATCCCTCCCCTTCTTTTCCCCGGCGTCGGTGATGACCGAGAAGTTGGGCGAGCGCACTTCCACCCATTGCGGGTCTCCAGCAAGAGTAAATGTTGAACAAAAAAGAGAGCAGCTCAGCAGAAAGCAGGTCTTGAAGAATCTCACGGCTCGGCCCCCCGGAGAACAGGAGATGTTACTCCTGTTTGTGTCCAGGACCTAATGACTTTCGGGCAATGACTGGGAAGGGGTATTCATCTTAGGCGATGTTAAACATCGCTGCCCTATAGGGTTACAGAATTATGGGGTGCCCCGTCCGCGGCCGCGATCTGTGGCTATGCCTAAACTGCTTTGAGGAACGCGGAGCAAGATGAGTGTAATGGCGATATTACATCAAATGAGAACTGGCGGTGCCCTTGTTCGAGGCGTTCTCTTGAGGCTTCAGGTTAAGGAACTCTTCAAGGACACGATAGCTCGCATTGTCTGGGAGCAACACCGCCGCAATCTCGAAGGTACGCATTTCTGTGGCTACCCGCAGAACGACGGTCGCGGGGAGGTAATGCCGCCAAACACGCCTGATGCTCGCATACGCGATCCGCGCAGTGCCCATCTGAAGAAAACCCGTTGGAAGGATCATCTCGTCTTTATCGAGGAGCAGGCGACGATCAATCGAGACTCGACGCACTCCTAACAGCACTGCCAGCACTATCGGAAGAAGGCCGAACCATTTGGGGATGAAGGGCACTGTGGTCGTTTTACCCTAGATTGGTCGCGAGCATGGGTGTGGCGCCCAGCAACGGCTATCGTCGCGACGCCCATTTTTCGAAGATGCTGGCGATGGCGCCCTACTCCGGTGCGCCGTGGTGGGAAATAACCCCAGATAACGGCTGTTACCCGCCTGCCAATTTCTTCTTCGCTACCGGACGTGCAAAGGCATTCGTCGGGCCATGGCCGTTATTCGCCATCACTTTGCTGTAGTATTCCTTCGCGCGTGTTGCGTCGCCTGCTTTCTCATAGGATTGCGCCAGCAGCATCAGGATAAATGGGTCTTCCTGGTTTGCTTTGCCCAGTTCTGTGATCGCCGTCTTGTAGTCGCCGCCATAGAAGGCGACATATCCAGTCAGATAGGGAAAGAACACCGCCTGATCCGGATTGTTTGCTTTGTCGAGTGCCGCCTTCGCTGCGGCGACCTGCTTCTGTGCCTCGTCGCGCTGTCCCCGTCGCGCGGCAATGCGGGCTTGGGCGTGCGCCCGGCGGAATTCCCACAGGTTTTTGTCGGCATCCTTCATGTCGGCCTTACGCATGGCGGTGTCATAGCCGGTCTTGTACCAGTTTGCGGCGCCGTCGATATCGCCCGACTCGAGCTTGATGCGTGCTAACTCGTTGGCCACTCCTGCCGCCGCCTCGTAGTCCGGCTTGCCTAACAGCGCGTCAAACACCTGTTTCTCGTATTTCTCCGCTTCAACCGAATTGCCTTCGAACGCGTATGAAAACGCCATCACTCGGAGGGCGCGGTTCTTCTGGTCGGCTGGAGCCACCTCGATCGCTTTCTTCAGGTGCTCGCGCGCAGCGGCATAGTCGCCCTTCAGGTCAAGCGATACCCCCGACTCCAGATGCGCCTCATACGAATTCGGAGACGCTTCCAACACCTGCTTGTAAAGCTTCAGAGCCTCATCCTGTTTGCCCTCACTGTTGAGCTTCTGCCCCTGTTTCACCAGCGCCTGCGCATCGCCGGACGGTGCCGCCGTCTGCGCCGTCGCCGCTTGCCCCATGCAAGTGACACTTACAGCCACCCCAGCTAAGAGAGTCAAGAATTCGCAATAGATGGATTTCATGCGCGCGATTATAGCGCTGAAGTCAGACGACACGCGAGGAGCAGATAGATCCGAGAATCCGATCCGTTCGCGCCGGAACAAACATTCCGCGCGTTGCCGGCCGCAGTGTCGCCCATCGTCGGCCGTATCGAGGCGATGTGGGAGACGATGCGGGGCGTCCTCATCGAGAATTTTCCAAAGGCGCCCGGCCTCCCCAAGGACAGGAAGGAGTATCTCGGTTTCGTCGACGATATCTACAAGAGCGATGCTTACCACTCACTGTCAATCGAGGGTTACAGCGTGAACCCCGGCATTGATCGAAAGAGTGCAACGCGGCGACTGGGACCCGGATCATCATGATGATGACCGCAAGAACCGCGACGCGCGGTTACTGGCAGGCCTTCCAGCTTGTAAAAGCATCCGTGGCAGAAATCATCACTGGCTCGAATCACGGCGGGCTGGTCCGCACCGCTCACAAGGACTGGTACGGCGAACTGTTCCAGCCATGCGTCGGGGCCGGCTTGATTCCGGCCGGAGCGCTCGCGGGCTACCGCAATGATGCGGTGTATCTGCGCACGTCGCGCTACGTGCCGCCGCGCTCGGAAGCCGTACGCGAGGCCATGCCGGCGCTGTTCGATCTGCTGGTACGTGAAACCGATGCTGGCGTCCGTGCGGCCCTCGGGCACTGGCTGTACGGCTACATCCATCCGTATCCGGATGGAAACGGCCGCATGGCGCGCTTTTTGATGAACGCGATGTTGGCGTCGGGCGGTTACCCCTGGACCGTGATTCGTGTTGAAGATCGGGACGCGTATCTCGCGGCGCTTGATCGCGCCAGTATCGGCAAATATTCAGCCGTTCGCAGCCTTCATCGCGGAGCGGGTGCGATGGTCGTTGGACCAGGCGGCCACTAAAGTGCGGGCTGGCAGTTTGAGGGAAGGATAGTTTCAGGTGATCCGCTTGCGGCGTTTAACGCCGGCACTCTTGAATGCTTGGCGGGTCAATCAGCACCTAACCAGCACTCATGCCCGTTGTCGGCTGATGTGGCGGGAGAACCAAGCCGCGCTGGCTGCGATCAGAAATAAAATGGTCGCGTATTTCGATGAGGCGTTCGAAGACGCTCGCAGACGAATTCGCCGGGGCTTTGAAGACGATCTTTCCCCCTTCAGCGATTCGGCACCTGATCCCGCGAATTATCCGGCGCTTCTTCATCGTGTAACGATGCAGGGTTATCTCGGGGAAACGCTCGCAGTGCTGGCGGTCGAGCACTGGGGCGCCCACGGCCATATGGATTGGATCGTACCTGCGTTTTTGTTCCGGCTGCACGATCAGGAATTTCAGCATCTTGAGGGGATCAATGAGCGCTTACGAGCCAGTGAGCCACCCAAACCAACGATGTCGAAATCCTCGGCTCCTTCGATGAAAAGCAACTCCTCGGGATCAAGCTCAATCCATGCCTCAACGGTTCGCCAGAATTGGTATATGAATTCCCGCACTGCGGCGTTGGCGCACCGCCGAGGGTCACCTTCGAGTCCTTTCGAAGATTTGCTTTCGTCGCTTTTCACCTAGACTAGTTCCTGCCTGTGCGCGTCGAACGTCGTGGCGTCAGCCGAGCCTGTGTGCGCGCAAACCAAAGTTGCAGCCAACTCTTCACTCCGAAAGCTCCGTAAGGCGCTGCGAGCCAGTTTCTTTCACAACCCAAGTTTGTATTCCTGGTGCTTCAGCGGCTTGGCGTCGGCGACGGCCGCGGCGGCAGCGCCCAGCTTCAGAGGTCAAAACAACAGCCGCGCTAGCCAGCGCGAAATCCCACGATTTGACGCATCGCATACTCGATCGTGCCAAGACGCGCAGTCGATTTAGAACCGGTCGGCCCGCTCGCGCCGAATAACGTTTGGCAGGCGACAATTCGTAGAAGTGGTTAACTATGGTCGTCAGCTACGGCCGAAAGGTCTGGGGATTGGCGCCACCGGTAGAAAAATGGAATTCCTCCCAAAATCACCGCCAAGCCCAACGAAGAGCGCAGAGGCCGCACCATCCACAGGTTCACGGTAAGGGCGATGGCGGCGGACAAGAAGATGAGCGGGGTCCAGGGATAGCCCCAGGCACGATAAGGGCGACCTAACTGCGGCTCTTTTCTGCGTAGTCGTAGCAAGGCAATTGCGGTCAAGGCAAAAAAAATCCATACCGCGAACACAAACAACGAATAGAGTTCTTCGTAAGTCCCGCTGAGGGCCAGCAACGCACCGATCGTACCGACAAAGATAAGCGCGCCGCTGGGCGTGTGAAACGAAGGGTGAATGCGCGTAGCGAATCGGAAGAAAACGCCATCGCGCGCCATGGCGTACGGAACACGCGCGCCGGTAAGGACAACCACATGAAGCGCTCCCAGCGCGGAGATCGCCATAGCAATCGTCAGCCAGGCTGCGCCGCGCGATCCCGCAAATGACTGCACCACATCCGATGCGACATGCTGCGATCGCTCTACTTGCTCGAAAGGCAAGGTGTGAAAGTAAACGATGTTCGCCAGCAGATAAAGTGCGGCCACAGTCAACAGTCCCAGAATGAGAGCGCGAGGGATATTCTTCTGTGGCTGCACGATTTCTTCGCCCAGGTGTCCAAGATCGTTGAAGCCGTTGTAGGCCCACATGGCAGGCACCAGCGCCGTCAAGAATGCGCCGATGCTTTCCCACCCGAGGTATGGAGTGGGATGTGCAACTTCGACGGCGCCTTGCTTTCCGAAGAGCACGGCCGCAACCACAATCACCACGATGGTACTCACCTTCACGGATGTGAGCAGCACCTGGATGGCCCCGCCGACACGCACACTTAAATAATTGATGGCGGTCACAAGGATGACCACTAGCGCCGCGAGCGGCTGGGCCACAGTAAAGGTAAATTCGTTTCTTCCGAGGTGGTAGGTGAACAGTGGGGCGGAGACGACCGGAAACAAAAATCCCATAAAGCGCAGAAAGCCGGCGGCCAACGTGGCCATCCCCACGGGCCGCTCCAGAAACGAACTCATCCAACCGAAAAGGAATCCCCAAAGAGGTCCGAGACCGCGGCTCAGGTAGATAAAGGGACCTCCTGCCTTGGGAAATGCCGCCCCCAGTTCGGCGTAGCAGAACGCCCCGAACAAAACGATGACTCCGCCGACGAGCCACGCGACAAGAACCAGCGTCGCCGAACCGACCGCGCGGGCCATGTCGCTGGCGACGAGAAAAACGCCCGTGCCGATGGTGTCGCCGATGACGATGGCAATTGCCGGCCCAAGGTACAGGCCGCGGACCAAATCGGATTGCTCTGCATGAACCGAGGAATGAGCAGGCATCGGGCGCGGAATTGAGTGAGCCTACTCCCGGCAAACCGGGTTGGTCAACCCATTCCAGGCTCCTCGCCTTCCATCACTGTCGGAGAAGAATTCGCGCCCGGATGGTTCTGCTGCGCCACTACGCGCTATCATCGAGACGCGATGGCACCGTACAACCCAATGTTGAGTGAATTTCCCTGGGACGAACGCTACCGTCTGACCGGCATCGAGGATGTGCTCACCCCCGCGCTCCTGGTCTATCCCGACTTCCTTGCCGCAAACATCGCGTGCACGTTGCATCTGCTCGCCGGCAACGCCGATCGGTGGCGTGCGCACATCAAGACCGCAAAACTGGCCTACACACTACGCATGTTGGTCGAGGCTGGCGTCCGAAACTTCAAGTGTGCAACCACCCTCGAGCTACTCGTGGCCTGCCGCAATGCCGCAGAGGATGTCCTTCTCGCCTATCCGGCGATGGGAGCCAACGCGCGCCGTGTGCGTGAAATAGCGGATCAGTTTCCAGAGGTGCGCATCTCCGCGCTAGCCGAGAACGAAGAACAGGTGCGGCAATGGCACGGCAGCCGGGTCGGCATTTTTCTCGACCTTAATCCGGGGATGAATCGCACGGGAATTGAACAGAATCAGCGCCAGAAAATCACCACCCTCCTGCGTGAAATGGAAGACCTGGGTTTGGAATTCCGCGGCTTACATTACTATGACGGCCAGTACGGTGCGTTGGTAGACCACGAACGCACAGTTGCAGCGCACGCCGGCTATGACCGCCTGCTCGAACTTGTGGACGAAATCCGGCGCAACGGGACGGCCGTGCCGGAGGTCATTACTGCAGGAACTCCAACCTTCCCCAGCTCGCTCGCGTATGCTGGCTTTCATAGGGGAGGATTCGTCCACCGTGTCTCTCCCGGAACGCTTGTTTATTGTGATTCCACCAGTCTGGCGCAGCTTCCCAGCGAGTACGGCTACGCGCCGGCGGCGATGGTGTTGACGCGCGTGATTAGCTGCCCACATGACGGCAGGATCACCTGCGACGCCGGGCACAAGGCGGTCTCAGCCGATGCCGGCGTGCCCACGTGCGTTGTTGTGGGACATTCGGGGCTCACTCCCCTGGCACCCAGCGAAGAGCATCTCCCGTTGAACTCGAATAACGAGATGGTCCGCCCGCGAGTGGGCGCAGCACTATATCTTGTTCCGCGCCATATTTGTCCTACCGTAAACAATTTCGATTCTGCCCTGCTCGTCAGGGACGGCCAGATACTGGCAGTGGAGAAAGTATCGGCCCGCGGACGCGAAGCGCCATTGCTGGGGACGCTGGAAGGAAGGGATGCTGTGCTGAAGCCCGCAGCCGCCGAGAAAGTCTAGCCACGACTCCGTTTCACTCGTGAATGCGGCAACCTTAGCCCGATGCTCGGTCCCGGCTCGAATCTCCACCGCGGTGCAGGATCGGCCTCCATCAAGGGTGCAAAACGGGAAACTTGAGCGCTATGAGGACTCGTCAATCGCGGGCGTTGCTTCCGACCCGCGAGCAACTCGACTCTTGCCTCGAGACCCTGAGAGACGCCGAGAACCAACTGCGGGGCAAAACGCGCATCGTTGTTGTTGCCCCGGACTATTACGCCAGGTATCCGAAAGCATGCGTGGGTGGTCCGCGGCCTTGCGAATCTGGGCCGCACGCTCCCGCGCTTGAGTGTAACTTTCTTGCGTTCTTGGAGCAGCTGATCATGACCCATAACGACCGCCAGCAGGTTGACCTCAAACCATTTGAGACATCGAGCGCGGAACGTCGCTTTCCACGTCGACCGTCGTGCCTTAGCTTGTGCTGCGCAATCGGCATTGGAGTTGACTGGGAGAGCGTGTTGCCGGCCTGGTTCAGGGTCCTTTCCGCGACATGCGGTCCCGCCGAGTACGCGCAGCGGATCGCTTCAACTGTTAGGTGTCACTACGAGCAAGGGCGCGGCAAGATGCTCGCCGTGGCGCGGAAAATTGCGACCCCGATGCAACGCCAGGCATTGCCGAAACCGTGAGTCCTGGGGAACGCTCAATTGACCCATTCATCCTCTTCGTCGTCTTCCTCGTCTGTAGGTCCTTCCGCCGCTGCCATGGCCTCGGCGATGGCCGCAGCGATTTCTTCGTCGTCGGAGTCGGCCAGGTCAACTAGGATTTCCCGCGCCTCCGCGGGACGGATACTGCCTACGGCGCCGATGGCGGCAAGCAGTAAGGGTTTTGGGGAATGCGGGTCATTGAGGAGTTCGACGATGTAGGACCAGGCCGCGTCCAGTTCCCAGTTGCCCGCCGCGGTGACCGCCTGGTACTGTATTTCAGGATCGCCGCTTTTCAAGGCCAGTAGTATCTGATCGTCAAAACCGCGAACCCAGCGCATCGAAAACACAGCCGTTAGCATCCACTCTTTGTCTCCGCTGGAATACGCATGCCGGATCGCATCCTGGTGCCAGGTCTGGGGTGCGCGCACCGATGCTTCCAAAATCCGGCGCCGTACTTCCTTGGGAGTTCTGTTATCGCGGTAGAGCTTCTCGAGCGAGTCCTGGATATTATGAAACGTGCGCTCAGTAATGGGTACATCCTCTGGATCCTCAAACCCATCCGTGTCCGCCTGTTCCAGGACAGGACCGAGGGAAATTGTCGCCCTAGCGCGCAGTTGCTCTGGCTCGCCGGCACTGCCTGCGATCGTCAATAACGTAGCAGCCAAATCGTCGTTAATCACGGTAAAATCGCCCGCGAGCTCGGCGGCGACCACGCGGTCGGTTTCATTGGCTCGCTGATCAACCAGAATCCTCCACAACACCCTTGCGGCATCTCTTGGCCAGTCCCATGGAGGCGTGTCGAGCAAAGTCTTAAGGTCCATTACGTTTCCTCAGGGATTGCGTTCAATCGCGCAATTGTTAGCGGCATGTTCCCACCGCCGGCACAGCTCAACCCTTCCCCAATTATGATATTGCAGCCTTATAGCCTTAGACTTATAAATTTCTCCTTCGCGGCGGAGCACGCCATCCAGGCGCTGGACTGAAACAAGACTTGTCGCTCGTGGAGGCGTGTCTACGCACTCCAGCTACCACAACGACACCATCACAGATCGCATCGCGGCCTACTCGCCCCAGATCATGGAACCCAGAATGCTTAGTTCATCATCGGAAACCACTGCCGCCAGACTTTGAAGCACACTATCAACCCAATAGTAGCGACTCCACTTTTCGTGGCCTGCAAGGAGTTGACCTATAAATCGAGCGAGCCCAGAACAGGCAGAACGGAGTTCCCGCGCTTCAGGTTCGTCTCCGTGTCCACGAGCACGCATGTATGAGCGCACGTCCCGAGCGACTACCGATTGCAGCACATTCTCTTCCAGCGGTTTCGTAGCAGAATCCTCCGCCGCCAAGCCTACATCACAACTGGCGAAATCAGGCCGATTACACAAGCGTGCGCTTTTTCTTCGCCGTTTTGGGGGTGATGAGTGTAATGGGGATATTACGACAGGTATCGGTCTGGGAAGGTAAGCGGGGCGAATATTTGCCCCGCTCGGTTCGAGAGTGGCCTTTTTCTTTCTGGAAATCCTAATCTTTATTCTTCGGGAGCTCTAACCCGCTCCCCATCGGCCGTGGTTGCGACCCCCGGGTCGATCACCACTTGGTGAATGGTGTTCCCACCCTGGGCAACGATAATCTGCAGGTGCAGGTCGCGCAGGCCCGGAACCACAATAGTCTGAGTTCCAGTGCAGTCCGGGCTCACGGAATAGCTACCCGTGCCCGGACGCCAACCGGGTGTGAGCATGCCGTTCGTGGCAACTGCGTCAACTTGCGTGAAATTTCCGTTACCATCAAACGTTTGCTTGGCGATGCCATCAA
>Ga0070716_100000612_pt1 | contig 15094 bp, 13 predicted proteins | sample LARL112metaG_FD_71395 | JGI IMG/M metagenome (GOLD analysis project Ga0070716, IMG submission 71395) | Corn, switchgrass and miscanthus rhizosphere microbial communities from Kellogg Biological Station, Michigan, USA - LAR L11-2 metaG | ecosystem: Host-associated > Plants > Roots > Rhizosphere... | reverse complement strand
GGCGGGGCTCGAAGCCCGAGCAGCAGTTAGGGAGTTGTTTGGAATGGCTCAGGGCACCGTCAAGTGGTTCAACCCGGACAAGGGCTACGGCTTTATCGCCGTCGACGGTGGCAAGGACGTCTTTGTCCACTACTCAGCGATCATGCAGGACGGCTACAAGTCTCTCGACGAGGGCCAGCGGGTCGAGTTCGAAATCACGCAGAGCGACCGGGGACAGCAGGCCGAGAAGGTCATCATCGTCCCCTAAGTTCTTGGGCTTGGCCGCCGAAATCCTCTATATCGCCGGGTTACTGCCGGTGTGGTCGGCCCGGCTCCCGCACGGCGGGGGCCGGGCCGACGGCGTCAGCGAGCGCCCGCAGCAGGTCCACCACCCCGGCAGGCCCGTCCACCACGAGGTCGGCGGCCTCCGCGACCTGCGGGGACTCAGGGCTCAGGCTGGCCACCGCACAGCCAGGCACGCCGTCAGAGCGCAGCGCGCGGACGGCGGCGAAGGCAGCCAGGTCGCCGAGGTCGTCACCGCAGAACAGCACGGCGCGCGCGGCCCGCTCGGCGACAAGCTCCCGCAGCGCGGTGCCCTTGTCGACGCCAGGCGGGCGCAGTTCCAGCACGAAACGGCCCGGCTCAAGCGCCAGCCCGGCGTCCGCCGCGAGCGCGGCGAGCGGCTCGCGCAGCCGGGCCAGCGCCGCCTCAGGGGAGGCCGTCTGCCTGGTGTGCACGGCGAGTGCGGTGCCCTTGTCCTCGATCCTGGTTCCCTGCGGCGCGCCCGCCGCCGCGAGCACGCCGGGCAGCGCCCCCCGGACCCGGGCCACGCCGTCCGGCACCGCGGCGGACGTCAGCTCTCCCGCCTCCCAGCGCTCGCCGCCGTAGTGCCCGAGCACGATCAGCCCGGGGACTTCCCCGACGCCGCTGAGCGTGACCGCCGCCGGGGCCGGGCGGCCGGTGATGATCGCCACCGTGCCCGCGGACTCCGCCAGCCGGGTCAGCGCCGCGGCGGCGCCCGGCGCCGCCGCGGCGTCCGCCGGGTCGGCGACGATCGGCGCCAGCGTGCCGTCGAAGTCGGTGGCGATCAGCGCGCGGGCCGGATCGGCCAGGATGGCGTCGAGGCCGGCCTGGCCCTCGGCCGTGGCCGCCCGCGGCAAGGGCACAGAGGTCACCGCTGACTGGTACCCGGCTGCGGCGAGCGCATGCGCTGTCTGCGGGCGCGCTGCGCGCGCAGCCGCTTGACGAGAACCGGGTCGAACTTGAGCGCGTCCGGGCTGTCGATCAGCTCGTTGAGCAGCTGATAGTACCGGGTCGCCGAGATGCCGAGCACCTCGACGATCGCCTGTTCCTTGGCGCCCGCGGTGCGCCACGTGCCGCGTTCGAAGGCGAGCAGCCGCATGTCACGCTCGGACAAGGCCGACATGCGCCGCTCCCTTCAGTAGGCTCGCGGGGCGTGGCTCCGTTCCCTTCAGTAGGCTCGCGGGGCGTGGCTCCGTTTCACTGTCTCACGTTCCTGACCGACTACGGACTGGAAGACGCCTTCGTGGCAGCCTGCCACGGGGTCGCCCTCCAGATCGCGCCAGAGACCCGCATCATCGACATTACACACCTTGTACCTCCGGGTGACATACGACGCGGGGCGGCCGTTCTCGCGCAGACCGTCCGATACTTCCCGCCTGCCGTGCACGTCGCGGTCGTAGACCCTGGCGTCGGCACCGCGCGGCGCGGCGTCGCGGTCGCCGCGGGGGATTCCGTGTTCGTCGGGCCGGACAACGGCCTGCTGTCCTGGGCGGTAGCCGAGGCGGGCGGCGCCACCGAGGCGGTCAGCCTCACCAACAGGGCGCTGTGGCTGGACACCGCGACGGCGACCTTCCACGGCCGGGACATCTTCATGCCGGCGGCGGCCTATCTGGCGGCCGGCGTTCCGCTCGCGCGGGCGGGTGACCAGCTCGACGTGGGCGGCCTCGTCACGCTCCCCAGGCCAGCAAGCCGGATCACGGAGGGCCGCATTGACGCAGAGGTGCTCACCGTCGACAGGTTCGGCAACGCGCAGCTGTCCGTCACCGGACCTGATGCGGCGCGGGCCGGGCTCACCCCTGGCGCGGCGGCCACGCTGGCGTGGGCCTCCCGCGAGCAGCGTATCCCGTTCGGCGCGACGTTCGGCGACGTCGCCGCCGGCGAGCTCGTCTGCTTCCAGGACAGCGCGGGCTACATCGCGATCGCGGTCAACGGGGGCAACGCCGCCCGTCGGCTCGGGCTATACCCGGAGACGCTGGTGACGCTCACCGTCACGAAAAAGTTAGCGTGCTGCGTTCCGTTCCTGTCGGGCGCGTGACACCATAAGGGCCTGAATTCTTGACATATGGCCCCTTCGCCCCGGTTCCTGGAGGGGAGGACGTGACCGAAGTGTCTCGTCTGCTCCGCGGCACGCTACCGGTGCTGGTGGCGCTCGCCGTCGCGACGGGTTTCGCCCTGCCTGCGAACGCCGCGCCGCTTGCCCGCGCGCCGCGGATGTCCGGCCCTGACCTGGCCAGCCAGTGGTGGCTGACCAGCCTGAGTGTGCCGCAGGCCTGGCAGGCCGCGTCCGCGAAGGGCGCGGGCGTGACCGTCGCGGTGCTTTCCACCGGAGTCAGCGCCAGCCAGCAGGACCTGTCAGGTGCGGTGCTGACCGGCCAGGATTACGCCGGCTCAGGCCGCGTCGCGGGCGGCCCGTTCTGGGGTTTCGAGGGCACGGCGGTGGCCGGGCTGATCGCCGGGCACGGCCACGGCGCGGGCGGCGCCAGCGGGAGCGTGGGGGTCGCGCCGCGCGCACGGATCCTGTCCGTGCCGGTGACGCTGGAATACGACGACCCGCTGAACTCCGACGCGGCGATCACGAAGCGGCTGCCGGACGCGATCGCGGCCGGCATCAGGTACGCGGTCGCGCACGGCGCGCGGGTGATCGCCCTGCCGCTTGACCCGGGCACGCTTGGGCTCGCCGCCGACGGCAACCCCGCCGCCGCGGGCGGCAGCGCCGCCGAGCGATCGGCGGTCGCCTACGCCGTCGCGCATAACGTAGTGCTCGTCGCGCCCGCCGGGGACAACGGCATGGGCACCGGCACGGTCAACTACCCGGCGGCCTATCCCGGCGTGCTCGCGGTGGGCGCCACCGCCAAGGGCGGTCAGCTCGCCTCGTTCACGAACACGGGCTCGTACGTGGCGCTGACCGCGCCAGGCGCTGGCCTGACGGTGGCCGCACCCGGTGACAGCGGATACGGCACGCTGGCGAGCACCGACATGTCCGCGGCGCTGGCCGCGGGGGTCGCCGCGCTGATCCGCTCCCGGTTCCCCGGCCTCACCGCCGCCGCGGTGGTGCAGGCCATGGAGCGGGGGGTCACCGGCCACGCGGCAGCCGGCGCGAGCCATGGCGCCCTGGACGCGGCGGGCGCGCTGACCGCGGCCGCCGCCCTCGCCGCGCGGCTGGCCCCTCCGGCCACGGCGGCGCCGCCCTCACCCTCACCCTTGCCTACCGTGACGCAAGCGCCGCGAATTACCGCCACGTCCACCGCGGCGCGGTCCGGCGCGGGAATCCTGGCCGGCTCGCTGCTGCGGGACGCGGTAATAGTGCTCGCCGTGCTGATTGCGGTCCTCGCCGCCGCGCTCCTGCTGCATGACAGCCGACGGCGCAAGGCGGCGGCCGCTGCCCGCCAGCCGCGCGCCATCGGGCCGAGCGGCACGCACGCCAGGCGGCCCCGGGCAGCGCTCCCGGCCGCGCCGGCCGCCGCCCGGTCGCCACTCGAAGATCCGTGGGGCAGACCCCACCCGCCGGGCAGCGCCGGCCCGCGCCTCGCCCCGCCGCCGCCCCCCGGCTCGCTCGGCATCCCGAACCCCGCGCCGCGCGTGAGGCGGGGCGCGACCGGGGAACCGCCGTGGGAACCCGCCAGGCCGCCTGGCACCGCGGCGCCGGCGAGGGCCGCTGACGCGCTGCTGCCGCCGTGGGAGCTGTCGACAGGCCTGGCCGCGGCGCCGGTTTCGACGGAGCTTCCCGAGTTGCCGAGGCGAAATACGGGCCCGATGTACGTGTGGAACCCGTCGGCGTCCGGCCCGCTGCCCGTCTTCCGCGACGACGAGGAAGAGAAAGAGCAGTTATTCGGAACGGGCCCGTGGTTCCTCGCCGGGCCCGCCGTCTTCCGCGGAGAGCCTGGCCTTCACGTCAGACGCGTACTGGTGCACGTACTCCTGTCCGGAGAGCTCGCCGATCGCGCGCATCACGTCGTCCGCGACGGTGCGCCGTGCCCTGGCGGGCGGCTCGCCCGCCAGGGCACCGAATTCCATCCGCTTGCCGATCCTGACCTCGATACGGGTCGGCCTGGGGAGCGGCGAGCCCGGCGGCAGCATCTTCCTCGTGCCCATCATCGCCACCGGGATCACGGGCGCGCCGGAGTTGAGCGCCAGATAGCCGATCCCCGACCTGCCCCGGTAGAGCCGGCCGTCGGGCGACCTGGTGCCCTCCGGGTAGAACCCGAACAGCTCGCCCGCGCGCAGCAGGTCGAGCGCCGCCTCGAGGGTCACCTGCGCGGATCGCGCGCCCTCCCGGTCCATCTGAAGCTGGTTGGTGGACCGCAGGTACGCCGCCCAGAGCCGGCCGAGCGGGCCCCTGGCCGCGAAGTACTCGGCCTTGGCGGGGAACACCACTGGCCGGCCGATCATAAGCGGCAGGTACATGGAGTCGATGAACGACAGGTGGTTGGACGCGAGGATCGCCGGCCCGGCCGGCGGGATGTTCTCGAGGCCGACGACCTTCGGCCGTCCCATCACGCGCAGGACGGGTCCTATCACGACACGCGAAAGCCGGTACTGCACTCAGGTGTCCTCTGCCTTACCTCGGGGTCTGGCCTGCGACGGAAGACCCGGCGAAGGCGGTACTAAAATAGCGTGCCCCGCCGACCGCGCCGGAAACGGAGGCGGCCATCGAGATCACCAACGGCACCGCGAACGGCAGGGCCGCCGCTGGCACAATCACCCCGGAGTCGTCGGCGAACCAGCCGATGACGAGGACCAGCCAGACCAGCCACGCGACGACCCGCACCAGCGGCTCCGCCGCGAACGCCCCCGCTAGGAGCCGCAGCCGCAGCGCCGCGGGCCGCCACAGCGCGGCGGCGGCCGCCACGGCGACGACCGGGATCAGCCAGCTGAAGACGGTCACGGTGAGCGTGCCCACATTGGAGCTGACCTTCCGCTCGAGCAGGTCGCCGCCGCGGCCGTGCAGCAGGTTGCCGGCGAACGTCCCCATGTCGGACACACCCGTCGCCGGGAAGAAGTAGCTGATCAGGGCGAACACGAAGAACAGCACGAGCCCGCTGGCCGCGACCGGCACCGCCCACCGCCACCGGAGCTGCACTCCCGCCAGCCACGCCATCAGCAGCAGCACGCACGGCACAAGCGCGATCGTCCCGCCGACCTTGGCGCCGAACCCCGGCCAGCCGGACGCCACGACGGCGCACAGCCCGACAAGGCCGACGGCGAGCACCGGCGCTTCCCGCCGCCCGGGGAACCGGCGCGTCGCGAGCAGCCCCAGCCACGCGGCGGCGACCAGCGTGCTCACGCAGTAGACGCCGAGCGCCTCGTTGCCGATCCCGTAGAACCGGCCGCCTTCGAGCAGCGAGAGCCCGAACGGCACCTCGAGCTGCAGCCGGGAGCCGGTCATCACGTCGATGCCGAGCACGGCCAGCGTGCACAGGCACAGCGCGCCAAGCGGCCCCAGGGACTGCCGCCGCCACGGGCCCGCCAGGGCCGCTGCCGCCACGACCAGCGTCCAGCCGGCCGCCATCGCGTACAGCCATACCGCCGGGTGGGTGTGCAGCCACCACGGCACCAGGTTGGCCAGGAACGTGCCGACCGGAACGGCGGCGGCCAAAACCCCGGCCGTCCGCCACCAGCGTGCACGGCGCCGCGTGCGTTCGGCATCGCTGCCCCAGAAGAGCAGCGCCGGCACGGTGAGCAGCGCCGCGGCGGCCACCCCGTATGCGGTGAAGAACCAGCCGTGGGTGCTTATCCAGACCTGTTCCGCGGTGTCCCTGCCGATGAGCACCCGGACCGCCGCGGCGAGGCTGCCGCGGTCACCGCGGGTCAGCTGTGAGCCGCTGAGCCCGGGCGGCACCGGGTGGCCGAGCCAGCGGGCGACGGACGGCGTGAGGTCGGTCAGCGTCACGATCCCCGGCTGCCTGGTGGACGCGGCGCGCAGCAGGCCGTCGCCGAACCCCGGTCCGCTGACCACCACGGATCGCAGGTGCGGCTGGCCGCCGAGGGCAGCGCCTGGCGCGGTGACCAGCAGCATGGTGTCCGCGGGAAGGTTCGCGACGATGCGGGTGAGCTGCTGGTCCGCGGCGAAGGCCGAGGCCCGTTCAGGAAAACTGAGCGCGCCGAGATCGACTACGGTCAGCGGACAGCGAGCCAGCACCGCGGCAGTGAGCTGGCTGGCAGACGGGAGGTACCGGGCGACGTTGCCTGACGGTCCGGCGACCGCGAGCGCGGCGCCGGGGCCGGCGGCCGTCACGCAGCCGGCCAGGCTGCCGAGCAGCCCCCAGTCGGGGCTTTCGTGGAACTGCTCGTTGTAGCGGATGATCCCCGGCATCTCGGGGATACGGGCGCCGGTCCCGTCGCTGAGCACCGGGGGCAGCGCCGCGCAGGGGCGCGGGCCTTCCGCGCGGGCGCCGCCGTTGAGGGTCAGCCAGCCGTCGTCCGGGCAGGCCACTGGCTGCTGTGCGTAGTCGACGAGCGAGCCGGCCGAGCCGGCGTTCGCCAGCTGCCACAGCGTGGGAGTCGTGGCCGGGGTGGCGAATGTCCATCGCAGGCCGGATATGCCGACGATGACGACGTGCCGGACGGGGCGAGTGTCCGCCAGCGCGGCGGACGGGCGTGCCGCGAGCAGCACCGAGCCGAGCGCCGCGCACAGCGCGGCGCAGGCGGCCGGCACGCACGCCGCTCGCAACGCCTTCTTCACCCGGTCAACGGTATCCGCCAGGTGGCGCGGCGCGGTGCGGTCTCAGCCGGCGCAGATGTTCTGGTTCGCGGTGCGTGCCTGAAGGTCGACGGAACTCGCCGTGGCGCCCGGGCTCGTCGCGGGGCTGCCGCTTGCCGCCGGCGCCGTGGGCGTCGCGGCGGAACCCGGGGTAGCGGCCTTGGGGTGCGCGCCGACAGAGAGGTCCGCTGGCGGGCTCGCGGGCTGAGCGCCGAAGAGCGAGCTGCTCGCGGGCACGTCGTCGCGGAAGGAAGCGAAGATCTGGTTGTCTTCCGGCTCCGTCCACATGACGTTGGCGGTGTCAGAAGGGACCACGTCGCTGCGCGGGAAGGTAGGCAGCGTGAAGAACGCGATCTTGTCTTGCGGCAGGTCCCGCAGCGACTGCCCGAGGTCGTACAGCCCGGTGATGCCGCCGAGCTCGCTGTCGATGGTCAGCGAGCGGGTGGCCGCGTCAAGGAACCGGTAGATCGCCAGCGGGTTGAGCAGCTGGCTTTTCACCCGGCTGACGAGCGACGACATGAACGCCTGCTGGCGGCCGATCCGCTCCAGGTCACTGCCGTCGCCCAGCGTGTACCTGGCCCGCACGTAGCCGAGCGCCTGGGTCGGGGTGAGCATGTGGTGCCCGGCGGACAGGTGCAGGTTGGACAGCGGGTCGTTGATCGGCGTCGGGTTGCATTCCTCGACGCCGCCAAGGGCGGCGACCATGTCCTTGAACCCGGAGAAGTTGACCACCACGAAATGGTTGATGTAAATGCCGGTGTCCTGCTCGACGGTCTTCACCGTGCACGCGACGCCGAGCGCGGTGTGGTTCCCGCCCAGGTTGCCGATCGCGAACGCATCATTGATCTTGAACTGAGCCGGCGCGGAGAGCTGGCCGTCGCCCATCCTGCAGGCCGGGATGTTCACCCAGGAGTCGCGGGGGATGGACATGATCTCGGCCCACTTCCTGTCGGCCGGGATGTGCATGATCATCAGCGTGTCGGACTGGTCGGTGACCAGGCCGGTGCCGTAGCCGCTGCCCTGGCCGTTGCGGGTGTCGGAGCCGAGGACCAGGATGTTCTCCGCCTGCGGGTGCAGGTTGACCGGCTGCCTGCCGAGCAGGCCCTTGATGTCCTCCTGCTGAATGTTCGCGTTGAAGTGCCGCAGTAGCGTGTAGCCGGTCCCCAGGACGGCGACGAGCAGCACCGCGAGGCTGGCCGACCCCCAGATAAGGATCCGCCTGCGGCGGCGCCGCCACCGGCCGCCCGGCGGGGACGCCGGCGCCCCGGCGGGCTCGTCCGCCTGCGACGGGTCGGCGGCCGCGGTGGCGGGGGCATCCGGCCCGTCGTCCGGCTCACCGGGCGGGAGCACACTGCCCATTCGTCACCACGCTGTTCAAAGGGCTCTATGGCGGACTAAAGGGGAGCTTCCCCGCCGGCAGTCAGGTCATGCCGTTACCGATGTTAATTAACTTCAAACTCGCAGCTCGCTTTCGCCGCCGTTGACCGCAAGTGTCCGGCTTTGTATCAAGGAGCAATGGACGAGCCACAGCGCGAGCGCGACCCAGAGAGCTACTTCGGCGCCGGGATCGGCGGCGGAAGTGGACTGTTCACCGCGGGAAGCACGTCGGATGGGTCGCACTTCCCGGCGCCCGCCGCGCCGTCGGTCGCCACGGTTACCGAGCCCGCCCGTGAGATCCCCGTACACGAGGAGACCGACGTACTCGTGGTCGGCGGCGGTCCGGCCGGCACGGCGGCCGCGGTCGCGGCGCGGCGCCTCGGTCAGCGGGTGACCCTCGTCGAGCGGTACGGCGACCTCGGTGGCCTCTCGGCGGGCGGACTGGTGATCTGGATCGACCGGATGACCGATTGGGAAGGCACCCCGGTCATCGCCGGCATCGGCGCCGAGCTGCTGGACCGGCTGCCCGAGGGAGCCCTCGCCGGGCCGGGCCCTGAGCTGTGGGGCTCGACCGACCCTGAGCAGGTGGCGTACTGGCGCGAGCGCCTGTCCGCGTTCCGTGAGACCGTATGCCGCTCCCCGATGATCGACCCGGAGTGGCTGAAGATCACCTCCCACGAGCTCCTCGTCGGCGAGGGAGTGCGAGTGCTGCTGCACTCCTGGGTCGTCGCCGCGATCAACGACGAAGGCACCGTCCGCGGCGTGATCTTCGAGAGCAAGCAGGGACGCCGCGCGATCCTCGCCAAGGTCGTCGTGGACGCAACCGGTGACCTTGACGTTATCGCGCAGGCCGGCGGCGCGTTCGTCACCGACGCCGAGAAGGACGGCACGGGCGGCAACGTCCAGCACACCATCAACACCGCCTTCACGTGGACGGGCGTCGACATGCAGCGGTGGCTGGCGTTCAAGCACGACGACCCGGCAGCCCACCACGCCCTGATGAACCGCGGCCGCGAACTCCTCGGCTACGTGGACACACCGCATGTCGGCTGGCGCGACGATGTCGTGGTGTTCATGGGCCCCCGCCTGTCCGGCTACAGCGGGCTCAACGTCGAGCACCTCAGCGCGGTCGAGCTCGAGTCCCGCCGTCGCATGGTCGCCCACCTGGAGTTCTTCCGCAGAGAGGCCCCCGGCTTCGAGAACGCGTGGATCATGCTCGCCGCGCCGCAGATGGGCGTGCGGATGACCCGCCGCCTGGCGGGCCTGCATCCGATGACGACCGACGACTGGAAGGCAGGGGTGCGCCACGCCGACGAGGTAGGCGTCTCTCCTTCCCCGTCGCAGAAGTTCCCGACGATCTCGGTGCCGTACCGCGCCCTGGTGCCGGAACGACTCGACGGCGTGGTCGTTGGCGGCCGCCACGTGGCCAGCGACGCCGCCACCCAGGCCTTCATGCGCGAGATCCCGCAGTGCTGGATGACCGGGCAGGCGGCGGGAACCGCCGCCGGCCTCGCGGCCGGCACCGGTCTCGCGCCCCGCGCACTCGACGTCAACGAACTCCGCAAGGAGCTCCGCCGGCAGGGCACGTTCCTGCACGAGCCGTGAACGCCTAATTCACCGGGTTGGTGATCCACGCGGCGGGGTCGGGGCCGAGGAGAAGCAGGCGGGAGAGCACGCCGAGCGCGCCGCCAAGTTGCGTGCTGCCGGGCAGCGGGGCGCCGGATGCCGGGTTGTTCATGTCCATGGCTATGTTCACGCCGGCCAGCCCGGCGACCGGCGCGGTCGCGCACAGCCGTTGCCATGTATCGCGCGGCAGGTTGTCCACGATGTATGCCCACGACACGCCGAGGCGGTTCACGTGGGCCGGCTGGCCGGCGCCGGCGTCGCAGGCGGCCGGCCCGGTCACGGTCGACGCGCTGATGGTCAGCGCCGAGGTGTCGATGCTAGGGCCGACCGTAATGCCGGTGCCGAACATCCGGCCGCCGGACATGCCGAACGATGCCCGCCACACCTGCCAGCCAGCCGGAAGTTTCCCGCTGAGCCGGAACGCGAAGGTCAGCGGCGTCGTGTCGCCGTACGCCACGCGGGCGGCCACCTTCTGCAGCAGCGCCTGTGTCGCCGCCGTTGGCGGCACGGGCTTACCGCCGCTGTCGGCGATCCCGGAAAGGGAAAGCTCTGCCCACGCATCCGGCGCGTACTCCCAGGCGACTCCAGAGCCGTGATCCGTCCAGAACGCCGGCCGTCCGTTGATGTTCGGGGCGGTGCCGGTCACCGTGAACGCGGCGTCGATGCAGGCGACCTGATCCTGCCCGTGTGCGCGGATAATCGCCCGCAGGTCCGCGAGGGTGTTGACCGCGCACATGTCCCGGGCCTCCACTTGCAAGTAGAGCAGCCGCCCGGCCGCGGGCGCGGCGGCTTCGCGGCTCACGAAGACGGTGGCCGCGGTGACCCCCTGGTTGACGTCGAAGTCTGCGTTGCTTTCCGAGTAGCCAGGCGGCAGCCAGCCGAACGAGGCATAGGGCACCAGCGGATTGAACTGCCACGGCGCGTTGACGACCGGAGACGCCACCGTACGTTCTGGATGACGGGAAAGAAGGCCGCCAGGGACGGTCAGCGCGGCAGCCAGCGCGACCACCGCGAGGACGGGAAGGGCAGCGCGCCGGGCCCGGAGCCGGCGGCTGCCGCGGCGGCGGGCCGCGTCCACGTCCACGGCGGACGGAGGCTCGGGTGTCCGGGCCGCCTCGTGCAGCAGGGTGCGGACGGCGCGTTCATCCATGGTGTCCATCGTCAGTTCTCCTCGGCCGGTACCGGGTCGAGCGCGCGGCGCAGCGCGCTCAGGCCCTTGGCGGTCTGGCTCTTCACGGTGCCCGGCGTACAGCCGAGCTCCGCCGCGGTCTCCTCGACGGGCAGATCGCAGTAGAAGCGGAGCACCAGCGTCGCGCGCTGCCTTGGCGGCAGGCTCGCCAGCGCGGCGCGCACGTCGAGGCGCGTGTCGGGGTCGGCGTCCGCAGCGGCAGGCATCTCGGGGTACGCGGAAAAGAGCGTCACTCGGCGGGTCCAGGCGGAGCGGCGCTCGGTGAGGAACGCGCGGATGAGGATCGTCCTCGCGTAGGCGTCGATGCTGGCGGCGTTCCGCGCGCGGCCCCAGTGGGTGTACAGCCGGGTGATGGCCGTCTGCACGAGGTCGTCCGCGCGCTGCCAGTCCTGGCACAGCAGGTAAGCCACCCGACGCAGCGAGGGCAGGCGGCCCCTGATGTAGTCGGTGTATTCGGCGTCTCGCGAAGGTCTCACCTTGTGTTCCCCGAATGCTCCATACCCACTTGATGGTCGCGGACGGCTCGCTGGTTGCCTAGAGCGCCTGGCTAAATTCCGCTCTTGGCCGCCGTGCCGGGCCGATCGACGCTCGCGGCCCTCCGCCGCACGGCCACCCGGCCAGACGGCGCTTCAGGCGCAACGGGTATCTGAAATAAAAATCGGACGGCTTGTAAATCGCATGAATAAATAATCGGACGGTTTATAACTCATGTCGTCGATTAAGGCCGGCAGCGCATTAACGTTGCCAGTAGTTGGCATTTCAAATTATGCTCGCCTTAAACTCGCGTCCGTAAAGCTCCTCGTTACCGGGAGGCCCGCGTGGGCAAGCACGGCATGGCACGAATTACAGGCGGGCTTTTGGGAACGGCGGCTGTTGTTCTGCTCACCGCCGGCACGTCACTGCCCGCGGCCGCCGCGCAGGCAGCCTCTTCGCAGGATCAAAGCGGCGGCGTTTGCATTGGACACCACCCGAACCCTGCGGCCTGGTACACCGGTGCCTGCTCAGGCCACGACGAGCCTGAGCTCGACCCGGTGTCATCGCTGTACGGCTCGGCGCAGGACCTGACCTGGACCGCGGTCCTGCCTGCCGACGGGACCGTGCCCGTCTCCGCGGTCGGGCCAACCTTCTGGTGGGGCGGCGCGGTGTCAGACCCGAACCCGCACGCACTGTTCGGGCAGGCATTTCTTGAGTTGCAGTTCTATCCGGATTCCGTGGTCAACACGTGCTCCTCCGACGGCGGCTACCACGTGACGTCCGCGCCCGACAAGTTCACAGTCTGCTCGCCGGTCTGGCAGGTCAGCACGCAGAGCGGAGCGGAGGACGCCGCATTCAACGCGGAGCTCTACGACGGCACGAGCAAGTCTCCGCTGGTGATGAGCGCGGGTGACACCGTACGCATCCACTTCCACCTCGGCGCGGCGGGCCAAGGGTGGAATGTCACGGTGACCGACGTGACCACCGGTCATTCCGGCACGATCGTCCTGAACAGCAAGTACGGACCGCTTCTCCCGCTGTACAGCACTCAGCAGATCGGCAACGCGCTCGGCTGGGGACTCGTGGACGACACGCCCAACGCCTTCGTCTGGGAGATCGGGCACACGTCGAACTTCAGCACCCCAGCCGGCCAGCTCTGCTATCCAGGGCAGACCGACTGCGCTTCTTACAACACCGCGAGCTGGCTGGGGATCACGCCGTTGAAGATCCTTTCTGTCACCTTCGCCAACGGGTCCGCGCCCAGTGAGTGGGCGGTGACAAGCGACCTCGGCGGGACGGCGGAGGTCTCCTCGTACTGTCCGGCCTACGGCGGCCCCTACTGCACCTACCCGTGGTATGCGTCGAATTACGCCTATGGCGCGATCACCTACGGCGCCGACTACCCAGGCACGAAGTCCGACTACGGGCAGGGATCGCAGTTCCCGGTCACCATGCAGTGCGGCGGCCCTTACGGGCCCGACTCCACATACTGCGACGCGGTACTGAAGCCGCCGCCCCTCTCATAGCTCAAGCGGGGCTGACCTGCAAGGCCGTGCGGGAACGGCGGTCTTCTACCGGATCGCCCGCGGCGGATAGTTCGCCAGGATCGGACCGCTGTCACGGCGTGGCGCCGGGATCGGCGGTGCCGACCGGTGCCAGGGAGGCCTTGGCGGCTCGATGTAGGGGCGCCCCCTGACGGGTGGGCCAGGGTCATAGCCACGTCCGGTGGCGGCAGCGTTGTAGCCGGGTGCGCCGGCTGCCCTGGCGATGGCCGTGTAGCGGTCCCACGCCACGACCGAGTGAGTGGCCCAGAAGCCGGCATCAGACTGCTGGCACCGGGGGCACGCCAGCCGGCCGAGGGCGTCGATGCGCCACCCGGCTTTGATCGCGCGGACGCGGGCGTCGGCCTCCCCGAGCGCCGCGGGATCGGCGTGCCAGACGATGCACGACCCCATCTCACACCACATGATCGGTATCCGCAGCTCATCACCGATCACCGCGCGTTCGGTACTTGCGGTGCGGGCAGCCTCAGCCCTCGCGGCAGCTTCAGCCCTCGTGGCAGCCTCAGCCCTCGCGGCAGCCTCAGCCCGGGCAGCTTCAGCCCTGGCGGCAGCCTCAGCCCGGTAGGCGGCTTCAGCTCTCGCGGTAGCCTCGGCTCTCGCGGCAGCCTGAGCCCTCGCGGCAGCCTGAGCCCGGTAACTCGCGGCAGCCTGAGCCCGGTAAAGAGCCTCAGCCCGGTAAGCAGCCTCAGCCCGGGCCTCCGCCTCAGCTCTCGCGGCAGCTACGCCCCGATAGGTTTCGCCATGGACTTCCTGCGACACATGGTCGGCACGAGCCGGCTCGGCGTAGCCGTCGCTCATCGGGTCGGCGTGGTCATCGTCCCGGAGGGTGGTGAGCCAATCGCCTGTCTGGCGCCAGTCGTTGTCCTGGAGCATTTGGGCGTCGTGCGACCGGATCTTGATCTTCATGTCGGCCCCTCCCGTCGAGTCAGTGATGAGCGCGTGCGCTCGACTTTTTACTGGCGGGCCGGGGATAGCGGCCTACCGTCAGCGAGCGTCAAGCCCGCTGGGTCCGCGCCACCGTTGCGGCCCCGCCCTCCCCTTAGCAAGGCGCCGGGCTCACCACCTGCGGTTTCATAAATCGACAGTCCCGGCTGCTAATCACGACTGGATATACCTAAGATAAATTTCCGGCTTATTTATTAGATGTCGCGGCGTGGCGTGTGGAAAATTCCAGTCATTTACATATGCACAGGGCGCGGAGCGCGTTACGCCATGTCAAGTGGGTCGTTACGCGGTGACTCAGCAATCGAGTCCCCATAATTTCCCCAGTATGTGCACAGGCTAGGCCCGGTTTTACACAGGTGGTACACACCGTTGTCCACAGTGAAGTCGTTAACTTATCCACGGGGAGCTCCGCCGCCAGGACTGCCGGCGGAGGCCAGTCAGTGGGCCGTGCACGCTGGCCGGTAGTGGGTCATGTCGGCGGACCAGCGAGCCGCGATGAGTTCAGCGGCGTCCGGCGGTCGTACTGTCGAACCCGTTACCGAGGAGGACTGCTCATGCGCAGCGGGCGCCGGGTGGATCTCGAACTCGTCGAGAACCGCACCTTCAGCTCGAGAGTCGTCTACCTCCACTACCGCGTGGCGCGCTAACCAGCTTGTCCGCCGAGCCTTAGGGAGAAGGATGGCAACGTTCAGGACCTACGCCGAGGTTCTCAGACCCGACCATGTGCAGGTGAAGGCGTATGAGGCAGGTCTTACTTGCGGACCGCCGGGCCTGATCCTCGCAGACATCCTCCAGCGCACCGGCGGCGTCTACGAAACAACGTTGCCCCTGGACCCTCGGATGCGCGACGACATCCGGGAAGTCGCGGAGCTGACATCGGATGAGGATCTGCGCAGGATCGCGGATCTGTCTGAGGTGCCGGTACCGCTGGGGCACCTG